>Ga0335078_10010407_pt1 | contig 13768 bp, 6 predicted proteins | sample Lox_Sample_32_FD_206711 | JGI IMG/M metagenome (GOLD analysis project Ga0335078, IMG submission 206711) | Soil microbial communities from Loxahatchee National Wildlife Refuge, Florida, United States - Lox_Sample_3.2 | ecosystem: Environmental > Terrestrial > Soil > Wetlands | place: USA: Florida...
GCCGGTGGCTCCCGTGGCGAGGTCCCGCACCACCACGCGAAGATCCCGCGGCTGGCCGCCGATGTCCTGGAGGTCGAGGGTGTAACCGTTCGCCAGAGCCTGCGCGAACTGCTCGTCTGTCAGGTTCACCGACAGCGTCCAGGATCGCAGCGAGCCTGTGGACGGGAATAACAGGGACAGCTTGACCGTTCCCTTGAGACGGCCATTCTGGCGCTCCAGACGCACGTCGTGGAGGTCGAGGGTGAGCCGGATCCGCCGGACTTCAGCGGCGCCCGGGCCGGGCACGAGCTGAGCCGTGAGCCCGATGCCAGTCATCTCCAACGGATTTTCAAATTCATCCGGATCGGGCGGCAAGCGAGAAGGTAAGGCGGTCTTGAGAGCGAGATAGCCGGGTCGGTAGCGGACCTCGAGATGCTTGTCCATTACCCGTACGGTGAGCCGGTGGAAGGTTCCGTCGAGGGTTTCCGCCGGCGGATAGAACGCCAGTGTGTAGGCAGTAAGCGAGTCTTCCTCCGCGGTGCGGACGGCGGTGGTCAGGTCGCCTGCGTCCACGAAGCCGGCTCCTCCGGTGGACTCGCCCAGGCGCTCGACCGCATGTTGCAGCAGGAATATATCGGGGTTGGAGTATTCAACACTGCGGATCAACACCGGGTACAAGGACACGTTGGCCAGTTGCAGCATCCCCATGACTTCGGGAGGCACCTGGGGTTCCTCCTGCAACCACACCAGGTTCTTGCGCCCCGGAACTCCGGAGAGATGCCGCAAGATGCGGCTCAACGCCTCAACGGTAATCTGATGATTGATACCGCGGCTCACGGCTGTCTCCGTGTCGGCCATCTCCGCGATCGCACGCTTCTCCGCGCGATCCGCTATCGGGTCGAGCGTGCGAATGTGGTTGGGGTCCGGATAATCGATCATGACGCCGCCCTTGTCGTCGCCAAGGAAAGCGGGCAACAGATCCCGTCCCTTGTCGAGGCTCGCGAGGGCATCGATCAATTTTTGCGGATCGTCACTGAAATCCTGGAGAATATGCAGGTTGTTGCCGAGCGCGTAGAGCGCCACGCGATCGCTGGCCGCCAGCGCGCGCAGCAGCTTGACGGTCTGGGTCCGCTCGTATCCCTTCAGGTCGATGCGGGTGTTGAGCTGATCGAGCAGAACCACGGTCGCGCCGTTGAGCGGCTGGCCGCGGCTGTCGGTGCGGTTGGAAACCGCTCCCAGCGGCAGCGGCGCCGGGCCGGGAGGGTCCGAAGCGCGCGCGTGAAAGATAGCAATCGGCTGCGGCCGGCCTTGGTCGAACAAACTGAAATCGTCTCTGGTCAGCCCGGGCACCGGACCATTCTGATTCCGCACCACGACTTCCACTTCCACCAGATGGGTTCCGGATTGAAAGACGGCAGGCTCTTGCGGGGCGGCGAGGAGCGGTAGAAACCCGAGCAGACCGAGCCTCCGGATCCCCCGCCAAACCATAGCGCAAGGATAGCACTAAGGCAACAAAGGCACCTGCGGCGAAAAGTGACCGCCGGCGCTACCTCAAATCGCGCGAGTGCCGACCGATAAGGCTACTGGAGCGTTATGAAACGACCTCTTCTGATGTTCGCCTTTCTGTTGGGACTGGCGGGCGCGGCCCGGGCGCAAGGCGGGTTACTTGAGAACACGCTGACCAATCACGACATTGTGGTGCTGGCGCAGGCGGGCTTCACGGAAAGTTTTATTGCGGATCTGATTGCGGTGAGCCGCACGCGGTTCGATACCAGCGTCAACGGGCTGGCCGAGATGGCAAAAGAGGGTCTCAACGAGCGCCTGATCCGCGTAATCGTCAGGGCGGCGGCGAGCGCACCCGCGGATAAGCCGGCAGTGCCGAGCGCGGCGCCCGCGGCGGCTATTTTACCGGCGGCGGTGATGGCGCCGCCGATGGAAGCCAACCGTAAGAAGCGCGGGGTGGAGAAGGAAAGCGAATCGGCCATGGCCATTGCCAACCAGGCGCCCTACTACCGGACCTCGAGCATCTTCTGGGGGTTTTGGAAGAAGAAGACGGGCGTGGGCGCCGGCATGCGCACCGTCGAGCAGCCGATGGGGGTGCAGTTAGGCACGGCCTACGGGCAGGTGCAGATCGTGAATCCGGCAGGGGTTCCGGCACGTTATGTGGTTATTCCGTAAGTTCGCGCTGGCCGCGGTGGCGGCGGCCACGATCGCCGGCGCGGCTCCCCGGTCGCAGCCGGCGGAGCTTCCGTGGGCGGCCATCGACAGCGATTATCGCGCGCACATTGAGACCCACACCGACGCGCGCTGTGCGTTCGCGGATCTGACTCTGACGGTGGCGGACGGCGTGCTTCCCGAAGGATTGCGCATCCAAGGCGACGCCATCGCAGGCATTCCGAAAGAAATGGGAATTTTCCGGTTTCGACTACGCGCCGCCAATGACTGTGCCGCGTCGGAACGGGATTATCGGTTGCAGGTTACGGCGAAACCGGTGCTACGGGTGTCGGCCACAGGGCTGGCATTCGAATACCGCGCGGGCGCTCCGGTACCGGAATCGAAGAATGTACTGGTCTCGAGTACATGGCCCGATCTGGCGTATTCGGTCAATGGCGAAACCAAGTGGCTGCGGGTCAGCTTGCGAACCGGCGTGACGCCGCGCCCCGGGTCCGCATTTGCGGGCGATGCCGCCACGGTCGAAGTGATCCCGCAAGATTTGAAGCCGGGCGTGTACGAGACCAGGCTGGTGTTCGTGGCGCGCGAGGGCGGCACGCCGCCCGTGGTGCCGGTGAAACTGACGGTGCTGCCGGCTCAGACCGCGAAGTGAATCCCTTGCGCCAGCGGTAGCTGCGTCGACCAGTTGATGGTGTTGGTCTGGCGGCGCATGTAGGCCTTCCAGGCATCGCTGCCCGATTCGCGCCCGCCGCCCGTTTCCTTTTCGCCGCCGAATGCCCCGCCGATTTCCGCGCCGCTGGTGCCGATATTAATGTTGGCGATGCCGCAATCGCTGCCGCGGTGGCTCAAGAACGTTTCGGCCGAAATCAGGTTGGTGGTGAACATCGACGACGATAGACCTTGCGGCACGTCATTGTGCCAGTGGATGGCCTCATCGAGATCGTCGAACTCGACCAGGTAGAGAATGGGTGCGAAAATCTCTTCCTTGAGGATCGGCATCTCGGGCCGCGCGCGCACCAGCGTGGGCTGGACGAAGCAGCCCATGATATGCCCCCCGCCGAACAGGATTTCGCCGCCTTGCTCGCGGATGCGGCGCAGGCCGTCGAGCATGTCGTCGACCGCGCGGCGATTCACCAGCGGACCCATGAGCGTGGACTCGTCGAGCGGGTCGCCGATCTTCACCTGCTGATAGGCGCTCTGGAGCGCTGCCGTGATCTTGGGCGCGATGCCGCGTTGCAGGAACAGGCGGCGCGTGGTGGTGCAGCGCTGTCCGGCTGTGCCGACGGCTCCGAAGAGCACCGCGCGGAGCACCAGATCGGGGTTGGCGTCGTCCATCACGATGATGCCGTTGTTGCCGCCGAGCTCGAGAATGGTGCGGCCCAGGCGCGCGGCAACCACTTCAGCCACATGGCGGCCGACCTCGGTGGATCCCGTGAAGCTGATCTGCGGAATGCGCGGATCGTGGATCATGGTCTCGCCGATGGGTCTGCTGGCGCCGATCACCAAATTGAAAATGCCCTTCAATCCGTGGGCTTCCATCACGCGGTTGCAGAGTTTCTGTACGGCGATGGCGGTGAGCGGCGTGTCGGACGACGGCCGCCACAGCACGCAATCGCCGCAGACCGCCGCGATCATGGCGTTCCACGACCATACGGCAACCGGAAAATTGAACGCGCTGATGACGCCGACGATTCCCAGCGGATGCCACTGCTCGTACATGCGATGGCCGGGGCGTTCGCTGTGCATGGTGAGGCCGTAGAGCTGGCGCGAAAGACCGACGGCGAAATCGGCGATGTCGATCATCTCCTGGACTTCGCCCAGACCCTCGGGCAGAATCTTTCCCATCTCGAGCGACACGAGCGCGCCCAGGTCGGCTTTGTGCGCCCGCAGTTCGTTGGCGATGCCGCGCACCACTTCGCCGCGCTTGGGCGCGGGAATCATGCGCCAATCGAGAAAGGCCTCCTGGGCGCGCGAGACGACGTATTCGTAATCCTCGGGGCCGGCGCGCATGATTTTGGCCAGGGGCTCGCCGGTGGAGGGATTGAGCGACTCGAATTCGCCGCCCGAGGGGTTCGCGATCCAGTCGCCGTAGCAGGCCCCGGAGTTGACGGCTTCGATGTGTAATTTTTCAAGGATGCCGGGAATGGAAGAAATGGCGGTGCTCACGCTTCCATTCTAATTCCGCGGCGGTGGGACGCGGGCTAACTAAGGAGACTAGTCACCGCAGACCTGGTTGCGCGGGGCGTTTGCAGGTTCTTGTTGTTCCATGAGGCTTGTGGGGCAGGCCTTCCGGCCCCACAAGGACGCATTTACCAGAGGAGCTTCAGGCCCAGTTGGATCTGGCGGGCGGTGGTCGATGTGCTCGTGATCACACCGGCCGTCGGCGATACTCCCGTGGGCGTGAACGCCACGGCGTTCGGCGTATTGAAATTCGCGCGGTTCAGCAGGTTGAAGAGCTCGGCGCGGAATTGCAAGTGCAGCCGCTCGCGAAGGGGCGTTTCCTTGAGGAACGACAAATCCCAAGTGGCGAGGCCCGGCCCGATCAGAGTGTCGCGGCCCAGGTTGCCATCGAAGCCACTGTTGTTCGGCGGACCGAGGAACGCCGCGGGGTTGAACCACTGGTTGACGTTCCCCAAGATTACAGGGCCGCGGAACGCCGGGTTCACGAACGGGCGCACCGGATTGCGCGTGTCGCCGGTGTTGGACGGGTTGTAACTGAGCTGCGGCGTAAAGGGGAAGCCGCCTTGCAAAGTCACAATCGAGTTGACGGTCCAGCCGCCGGCGAGGAATTTAGCGGCGCCGCCGGCGGACGTCAGATAGCGTTTTCCCGGACCAACCGGCAAGGTATAACTCACATTGATCACCCCGACGTTGCGCACGTCGTAGTTTGCCAGCCCCCAATCGGAATGGAGGTTGAAGGGATTGGAAACCAGGGCCGGCTCGCCGCCGGAGGTGGTGGCGTTCAGAGAATCGCCGTCATCGAGAGCTTTGGACCAGGTGTACACGCCACGAATCTCGAAGCCGTTGCTGAAGCGGTGGTTGATGTCCACCTGCAAGGCATGGTAGGAGCTGTCACCTTCCGAGAAATACGTCCAGGTGTTGGCGATGGCGGGGTTGGCCTTGGTCGCGCTGGGCCAATAATAGGTACCGGAAGGAACGGGCGTGCCGGCGATCCCGGCGGGAAAGTTCGCGGGATAGTTGGCCGGGCACGGCGCGGCCGGGCAGATGAATGGGAAAGGCTCGTTGGCATCGACGCCGAGGAGTTCATGGTATCCGTGCGATCCGACATAGCCGACGGTCAAAGCGGTGTTGGCGGTGATCTCCTGTTGGATGCGGAACGACCAGGAAACCAGAGTCGGCGTTTTCAAATCCGGCTGCACGCCGCCGGGAACCAGTTTGGCCGTGGAAGGAATCGCGGCCGCGGGTGAGAGCGGGATGTTCGCGATGGCGAAGTTGGGAAGACTGTAGACGGGGTTATAGGGCGCGTTCTGATCGGTGCGGTAACCGAGCGCGTCCTGCAGGTCGTTGTACATACCGAATCCGGCGCGGATCACAGTAGTGTGTTTACTGCCGAACGGGCTCCAGGCGATTCCGGCGCGCGGTTGCGGCAGAAATTTTCCATTGTTGACGAGCAGCGCGTTGCTGCCGATAGCGGGCTGCGAGGAGATGACGTCGTTGGTGTAAGTATAGGTGGCGGCGCGGCCGTGCGCTTCGTTCCAACCGTTGGTGAATTCGTCGCGGAAGCCGATGGACAGGGTGAGCTTGGGAGTCAAGCGGATGGTGTCCTGCGCATACCAGGCTCCCAGCCAGGCACGCCAGGAGAGCGGGGTGGATGCGGGGTCGAACAGAAGGCTGCTGGCGGTTCCTTGCAAAAATGTCTGCAGGCTGGTGAAGGTGGCCTGCCCGTACTGGCTCAGGGCGAGATTCTCGTTGGAACGGACGCGCTGCAACCAGGCGCCGAAATCGAACTGGTGGCGGCCTTTCCGCCAGGACACGCGATCTTCGTAAGTAAACAGATTGCGGTTGATATCGAGATTGCTTCCGTTATTGCTGCCGGCCAGCGCGACCTGCGCCGTGGGGTTGGAGGCCGCGCTGCCGCCCACCACGATGGCGCCCACCGGATCGCCGGCCAGGAAACCGGGCAGGGAAGCGGCCGGCGTGCCCGGGGTCGGTTCGCCGGTGAAGAAATAGGCTGCGCGCGAGAAACCGGCTCGAAAGTTATTGAGCACGTCGGGTGTGAACACATGCGTCTCCTGGATGCTGGCGACCTGCTCGCGGAGCGTTTCGAAATCGGCCATGTAGGCGCTGAAGCTGGTGGGCGTAAAGTCCTGGCTATCGTCGATGGTGTACACCGCGCTCAAGGTGTCCTGGCTCGAGAAGGTATGATCCACACGGGTGGTGCCGAAGTCATCGCGGATGGTTTGCAGAGGGCTGTTGAAGGCTTCGGAGATGCCGCCGAAGTCGGGAGCGCCGGAACTGGGCGCGGGCCACGCATTGATGAGCGGCGACACGCCGACGAAGGCCAGGGCGGAAGCCGGGCAGGGATTGGGCGCGGGGCTGACCAACTTGCAGGGCAGGGAACCGGCGCGGGCGTTGTCATCGGGGACGAGGTCCACGCCAGTTTGATGGAGGTGCTGGCGAAACCCTTCGTAATTGGCGAATACGAAAGTTTTGTTCGGCTGGATGGCGCCGCCGAGGGAGCCTCCGAATTGACTGCGTTGGAAGCCGGGAGGGGCTCCGGGATCGAAGTAGTTGGCTGAATCGAGGTCGTTATTGCGCAGGAACTCGAACAGCGATCCGTGCCACTGGTTGGTTCCGGATTGGGTGACGATCAACACTTGCGCGCCGGGGCGCTTGCCGTACTCAGCGCCATACGAATCGGTGAGCAGATTGAATTCGCGAACCGCATCCACGCCGAGGAGTTCCTGGCTGGTGCCGCCCGGCTGCATATTGTTTTCCGCGGCGCCGGTGTATTCGACGCCATTCAACAGGAAGAGATTTTGCTGGGGCCGATTGCCCTCGACAGCAAAATTGTTGCCGACAGTGGAATTCGACACGCCGGTGCCGCCGGTCTTTTCCCAGGTAAAATTGACCACTCCCGGATTCAGCGTCAGAAGCAGATCGTAGCTGCGCCCATTGAGCGGCAGGTTCTTGACCTGCTGTTCGCCGACCAGGCCGGCGAGGCCGGAGGTGTTGACACCCACCAGAGGCGCATCGCCGATGACGGTGACCAGCTGCGTCGATTCGCCGACGCGCAGGGCCATGTCGACGGTGGCGCTCTGGCCGACCACCAGACGGACGCCGGTGCGCACTTCTTCGGAGAATCCAGGCTTGCTGGCGCGGATCTCGTACTGGCCCACCGGGAGCGAGAAGAACTGATAGTGGCCTTCGGGGTCGGCAACGGTGGAGCGCTCGACGCCGGTATCCACGTTCTTGGCTTTGATCGCCGCGGCGCCGACCAAACCGCCGGAGGGATCGGTTACGGTTCCGGAAAGCGTAGCGGCGACTTGCGCGGCGGCAGAAGCTGCGAGAAGAAGGAAGGCGCTCAGGCATGCGCGGATCCGAGCGCGGGTCGTCATTTGAGTAGCCATGTATTTTAAGAAGACAGTGTATCGTAAAAATGACAGAGTAGGCAGGGCGCGGCCTAGCCTCGCGAGTTTCGCTTACAATCGATGCGAGGAGAACGGGCGTGGCACTATCTGCGAGAAATCAATTACCGGGAACGGTGGAAGACGTGCGGCTGGGCACGATTACGGCTCAAGTCGTGGTGAAGGTCGGCGAAAACCTGGTGGAGAGCGTGATCACGCGCACCAGCGTCGAAGAAATGGGCCTGAAGCGCGGTGATGCCGTGCACGTGATCATCAAGTCGACCGAAGTGATGATCCAGAAGCCCTGAGGGCAGACAGCGTATGGATCAGACAGAATCCCCGTACCAGACAGCGGCGCTCACCCCTACTGCCTCGGTTAGCCGGGTCTGAGGTCCGGCGGCTAGGTCTACGTTATAGTTTGGCTGTGGAAATCGCCAACTATCTTTTGGCCAATTGGCGCAGATTTTGAAACAGGCATCGCAGGGCATGACCCTGCGCCACATTCCCGGGAGAGGAGCGAGTATGCAGAGAAGGCACAGAATTTCGGCGAAGGTAGTGGCCGGCGCGGGCGTCGCGGTGTTGAGCCTGCTGGCGCAAGGGGGTGGACCCAATCCCACGTGTAATCATTGTTCCGCCACCTACATTCCGGTATCGGAGCTGGAGGCGTACACCGCCAAGGCGATTAAATACCAATTGCTGGACCAACAAGTGCGCTCGGTGGACGTGGGGAAGGTCCAGGTGGGCATCGGCATGGTAACGCGCGGCAAGCTGGCGGCGGACCCGAACCGGAAAGGCGCGGTCGCCGAGCACGAGCAGGTCAGCGAGGTCTACCACGTGATTGACGGCGAGGCCACGCTGCTGACCGGTCCGGACCTGGTGAACCCCGTAAAACGGCGGGCTGACGAGAGAACCGTGCGGCTGCAAAACGGGCCGGGGTATAATTCGGACGCCATCCGCCAGCCGATGGTGACGCACCTCAAACCCGGCGACATGATGATCATTCCCGCCGGAACGGGCCACCTGTTTACCGAGATTCCCGATCACATCACTTATATGATGGTGCGCATCGATCCCGACAAGGTGGTTCCGACCAAGAGCGAAGCGGAATCGCAGGCAGATCTGAAGGTGATTCCGGCGGCGCGGAAGGGTGGAAATTAGCGGGCACGCACCGTCTGCTGGACAGGGCGTGCCCGCGGCTGGCTGCTTACGGGTTCACATTCACCGAGACTTTGCCGTCAATCGCGGCGACGGTCCCGAGGCTCGAGGTTGCGGTGACGAGGGTGGCGCCCGTGGCAACCGGTGTGAAGCTGAACGTTGTGCCGTTCGTACCACTGGCAATGACCACCGTCGCCGGAACGGTTCCGACGGTTGGCGTGCCGGAGTTGAGGTTCGCGGTTAAGCTCAGTCCGCCGGCCAGCTGTTGGAACGAGATGGGCTGCGCACTGCCATTCAGGTAAGCCGTGTTGACGGACCAATTGGGATCGGGTCCCGCTGAGACGGATTCGGTTGCGCCCAGGCCATAACCCAGCGGACCGGAAAGGATGACACCGGACGGGGCGAGGGTGATATTGGCCGTTCTGCTGACGAAGCCGGGAGCGCTGGCGGTGTAAGTGACCGTACCCGAGGTGCCGAAAGCTTGCAGGTAGATCGACGGGTTGATCGGGTCTCCCGGGTTCAGGCTGATGGTGATCTGGCTGGCCCCGGTCGCGGTCGGGCTGGTCGCCAGCAAGAGCTTCGAGCTATTGCTGGTGACGGTGATGGTCAGACCGCCCGCCGGCACCGGCGCACCCATGATGACGTGGCCCTGGATCTGGAGATTGTTGCCGATGGTGGCCGAGGTTAAGGAGAAGCCCGGCTGGTTGACGGTAACCTGCACGGAGTTGAGCGACGCCGGCGTGCTGAAGTTCGGCGGCACATCCGCGCTGATCGTGGAGACCGAGTTGGACGCAGCGTTCTGGTTGGGCACGAACGCCGTGGTGGTGATATCGCTCACGCCACCGGTGAAGACGATGGGCGAGCCGGAGATGGTGCCCGCGCCGGCGTTGGAGCTGCTGATATTCGAGGTAATCGACAGCCCGCCCGCAACCCATTCCGACTGCACCGGATTGAAGTTCTGATCGAGCACATCGGTTTCTACGGTGAGCGCCGACGGATCAGAGAGCGTGGTAGTGGTGAATGGGAATCCCTGTCCACCCGGACCCCAGACCAGGACGCCCGAAGGCATCAAGGTTGCGGTCGCAGTCTTGTTCTGAAACCCCGAGGCCGAAGCCGTAAAGTTCACGGTAGTGGTGTTCGTGGGCCCGAGGTTCTTCGAGATGTTCTGCAGATAGAAGGTAGCGCTTCGGGTCGTCGGTTGTTGCGCCGTACCGATGGGCACGATGATCGAAACCGAGCCGGCTGTCGTCGCCGAGTTGGACAGCAGCAACTGAGTCGGGTCGCTGCTCGTGACCGTAACGAGCACTTGCGACTCAGGCGTGCCGCTCAGCTGGATAAAGGCTGAGGTTTCCAAGTTCTGCCCGATGCTGGGCGCGCTCTGCACGATCGACATCTGCGAGCTGTTCACGAGAATATTCAACACGGCGCCGCTGGCCGGCGTGGCGAAAGTGCCCGTGAAGGGACAAGGGGGCGGGGGCCCCGTAAGCGGCGGCGTGCATGAGGGCGTAGGCTCGACCACGGTAAGCGTGGCGCTGCCGAGATTAGATGGATCGGCGGTAAACGTGAGACCCGTTCCGTTCACCGGATCGCTCGGACCGGTGATGGATATCGGCGGTGTCGGGAACAGTGTGCCTACATTTGCGCTCGCGTTCTGATCGTTGATATTCACGTTCAGAGTGACACCCTGGGCGACCGACTGCGAGGTGGTCGGGTTTCCGTTGCCATCCAGTTGGTACGCCAACAGCGTGATGGTGGTCTGATCGCCGGTGTTGGTGACCAGATTGCCGCCAAATTGAGTGGTGCCGTTGTTATTGATCGCCATCACAAAGGCGGAGGGCGTCAACGTGATGTTGGCAACGCCAAACTGGAAACCGGCTGCGCTGACCAGCAGGTAGGGCGTGGTGCCAGTGCCGTTGCCTACGCCGATCACGTTGATCAGAGTGTTATTTTGCGCCTGCGAGAATGAAAGCGTGAGCGAGGATACGGGCAAAGCACCCGCCACGCTCGGCACCAGCAACAGCTGGGTTGGATCGCTGCTGGTGATGGTGACCGGGAACTTGTCCGTGGGAGCGCCACCATTATTCGCAGCATTTAAGGTGACCTGAGTCAAGGTCTCCAGATTTTGACCGACCGAAACCGGCGTCACCGTAATGTTCTGGCAACCCGTTTGCGGCGGGTTATTGCCCTGAGCCGCAACCAGGGTCACTACCGAGCAAGCCGTATTGGTCATGCTAAAGGAGACGGACGCAACGCCTTGCACGGTGGTCTGAACCGTCGCGGTAACGGTAAACCCACCCGTAATCAGGTTAGCGATGAGCGTGGGAGCGGTCGCCACGCCGGATTGGTTGGACGTGACGGTGACCGTTTGGGGCGCGCCGAAGTAGCCGCTGGCTTTGCCCGGTATAGAGGGAGCCGTGAACGTCACAGTAGCTCCGCTCACCAGGTTGCCGCCCGCATCCGTAACAGTGACGGCGGGCGCCTTAGTGAAGGGATTACCGGTTTGCACGCTCTGCGGTGTGGTTCCGCTGACGGCCACGATCTTGGCCGGGGCTCCGGCCGTGTTGGTCATGCCGGTGAAGGTGTTAGAGACAGAACCGGCGGTCACAGTCACCGTGAAGGTACCGATACTGTTATTGGCCGTCATGGCCGGCGAGGTGGCCACGCCACCCGCGACGGTTGCCACGGTCACGGTATTGGCGGCCCCTTGGAATACGAGGCTGGATCCGCTGCTGGGTGCCGTGAAGGTGACATTACCTCCGACGACCGGGTTGCCGGCGGCATCGGTCACCGTGACCACCAGCGGATTGGCAAATGCGGTGCCGATCTGCGTGGTTTGTGCGCCGCCGCTGGTAAGGGCGATGGTAGCCGGCGGTCCGGCGACGTTGGTCAGGTTGAAGGTGACGGACAGGCCGCCGGCGGTAGCCGTTGCCGTGTAAGAGCCGAGGACGAGATTGGCGGTCAGAACGGGCGCAGTAGCGACGCCGCTGACGCTCGTTGCCTGGACCGTAGTCGGGTTGCCCGTGCCGGCGAAGGTCGCGCCGGCTCCATTCGCTGCGGTGATGGTAAACGTCACCGTTTGTCCGTTGACCGGATTGTTATTGGCATCGGTCAGGGTTACCGAGAGGGCCTTGGCGGAGGGCTGGCCGATCCCGATGTTCTGCGGCGTGGTTCCGGAACCCGCGGCGATATGGGTGGCACTTCCCGCCGTGTTGGTGAGGTTGAACTTGCCGACAATTGCGTTGACGGTAGCGGTGACATTGTACGGTCCGCCGGCAACCGAGTTGGCGGTGAAGGGTGCCGTGGCCGTGCCGGTGCTATCGGTATTGACCGTGATGGTAGCGGTCCCGTTGGAGAAGGTACCGCTGGCGGCACCGGCTGTGGTCGGCGCCTGGAAGACTACCGCCTGATTCGTCACGACGTTGCCGAACGAATCCTTCACTACGACAGCCAGGGCCGTGAACGGCTGGCCGGCCGGAACGCTCTGCGTGGCAGTGGCCGCGGTCGGTGTAACGGTAGCTGGTGCACCGGCGAGGTTGGTCAGGTTGAAGATGCCGGTGGTGGTGCCGCCGGACACGCTGGCCGTGATGGTGTAGGCCCCGACGACGTGGTTCGCCACGAACGCGGATGTGCCAGTGGTGGCAAGGTTAACGATACCGGCGGAAGTGGTCGCGGTGGTCGTTTGCAAAGTGCCAGTGCCGAAGGCGCCGCCTTGCGCGTTGCTGACACCGTTGATCGTGAACGTCACGGTCGTAGCGACAGTGACCACGTTGCCGTACTGATCCGTCACGGTGGCCTGGAGCGGCGTACTGAGCGCGCCGCCCACGTTCACGTTCTGCGGTGTGCCGCCGGTAGCCGAAACCTTGGAGGCGGTGCCCGGAATATTGGTAACGGTGTAAGTGGCCGTAATCGCCGGAGTCACGTTGTTGACGGTCATCGTCACTGTGTAGCTTCCGGCAATCGTATTGGGCGTGAACAGGGGCGCCGTCACCACGCCATTGGAACCGCTGGTGGCCAGGCCGCCGTTGGCGAAGGTACCGGTAGCGCCGTTGGCGCTGGTTCCGGCGGTAAAGGTAACGGGGAATCCTGCTGCCACGTTACTGCCCGCATCTTGCAGGGTCGCCGTAAGGGCCGTCGTCAGGCCGGAGGTGGCAGCGACGACGATACTTTGGCCGGATCCCGTGACCGAAACGGCCTTGGCCGGCGGTCCGGACTGGTTGTTCAAGGTGAAGGCGGGGCTCAGCGAAATGGTGCCGCTGCCGCCCGGAGCGCTCGCATTGACCGTGAAGCTGCCGATCTTGCCGTTGGCCGTGATGGCGGGCGCCGTCGCCAAACCGGTGGCGTCGCTTTGTGCCGTGGCGCTGGTTCCGCCGCCGGGGAAGGTTCCGCTGACGCCACCCGTGCCGGCCACGATGTTAAAGGTGACCGTCACGCCGCTGAGCAGATCGCCGGCCGCGTCCGTCACCTTAATTTGCAGTTGCGTCGGGAAGGCCGTGCTGTTGGGCGTGAACTGGTTGTTGCCGGCGTTGGCGGTGAGCGTGGTCGCCGGACCAGGATTGTTGGTCAGGGAGAATTGTCCCGGAGTGGTCACGCCGGGCGCCGAAGCGGTCACCGTGTAGGGTCCGCCCTTGGTGCCGTTGGCGGTCAGGGTGGCGGTTGCCACACCGCTGGCATTGGTGGTCGCGTTGGTGGAGGCGACCGTGATGCCCGGGGCGCCGGCAGTAGCCGGGCCGGCGAAGTTCACTTGTACGCCCGAAACCGGATTCCCGCCGCCGTCCTTCACCGTGGCACTAAGCGTCTGGAAGGCCGCGTTGATGGCCGCACTGGCCGAGGACGGGCTCACGGTGATTTGAGCCGCCGGACCGGTAATGTTGGTG
>Ga0335078_10010408_pt1 | contig 13767 bp, 11 predicted proteins | sample Lox_Sample_32_FD_206711 | JGI IMG/M metagenome (GOLD analysis project Ga0335078, IMG submission 206711) | Soil microbial communities from Loxahatchee National Wildlife Refuge, Florida, United States - Lox_Sample_3.2 | ecosystem: Environmental > Terrestrial > Soil > Wetlands | place: USA...
TGGGCGAGAGCGCGCTGCGGGCCGGGCTGTCCTACCTGCCGTTCGCAGCGGTGTTCGGGCTGGCCGGGTACAACTGGCGGCGGCTGCCCGCCGCGACCCGCCGGGTCCTCGTCCCGGCCGGGCTGACCGTCGGCATCCTCGCCTACCTGGCCCTCGCGGCGGGCCTGCACGCCCGTATCACGGCGCTGACCTGGACCGGCCTGGTTGCGGTGGGCCTCGGCCTCGGCCTGTCGGTCAGCCCGCTGCTCACCCAGTCCCTGACGCACGTGCCCGCGGCCCGGGCGGCCGACGCGTCCGGCCTGCTCACCACCACCGTGCAGCTCGGCCAGCTGCTGGGGGTGGCCGCCATCGGCTCGGTCTACCTCTCCCGCGCGGGCTCCGGCTCCGGCCACGCGGCCGCCGCCGCCTCGGCCGCGGCCATGTCCGGCACCGCCTGCTGGCTGGCCGCCCTGTCCGCCGCCGGCCTGCTGGCCGCCGCGGTCATGGTGCGGGCCGCCCGGGGTCGGCGATCCGCAAGACCTTGATCCCGAACGGGCCAAGTTTCACGCCCTCCGCCGCATCCTCGCCGTCCAGGGTGGTCAGCTCGCCGCCGCCGAGCGCTGGCGTGACCGTCAGCGCCTCGGCGGCGTGGCTGGCCAGCACGGCGAACAGCGCGCCGTCGTCGCGGATCAGCGTGTCGCAGGCCACCCGCGGATCGGCCACGGTGACCGGGCGGCGCACCCCGGCGTGCCGGGCCAGCGCGTCATACAGGGTTACCGTGTCGTCCGGGTTGACCCGCGGGGTCAGTGCGGCCATGTGCTCGACGGGGTACGTGCACAAGACAATAGAGCCGCCGCCGGTGCGCCGCAGCAGCAGCGCGGGCCGGCCCCGGGCGTCGGCGGCCAGCACCTCGGCACCATCGGGTTCCACCGGCAGGAACACCTGGTTGCCCGGTGCGGCGAAGGTCAGCGTGGTCCCGGCGGCCAGGCCGCCGAGGTCCTGGCGCAGGGTGAGCCGCACCGCGTCGTCCTCGACCGGGTCGCCCATGCCGACGTCGAGCAGGTGCCGGACGCCGAACATCTCGTTCAGCCGCCCGTACCATGGCCCGCGGTGCGACCGGCTGTCGCCGGCCGAGTAGGACACGTAGACGCAGGCGCCGTCGGCCGCGAGCCGCTCCAGGGCGGCGCCCGTGGGCGCGAGCATCCGCTGTACCGACGGCGCGAGGTACAGCCGCGCGTCGCCGCGTCCCTCTCTGGGCCCGTCACCGGCGATGCCGCCGGTTTCCCTGGTCAGCGCAACCGGCAGGTCCGCCAGCCGGGCCGAGACGTAGGCCTGCGCCAGCGAGCGCGCGATGCGCGGCCGGTCGGCCGGGTCGGTGAACGGGTAGCTGGTGTCCAGGTAGCCCGGGACGATCAGCGCGGCGTCGGTGTCGGTCCGCGCGCAGCGGCCCGCTTCGATCGCGTCCAGGGTGGCCGCGAACGCCCGCATCTCGCGCAGGGTCGCCTTGGGCTGGCCGGCCGCGTCGGTGAGGCCGAAGTGCTGCTCGAAGGCGTGGTGCCGGTACGGATCCTGCCCGGGCAGGTCGAAGTCGGTGTTGTTCCAGGCGATCCAGCCGGCCGCCCCGGCCAGCAGGCTGTTGTGCAGCACATGCCGGTAGTAGCGGGCCGCGTTCGCCTCCGACGCGAAGTCGGAGCTGACCCCGAACTCCTCCAGCACCACCGGCCGGCCGAACGTCCCGGCCAGCTCGCACTGCCAGGCGGCCGCGTAGTGCTGCCGGATCCGGTCGTCACCGGCCGGGTACACGTGCGGGCCGAGGAAGTCGCACAGCCGCGCGACCTCGGCCAGCCGGAACCCGTTCTCCCGTCCGGTCGCCTCGATGCCCCAGGCGCCATCGCCGAGCGAGAACGGCTGGCGGCCACCTGCCGCGCGCACCGCGTCCCGCATGATCTGCGCCCACGCCGCGACCGTCTCGGGCGGTGCCTGGTCGCCGCCGTACAGCGGCATCTCGTTGGAGACCAGCCAGCCGGCCACGGCCGGGTGCGAGCCGAAGCGACGCACCATCTCCCCGGCGAACCAGGCCTGCCGTCCGACCATCCAGACGTCGGCGTACAGATCACGGCCGGCCCGCCAGGCCGGGTCCCAGTTCTGCCCGGACATGTGGCCGACGATGAACGTGGGCACCGTGCTCATCCGCTGCTCGGCGTGCCGGTCGAGGAAGTCGCCGAACCGGGCGGCCATGTCCTCGTCGATTGTGGCCGGCTCCGGCATGAAGTCCGGCCAGAAAAAGAACGACCTGGTCATCGTCAGCCCGTGCTCGCGCAGCACGCGCAGTTCATCGCGGACGACGGCCGGATCATAGCTCCGCCACATGAGCGGCCCCCCGGTCCGCGACCAGAAGTTGGCCCCGAGCCAGCTCACCGGCTGCCCGCCGGCCGTGATCCTGGCGCTGTTCCTGCGCATGTGACCTGCCCCCTTGCTGCGTCAACGTCCCGCCCGCCCTGTTTCCCGCTCGCCCTGCCTTCCGGTTCAATCGGTCACGATTGAATAACTATACCGGTTAAGTATACTCGGAAGCGGAGTACGAGAAAGGACCACCGATGCGACGTCCGACCATCGCCGACATCGCGCGGCGCGCGGGCGTGACCAAGGCCGCGGTCTCCTTCGCCCTGAACGGCCAGCCCGGCGTCTCGGCCGCGACCCGGGAGCGCATCCTGGCCATCGCGGCCGAGATCGGCTTCGAGCCCAGCAGCGCCGCCCGGGCCCTGTCCGGCGGCCGGGCCGGGGCGTTCGGCCTGATCATCGACCGGCCGGCCCGCACGCTGGGCGTCGAGGTCTTCTTCATGCAGCTCATCTCGGGCATCCAGGCCGAACTGGCACCGAATCACATCACCCTGCAGTTCACCCTGGCCGAGGACCAGGCCGAAGAGATCAGCCTGTACCGCACCTGGTGGGCGCAGCGCAGGGTGGATGGCGTGTTCCTGGTCGACCTGCAGGTACGCGACCGCCGGATCCGCGCGCTCACCGAACTCGGCATGCCCGCCGTGGTGCTCGGCACGTCGCGTGGTTCTGGCCGCCTGCCCGCTGTCTGGCAGGACGACCGGGCCGCCACCGAGACCCTGGTCGGCTACCTGGCCGGGCTCGGTCACCGGCGGATCGCCAGGGTCGGCGGCTTCGCCAGGTACTGGCACTCCAGGCTGCGCACGGACGCCTTCGCCCAGGTGGCCGGGGCGGCGGGCATCGAGGCGGTCTCGGTAGCCGCGGACTACACCGCCGAGCACGGCGCCCAGGCCACGCTGGACCTGCTGAAGGGGGGCGAGCCGCCCACCGCGATCGTGTACGACAACGACGTGATGGCCGTGGCCGGAGCCGGCGCGGCGCGGCAGCTCGGCGTCCGGGTGCCTGCCGACCTATCCGTCGTGGTCTGGGACGACAGCGTGATCTGCGAACTGGTCCGCCCCGGGCTCACCGCGCTGCGCCGGGACATCCCGGCGGCGGGTGCCTGCGCGGCGCGGATGCTCCGCGAGGCGGTCGCGGGCGCGCAGCCCGCCAGCGTCCGGGAGGCGCCGCCGGTCCTGGAGGTCCGGGACAGCACCGCCGCCGTCCCGGATCCCGCCCGAGCCTGACCCGGAAAGCGCCGCTACCGGCACGTTCCTTACCGAGGCCGGCCGCCTGGCCTGGCCTTTCCGCATTGCGCCGCTAAACCGGTATAGCCGATGACTAATGGCCCTAGGCGACAGGGCCTTTCCGCACTTCCGGGCCGCCCCGTCCGGAGGGCATATGAAAGTGCTCAGAAGGCACAAATCCGGCTCCCTCGCGAGGAGGTAGGGCAAGTGACACCCAAAGCGAAATGGGCGAAGAGCAGATTCGCCCGGTGGGGGACCGTGGCCGTAGCGGCCGCCCTCACCCTGGCCACGGCCAGCGCCTGCACGAGTACATCGACCAGCACCTCGAACAAAGGCGCCTCGGCATCGCCATCCTCGTCGGGGGCGCTGACCGGGTACCCCCGCAGCCAGACCATCTACACCAGCGGCACGATGTACACGCCGCCGTCGAACTGGAACCCGTTCAACGTGGGCAACTACGCCACGGGCGCCCAGGGGCTCGTCTACGAGCCGCTGTTCCTGTTCGACCCGATCAAGAACACCTACGTCCCGTGGCTGGCCTCGAGCGGGACGTGGTCCGGCAACACGTACGTCATCAAGGTCCGCGACAACGTGAAGTGGAGCAACGGGGCGCCGCTCACCGGTGCTGACGTCGCCTACTCCATCAACCTTTCCAGGACCAACACCAACAGCCCCTATAACGCGAACGTCGCCACGGTGAAGGACGCGGTCGCGAACGGCAATACGGTGACGGTCACGTTCAAGGGTACGCCTGGCTACAGTGAGTTCCAGGCCTACCTGTACCTGGCCCCGGTGGTGGACCAGGCGACCTGGTCCAAGGTTGCCTCGTCGCAGCTGATCAAGTTCGCCAACACCCACCCGGTCGGCACCGGGCCGATGCTGCTCGACCGGTACACCGCCACCCAGGAGGCCTACAAGATCAACCCTGGCTGGTGGGGCACCAAGCAGCTGGGCCTGTCGTTCAAGTTCAAGTACCTGGTCGACGTGGTGAACGGCTCCAACAACGTCCAGCTGTCCATGCTCACCGCGGGGCAGCTCGACTGGAGCAACAACTTCCTGCCAGGCATCAACACGCTGGTCAGCGGGCTCAACGGAGCCGGCGGGTACAACATCTCGACCTACTACAAGAACTCGCCGTACATGATTTCGGCTAACACCGTCTGGGTCGAGCCGAACACGACCAGGGCCCCGATGAACAACGTCAACTTCCGCAAGGCGCTCGCCTACGGGATCAACCCGGCGCACATCGTCGGCTCGGTCTACAACGGCATCGTCAAGGCGGCCAACCCGACCGGGCTGCTGCCCACCCTGAACTCCTACATCGACCAGAGCATGGTCGGCAAGTACGGGTTCTCCTACAACCCGACGCTAGCCAAGCAGTACCTGGCCAAGTCGGGGTACAACGGCCGGCCCATCACGCTGGAGGTTCCCGACGGATGGACCGACTGGATGGCGGGCGCCCAGGTGATCGCGTCGGATCTCGGTGCGATCGGCATCAAGGTCACTCCCGCCTACCCGCAGTTCTCCGCCCGCCAGAACGACCTGATCAGCGGAAACTACGACCTGGCGCTTGACAACAACGCCGCGCTGGCCTCCACCCCGTGGAGCTACTTCCAGCGGGTGTACCAGCTGCCGATCGCCAAGCAGCAGACGGCCCAGCTGAACTGGGAGCGGTTCAACTCGCCCAAGGACTGGGCTCTGGTCCAGCAGGCGGGCACCACTCCGCTGGCTGACACCGCCAAGCTGAATGCCATCTACAGCCAGCTGGAGGCGGACTTCCTCCAGCAGGTCCCGCAGATCCCGGTCTGGTACAACGGCGCCTGGTTCCAGGGCAACAACCAGTACTGGACCAACTATCCCGCGGCCGGCACGAGCAACCAGGCCACCCCGGTCATGTGGCCGAACTACCTCGGCGCCATGACCAGCATCTACGGTCTGGCCAGCCTCAAGGCCGCTCCGCCTGCCCCGTGATAACCACCCGAACAGATCTCAGTATCTGACCATCCAACGCGGCCCGTCGTCCCGGTAGGACGGCCGGGACGAGGGCCGCCGGTCCGCTGACGCAGCCCCGGGAGTGCAAGGTGCGCCGCTATTTCGCCAGGAAAGTGCTCACGTACGCGCTGGCCTTCTTCGTCGGCGTGACCATCGACTGGGCTATCCCGCACCTGATGCCGGGTGATCCCGTCCAGCTCTACCTGTCCAACTTCAACCTCAAGCCGGCCGGCTACGAGGCCCTCTACAAGACCATGTCCCAGGCGTTCGGCACCAACCTGCCGCTGTGGGAGCAGTACCTGCATTACTGGAAGGGGCTGCTGACCGGCAACTGGGGGATCAGCTTCTGGGACTTCCCGGCCCCGGTCTCGACGCTCATCTTCCAGGCCCTGCCGTACACGCTCGCACTGCTGGTGCCTGCCATCGTGCTGTCCTACATCATCGGCAACAGGCTCGGCGCGGCGGCGGCGCGGCGGAAGGTTCTGGACAACAGCGTGCTCCCGGTCGGCTACGTGTTCCAGGCGATCCCCTACCCGTGGCTCGCCCTCGCGCTCCCGTTCCTGCTGGGCGTGGTCTGGCATGTATTCCCGATCTCCGGTGGGTACGACCGTGGCCTGATCCCCGCGTTCTCCTGGACCTTCATCTCGAGCCTGCTGTACCACTGGTTCCTGCCGTTCCTCACCGTGTTCCTGGTGAGCCTCGGCGGCTGGGCGATCGGCATGCGGAACCTGGTGATCTACGAACTCGAGAACGACAGCTCGCGTTACCTCCGGGCGCTCGGTGCGCGCGAGCGGGTGGTCCGCAGATACGCCTACCGGAGCGCCTCGCTGCCGCAGTTGTCCGGCCTGGCGCTGGCACTCGGCGTCGTGGTCGGCGGCAGCATCGTCACCGAGTACGCCTTCTCCTATCCGGGTATCGGGCGGCTGATCTTCCAGGCGATCAGCAACCAGGATTACTTCCTGCTGCAGGGCATCTTCATCTTCATCATCATCGGGGTGCTGGTCGCCAACTTCATCATCGACATCGTCTACGTCACGGTGGATCCGAGGACCCGCCTGTCCATGCAGGGAGCGTCGTCATGAGCGCGCTGAAGGGGAGCAGCCCCGCACCGGTCGCCGTCGTGGGCGGTCCGGCCCCGGAACCCGCCGCTCCGGCCCCTCCCCGCCGGCGCGGGGAATTTCTCTACTACGCGCTGCACAACTCCAAGGTGATCTTCGGCCTGAGCCTGGAGCTGGTGTTCGTCCTGGCGGCGATCTTCGGGCCGATCATCTCGCCGCACAACATGACGGACTTCTTCGCCTCCAACCAGCCTCCGTCGGGGCAGCACTGGCTCGGCACGGACAACCTCGGGCACGACCTGTTCGCGGAGGTAGTCAACGGCCTGCAGGTGAGCTACATGGTGGGCGCGATCGGCGCGGTGTGCGCGGCGTTCGTGGGCATGGCCCTGGGATTCGCGGCCGGCTGGCGGGGCGGGCTCCTCGACGAGGTGCTGCAGATGATCACCAACATCGTGGTGATGATCCCGGCGCTGGTCCTGCTCATCGTGATCGGCGCCTACCTGAAGACCCGCGGCATCCTGTTCGAAGGGGCGTTCATCGGCCTGACCACGTGGCCGTGGGTAGCCCGGGCGGTGCGGGCGCAGACGTTCACCCTCAAGTCGCGTGAGTTCGTCGATCTCGCCCGCCTGTCCGGCAAGCGCGGCATCTCGATCGTGGTCAGGGAGATCGCCCCGAACATGGCGTCGTACCTGTTCCTCGTCGTCATCCTGCTGTTCGGCACCTCGATGCTGCTCGCGGCCAACTTCGATTTCCTCGGGCTCGGACCGACCACCGGTACCTCGCTCGGCAACATCATGAACCAGTCCACGCTGTGGAGCGCTCTGCAACTGCACTACTGGTGGTGGTTCCTGCCGCCCGGGATCCTGCTCACCGGCATGGTCGCCGCGCTGCTGATCGCCAACGTCGGCCTCGATGAAGTCTTCAACCCGAAGCTGAGGGAACAATGAGCGTCAAGGTAGAGAACCTGTCGATCGCCTACCGCATGCGGTCGGGTGACTGCTGTCCGGTCGAAGGTGTCAGCTTCACCGTCGCCGACGGCGAGATCATGGGCCTGGCCGGCGAGTCCGGCTGCGGCAAGTCGACGCTCGGCAACAGCCTGATCTTCATGGAAGGCCGGATGCAGCACCTCGGCGGCCGGGTCGTGGTCGACGGGCAGGTACTCCCGATCGAGGACTTCCGGGCCATGCGGCCCTACCGGATGGCCAAGGTCTCGCTGGTCCCGCAGTACGCGATGAACGCCCTCAGCCCCACCCGCCGGATCAGCAAGCTGACCGCCGACCTGCTGCGGAGTCACGGCGTGCGAGAGGGCGACGTGCTGGAGGAGATGAAGCGCCGGATCCGCCTCGTCGGACTCGACGAGGACGTGCTCAGCAAGTACTCGTTCGAGCTCTCCGGCGGCATGCGCCAGCGGGTCACCATAATCCTCTCCACCCTGCTGAATCCCTCGCTGCTGATCGCCGACGAGGTCACGTCCGCCCTGGACGTCTCCACCCAGCGGGCCGTGGGGGAGATGCTGATGGAGTTCAGGGACCGCGGGTTCGTGAAGAGCGTGATCGCCATCACCCACGACCTGTCCATCCTGGCCCAGATCGCGGACAGCATCCTGATCATGTACGCGGGCCGGCTCGCGGAGAAAGCCAGCGCCGCCGATATCGTGAACGCCCCGCTGCACCCGTACACGCAGATGCTGCTGGCGTCGCTGCCCGAGGTGGGCGTCCGCTACGACACCACCACGCTGACTGGGATCCCCGGCCGCCCGCCGTCACTGGTCAACCCGCCGCGCGGCTGCCGCTTCGCCGACCGCTGCCCGTTCGCCCGGGCCAAGTGCGCCGAAGCGCCGCCGTTCGTTCAGGTGCGGCCGGGCCGCCACGTCGCCTGCTGGAAGGTCAGCCAGGGGTGGCCGGAGGAAGCCCCGAAGGCAGGCCCAGGGGGAGGCCCAGGGGGAGGCCCCGAGGGAGGCAGAGCATGAGCGCGCTCCAGATCGACCACGTTTCCAAGCTTTTCCGGGCCAGCGCGGGCGGCGACCTGACTCCGGCGCTGCGCCAGGTCAGCTTCGGCATCGACCCCGGCGAGGTGGTCACGCTCATCGGCGAGAGCGGCAGCGGGAAGACCACCCTCGGAAAGATCATCCTGCGGCTGATCCCCGCCAGCAGCGGCACGGTGATGTTCGAGGGAAGCGACATCTCCGGTCTCAGGCGGACGCAGCTGCGCGACTACTACCGGCACGTCCAGGGCGTCTTCCAGGACCCGTTCAGTTCTTACAACCCCATCTACAAGGCCGAACGCGTCTTCGAACTGCTCCGCGGCGTGTACTTCCCGCACCTCGGCCAGCCGGCCTGGCAGGCCAAGATCTCCTCGGCGCTCCAGGCCGTCGCGCTCAATCCAGGTGACGTCCTGGGCAAGTACCCCCACCAGCTGTCCGGCGGCCAGCAGCAGCGCCTGCTGATCGCCCGCGCCCTGCTCCTTGACGTCAGGCTGCTGGTCGCCGATGAGATCATCAGCATGCTGGACGCGTCCACCCGCGTCGACATCCTGAACCTGCTCATCAGCCTGAAACGGTCGGGCCTGGCGATCCTGTTCATCACCCACGACCTGTCTCTCGGCAACTACGTGAGCGACCGCACGGTCATCCTCCGCCACGGCGCGATCGTGGAAATGGGCGACACGGTGAAGGTGTTCGGCAACCCGCGGCACCCTTACACCAGGAACCTCCTGACGGCTGTCCCCGAACTGCACAAAAAGTGGCAGCCCCCGGCGCTCGGGAACGGAACCCGCCCGGCCGCCGCGCCCGGCCCCGAGGTGCCCGCTGCCACGGCGTTTGATGCTCCGCCGCTCACGGAGTGCGAGGAGAACCACCTTGTCGCCGAGGACCGGGCATGATCATGGTGTCGATGCTGAACTTGGGGAACCCGATGAACTGCTGCATGACGTTCACCACGCGCTCGAGCCGGATCTTATCCACGCTGCCGACCGGGCCGTGGCTGAACGGATAGCTGTCCAGGGCCAGGACGGCCGCGGTCTGCCTGGACACGCCGAACGGGGCGGGTATATCCATCATCGCCTCCTCGACGGCGGACCTGCTGGTGTCCGCGAGCTGCTGGCCCTGCTCGATCGCCGCGTAGAACGCGGCCAGCGTGCGCGGGTACCTGGCCGCCCACTTCTTGGTGACCACGTAGCCCGCGATCGGGAAGGCCGTGGTCGCGCCCTGGTTCAGGTCCGCCAGCGGCACGACGCCCTGCGCCTCCTCCGCGCCGCTGGCGAAGGGCTCGGGCAGCAGGGCCGCGCCGACGGCGCCGGACTGGAGCGCGGCGGTCATCTTCGGGAACGGGACGCTGGCGAAGCGCACCAGGCCGGGCTTGACGCCGTGCTCGGCCAGGACCGACGCGGCCAGCAGGTACAGGATGTTCCTGGGTGCGTTGATGGCGATGGTCTGGCCCGCCAGATCGGACAGGTCGGTGACCTTCGAGTCCGGCATCGTGTAGATGCCCTGGGTGGCCGGGCCCATCACCGACGCCTCGGCGATGACGTACAGGTCGGCCGCGCGCCGCTGCTGCGCCTGGATATAGGAGACGTAGTTGCCTCCGGTGACGTCGAACTGGCCCTTGACCTGGTCGGCGATCACGGTCTCGCTGCTGGTCGCCGGCGTGAAATGGACGTTCAGCCCCCGGGCCTTGAACAGGCCGCCGTAGAGCGCGACGAAGAAGCCCGCCGAATCCAGCGCGGGAACCACGGCCACGTTCAGGTCTGTCTTTTCCAGTCGCGGCGCCCCCGCCTCCGCCGTCCCGCGGCTCGAGCAGCCGGCCGCCAGCGCCAGCGCCACTGCCGTGATCATGACCGCACGGCTGCGCCCGCTCCTGATTCTCATGTCCCCAGCCCTCCCTCACCAATCAGGAGGGGCCGTTCACGGACGGTACGTCCCGTTCTTTTCGGAGCGTGCGAGTACCAGGCCAGTCGGAGTCCCCCTCCTGTATCCCTTGGGCAGCATAAAGCACCAGAACCATCCCATTCAGGAAATTCCCCGAAAAACCGGACTTGACGGACCGCAGGGCACCCGCCGTCACCCCCGTCTGAATGGGCTGCCAGCGGCCCATAGCTCCCGGCGTCCCGCTGGTGGCGGGGCCGCCACTGAACAGGCGGGCCTGGCTCGGTAAGTTCACTCACGTGAGGGCGATGAGCGTGATCCCGGGCCGCTTCGGCTCGGAGTTGGTCGCCGAGTTGCCCGATCCGCCGCCAGGGCAAGGCTCGGTCCTGGTCGAGGGGCTGCTGGCCGGCATCTGCGGGACCGACGCGGAAATCCTGCGCGGCGGCGGGCAGCCGCCGGCCGGCGGGCCGCGGCTGGTCATCGGGCACGAATCGCTCGGCCGGGTCCTCGAGGCCCCCGCGGACGCGCCCGTGCGGCCCGGCGATCTGGTGGCCGGGGTGGTCCGCCGCCCCGACCCGGTGCCCTGCCCGGCCTGCGCGGCCGGCCGGCCGGACTTCTGCGGGAACGGCCGCTACACCGAGCGCGGGATCAAGGGCCTGGACGGGTACGGCGCCACCCGCTGGCGGGTCAGCCCGCGGTTCGCGATCACAGTCCCGGATCAGCTCGGCGACCTTGGCGTGCTCACCGAGCCGGGCAGCGTCGTGGCCAAGGCCTGGGAGCAGATCGACCGGCTAGTCCTGCGCGCCCCCACGGAATCCGGGCCCGGTTGGCGGGTCCGGGTAGCGCTGGTCACCGGGGCGGGCCCGATCGGCATGCTCGCCGCCCTGCTCGGCCGCCAGCGCGGCTACCAGGTGCACGTCTTCGACCGGGTCACGGCCGGGCCCAAGCCGGCCCTGGTCACGGCGCTCGGCGCGACCTACCACCACGGGCCGGCCGGTGCCCTGGACCTGAGCCCGGATGTCGCGCTCGAGTGCACCGGCTCCGGCGACCTCGTGGCGGAGCTGGCCGGAAAGCTCGCCCCGGCGGGCGTGATGTGCCTGATCGGCATCTCCTCAGGCCAGCGCCTCCTGCCGGTCGACATGAGCCGCATCGGCGCCTCGATGGTGCTGGGGAACTCGCTGATCTTCGGTACGGTGAGCGCGGCGCGCCGCCACTACGAGCAGGCCGTCGGCGCGCTGGCCCGGGCCGACCCGGCCTGGCTCGGCGGCCTGATCAGCCGGCGCGTCCCGCTGTCCGGCTGGCAGCAGGGGCTCGCCAGGCAGCCAGGTGATGTAAAGGTCGTGGTGAACCTGACACAATGAACCCTTCATCCCGAACGGGCCGGGTGACTGCCCCAGTAAAGGAACGGAGCATCAGATGGCGGACGCGGAGACCGACGCCAAGCCCGTCGATCAGGAAGCGCTGGTGGCGGACATCGACCGCACCCGCGCGGAGCTGGCGCGCACCATCGACGCCATCTCCGACCGGGTGAGCCCGAGGAAGAACGTGTCCCGTGCGCTGGATCAGGTCCGCCGGCGCGCCAGCCAGGTCGACCCGCTGATAGCGGGCGCTGCCACCGCGGCCGTCCTGGTCAGCGTCACCGTGATATTCCTCGTGCGCCGTCGCAAGCGCTAGCCGGAATACCGTAGTTTCACGGTACTGCCGCCGCGCCCGCGCGCCGTAGCCTCCGGACAAACAGGCGTTCGGAGGAAGAGCGATGAAGGTTCTGCGGCGATCCCGGCGGCTGGCCGGCGGTACTGTGCTGGCACTCACCCTGGCGGGCACCGCGGCGTCCGTGGCCGCCCCGGCCAGGGTTCCTAGCCGGCGCTCTTGGTCAGCTCCTCGTACTCTGCTGCGGACAGCAGGTCGGGCGGCAGCGCCGGGTCCCCGTTGCCGTCCGGGGCCACGCGGACCCGGAACATCCAGCCAGCCGTATAGGGCTCGGCGTTGACCAGGGAGGGGTCGTCCACGAGCTCGCTGTTGACCTCGATCACCTCGCCGTCCACCGGAGAGTACAGGTCGCTCACGGACTTGACCGACTCCACCTCGCCGCAGGGCTCGCCGGCGGTGACGCTCGCGCCGGCGGCCGGAAGCGACAGGTAGACCACGTCGCCGAGTTGCTGGGCCGCGTACTCGGTAATGCCAACCGAGACCGTGGTCCCCTCGATCGAGACCCACTCGTGCTCGGGGGTGTAGCGCAGATCGGCTGGAACGCTCATCGTTAGTGTCTCCTCCGGTAAAACGGCAAGTCAGTCAGCTGGACGGGCACCTGCGCACCCCGGATACCCACGGCCAGCTCATGATCATCCCCGTCGGCCTCCGGCTCCAGGTACGCCATCGCGATCGGCACGCCGAGGGTGGGGGACGGGGCCCCGCTCGTGACGGTTCCGCAGGTCTTCCCGTCCGCCAGGACAGGGTAGCCGTGCCGGGCGATCCGGCGCGACTGGACGGTCAGGCCGGCCAGGCGCCGGATGGGGCCGGACGAAGCGCGGGCGGCCAGGGCCTCGCGGCCGACGAACTCGCCCGGCTTGTCGAACTTCACCACCCGTCCCAGGCCGGCTTCGAAAGGTGTCACGTCCGGGCCGAGCTCGTTGCCGTACAGCGGCATGCCGGCCTCAAGCCGGAGCGTATCGCGAGCGGCCAGCCCGGCCGGGACCAGGCCGGCCCCGGCGCCGGCCGAAGCGAGCGCCTCCCAGACCGGGACCGCGTCCTGCGGGCGGCAAAACACCTCGAAGCCGTCCTCGCCGGTATACCCGGTCCGCGCCACCCAGGCCCGGTGCCCGGCCACCTCGCCGAACGTCCCGGCGTAGTACCTGATCGCGCCGAGGTCCAGGCCGCCGGCCAGCGGGGCGAGGATGCCGGCCGCCGCCGGGCCCTGGATCGCGACCAGGGCGTAATCGCCGGTAGCGTCGGTGACCCGTGCGCCATGCCCGGCCGAGCGGTCCCGGATAGCCGCGAACACCACGTCCGTGTTCGATGCGTTGGCGATGACCAGGAACTCGTCCTCGCCCAGCCGGTACACCACCAGGTCGTCCAGGACCCCGCCGTCTTCCGCGCAGATCATCGTGTACCTGGCCCGCCCGGGCCGCAGCGCGGACAGGTTACCGACCAGCGCGTAGTCCAGGGCCGCCCCCGCCCCCGGGCCGGACACCGCGATCTCGCCCATGTGGGAGAGGTCGAACAGGCCCGCCGCGCGCCGTACCGCCAGGTGCTC
>Ga0335078_10010409_pt1 | contig 13766 bp, 9 predicted proteins | sample Lox_Sample_32_FD_206711 | JGI IMG/M metagenome (GOLD analysis project Ga0335078, IMG submission 206711) | Soil microbial communities from Loxahatchee National Wildlife Refuge, Florida, United States - Lox_Sample_3.2 | ecosystem: Environmental > Terrestrial > Soil > Wetlands | place: USA: Florida...
TGGTCCAGATCGTGGGAATCGCCCGGCAGTCGAAGTACCTGTGGATCGCGGAGCCGCCGCTGGACTTCTTCTACCTGCCCTACCGGCAGGACGTGGATTCCGCGCTGACCTTGCTGCTGGAATCGGAAGCCCAGGACGCCGCTACCATCGCGCCGGCGCTGCGCGAGGTGGCGCGGCGACTGGATCCCGACATGCCCGCGTTCGAAGCGCGCAGCATGCAGGATCTGTATACCCAACGCGCGGTCAAGACGCCGCATCTGCTGGTGAACGCGGTGGTCGGCCTGGGACTGATGGGGCTGATTTTGGCGGTGGTGGGGCTGTACGGCCTGGTGGCGTACTCGGTGAGCCGCCGGACGCGCGAGATCGGCATTCGCATGGCTGTCGGCGCGGACCGGGGACAAGTGGTCTGGATGGTGCTGCGGCAGGGGCTGCGGCTGGGGGTGGCCGGGGTTGGCGCCGGGCTGGTGGCGGCTTACTTCGCCTGCCGGGCAGTCACCTCCGCATCCTCGCTGATTTTCACGTTCGAACGGGTCAATCCCTGGATACTGGCCGCCATCGCGCTGCCGCTGCTCGCGATTACGGTGCTGGCGGCGTGGTCGCCGGCACGGCGGGCTTCGCTGATCGATCCGCTGCGCGCGCTACGGGACGAGTGAGCGCTTCAGCCTGCAAGGTTATAATGAGATACAAACGTGCGGGCCACGGGCAACAACTATATCCTGGTAGTCTTCGATAGCTGCCGCTACGATTCCTTCATGCGCGCGCGGCCGCGCGTCATGGGCCGCCTCGGGCCCGTCGAGAAGCGTTGGTCGTACGCCTCCTGGACCGCGCCCTCGCATTTCAATCTGCTGATGGGACTCATGCCGCACTTGAGCCCCAAGCATGTTTTCGCATCCGAGTATTACAAGAAGGATTTCGTGCGTTTCAACGAGCGGCTGGGCCGGACCGACTTTCAGTTCAAGTCGCTGGTGCCGCGGCTCTACCTGCCTCCGTTTCTGCGAGACTCGCTGGGCTACGCCACACACGCGCGCGTCTCTTTGCCGGTGCTCAACCCCAAGACTCCCGTCAATTACGGCTTCGACAGCTTCCGGCTCATGCCGAAGCACAACGACATGCGGGCCATGGTGCACGAGATGCACTTCTCCGGAAGGCAGCCGTCCTTCTGGCTGTTGAACGTGGGAGAAACGCATTACCCCTATGCGCTGCCCGATGAAGCCGAGGAAGAATGGCCGCACATCGAGGGCGTACACGGCGTCTTCAAACACCTCGACGACCACATCGTGGGGGGTAAGCTGGTGACGCGCAAGGAGCGCGTGTTCAACCAGAAGAAGCTGGACGAATTGCGCCACCGCCAGGTGCGCGCGGTGAAGTATCTGGATGGCGTGGTGGAAGAGCTTTTCGACATCGTCCCCAAGAACACCTACATCACCATCACCTCCGACCACGGCGAGTTGTTCGGTGAAGACGGCTATTTCGGACACGGGCCGATCGTGCACGAGAAAGTCTTGGAAGTGCCGTTTGTGGAAGGTAAGCTGCGGTGAGGCCCCGCAGCCACTATCTTAAAGACGTCCTGCAGTGCGTCGCCGCCGTGGCCGTGTTGGCCGCGCTGTATGCTCACCCGCACTCCACCCAGTTCGCCTATGTCGGTCCCGGCGCCGGGTTTGCATTTCTCGGATCATTCCTGACCCTGGCGGCCGGCCTATTCATGAGCGTCCTCTCGCTCCTGCTGTGGCCCTTCCGCATGGCCTGGCGGGCGGTGCGCAATCGCGCCAGCTTCCGCAACGCGCGCGTGAAGAAGATCATTTTTCTGGGACTCGACGGCCTCGATCCGAGGATGGCCGAGCGCATGATGGCGGAAGGCAAACTGCCGAACCTGGCGCGCCTGGCCGCGGAGGGCAGCTACCAGCGGCTGCGCACCACTTTCCCGGCTCTCTCGCCGGTGGCCTGGTCCACATTTGCCACCGGGGTGAGCCCGGCGCGCCACAATATTTTCGATTTTCTCGACCGCAGCCTGAAGTCCTATCAACCGCGCCTCTCGTCGGCGCGCGTGGGCCAGCCCGAGCGCGTGCTGCGCCTGGGCCGTTTCCGCATTCCACTCTCCCGGCCGGCGGTGGAGTTGCGTCGCAAGAGCCAACCCTTCTGGAAGCTTCTGGGCAAACTGGGAATCGGCTCCACCATTCTGCGCGTGCCCATCACTTTCCCGCCCGAAAAGTTCGATGGCAAACTGCTCTCCGCGATGGCCACTCCCGACCTCAAGGGCACCCAGGGCAGCTTCTCGCAGTTCACCACGCGGGTCGAGAAAGCGACCTACGAAAATGGCAGCCGCTACCCCCTTCGGCGGGCTGCCGATGGCTTTGAGGGCGAAATCGAAGGACCCGAAGACACGTTTGTGGACGGCAGCCCTCTGCTACGCATCCCCTTCCGCGTGGTACGCCGCGCGAGCGCCTTCGAATTGCGCGTCCAGGGGCGGCGCTGCCGGCTCAATCCCGGCGAATACACCGCCTGGCAGCGCCTGACCTTCCGCGCCGCCATCGGCGCCAAGGTGAGCGGCATGGCCCGTTTTCTGCTCACCGAGACCGAGCCCGAGTTCAGCCTGTACCTGTCCCCGATCAACATCGATCCGGAGCGGCCCGCTCTGCCCATCAGCCACCCGCCTTACTATGCCGCATACCTGGCGAACCTGCTGGGCTCCTTCGCCACCGTCGGGATGGCCGAAGACACCTGGGCGCTCAACGAAGGCGTCATCGACGAAGACGCGTTCCTGGAACAGGCTTACAACATCTTTGCGGAACGCGAGGGGATGTTCCTGCACGCGCTCGAGAGCACGCGCCGCGGCGTGGTGGCGTGCGTGTTCGACACCAGCGACCGCATCCAGCACATGTTTTATCGCCACCTGGGCGGCTCGGACCGGCATGCCACGGTGATCGAGGAGATGTACCGGCGCATGGACGCGCTGGCCGGCAAAGCCCTGGCTTACGCCGATAGCGGCACGGCGCTGTTCGTGCTGTCGGACCACGGCTTCTGCGCGTTCCGCCGCGGCGTGAACATCAACTCGTGGCTGCGCGACAACGGCTATCTGTATCTGGGCAACGGGGACCGCGAGAGCGGCTCGTTCTTCGCAGGCGTGGACTGGAGCCGCACGCGCGCCTATGCATTGGGCCTGGGCGGCTTCTACCTGAACATCAAAGACCGCGAGGCGCGCGGCGTGGTCTCCAGCGGCCGCGAGGCCGAGGAACTCAAGCACGAGATCATGGGCAAGCTGGCTGCGCTGCGCGACGAGGACGGCGCGACGCCGATCCGCGCCGTCTACGAAACGGCGGCGCTGTATCGCGGGCCTTACCTGGAAGCCGCGCCGGACTTCATCGTGGGCTACAACGAGGGCTACCGGTGTTCGTGGGAGGGCGCGGTGGGCAAGATCGAGGCGGCCGTGCTGACGGATAATCGAAAAGCCTGGAGCGGCGATCATTGCGTCGATCCGGTGCTGGTCCCCGGGGTGCTGTTCTCGAATCGGAAGATCGCCGCGGACGACGCCGGCATCGAAGACCTCGCACCCACGGCGCTGAGCCTTTTTGGCGTTGAGCCTCCGCCCTGGATGGAAGGCAAGGCGCTGCTATGACCACGATCAAGCTGAACAAAGACCTGTTGAAGAAGGTGAAGAAGGTTGCTGCGGCGGGAGGATACAGCTCGCCCGAGGAGTTTGTCGAACACGTCCTCGAGCGGGAAATCGCCAAGCTCGAAGACGCGCAATCGGACGAAGAGATTGTGCGCAAGCTGAAAGGCCTGGGCTACATCGACTGATGCTCCCGGCGGCGCACACCTGGAGCCTGACCGCCATCGCGGTCGCCGCCGGTTTCGCGATGCTGTGGGTTTTCGCGCGCTTCTCCAACGCGGAACAGACGGCGCTGGCCAAGCGCAAGGTGCTCGCCAACCTGTATGCCTTCCGGCTGTTCGCCGACGAGCCGGCGCTCATCTTCCGGGCGCAAAAACAATTGCTGATCTGGAATGCGCGGTATCTGGCGGCGATGCTGCGGCCTACCGCGGTGCTTCTGGTACCGGTCACGCTGCTGATGTTCGGACTGGATGCCGTGTATGGACACCGGCCGCTCGAGCCCGGCGAATCCGCCATCGTTACCGCGCAATTCAGCGGCGGGACTGACAGGACGGGCATGGGTTCGCCCGCCCCCACGCTCGAAGGCCGTGGCGTTGCGGTGGAAACGCCCTGCGTGCGCATCCCGCGTGAGCGCCAGTTCTGTTGGCGCGTGCGCGCCAAGGGCGCCGCGTCCGGCAGCGTGATTCTGCGGGTGGCCGGCGCTTCCTTTGCGAAGACGGTGCGGGCCGGCGCACCCTCCGGAGTGGTCGCCGAACGGCGCGTGGCTTCGCTGTTCGCGTGGCTGCGCTTTCCCGGCGAGGCGTTACTGCCCAGCGGCCCGCTGCGCTGGATCGGCGTGTCCTATCCGTCCGCCGCTGTGAACGTCTTCGGCTACGGCGCGAACTGGCTCGTGTGGTTCATTGCCGTGAGCCTGCTCACCATGCTGCTCGCCAGAAAGCGCTTCGGCGTCACTTTCTATTGAGGCTCGCAAGCCAATCGCACTTACTGGAGTTTGGCCTTTTGGTGAAGCAGACCTCCAGGTCTGCGCGGGTCCTCCAGGACCAGCCCGGAAGATTCACCGCGACGGCGGATACTTGCCCAGCTTCCGCTGTAGCGAGCGCCGGTGGATGCCCAGTAAACGCGCGGCTTGCGAGATGTTTCCTTCGCAATCGGCGATGACGCGCTGCATGTGCTCCCATTCCACCCTGGCCAGCGTCGGGACGGTTTGCGGCGCGTCCGCTGCGGCATCGGGCGCCGCCCGCAGGTTCTCGTAGGCAGCCAGGATCTGGTCGGCATCCGCCGGTTTGCTCAGGTAGTGGTCCGCGCCGCGCTTCATTGCGGAGATCGCGGTGGGGATGCTGCCGTAGCCGGTGAGCACGATGATGGTCATCGAGGAATCGATCATGCGCATCTCCTGCACCACGTCCAGGCCGCCCTTTCCCGGCATGCGCAGATCGACGAGCACCAGATCGGGGCTGCGTTCCCGGGCGAATTGCAGGGCTGCTTCTCCGTCCGGCGCGCCCTCCGCCTCCCAGTTTCGCTGTGTCAACGCGCGGCATAGCCGATTGCGGAACACTTCATCGTCGTCTACAACGAGCACCAGAGGGAGGTCTTCAGACACTGGCATGCGCGTCCTGCGGCGACGGGTGCAAGGGCAGTTCCAGCGTGGCGGTGGTGCCCTCGCCGGGAGCGGAGTCGAACCGCAGGCGGCCACCCAGCCTCTCCGCGAAGGTGCGCACCAGAAATGTTCCCAAGCCCATGCCCTTGCCCTGTTCCTTGGTGGTGAAGAAGGGCTCGGCGATCCGGCGGAGCTCGTCGGCCGGCATGCCGTGGCCCTGGTCACGAACGGCGATCTGCAACGTGGGGCCGGCGTCCGTAGCGGTGATGAGGATGGGCAACCCGCCGGTATTGGCGTCCAGCGCATTCTGAACGAGGGCTGCCAGCGCCAGCACGGTTGCCTGTGCGGGCAGCACGGTGGTCAGCGAGTCATCGGCCAGTTCGATCTTCAGCAAATCCCGCTGTGCCTCCGGGAAATCCTTCAAGACGCGGACCAACAGATCCCCTACGCACACTCTTTCAGGCGTCTCCCCCATCGGTTCGGCGCTCTGCGCGCTCATACGTTCCAGGATGCGGCGGCAGCGCTCAACCTCCGACCGGATCAGCCGGGCATCTTCGAGGACCGCGGCGTCGCTCGCGACATTGGCGGCGTAGTGTTCCAGTTCCCGCGCCACCACTGCGATGGTCCCGAGCGGTGTCCCGAGTTCATGGGCCGCGCCCGCCGCCAATGTGACCAGCGACGCCAGTCTCTCGTGCTTTGCGACCTGGTCCTGTAGCAGCAGCACCTCGCGCTCGCGGGTGCGCAGCGCGCCGGCGATCTTCCCGGTGAAGAAGGTGATCAGAGCGCCGGCGATCACGAAGGCGATCCACATTCCGACTAGGTGCGGCGACATCCCCTCGACCGCATGATGCGTCCGGAAGGCCGGCGACGGGATGCGAAGCAGGAAGAGCAGGCCAAAGCAAAGCGTGGACAAAGCACCCAGGGCCCAGGTCCAGACCTTCCGCAGAACCACCGCGGACAAGGTGATTTGCACCAGGTAAAGCAGGCTGAACGGGTTCATGGGGCCGCCGGTCAGCCCCAACATCGCCGTCAAGCAGAGTATATCCAGGCAAAAGGCGGCGCCCAGCGTCGCTTGCGGGAACCGTACCGGCAGGGTCCGCAGGCGGCCGAGCACAAGATTGCTGGCAAGCGCCGCCGTGAGCAGGGCCACCGCCCGGAAGACGGGGATGTCGAGGCGCAGGCCATAGGCCATTCCCAGAACGATTGCTGCCTCCAAAGCCACCATCCCATAGCGCAGCCGCAGAACCCACGGCAGAGCCAGATTGGGGGCAACGTCCGTGGCATCGGCCCGCTGGCCCACCGGGGTCGTCATGGCGCGATGGGACACCATCTCCTTGCCATCGTAACGCCAACCCGTCCCCCGTTGTCATGCGGCCATTTGCCGCGGTCCTGTCATCCGGCGCGTCAGAACCGAAAGGTCAAACCCGTATAGAGCGACCGCCCCGGGCCCGTAAGTGGCCGTATCTGGCTAGTCCAGGCGCTGGCCATGTAGTCGTCGAAGTTCACGCCGCCCAACGGAAGCGCATAGCACTTGTTCAGCAGATTGTCGGCACCCGCGTCCAGCCGCACTCGCCGCCACTGGTAGCCCGCGTGCGCGTTCAGCAGTGCGTAGCCAGGTGTCCGTGGTTCAAAGCGGAGGGGGTCGACATCCGATTTGCGCTCCGCCATTTGGATTCCCAGGCCGGCTGTCCATCCTTTGAGCTTCTCGTCGAAGCCCACCCGCGCATTGAGTGGCATCATCTGATACAGGCCTGTCCCCGTATCGAGCCTCTCCCCGTGCAGCCATCCCGCGACACCGCTGATCTCGCCCCGGCCGAATCTGGCGCTGTCCCATATCGCCACATCCCCAATCACGTCGGCGCCATAAATCCTGGCGCTATGATTCGCAAAGCGGAGTTGGGCAAAGGTGCTCTCTCCATACGTCTGAGTCCCCAGCAGGTTCACGTCGACATAGTCGCGGATATAGGTCTGATAAGGAGTGATTCTGACCTCCCACTCCTTACGCGCCCGGTCATGCCAGCTTGCCGTGGCGCTCACGGTGTGGGCGACTTCCGGTTTCAGGTTCACGTTGCCCACATAGTAGTTGCCGTCGCCAAACCAGTTGATCATCCCGCTGGCCATCCAGTTGGTTGACCATGCGTAGCGCTCGTAGAGGCTGGGGGCCCGCGTCTTGCGCGCATAGCCCATCTCGAATGTGGTGGATGCGTTCGGCTCATAGCGCGCCAATGCGGTCGCATCCAGATCGATGTCCGCTCGCGAACGGCTGGATGAGTTGAAGGTGTGCGCGTCGGCCGCGTACATGTTCGAGTATCCGCTGACCGGCCCGGTGTTGGTCCAAACCGTATCGTTGCGTATGCCCAGCAGCGTGGTCCACTTCGAATTCCAACCGGTAGCTAATTCGGCGAACCACCCCAGCCGGATGCGGCGCCCGTCATTCATGTTCACGAACGCATTGGGTCCCATCCAGGGAGCCGCGCCAGGAACGGCGGGCCAGTTGTCATCGAGGACAAAATGATGGAACTCGTTGCCAACCCGGAGAGTGTGCCGTTCCGCCAGGGGGGCTTCCAGCTTCACCGCATAGCCGATGTCCTTTCCATGCGTATCCATCGGCATCCACATAGGCATCGGGAAAGTCGATTTGTCGTGTCCGATGTTCATCGCGTGCCGGACATCCTGCCAGTACACGCGCACGTCGAGCGCGCCCCACGCGAGATCTCTCTTGAAATGCAAGTTGAGTAATTCCGCGTAATTCCGCGTCAGGTCCATCTGCGCGCTGGGGAAACCCTCGTAAGGAGCGTGGCGCAGTCCGGCTTCGAGAACCACCAGGTTACCCTCGCCCTGCGCCGCCAGCGTCACTGTGGAAGCCGTGGCCTGGGCGTAGGTGGAAGTCACCTGGTGGCCGCTGCCGTCGGTATAATCGCCGTTGGTGGCCCACGATCCACTATAGCCCAGGCTCAAATTCGGGGTGGCGGCCCATCCCGACAGGAAGCCTCCATAGTCTTGGCCATTACTCTGGAAGAAGCTCGAAAAAACGCCTTCCGTATGCACGTCTTCACCCGGTTTGGCGAAGACCGGCGGAGGCGACTCGATGGAAATCGTGCCTCCAATGCTATCGCCGCCCATGCTCACCGGCGTAATGCCCGCCATTACGGTCAGGGTGGCTGCGTTGGACGGGTCGACGTAGGAAAGCGGCGGGTTCATGTGGTTCGGGCAGGATGCGGAAACCTTCATGCCGTCGGCCACCAGGTTGGTGCGTTCGTCTCCCATTCCGTGTAGCAGCGGGACAGTGGCCAGTTCGCCATTTTGCCGCAGGCTGACGCCTGCCAGGTCTCCCAGAAGTTCGGCTGTGTTGCGGCTGCGCGACTGGTCGCTGTCGTCCGTCTCGCGCTGGCTTCCGTTGAGTGGAACATGAATGTCCGCTTGTGTCACCACCGTTACGGATTCCCTCGTGGCCGGAAGTTGGAGCGTTACGTCCAACTGGCGCGCCCCGTCGCCATCGAGGGTGACATCCTGGGCGTGCGGCGCAAACCCTGGATAGGTGACCTTCAAATGGTACGTGCCCGCGGGCAGGTCGGGCAACCGGAACAGCCCGGATCTGCCGCTCACCGTAGTTTTGGAAACGCTTGAGACACCGCCGTCCAGCGTCAGCGTGGCGCCCGGAACGCCCAGGCCGGACGGGTCCAGCACCGCGCCTTGCAGCACGGCCTTGCCAGGCTCGGCCCGGCTAAAGGCCGCTATGAGGACCACGGCCGCGCATACCGCCGGCAGCTTGTGTGCTCGCATCGCCAATAACAGAGAATCATACCAGCAACTCCTGATTATTCAGGTGCGGCAAATTGACGCAGCGCATTGGGGCAGGCTCTCAGCCTGCGGCGGCCTCCCAGGCCGCCTCTTGCCGCGCCTCAATCGTGTTTGTCCGCCCGATCGAACAGCTTCAAAACCAGCCCCGTCACGTCTTGCAGACGAGGATGGTCGAGCCGCATGGGCCTTCGCGTAAACAGCACGCCGGGCACCGCGGCGGGGTCCATGCAGTGGTCCGCGATCCAGGCGTCGGTGTTGTCCTCGATCTCCGGCTCCGGAACGCCTCCCAGGCCGGTCTGCCACGATCCGCGATAGCCCGGACTGTAGCCCACAATCAGGTCCGGCGCCGCGGCCGCATTCTCTTTGGAGGGCTTGGTTTCGTACACCGCTTCCACCACCTGGCGGCCGTTCGCCGGATCGCGGAAAGCCAGCAGTTGCGTGCGCAGAGTCGCGATCAAGGCCTCAGCCGGAGGGCCAGACTCGACCATCCCGTACGGCTCGCGGCCGCGCCGGTTCAGATACAGGCCGTTCAGTCCGAGCGCATAGGCCTGGGTGGCCCTCCAGTTCAGATTGGACAGCATGGTATCGTCGCCGGGCGGACCATTCAGCGCCAGCAGGCCGCGATCGCGCAGCCATGCGTTCAAATGCACGGCGCGGTCGAAGCTGGCGAAGCCGTGGTCGGAGAGCACGATCATTTCGGCCGAGGGCGCGCTGCGCATGGCCTCCCCGACGCACTCATCCACCTCGCGATAAACATCCAGCAACTCGGCGTCATGGCGGCCCCAAAGGATGTGCGAGTTCTGGTCGATGCTCGAGAAATAGAAGAACAGCAGGCCCCGGCTGAAACCGCCCAGCGCATCCCGCAGCAGCCGGCGTTCGTCCTCGAACACCAGGCGGGTCTGTTGCAGGAACTGCGGCAGGTTGAACACATCCTGGCGCAGCGCGGAAGTGTCCTCGGGAATGCCCAGCGTGTAGTAGCGGCCGGTGCGGCGGGAAACGTCGCGGCCGAACGAGGCGGGCGCGGCCACCGGCAGGGCGGGCGATTCCGGATCGATGTTGATGGGCGAAACATACAGCTCGAATTGGGGATGCAACTGTTTGGCGAAGAGGCGGAACATGCCGCGCGCCGACGCCAGATGCGGAATCAGGGGGAAATCCGCGGTCATCCAATCGGACCACTCGCCTTCGCGGATCACGGCCGGCTCGCCGCCCGCGCGGATGCGGGCCACCGGGTTCACCGGGTCCACATCCACTACCAGGGGAACAGTGGCGTATGCGTGATCTTTGCGGAGCGAGTTGGGCGGGCCTTCCAGCGGCAGCACGGCGTGGCCGGCCGCCAGTTCCGCCTTCACGATGCGGCCGCCCGAAACCGCGCGTGAAGTTTCCACGGGGTCGTCGGAGTAAAGTGTGAAGGTGCCGAGGGTGCCGCGCAGATCGGGAGTGCCCATGCCGGAAAGGGCGCGGCCCACCGGGAGCGGTGGATAGTTGGTGGGCATGCGCACCACGCTCACGGGAATGCCGCGGTCCGCCAGCCTTTGCCAGAAGGCCTCGCCGTGGCGGAAGGAAACCACCCGCGAGCCGGAGAGCGGCAGAAGGTAGGGCCCCAGGGGCAGCGTGAAGCGTGGCTCTTCGGTGCGCCCCATGGAAGAGTAAGGCTGCATCGTGGCCGGATCGCGAAGCACGAAATCGAACAGGCCGTGTTGGTCCGGCTCCAGGCCGGTGATAAAGGTGGCCCAGGCCACCGGGCTCTGCGGCGGCATGGTGGTGCCCAGCCTGCTGAAGCTGCCCTGCCGGCGAAGCCGGGCCAGGTTCGGCAGTACGTCCCAATGGCGCTCGACAAAATTCGGGTCCATGCCATCGATGCCCAGCACAATCACCTGGGGCGCGTTGGCAGGCGCGCGCGAGAGCCTGCATGCGAAGGCCGCCAGCGCCAGTGAGCATGCAAGAACGGTTGCGGCGATCCGGCTCAGTGGCACCCTTTCATTATCCGTTCTTTCGCAGTTCGGCCAAGACCACCGCGCATCCGCCCGCGGGCAACGGCAGAGTGGCCTGGCTCGATCCGTTCACCAGCCGCAATTTCAATGCGAGGCCCGAAACGATTTCCAATGCCGAAGCAGCCGCCGGGAACCGCACCGTGGCGGTTCCGGCTTTTCCCCAATTGCACAGGACTGCCCCGGCGCGGCCGGGCGCGGTTAATGCGCGGAAGGTCACCCTCTCCGGACTCTCCATAAGCGCTACCGGGAGATCGCGGGAAGCTTGCCTCGCGGTTCCGGCGATCCACTCGCGCACGACGTCATTGTCGCGCCGCAGGTATCCCAGGGTGAGCGCCGTGCCGAAGTAAATCGCGCGCCCGGCGCCGAAGCGATTCTCGATGGCCGCAGGGCGTCCGTCCGCGCCTTCGACCACAACCTTGCCGCGGCCTTCGGGAATCACGCAACGCCACAACTCCCCGTCCTTACCCGTTTCGCCTTTGGCCAGCGCGAACGGCTCCCATACCGCGTCAATGTCATCCAGCGTGAAGCCGAAGACATCGGAGAGCGGTCCTGGCGGCATTTGCCGGGTGACGCCCTGTTCGTCCTTCCACCCGACCAGGCCGTCGGCCCACAGCGTGCCGCCGGCGCGGACGAACGCGCGGATGGCATCCACGGACTTGCCGCTCAAGGCATAACAGTAGGGGAGGTACAGCACGTTGTAGCGGCCGGCCAGCCCGGCCTCCAGTTCGCTGGTGTCTAGAAAATCGACCGGCAGGTGGGAGCGGTGCAGCGCCTTGTAGCAACCCATCAGCGAATGGACCACATCATCGCCTGGCCGCCGCCAGACATCCACGGAATAGAGCAGCATCGCTTCTGGGTCATAGAGAATCGCCGCCCGAGCCGCCAGCGGCCGGGCGCTCGAGAAGAAGCTGTCGTGCCGCCGCAGCAACTTCGCAACGGCCTGGGCGGCGCGCGTTCGCACCGTCGATTCGCCCATCGGACTGGCCAACGCCCATTCGCCGGCTTCATTGCCTTCCGTGCGCGGATGCCACAACCAGAACACGATGCCGCGTGCGCCGTTGCCGATGCCGTCCCACAACCAGCGCGTGATTTCGCCCGCGGTGGGGTTCATTGGCCGCGCGCCGGTGAGGATCGTCGGGCCGGCTTGCAACTCCGTCACCCACCACGGCTCCGGGGCCGACACGCTGCGGATCAGGTCGCAGCAGTAGCCGTAGGCCACACCGAAGTCGGCGCGCGGAAACATGCCGAAGTGCCAGGACGCGTGCATGGACGCGCCCATGAAGGCGGCGGTGGGCTTGAGCCGCCACAAATCGCGGCCGGACGCGGGCATATTGGAGGTCAGCCCGGGCGGATTAATGTGCGTGAGCGCGCCGGGGTGATGGCGGTCGACCTGGGCGTGAATCCACCGGAGTTGATCGGCGAGGTGCGCGCAGCGGAAGCGCCGCCAGTCGAGCAGGGAGGGATAATCCGCCCAGTTCGCCACCCGCGGCTCGACGGGCGCCTGCACGTCTTCGAATCGCGCCAGCGGCCGATACCACAGCCGGTTCAGTTTCGCGACCGTGCCGTACTTTCGCTCGAGCCAGCGGGCATACTCAGCCAGCACAAACGGCTCGGATCCGCTATTGATGCCGGGTTCGTTCTGCAAGAGCCAGACGCCGTGCGCCGGGTGACTCTTATACCGGGTGACCACCTGCTCGATGTAGATCTCCGCGTAGGGCCGCAGACTCGGATCGGAGAGATCGCGCCACGCGTGGTAGAACGGCGCCGTGCCCATCCATCCGGGCGGATCTTCCGCACAAAGCGTATTGGCGACGAGCATGCCGTTCTGCTCGGCGGCATCGTAGATCCAGTCGTAGCCTTCGAAGTTCCACCGGCCCTGTTGGCGTTCGATGTGGTCCCAGATGGTAAAGATGCGCGCCACCGTCAGGCCGGTCTGTGACATGCGGCGGAAGTGCGCGAAGACCGATGCGCGGGTCTCGATGGCATTCAGGAAAAACTCCGCTCCGATGCGGGGCCGCGCCAGCAAGGGAATGGCCGACGATTCCCGCGGCGGTTGCGCCAGCATGGCTTCGAGGCCCAGTCCCGCGGCTCCGCCCAGAACGGCGCGCCGCGATATGTTCTTCATCCTTTACTCCACAATCGCCTGCATGACGGCGTTCTCGAAGTCTCTTTGTACGGACGTAACCTGCGTCTGGATCATTACGATGGTGACCATCTTTTCGCGCGGTTCGATCCACGTTTGGGTGCCGTAGGCTCCATCCCAGCCGAAGCTGCCATTGGAGACGCGCAGACCGGCGGCCACGCTGTCCTCGACAATGCCCACGAGCAACCCATATCCCATGCCATGGGCGGGGCGCCCGAGCTTCCCATTGAACATGTCGCCCACGTGATTGGAGGCCATCAAATCCACGGTCCTGGGGCTCAGCAGGCGCTTGCCGCGCAGTTCGCCGCCATTCAGCAGCATTTGGGCGAACTGGAGGTAATCCTCCGCGGTGGACATCAGTCCGCCGCCGCCCGAGAAATAGGATTTCAGGGAGAAGCCGTTCTGATTCGCCGCGCGCACCAGACCCTTTGGACTCTTGCTGTACAGTGTCGCCAGACGCGGCCGGCGGTCGTCGGGAGGATAGAAGAACGTATCGTTCATCCCCAGCGGCTCAAGAATGTGGGTGCGGAGGAATTCGTCGTAGGGTTGGCCGGAGACGAGCTCCACGATGCGCGAGAGCGTGTCGGGGCCCGCGTATCCGCTGTACGCCCACTCGGTGCCGGG
>Ga0335078_10010411_pt1 | contig 13765 bp, 12 predicted proteins | sample Lox_Sample_32_FD_206711 | JGI IMG/M metagenome (GOLD analysis project Ga0335078, IMG submission 206711) | Soil microbial communities from Loxahatchee National Wildlife Refuge, Florida, United States - Lox_Sample_3.2 | ecosystem: Environmental > Terrestrial > Soil > Wetlands | place: USA...
GCGACGGCCAGAGGCACTTAGAGTTGGTATGTCAGAATCCGCTATGCGCAAAGTCAGGTGTGTGTGTACAACGAAAACGAGTTGGAAATCCATACGGCCTGAGTTGGGAGGTGGGACAACCTTAGCGCGCCAAAACCTCCAGGATGGCCTCCCCCTTCGGGTTTGACTTTTGCAAGCGTGGGCCGCTCTGCGCCTCGCTTTGCAATGGTGCGGAAGACGGTTCGCGCGCGGTTCCACTCATCCTCCTCGCGTCCAGACTGAATCGCAGGCAATCCAACGAGAGCGGAATTAGGGAAGTCTCTCCGCCTTGCTGGACGCAACATTTCTCCATCGTTTGCGGAAGTCTTTTCCTTCAGCGTTCAGGGCAGGCGCACATCCAGGGCGTAAATCTCCTGGCTACTGATATCACGCACGAACAGGGGGGAGCCATCGGGGGCAACCGTGCTCCAGGTGCCCCATCGGCCAATGAATTGGCGCACATTTTTCAGGCTGGCCACGGACTCGGATTGATGTTGGTTGACTCCGATGCGCCAATACTCATTGTCACTGTCGTAATAGATATACTTGCCGTTCACCGACCAAGCGGGATACGAGATTTGCTTGTCCGGCGACTCTACCCATTTCGACCAGGCTCGTGACGCCAGGTCGTACCGAAACAGTGTCTTGTAATCGGAAGTCAACGCCGCGATGTAGCGGCCGTCCGGTGACCACCGCGGGCTGAACAAATTGTCCGAACCTGGCAGCACGCTCAGATGGCCCGTCTGGAGATCGAATAACTGGATGTTGACCGCCTCGGTCGAGGCAAGCTCGGAGAGCCGTCCGAAGACCAACTGTTTCCCGTCTGGCGACCAGTCAGCGTCGATTTCGTTGCGCCGTTCGGGGAGGAGTTCACGCGCTGTTCCTCCTTGCGAGGGCACGAGGAAAATCTTCCACGGCTTTCCCGGCTCAGCGGCCGCAAAAGCGATGGTGCTCCCATCCGGGGACCAGCGCGGCAGGAACGCCACTTTTGGAGCAAACGTAAGTTGCACTCGTTCGCTGCCATCCGGACGGCTGCGCCACAGCGTCTCATCTGGATAGAGAACCCACGCCACATACTGGCCGTCCCGGGAGAACGAGACTTCTCCCACGGGAGGTCCGCTGTAGACGGGTATGAACTGCCGTGACGCTGAGTCGTATTTGACCAGTTCCGTGCGTTGCAGCGTTCCAAAGGCGAAGACGCGCTTGCCATCCAGGCTGGGAAGTGGATTTTCGAAGGAGACCGGGCCGGTGGTCAGTTGAATGGGCCGGGGCGTACCCTCGGCGAACCAGCCTGTCGCATCGCGGAGAGCCCAAAGATTCGAAATTCTTCCTATGCGCTGGAAAATGTAATAGCGGCCATCAGCAGTCCAGCGGCCACAGCATTCGGTTGGCGGATTGCTCCAGCCTGGCAACAGCGGATGCACGCCCGAGCCATCCACCCGCGCCTCCCAAAGCGAAGAGGTGTTTTGGGTTGGGTCGCTCAGCGTGTAACGCAGGCGCCTCCCGTCTGGTGAGAATCGCACATCGGATGGAATCCCGGATACGCTCAGGAGCTTGCGCGCACCGCTACCGTCCGCGTTGGCGAGAAAAATGTCCTTGCCATTCACGAAAACAAGTTTGCTGCCGTCCTGCGACCAATCGCCTTCCCTGGCAACGAGGTCTCCAAGGCCCTGGGGAGAACCAGCGGGAAGAGGCAAGGACCAAAGTTTCAATTCCATACTCTTCTCTGTGAATCCTGTAGCGAGCAGATTGGTGCGGTCGGGCGAGATCGCATGTACTCTTACCACGGGAAACGGGAAAGGAATCTCCGAGGCATCTCCTCCTGCGACCGAGATTTGGAAGATTCCCATTTTGTAGTTTCCCGCTTCCGTGAAGTAAAGCCGCGAGCCATCGGAAACGAGACTGTCCTTTTTGGCTACGCCGGCGCGGGTGAGTTCCGTGGTCGCCAGAACTCTCGGCTCCCCAGTGCTTCCAAACCGTGTAAGCAGCAGCCACGCCGACAGGACCAGAACGACGAAAATTGCTGTGGCTATCCCTGCGAGCGGCCGGCTGCGCTGCCATCCACGCCCCGCTACCGCGGCAATTTTGTCAGACTCCGTATCGCGCTTGAGCCGTTTCAATTCCGCGCCCACCTCGGCGGCGCTCTGATACCGGACTTCGCGATTCTTCTCGAGACAGGTCGTAATGATGCGATCCAGTTGTGGTGACAATCCGTGGTTGAGCTGCGAAGGAGGCGGGGGATTGTGGTTCAGAATGCCATCAAAGATGGCTGCGCTTGTCTCTCCGGGAAACGGCAATGAGCCGGTAGCGGCTTCGTAGAGCACGACTCCAAAAGAAAATAGATCGCTGCGCGCATCTACATCTTTCCCGAGTGCTTGCTCGGGAGACATGTAGGCCACCGTGCCCAGTGTCGAACCAGTGGTCGTGAGCCGGTCTTGGCTCAGAGTCGTTCCCGTGTCCGAGGCGACGCCCTCCAAACCCGGCTTCGCCAGGCCGAAATCGAGCAGTTTGGCATGCCCGCGGTTCGTCACGAAGATGTTGCCCGGTTTCAGATCGCGGTGGGTAATGCCCTTGCAGTGCGCCGCGTCGAGCGCATCCGCCACTTCGATGGCCAGATTCACGAGTCGCTCGGTTTCCATTGGCTGCCCGTGCAAGATTTGCCGTAGCGTGCGCCCTTCAAGGTATTCCATGACGATGAACGGACGCCCCTCGTGGTCGCCGATCTCGTAAATGGTGCAAATGTTGGCGTGATTGATCGCCGAGGCCGTCCGGGCTTCGCGCCGGAAGCGCTCGAAGACTATATCGTCGTGGGCCAGTTCATCGGGCAGGAATTTGATCGCGACAAGGCGGTGCAGCAGCGTATCCTCGGCCTTGTACACGACCCCCATCCCACCGCTGCCCAGATGTTCCAGGATGCGGTAGTGCGATACGTACTCTTGGATGAGGGGCTGGGCGACTGACATAGTTGTCCCCTCCCTCTCCCTGAATCCTGCACAGGCTGATGACAGAGGACAGTGTCTGCAATCACCATCGCGCGTGACCTCCCTCACGCAAGCCGATGGTGGGTGGAACCACTCCCCTCCTAGACGGCACCCGGGATCCCGCTCTTACGAGAGCAAGGAAAGGCTTCTCCCACGAACCGGCCCTCACGAACCAGCGCGACTTTTTGGTCAGCGAGCCTTTTCAACCTCAGGATGCTCTGCCGTTCAAACTCCTCGCCTCACTCGGTTCGAATGGCACCTCTATATCTATTAGCATACGTATTATAATAGTGATGGTGTTTTGGCTCAGTTCCCGCCTTTGCCCCACTTGCACTGTCAAACCCTTCCGGGCACTCCCGACCTGCCGCCGCTCCTCTTTCACCCCTCCTGCCATCCAACGCATCAACTCCCAATCTGTCTCCTTTCCTTTCTTGATTTTGCGCACTCTTCCGTAAGAACGCCGGGGGTGGCTTTGGTGCGTCCGAGCAAAAATCCCATCCTTTCAGGTTTCTCTCTACCGACCCGCAAACGCAGAAGCGCGCCCGCTCTCCTGCCTCCCTTTCCGATACACTGTTCGGGAAATGAACAACCTTCACATTCTTGACCTGAACTGGACCGAAAGGCCGCGCTCGATTGGCGCTGTGCTCCTGGAATCGGCGGGCAAACGTGCGCTCATTGATCCTGGGCCGGAATCCACGCTTCCCATGCTGCGAAAGCAGCTTGCGGCGCATGGAGTGGAGATTAGCGGCCTCGACGCGATTCTGCTCACGCACATTCATCTGGACCATGCGGGAGCGACGGGCTCGCTCGTTCGGGAAAATCCGCGGCTTGCGGTTTACGTGCACGAAAAAGGCGCGCCGCACATGGCCGATCCCGCGAAGCTGCTCTCCAGCGCGGGCAGGCTCTACGGCGAGGCAATGCAGAAGCTCTATGGTGAATTTATTCCTGTCCCTGCGGCAAATTTGAAAACGCTTCAGGGCGGCGAAACGATCCAAACCGGCGAGCGGCCGCTGCAAGTTCTCTACACGCCGGGCCATGCTTCGCATCATGTGACTTACTGGGACGAACAGGAAAAAATTGCGTTCGTCGGAGATACCGCAGGGATCTGCGTAGAAGGCGATAACTTCATTTTGCCCGCGGTTCCTCCGCCCGATATTGATATTGCGGCCTGGAATCACTCGCTCGATGCCATCGAGGCGCTGCACCCCAAGCGGCTGTTTTTGACGCACTTCGGTTTTGTGGACAATCCAACTGAGCACATTGCGCGATACCGCCAAAGGCTCGACGATTGGGTTTCGCTGGCCCGGCGCCTCTTGAACGATGGCCTGGACGAGGCAGGCGCTTCGCAAAAGTTCGTCGAGGAGACCGCTGCGGAAATCCGGCGCGCGCACACGGGCGCGGAGGCGGAGCACTACATCTTCAATGGAGGTCTGTTTCTGTCCTGGCTCGGCTTGGCGCGCTATATCCGTAAACGTGAAGCGTTGAAGTGACTCTTTGGCGATCAAGGGATTGCTGGCGCGTGACCAGCAAATAACGGCGCGGTTATTCGGAAGGATCGGCGGCCGGGGCTTCCGCTTGTTGAGCGGGGGCATCGGCGGGAGATTCCGCGGGCGAAGGGGCCGCGAGCGCTTCGAGACGGGCGGAGAGAGATTCGACGAGAAGGTCCACGAGTTTGCGGGCGCTGCTGCCGTCGGGATCTTTATCGGGATTGTATTGGGCAACGTCCAGGCCCAGGAGATTCTTGTTGCGCACAATTTCGATAAAGGAAGAACGAACATCGTCGAATTTGAGTCCGCCGGAGCCGGGAACATTCACCGCGGGAAACTCTTCCTGCGCGATCACGTCGGTGTCGAGGTGGAGAACGAAATCACGGGTGTCCGCGTGGAGATGCGAGAGCGCGTCTTTCGCGGAGGCTGCGCCGCCCCTGAACTGAATGTCCGCGGCATAGACGGCACGCATGGGAGAGCGGATGAGAAATTCCTGTTCAGGCGGATCGAGGCGCTCGATCCCGAAAAGCAGAATGTCGGGCTCGCGAACGAGCGGCGTTTCGCCCCAAAAGCGCACAAGTTCCGGAGCGCCACGGCCGAGGATGCTGGCGACGACCATGCCATCAATGCGGCCGGAAGGAGTGCTCGCGGGAGTGTTGAGATCGGCGTCGCGGTCCATCCAGAGAAGATTGAGATGCTTGTGATAGCGGCGCAAACCGGCAAGAAGACCGATGACCTGAGCGCAGTCGCCGCCGAGAACGAGAATCAGCGCGCCGCTTTTGGCCGCGAGTTCCGCGCGGGTGCGGAGATCGTTCAGACCGGCGACGATTTCCGAGAGATTGCGCGCGCGGCGATGTTCGTCATCATCGGCAAACAGGCGAGACGCGCAATCGCCGTGGTCAATAACTTCGTATCCGGCGCTTTGGAGACGTTCCACGAGGCCGGCGGCGCGCAGAGCGGCAGGCGCTTTTTCGGTGCCCAGCAGAAATGCCGCCGCGCTCGAAGGCGCGCCGATCAAGGCAATCTTCTTCGGTTGACGGACGATTTTGACCGCCAAGTCGCTCTCCTGAATGAGACGTAAGCCGGCGCCGCCGCGGGTAGCGCCGGGCCCCTGCTTCCCCGTTTGTTTTCGTGCTCGCGGCGGTTGCCAATTTCCAGCCGCACATCAAAAATGTTTGAGCCGCGCGATATTCCTAACGGCGCGGGGCCGGCGCGATGGTCGCAAGCTCCGGAGGAAGCGTAAAGCGCACATCCTCGCGGATCAAATCGAGATCGCGCTGGTCGGTATACCCAAATTCGGCGAGGCGCTCGCTGACCTGCTCGACCAGAACTTCCGGAGCGGAAGCGCCAGCAGTCAGGCCTACGCTTTTTACGCCATCGAGCCACGCGGGATCAATGTCCGAAGCCGAATCAATCAGTTCGGCTTTGACGCCGCGGCGCTGGGCGACTTCGACGAGGCGATTGGAATTGGAACTGTTCTGCGAGCCAACAACGAGGATCAAATCCACGTCCTGTGCGACCTGTTCGACGGCTTCCTGACGATTTTGCGTGGCGTAGCAGATGTCGTCGCTCTTGGGGCCGACGATTTTGGGGAATTTCTGGCGGAGGCGGGCGACGATTTCCTGCGTGTCGTAAAGGCTCAAGGTCGTCTGCGTGAGGAACGCGAGTTTTTCGGGATTGGAAACTTCGAGGGCGTCTACGGCTTCGACGGAATCCACAACGATGGTGCGGTCGGGAGCTTCGCCGGATGTGCCGACGATTTCCTGATGATCCTTGTGTCCGATCAGGATGATGGTGCGATCCTCGCGGGCGAATTTCAGTGCCTCAAAATGGACTTTGGTGACGAGTGGGCAGGTGGCGTCAATAATCTTCAGAGAGCGCGATTTGGCCTCATCACGAACGACAGGGGGAACACCGTGGGCGCTGAAAACGAGAACGGCGCCATGGGGCACTTCGGAAATGGATTCGACGAAAATGGCGCCGCGGCGGCGGAGCTGCTCGACGACGTAGGTGTTGTGGACGATTTCGTGATGCACGTAGACGGGCGCGCCATAGGCTTCGAGGGCGAGTTCGACAATGTCCACGGCGCGAACCACACCGGCGCAAAAGCCGCGGGGCCTGACTCTCAAGAGAACTTTTCCGGTTGACTGTGTCGGCGTCATATTCCTATGTTGCTGAATTCAGAAGACTCTATCATAACCCAGGCGAAGAAACAGGCGGAGGGATATTTGGCGGAGTGGCAGGTTTACGGGTGGTGGATAGTTCGGAGATGCCCACTCATCTTAAGTTCAAGGACGCACAATACTAGACAACCGGACTGCCGGGGCAGACGAGCGGGCGCAATGCAAGAAGGCTTGCCGCATCATGGCTCAGATCGCGATAGTGACGATTACCCGACGTTGCCCTACAGGACAGTACCCAAGAGCGCCAAGTCGTGGCTAGAATTGGAGGCAAGGATATCGGAGGCGTGGAGTGAGTACCCTTCCCTCAGCGCGGCCGGAAAACCGGCGGCGTAGCGAACGTGTAATGCTGCAGATTCCCGTCACAGTGGTGGCGGAGACCGATGACCGCCAGGAGGAACGCGAGGAAACGCATACGCTGGTGGTGAATGCGCACGGCGGACTGATCAAGCTGAAGATGGAAGTGGTGGTAGGGCAGCCGATCGTGCTGATCAACCCGAAATCTGGCGCGGAAGAAGGCGCGCGGGTGGTTCGTGTGGACAATCCTCCGGGCGGCCACACCGCGGTGGCGTTCGAGTTTGACCGGCCGGCGCCGCACTTCTGGCCGGTGGTTTTCCCTCCGCCGGACTGGAGCACGCCCAAGACCTGAGTTTCGCTGACGACGATTTCTTTTTTCGCAAATCCTCCGTTATCCTGTCTGCCCCATGGAATCGCGCGCTCGCCAGCCATCTTCGCTGCGCCGTTATCTTCTTCCCGGTAGCGTGATTGCGCTGGCCTATTTTTTGCTGCTGATGCTGACGTCCACGCGGTACGGATATTTCCGCGACGCACTGTATTACCTGGCTTGTTCGCATCATCTGGCATGGGGTTACGTGGACCAGCCGCCGCTCATCGTTTTCGTGGCCTGGGCGGTGAGGCACACGATTGGGACCTCCCTGCCCGCGCTGCTTTTTTTGCCGGCGCTGGCGGGCGCCGCGCGGATCGTGTTCACGGGATATTTTGCGCGGGAGTTGGGCGCTGGAAGATTTGGCTGCGCCTTGGCGGCGACGCTTTCAGCGGCTCCGGGCGTTTGGCATGTGGTTGACCACCAGCTCGCCATGAACGCATTCGAACCACTATTCTGGACGGGTTGCGCGTTCGTGATCCTGCGCATGATCCAGACGGACCAGCCAAAATTGTGGCTGTGGTTCGGGCTGCTTGCTGGATTCGGACTGGAAAATAAATATTCGATGGCGGCATTTGCGCTGTGCCTACTGGCCGCGATGCTCCTCACACCGGCAAGAAAGTTCCTCTTCTCGCCCTGGATTCTGGCGGGCGGTGGAGTGGCGCTGCTGATTTTTCTGCCGAATCTTTTGTGGAATATCCAGCACCACTGGCCATTCTTGGAATTGATGCACAACATCCGGCGATCGGGGCGCGACATCGTGCTCTCCCCAGCGGCGTTTTTGTGGCAACAGATTCTGATCATGGGGCTGACTGGATTTCCGGTGTGGATCTGCGGGTTGATTTGGTACTTGTTCGCAAAGGAGGCGAAGCCTTACCGCGTGTTCGGATGGACTTTTCTATTCACGGTCGGATTTTTCCTGGTGATGCATGGGAAGAATTACTATTCGGCTCCTGTTTATCCGTTGATTTTTGCGGCGGCGGGAGTCGCGGTGGAGCGTTTCATTGGACGAGTGGCGGTGCGGCGGGCAAGTCTGGCGCGGACGTTCCTGAAACCTGCCGCGTTCGTCCTGCCGCTGGCGGGCGTGGCGCTGCTGCTCCCGGTTACGCTGCCGGTTCTTCCGGTGGACGCGTATTTGCGCTACCAATCGCATTTGCCATTCACGATTCCGCGCTCGGAACACAGCCACATGGGGGCGGCGCTTCCGCAATTTTATGCGGACGAGTTCGGTTGGACTGAGATGGTGGAGGCGGCGGCGCAGGCATACCATTCGCTTTCGCCGGCTCAGCAGGCCCGGACAGCGATTTTTGGAAACGACTATGGGCAAGCCGCGGCGATTGATTTTTTCGGTCCGCGCTATGGATTGCCCAAAGCCATCAGCGGGCATCAGAGCTATTTTCTCTGGGGGCCGCGCAACTATACGGGAGAGACCGTCATCGTACTTGGTGGAGATTACGAGAGCACTCGAAGCCATTTCGCGTCGTGCCAGGTTGTGCCTACCGCTGAAAACCTCTACGCGCTGGAGCGTAAGCCCGTTCTGCTGTGCTTCGGTTTGAAGGAAAATCTGCGGACTATTTGGCCCAAACTGAAGCACTGGGATTAGCAAAGATGCCCACTTCCGCGGTTATCCAGCCGAAGTTGTCATTTGCAAACTTTTTCTGAGGGGCGGGGTTCAATGAGTGTGTAGAGGACCGCTCATGAAAAACAGCATAGTCTTGCGATTCGCAAAATACGGCGCTCTGGCCTTGATTCTCGCGGGAGGGGTGGCGCTGGCGGGATGCAACGATCACATTACGGTGCAACGCGATCCCAGCATCCCGCTGCAACGAGGGCAGACCTGGGCTTGGCGGCCCGCGCCGTCAGAAATGGCCGCCCGGCCCGATGACCCGGTGATTTCCCGCGACATCCTTCTGCCGCAGCAGACGGCAGAGACACAGATCGTGCGGGAGCGGCTGAAGTCCGCATTTGAGCAAACGCTGACATCCAAAGGATTCGTACAGGTGAAGGACCCGGCCAAAGCGGACTTCGTAGCAGATTTCAATGTGGGAGTGCGGAGACGCCGTGCAAGAGTGGCGACGCCCGTTTATCCGCCTGCGGTGGTTTGCGGGTATTACGGTTGCTGGCAATCGTGGGGCTACTGGGGCCCGGCGGGGTACGTCGTGCGAAACGTCCAGTTCCATGAAGGAACGCTGGTTTTCTCCTTCTCGAAGGCGAACGATAACCGCCTGGCGTTTCGGGCCATCAGCCAGAGAGTCGTGACACCGGAAAGCTTTTCGCCGGACCAAGTGAGAGATGCCGTCAAGCACCTGCTGAAAGATCTGAAACCGAAGAAATAGCAGACCCCGTATCAGTGTGGCTTTTGCGGGCGCCGAGTGGCCAGCCAATGGCGGTTGAGCTTGCCCAGGCGGGGCGATGCGTCTATCTTCGTTGCACTATGACCAACACGAAAAAGGTAGTTCTCGTCACCGGCGCAAGCGCGGGGTTCGGCCGGCTTTTTACGGAAACTCTGGCGCGGCATCAATACACGGTTTTTTCGGCGATGCGCAATCTGAGCGGCAAGAATGCGGCCGCTGCGCGCGAGCTTCAGCAATTGGCTGATCGCGAGGCGCTGGACATCCAAAGCGTGGAGCTGGATGTCACTCAGGACGCATCCTGCGAACAGTGTGTTAAGGAGGTCATCCGGCGCGCGGGACGCCTTGACGTGCTATTGAACAATGCGGGGATCGCTTACCTGGGATTGGCGGAGTCCTTTACCCTGGCGCAAGCGCACCGGATTTTCGAGACGAATTTTTTCGGTGTGCTGAGGATGGTTCGTGCCGTGCTTCCCCGCATGCATCAGCAACACAGCGGTTTGCTGATGCAGGTGAGCAGCGGGGCGGGCCGCGCGGTCCTTCCCGGCATGGGGCTTTACTGCGCCAGCAAATTTGCGCTGGAGGCGCTGACCGAAGCGCTGCGCTACGAGCTGGCATCTTCCGGAATCGATTCGGTGAGCCTGGAGCCGGGCGCTTATCGCACCGCCATTCTGGGCAAGATTGAAGCGGGAGAGGACGGCGCGCGCAATGCGCCATACGGCCGCGCCCAGGAAGTGCCCGGCATGATCGGCGCTATGCTTAATCAAGCTGCCGCCGATCCGCAGGAAGTGGCCGATGCGGTGCTGCAAATCATCGAGACGCCTCTCGGGAGGCGCGAATTACGTTATCGCGTGGGGAAAGGCGCCTCTGGCGTGGAGGCGATCAACGCCGTGACCAAAGAACAGCAGGAGCAAATGCTCACACTCTTCGGAGTAGCCGACTTCACGAAGTTTCCTGCGGAAGATGCCGCCAAGGCCTAGGCGCTCTGCTCAATCTTATATCGTGGAAGCAACCTTGCCTCGCGAGGCTGTTCCTCTTATCCTCGTGCTCCTATGATCTTGAATGACCGGTGCGCACTGATTACCGGATCGGGCCGGGGGATTGGGCGGGCCATCGCACACCGCTTCGCCAGAGAAGGCGCGTCTGTCTTTTCAACCGCAAGAAGCGAAGCCGAACTCGCGGCCGTGGCCGCTGAAATCAGGAAGCAGGGCGGCCGCGCTGCGTTCCTCGGGGCGGACCTTGCGAAGGAAGAAGATTGCGCGCGGATGGTGGCTGCGGCGCGCGAAAGCTTCGGGAAAATAGACATTCTGGTGAACAACGGCGGACACTATGGGCCGGTTGTACCCGTCGAGGAATACCCTCTCGAAGAATTTGACCGCGTCATGGCTGTGCATCTCCGCGCGGCGTTCCAACTGATGCAGCTTGTGCTGCCGGAAATGTACGCGCGAAAGAGCGGAGTGATTCTGAATATTTCCAGCCTTTCGGCGAAGGCGGCTTTTTCCTGGGGATCGGGCTACGCAGCAGCGAAGGCGGGGTTGCTCGGGTTGACTCGCTATGCGGCGGCAGAGGCGGCGCGTAAGGGGGTGCGGATCAACGCCATTTGCCCCGGACCGGTCACGGAAACCACTATGTCCAAGGAGTTAGGGGCGGTATTGGCGAGAAGGCTGCAAGTCAGCCCCGAAACGCAGCTCGAAGGATTCCTTAACACGATTCTGCAGGGCCGCGGGCAGACCGCCGACGAGATCGCCAGCGTAGCGCTGTTCCTCTGCTCCGATCAGTCCAGCGCCATGACCGGGCAATCCATCAACGTGGACGGCGGCGCGGCGTTCTACTGACCGGGGACTCCGGAAGGCGCCTGAAATGTGCAAGCTGGCGTTGCGCCAGAACCAGACTGTCACTATACTTCCTAAATTCCCGTAGCTCTTCGCACGCATACGTGCTCGGAGCGGGCCAGGGCGTCCCACCGGTTCGCGTCCTCTCGGAAACGCGGCCGCTTTGGCGCGCTCTCAATCGCATCCCTGAGTTTTAGAGGTGGAGCACAAAATTGAGTTACACCACCCTAATTGATTCGCCGCGCAAGTTTTCCGGCGTGGAATCGCGCCGCAGCAGCCGCATCGAGTATCCCGTAGCGATCCTAATTTCCGGCCAGGACGGATTCGGCCAGGAATTCCTGGAACGAACCGCGCCGGTCAGCCTGAATCTCCATGGATGCCGCTATCCCTCCCGCCACGATTGCCACATTGGCTCCTGGGTGACGCTGCAAATCGGCGAAGCCGCGCTGGGAGAACCGCTGCGCACGGTTCGCGCGCAAGTGAAATCCGTGCACATGCCGCGCACGGTTCGCGAGCTTTACCACGTCGGCGTGGAACTCGAGGCGCCAGCAAACGTGTGGAACATTCCTTCGCCGCCCGAAGACTGGCTCCGCGCCTTCGAGGGGCAAACTTCGACTTCATCTTCCTCTTTAAGTTCCAGTTCCTCAGCCGCCACGGGCACGGCGCGCGCGCCGCGCATGATTGACATGCCTTCGCCGATTCGCCAGCCGGAGCCGCAGGCTGTGCCGATGTCCATTGACTCTGGGGCCACGTCCATCGAAGAAATCGGCACTTCGGCAAAGAGCGCTCCTGTGCTGCAAATGCCGCAAGCCGGAGAAGCTTCGCGCCCCGGCCGCGTGGTGGTTACTCCGGACCAGCTTGTCTCCGCCGTGCAAGGGAAACTGCAACAAGCGGCCGAAGCCGCGGTGAAAGCCGCGCTTGCCCAACACCTTGCTCCGGCGCTCGCCAAAGCGCTGACCTCGATTGACGATGCGCGGCAGTCGGCTCTGAACATCGTTTCGGAGACCTCTTCGCAGCATCGCAGTTCCCTGGTGCACACTTCGCGCGAAGAGTTGCTGGCCCGGTTGGAAGACCGCCTGGATGAAGCGCGCTCGCGCTGGGACTCGCAAATGGACGGCTTCCGTATCCGCGCCGAGGAAATTGCCCAGCGCATTGACCGCCAGGCGACGCAGGCACGCAGCGACCTGACACACGCAAAAGAAATTGCCGAAAATGCCATTCGAGATATGGAGCCGCAGCTTGCCGCGATGGTGGCGGAGTCTCTGGGGCAAGCCACGGAAGAATTCGACCGCGGCGCCGCGCAAACTGCCGAGCGCCAGATGGTGCGGCTCAATGAGAGCGCGCAAAGCGTGCTGCGCGAAACACTATCTCATCTTCAAGCGAACGTATCCGAGGCGCGCGCCACGGTGCACACGGCCGCGCGCGAAGCCCTGGACGAATTCCAAAGGCAGGCAGACGTGCACGCGGGTCTGGCGATGCAGGACACGACGCAGCGCATCACGACTTCGCTGGTCGCGCTGGATGCGCAGCATCGCAGCGCTTGTGATGCGCGCCGCCAATCGCTCGAAGCCGATGTCCATCGCACCGCCGATCAGTTAACAGAGCAGTTCCGGCAGAGCCTGCGCGCGTTTTTCTATTCCTGCCTGGTCGCCGCGGTTGGCGCGGTGGAGCAGCATTCCAAAACCACAGCCGAGGGCTTATCGCTGGATAACCAGAAGTTCGCCCCGCCCGAATTCTGAACTGATCCGACTGCGGATGTGTTAGATTGTGCGCTCTCCCGATCCGTCTGCGCGTGTTGCCGTGCGTTTGCGCGTGCGAATGAGAGGACCTATGCAATGCCCCGTCTGTGGACAAGACTACGGACTGACGCATCACTGCGCCGGGATTGCTCCGATGACAGTTCCCGAGGAGACCGCGCCGCCGCCCGGGCTGCGCTTTGACCCGGTCCACTATTTCCTGGAAGCGTTCCGGATTCTGCGATGGGACGACGCGGCCGTTCGCCGCGCTTCGCGAGACGACAATTCGCTGTTGTATGGCTTCGTGATTCTGGCTTTGGCTCCGGCGTTTCCGCTGGGACTCATGACTCTGCGCAACATCGGCCTGGGCCATCCGGTGCCGTGGACGCTGATCGCCATCCAGTATGTTTTCATTCTGGTTTTTTCGTTCATCTGGATCGTATTGCAAATCGGGTTGGCGCATGTGCTGGCCAAAGCGCTCTTTGGCGCGAGGGGAACTTACGCTGCGCTCTTGCG
>Ga0335078_10010414_pt1 | contig 13764 bp, 10 predicted proteins | sample Lox_Sample_32_FD_206711 | JGI IMG/M metagenome (GOLD analysis project Ga0335078, IMG submission 206711) | Soil microbial communities from Loxahatchee National Wildlife Refuge, Florida, United States - Lox_Sample_3.2 | ecosystem: Environmental > Terrestrial > Soil > Wetlands | place: USA...
CCCTGGACAGGTGACAGCATTCCACTCTGTCGCTCGTCCGCCGAACAGTCGATAATGTGGAAAGACAGCGGGAATTATGTTTGAACGTTATACCGAAAAAGCGCGCCGGGTGATTTTCTTTGCGCGCTACGAAGCCAGCCAATTTGGAAGCCCTTACATCGAGACCGAGCATCTGCTGCTGGGCCTGCTGCGCGAGGACAAGGCGCTAGCCAATCGTTTTCTGCGCTCGCACGCCGCTATAGAATCGATCCGCAAGCAGATTGAGGCGCATACCACCATCCGCGAGAAGGTCTCCACCTCGGTGGATCTGCCGCTGAGCCACGAATGCAAGCGCGTCCTCGCCTACGGCGCCGAGGAAGCCGAGCGGCTGAATCACAAACACATCGGCACCGAGCACTTGCTGCTGGGGCTGCTGCGCGAGGAAAAATGCTTCGCCGCCGAGATCCTGCATGAGCGCGGGCTGCGGTTGTCGCAAGTTCGCGAAGAGATCCAGCGGTCGTCGTCCGAAAAAGTCGCGTCCAACCGGCCCAAGGAAAGTTCGCTGCTGGCCGAATTCAGCCGCGACTTGACGCAAGCCGCCATGGATGGTTCGCTCGACCCGCTGATTGGCCGCGATTATGAGCTCGAACGCGTTGTACAGATCTTGTGCCGCCGCACCAAGAACAATCCAGTACTCATCGGTGAGCCGGGCGTCGGCAAGACGGCCATCGTGGAAGGCTTGGCCCAGCGCATCGCGGACGGCGACGTGCCGTCCTTCCTCTCCGACAAGCGCATTCTTGCGTTGGATCTATCGCTAATCGTCGCCGGAACGAAATATCGCGGGCAGTTCGAAGAGCGCCTGAAGACCATCATGAAAGAGTTGATGGAAAATCAGAACGCCATCATCTTTATCGACGAGTTGCACACCCTGGTCGGCGCGGGATCCGCCGAAGGTTCCCTCGACGCAGCCAATATCCTGAAGCCGGCGCTCTCACGCGGCGAAATCCAGTGCATCGGTGCAACCACGCCGGGCGAGTATCGCAAGTCCATCGAGAAAGACCGTTCACTCGAACGCCGTTTCCAAGCGGTGAAGGTTCCGCCACCCACCGAGTCCGACGCGATCCGCATTCTGTTCGGCATCAAGGAACGCTACGAGAAATTCCACGCCGTCGCATATACCGACGAAGCCATCGAATCGGCCGTGCATACCTCGACGCGCTTTATTCCCGACCGCTTCCTGCCCGACAAGGCGATCGATTTGATCGACGAGGCGGGCGCGCGCGTGAAGCTCCGCCAGACCACGCTGCCCGGCGAAGTGGCCGACATCCAGAAGCGCATCAAGTTCATCGTGCATCGCATGGAGAATGCCATCGCGAATCACGAGTTCGAAAAGGCGCGCTTCTATTCGGACGAAGAGCGCAAGGAACGCGAGAACCTTCGCCAGCTTCGCGAGAAATACAACCTGGACGACACCTCCACCGGCGTCGTGACCAAGGACGATATCGAGGACGTGGTGGCGCGCTGGACGGGCGTGCCCATGACCGCGATCAAGGAAGAAGAAGTTTCCAAGCTCATCCGCATTGAGGAAGAGCTCCACAAGCGCGTGGTCAGCCAGGAGAAAGCCATCTCGGCTCTGGCGCGTGCCATCCGCCGTTCGCGCGCGGGCTTGAAGTCGCCTAAGCGGCCCTCCGGCTCGTTCTTGTTCCTGGGCCCAACGGGCGTCGGCAAAACCGAAGTCGCGCGGGCACTGGCCGAGTTTCTGTTCGGCAGCGAAAAATCGCTGATTCGTTTCGACATGTCCGAGTTCATGGAAAAGCACTCGGTCTCGAAGCTGATCGGTTCGCCCCCCGGATACGTCGGCTACGAAGAGGGCGGCCAGTTGACCGAGCGCGTTAAGCGCGCTCCCTATTCGATCATCCTGTTGGATGAAATCGAAAAGGCGCACCCGGATGTCTACAACATCCTCCTGCAGGTGTTTGAAGACGGCCAGTTGACTGACGGTCTCGGCAACACGGTCGATTTCAAGAACACCATCATCATCATGACGTCCAACCTGGGCGCTCGCTTCCTCGACAAGAAGGCCCAGATTGGATTTTCCGCGCCATCCAACAGCGGAGTCCCGCCCAAGGTGGAAGATCAGGTGATGGGCGAAGTGAAAAAGGCATTCAATCCTGAATTCTTGAACCGCCTGGACGAAGTGATCCTCTTCACCTCGCTTACCGACGAAGATCTGCTTAAAATCATCAGCCTGCTGGTGGAGCACATTAACATCAATCTGGTGGCCAAGCAGATCAAGATCCGCGTCAACGAGGACGCCGCGCGCTACATTCTGGAAAAGACGCTGGTGGACCGCAGCTACGGCGCTCGTCCGCTGCGCCGTGCTCTCCAGAAGTACATCGAAGACCCGCTCTCGGAAGCGCTCATTCAGGGTACGCTCCCGCGTCCGTCCGAGCTCGAAGTCTACCTGGGCGATACGGGGATTTATTGCCGTCCGGTGGAGGCTCCCGCCGAACTCCAGGAGCAGCCGGTTGGCGCCCCCGGCGAGGACAAGCCTCCGGTTGCCGGTACGCCGCTGTTCATGTTCTAATTCGGTTCGGCATGCGAGGATGGAGCATGCGATTTGCTCCCCTCCTCGCCTTCCTGTCCATCAGCGCGTTCGCTCAGCAGCCGAATTCACAGCCCGGCGCTAAGTGGACTGAAGATCAGCTCCGCGCCGCGGTCGCACCGGCGCGCACCGGCCGCAAGCTCACGCCGAAATCCTGGCCCAATGGCGCGCGCGTGGCCGTCTGCCTGAGCTTCGACGTCGACAACGAATCCTATTTGCTCGCTGCCGGCCAGACCTCGCCCACCACGCTCTCGGCCGCCGACTTCGGCGCGCAATCCGGGCTGCCGCGCATCCTCGGCGTGCTCGACAAGTATAAGGTCCCGGCGTCCTTCTTCATCCCGGCTGTCAGCGCGCTACTGCATCCCGAAATGATTCCGGCCATCATGAAAAGCGGCCGCAACGAGATCGGCGTGCATGGCTGGATCCACGAGTCCCCGCCTGCCATCAACAATCAAGCCGAGGAAGAGCGCCTCCTCAATCAGGCCATCGATTACCTCACTAAAGCCACCGGCAAACGCCCTGTCGGATATCGCGCGCCTGGCTGGGCCTTCAGCCAGTACACCATGGGACTGATCCGCAAGGCCGGCTTTCTCTACGACAGCAGTCTCCAGGCTATGGACGAGCCGTATGAGATCGTTTCCAATGGCCAGCCCACGGGAATGGTTGAGCTTTCCATCGATTGGACGCTCACCGAGACGCCGTATCTCGGCCGCGGAGGCACCATGCCATCCCCCGAGCTGCTCTACGGTCTATACAAAGACGAATTCGACGGCGCCTATGCCGAGCACACCATGTTCGTCCTGACACTGCACCCGCACGTGAGCGGTCACCGCGCCCCGCTCCATCATCTGGATGAGTTCATCGGCTATATGAAATCGAAGCCCGGCGTCTGGTTCGCTACCTGCGAGCAAGTGGCGCGCTACGTGAAGCCTGCCGAATGATTACGGAATCCGCACGTTCTGCTCGCCGCATGCCGCCAGGATTGACAGCAGATGCGTCATGCCGAGCAAGTCGCGAATCCGCTTGCCCAGATTGATCAGTTCGAGCCGGCACCCGGAGGTTTTGGCCGACGCATAGAGCCGGACCAGCGTCCCGATACCCATGCTGTCCATATCCGTCAGGTTCGTCAGGTCGAGGACGAGGTGTTTGGTCTCTGGAATCAGCTTGTGGACGTTCTCGTAGAGGAATCCCGTGACACCGAAGATGAGCTGGCCGCCGCAGCGAACCGTGATCGTGTCGGGCGCCCGCTCAATGTCCAGCGTCAGCTTGCCAGTGCTTGTGTCATCCGCCATGCTGGTCGATTGTACCAGCATTGCGATTAATAATAAAGGAGTTACTCCTCGCAGTTTGACTAATCTATATTATGTCTATATAGTAGATAGACAATATGGGTTACATGTTACGAATGGCTTCGTTTTTCTGGATCGCGTCCGCGCCGCTCTGGGCGCAGGTGGTGGGAGGAAGCATCGGCGGGACGATCAAAGACGAAACCGGGGCGGGCATCCCCGCCGCGCAAGTGCTGCTGAAGAATACTGAAACAGGCGCTGAACGTCGGCTCGTTTCCGATGACTCCGGCCGCTACTCGGCGCCCTCCGTCGCCGTGGGGCGCTACTCGGTGACCGCTTCGAAAGAGAACTTCCAGTCGCAAACCAAGACCGGTGTCGAACTCGTCGTGGGCCAGGCTGCCAGCGTCGATTTGACACTCGCGCTGGGCGACCTGAAGCAGACGGTCACGGTGGCGGAGTCGGCTTCGCCTGTCAACCTGTCGACGCAATCTACGTCCGGGCTGGTGAGCGAACGGCAGGTGAAAGAGCTTCCTCTGAACGGCCGCAGCTACGACGGCCTGATGACGTTGAATCCCAGCGTTGTGAACTACACGTCAGGGCGCTCGGGCGGCGTGGGCACATCGAACTCATCGCTGGGAAATATGTTCGCGGTTTCCGGCCGGCGCCCGCAGGAGAATCTCTACCTGCTAAACGGAATCGAATACACGGGCGCCTCGCTGATCAATATCACGCCGGGAGGGGCGAGCGGCCAGCTTTTGGGCGTCGACGCGGTGCGCGAGTTCAACGTTGTCACGGACACGTATGGCGTGGAGTACGGCAAGCGCCCGGGCGGGCAAGTGAGTATCGTGACCGCGTCGGGGACCAATCAACTGCACGGAACCATCTACGAATTTCTCCGGAACAGCGATCTCGATGCCCGCAACTTCTTCGACCAGGGTTCCATCCCACAATTCCAGCGCAACGAATTCGGAGGAGCGCTCGGCGGTCCGCTCAAGAAAGACAGGTTGTTCCTGTTCGGCAACTATGAGGGATTCCGCCAGCATCTCGGCTTGAGCGACGTCACGCTGGTGCCCGACAATCTCGCGCGCCAGGGATTGGTCCCGAATGCGAGCGGCGTCTTGCAGAACGTCGGCGTGGCTCCGGGCGTCGCGTCTCTGTTGTCGCTGTGGCCCGTGCAAAATGGCCCCGACCTGGGCGGGGGAATCGGCGAGGCCTTCAGCCATCCGTTGCAAACCATTCGCGAGGACTTCGGCACCTTGCGCCTGGACTATAACGTTTCCGATCGCGACACGTTGTTCGGCGTTTACACCATCGACGACAGCGGCGATCGCACGCCGTCCGTCAATCCGCTAAGCACGGCCATCGAAACGCTGCGCGAGCAGGTGCTCAGCCTGCAGGAACAGCACGTTTTCTCACCCACGCTCCTCAACACGGCCCGCGTCGGATTCTCGCGCGCGAACTTCTTCTTCACTGGAGCGACGCCCGTGGATCTTCCTGGTTGGGTCGCAGGCCAGCCCATCGGCGCGGTGGTGGTGGGCGGAGGCACGGCGTCGAACGGAGCTTCGCAGATCAGCGGCGCGGGAACGAACGCTGGCACGAATCTCACGGCGACACGCAATCTGTTCACCTACGACGATCATGTCGCCTGGTCGCACGGACGTCACCAGATCGAGGCCGGCGTGTGGATCCAGCGCCTCCAGGCCAATGACAATCTGGCGCAGGACCAATGGGGACAGGCGTCGTTCAGTAGTCTGACCAGCTTTCTCCAGGGGACCATCTCTACCTTCACCGTGGTTCCCACTCCCAGTGAACTCGGCTGGCGCTCGATTGAGGGCGCCGGCTTCGTTCAGGACGCCATCAAGCTGCGACCCAACCTGGACATACGCGTCGGCTTCCGCTTCGAATCCACCGACGGCTGGAATGAATCGCACGGCCGCGCCTCCACTTACCAGTTCTCGGACGGCGTGATCCAAACCAATCCGCTGGTGTCTTCCTCCGCCTTCACGGTGAATCGCGCCAAATTCCTGCCCGAGCCCCGCGTCGGCCTTGCGTGGGATCCGTTCGGAAAGAACAAGACCGTGATTCATGCCGGATTCGGCATCTACCGCGATCTGTTGGACGGCATCGACTACCGCCTGGACCAAGCCGCACCATTCAACACCACCGAGACGTTGAAGAATGTGGCGGTAAATGGCCTATCCATCGTTCCAGGCGCGCCGCTGCCCGCTGGGTCGAAAATCGCACCGAGCGGCATCCAGCCCGACGCGTACACGCCGACGGTATTGACATGGTCCTTCAAGATCGAACAGCAGATCGCGCCCGATACGTTGCTCGCCGTCGGATATGTCGGCTCGCACGGCTATCATGAGCTGCTTTCCGTGGATGCGAACATCCCGGTTCCTTCCACGCTTCCTTCCGGAGCGATCTTCTTTCCAACCAACGCAGCGCTTGCGAATCCGAATCTGGGCCCGACCACAACGTGGTTCTCCGAAGGTCTCAGTTCATACAACGCGCTACAAGTGGATGTGAAGCGCAGCTTCCGCCACGGCTTTCAAATCCGCGGCGTGTACACGTACTCGAAGAGTTTGGATGACGGCACCGCGCTGAACAGCAGCGTGGGCGCGAACGCGCCGGGCTTCGTGATGTATCCTCTCGATCCCAAGCTCGATTGGGGCCCATCCAATTCCGACGTGCGGCATCTCGCGTCCATCAACGGAACCTGGGAACTGCCGCTTGGCCGGGGGCGCACGTTGCTGCGCGACGCTTCAGGATGGCGGCAGGCGCTCGCGGGAGGATGGAGTGCCAGTGGAATTGAGACACTGCAATCCGGCTTTCCGTTCACGCCAAGCCTGGGCTTCAATCCCACCAACGACGGCGACACGCGCAATCCGATCCGGCCGTCGTGGAATCCGGCGTTCAGCGCGCCGGTGATTCTGGGCGGGCCGAACCAATACTACAACCCCAATGCTTTTGTCGTGCCGGCGAGCGGCACGTACGGCAACACCGGACGCAATGTGCTAAGGGGGCCGGGTCTTGCGCAACTCGATTTCTCAGCGCTCAAGAAATTCGATATCAGCGAGCGGCTGCACGCGCAATTCCGAGCGGAGTTCTTCAATATCCTGAACCGTGCCAACTTCGGAATTCCGAACACGGTGGTCTACACGGCGGCGACGGGCGGAGCGTCTCCCACCGCCGGAGTCATCAGTTCGACATCGACAACTTCACGGCAGATCCAGTTTGGCCTGAAGCTACTGTGGTGATGCGCGGTCAGATGTAATACATCAGCGGCCGCTCGACGCGCTTCTGCCTGGCTTCTTCCACCATGCGGATCACGTCGGCGAGCGAGGTCTGGTCGAGGACGCCTGCAATCGCGTCCCGCACCTGCCGCATGACGATGCGGGTTCCGCAGGCCTCCACGTCCGTGCATTCTTCGCACGCACGGAAAGCCGTTTCGCTCGCGCACGGCAGCGGTGCGAGCGGCCCTTCCATCGCGCGAATAATGGAGCCGATCGTGATCGCCGATGGAGCCCGCCGCAGCAGATATCCGCCATTTTTTCCGCGCTTGCTGTCGAGCAGCCCGTGCCCCTTCAAGTCCAGAAGAATGCCTTCGAGAAACTTCAGCGGAATCTTTTCCTCGGCGGCGAGCGAGGAGATCAACACCGGTCCGGCGCCATGTTGCCGGCCGAGCGCCACTAGCGCCTTCAGGCCATATTGCGTGCGCTTGGAGATGGTCCGCATTCCCTGTGCGCCTCTTAGCGTAGCAAGCGCGCTACTGGTCCGGATACGCCGGATTGCGCGCGGACGACCGTCGCGGGGACTCCCGGCTTACTTTCTTGAGCCACCGCAGCTCGGTCCGGATCTGATCGATGTTGAGGCTTAACATCCATACGGCCTCGTGATATCGATGCCCCACTTCCTTGAGAACCGCGCGCTGGATTTCCTGCTTTCGCGTCAGCTCTGCCTCGAGAAAGGTCTGGCGTTTGCGCAGTTGCTCCAGGAAAACACCCGGCCGGCATTGCCATGAAAGCGCGAGCCAGATTAGAAACGGCGGACGGTCGGTTTGCTCGATCCAATCGTCCCGCTCCAGCGCGTCGGCGAGCGCCGACCGGCCTCTGGCGGTGGTTTCGTAGACCGCCCGCTCGGGCCCCATCGCGGCGGATTCCGCTGAACTCGAACGGATGAAGCCGAGCCGAGACAGCTTGTCCAGCGAGTAATATACCTGCGGCCGCGAAATCCAGTCGCGCCATTTCCGGAACTCCAGCATCGTGTTGGCCTGGTACCCGTACAAGGGCCGCTCGGCCAAAAGGCTGAGCAGCACGAGATCCGGTGTCGTTAATTTTCCTCTTGACGAGATCGGCATTTCATACTAGTCTAATTAAGACTAGTGATCAAATGCAAGGAGAAAAAGATGCCTGAAACACTCGTGACGGTGAAACGACTCACCCCGAATCTCTACACCGACGACGTTGCCGCGTGCGTAAAGTTCTGGGTGGACCGGCTGCACTTTGAAAAGACGAACGAAGTTCCCGATGGAGGGAACCTCGCGTTCGCCAGCTTGCAAAAAGGAAATATCGAGTTGATGTACGGCTCCTACGCGAGCCTGGAGCGCGAGACCGGCGACATTGGCCGCTCATTCCAGCGAGGCGCGGGATTTCTATTCATCGAGGTGGACAACATCGATGCGGTCGCGGAGGCAATGAAGGACGCGCCACTGGTGGCTCCGGTCCACAAGACCTTTTACGGCTCCACGGAATTCACGGTGAAAGATCCAGCGGGGCATTTCGTCACCTTCGCTTCTTTCTAAGGGAACGGCACGACCCTTGTCATCGACGCGCGCCGGTGCTAACTTCAAACCATCTTGGACGAACCGGAAGAGTGTCCTTTTTGCCTGGGACCGATGGAGATAGAGGATCGCTCAGGCCGCGAGTGGATGGTCTGCCCGAACGGCTGCGCCACTGAGTACGAGGCTCCGCGGCTCAAATCGCCCGGCATGGAGATCACTACCGCTGCGCCGGACGTTCTCGCGAAAGTGCAAGGCGCGGGCTCTTGACCCGATTCCGCTCAGCCGGCCAATTTGAGTCGCTTCGAAGAAGCGCCAACATATTCGCGCGAAGCGGTTCGCACCAGGTGCGGTGACAGCCGGTGGGAAGTGAAACCGGCGCCGAACGCAAACCTCGCCAGCGGACCGAATGTGTTCGCGGAAGCCGCGCCGATGAAATACAGGCCCGGCACCGACGATTCAAAGTGCGACGACAGCACCGGCGAATTTTCCAGTGACCGGATACCTGCGAGCATGTCCGGGCCTAGAAACGCCAGCCGCCGGAGATCCACGCGATAGCCCGTCGCGGCGATTACGTGCCCAGCTGTCATCGATTTTTCATGGCCGGCCTGATCCCGCAAATGGAGCTGAACGCTGTCACCGCGAATTTCGGCGCGCTCCAGGTTCAAAGAGAGGTGAAACGGAACGTGGCCGACGATCTTTTCCTTCAGCGTCCAACCGGCCGCTGGGCCCAGATGTTTGCGGACTACCAGCAAGCGGAACTGTTCCGGCATCTTTCGAAACAGCAGCGGCGCCTCTGTGCAGAGCCAGGATTTCCAACCCGGACCGAGGCCGGTCATGGGGTGGGCGATGCGCTCGAGGAGCGGCCGGGGCTCCGCGCTGGAGGCGTCGTGAAAACGCACTACCGGCTTACGCGCCACTACTTCCACATCCGCCCCCGCGTCTATGAGCGCGGCAGCCACATCCATCGCGGACGCGCCGGCGCCGAGGACAACTACGTGGCGTTTGCGGAATTGATCGTATTCGCTATATCGAGAGCTATGGCTGACGTATTCGGTGGGAATCGAAGCAAGCGCCGGAGGAATGTACTGAAAATGGCTGATCCCAGCCGCCACAACTACTCTACGCGCCAGAGCGGTTTCGCCGTTCGCTAGTTCGATCCGAAAGTGAGACCCGGAGCGCTCAAGCGAAACTACTTCCTCATCTTCCAGGTGTGACACCAGCCGTTTTTGGAATTCCAACCCATACGACGTGAAGGTTTCGAGCGGAACCGGAAGGCCAATGTCTGCGTACGGCAGCTTTTTTTCCTGGCAAAAGCCGCTCAACGTCAGAGATTGACCCGGATCATACAGGGTCGAGGCGAAGCCCTCCGATTTCAAATGCATTCCGCGCGGCATCTGTGTCAGCCAAGTTTTCATCGGACTGCCGAAAATACGGGTCTCTACTCCGCTCGCGCGAAGGAACGCCGCCAAGGAAAGCCCATAGGGCCCCGCACCAATAATCGCTACGCTGGTCATAGTACTACCCGAATTCTTTGCCCCTTTTGTCACTTGTGTCGCCAGTGCAATGGAGTGTAACATCACACTGAAAGCCGATTCAATGATACTGGAAGCTCAATCTGGCGGGGCGAGGTGTAGTACCAGAGTCCCATTGTTGGCGATCCTCCTCAAGCCATACAATCGACTGGAATTGCACATTTTAAACGGGTTCGCGAGTGCCTTCTTTGGCTAAGAACGTCCTACTGACGAACACAAGCTGGTGGGCCTGCGCCTCGCGCCTGGCGATGGGTTTCACCGAATGCGGGTATTGCGTTTCAGCGGTGCATCCGGTACACGGACACCCGCTGGCGAAGACGCGGGCCGTACGCCACAGCTTTCCCTACAGCGGATTCGATCCAATCGCCTCGCTCAAGAATGCGATCCAAGTTTCGCTACCGGATGTGATCGTACCGTGCGATGACCGGGCCGTCGAACACCTCCATCTTTTGCATGCGCAGACGGCCGGGTCGCCGGAGCGGGACATTGCGGAGTTAATCGAGCGGTCGCTAGGCAGTGCGGCAAGTTTCTCGATCGCGGGCTCCCGCAGCGGTTTGATGGCGGCCGCAGTCGAGCAGGGCATTCGTGTTCCCACCACCTGGCAAGTGTCGTCGGTGGAAGACCTCAAGACTGCGCAGGTCCCCTTTCCGTGGATGTTGAAATCCGACGGCAGCTGGGGCGGCCACGGAGTGCGGCTAGTAGAGAGCCGGGAGGAAGCCGAACGCGCGTATGCCGAGCTCGCACAGCCTCTTCCGACGGCGCGCTTCCTGAAGCGTCTGCTGGTGAATCGCGATCCTTACTGGGTCCAAAACTGGCGCGGCCGAACCAAGCCATCCGTCGTCGCGCAAGCCTTCGTGCATGGGAGGCCGGCCAATATGGCAGCGTCCTGCTGGCGAGGCGAGCTTCTCGATGCAATTTCGGCGGAAGTGGTTCAGGCGCAAGGAACCACTGGATCCGCCACGGTCGTTCGCATCGTAGAAAGCCCAGAAGCGGTTCGCTCCGCACAACTGTTGGCCAGCCGCCTGGGGTTGAGCGGGTTTTTCGGCCTGGATTTCATGATCGAGGAGAAAACCGGCGACAGCTATCTGATCGAAATGAATCCACGCTGCACGCCGCTTTCGCACTTGGCTTTAGGCGAGGGGCGCGATCCGCTGGCAGCATTTGCCGCTCGCCTCTCCGGTAAGCCCGCGCGCGCCAGGCAGCCCCTGACGAAGGACGATCGCATCGCCTATTTCCCCCAAGCCTGGCATTGGGATCCGAACTCGGAATTTCTGAACACCAGTTTCTGCGACGTGCCTTATAGCGAACCCGAACTGGTTCAGGATCTGCTTCAGGTGCCCTGGCCCGACCGCAGCCTCCTGGCGCGAATGGTAAACCATCTTCGGCGCGACCGGTTCGAAGATCGGCGGGCCCGCGGCGGATTCTTTCAGGCGGCGTTGGCTCCACGCAACGAAGCCAACGAATCGCGCCCTGGAGTGGTCTGCCCATCGGCGCACCGCTAGAATTTCCCATCCGAATCAATCGCGCGGATCGAGGTCCCGGCTCCGGTCGATGCGCGCTTTTATAGGCAGCAGCGCACGCAAAGTCAGCAGGTTCAGTAGGGCCAGCACAACCGCGATGGCATAATGCTCCATCGCCACCAGTGCCCCGATCGCTCCTGCGTTCCAGATGCTCGCTGCCGTTGCGGTACCCCGGACCTTGGCGCTGTCCTTCAAGATCGCCCCGCCTCCGACAAATCCAATTCCAGTGATCAGCCCCTGGAGTACACGGGATTGATCGCCGCTATCGGGGTGCGGGCTGAAGGCTAACAGGAAGGCGCAACTGGCTATGCCGACCAAAGGAAAAGTTCTAAGGCCGGTGGTGTGCGCTTCTTGCTCTCGCTCCCAGCCGATCAATAAGGTCAGTACATAGGTGAGAGCCAGTTGCCCGAGTGTAGTCCAGAACTCCTGGTTCTGAGCGAGCAGGTCACGCATTGGAGTTCCTTGGCATCGCGCACCGCGCCGGGCCATCGCTTTTTTGCATTTGTAACCATTCTGTACGATTCCGAAGCGCTGAAAATAACCGGACGAAATCGGCCGGGGTCGCGTCGAAGGCGTACACTGGACACGGTGCTGCTGCGGCTCACAAACATCCAGAAACGCTTCGGCGGTGTGGCCGCTCTGCGCAATGCCAGCCTGGAGGTGGACGCCGGTGAGATTCATCTGCTCATGGGGGAAAACGGAGCAGGGAAGTCGACACTGATGAAGATTGTCGCTGGAATGCTGGCGCGCGATGCGGGCGAATTCCTGTGGCTCGGTCAACCGGCCGAGTTCCGCAGTCCCGCCGGCGCCGCAGGGCACGGCATCGCGATGGTGCATCAGGAATCGCTGCTGGCGCCGCATCTCACGGTGGCCGAAAACATTTTCCTCGGCCGCGAGCTTGGCCATCGATTTGGTTTGATCCAACGCCGGCGGATGATCGAGGAAGCCGCGCGCATTATTGAAGAACACCGCTTTCCTCTTCGGGTGGAGGCGCGCGTGGATACGCTCAGTCCCGCCGCGAGACAGTTGGTGGAGATCTGCCGCGCGATTCATCAAGGATCGAGCCTGCTGATTTTTGACGAACCAACCTCGTCGCTCGCTCATACTGAGACGGAAGAAGTTTTCCGGATTGTGCGGGGCTTGCGCGAGCGCAATATGGGCGTGATTTACATAACCCACCGGCTGGAGGAATTGCGCGCGATTGGCGATCGCGTTACCGTTTTGCGCGACGGCCAGACCGTACACACGGGGCGGCTGCGCGACATTTCGGCGAACGAACTGATCCGCCACATGGTGGGCCGCGAGATTACGACGAATTCGAAGCGTAATTCACTTATGCCCGGGGAAGAACTTCTGCGCGTGGAGAAACTCACCCGTGCCCCGGCATTGCACGACATCAGCCTCTCGCTACGGGCTGGAGAGATCGTGGGGTTGGCCGGATTGATCGGCGCCGGGCGCACCGAATTGTGCCGAGCATTATTCGGGATCGATGCGATCCAGCGCGGAGAGATTCGCGTGGCTGGGCAAGTCGTCCGGGTTCGATCCCCGCGTGACGCCGTTCGCGCAGGGCTCGCTTTGATTCCCGAAGATCGACAGCGCACCGGGCTCGCCACCGCGCTGCCTTTGGCGCACAACCTGACGCTGCCCGCGCTCGGCTCCGTGTCTCGCCTGGGATTCCTGAGCAAGAACGACGAAACGCGAGTGGCCGCCGAGTGCATCGCCCGATTCCGGATTCGCGCGGCTTCGCCAACACAACAAACTTCGCGCCTGAGCGGCGGCAATCAGCAAAAAATCGCGGTCGCCAAATGGCTGCTGGCCCGTTCGCGCGTATTCCTGTTCGACGAACCAACGCGCGGCATCGATGTCGCGGCAAAACAGGAAGTCTTCCAAACGCTGGACGAATTGGCTCGCTCGGGCGCGGCCATCCTCATGGTCAGCTCGGAATTGAACGAGCTGCTCGAAGTTGCGGATCGCATTCTTGTCATGCGTCAGGGCCGCATCGCTGGAGAACTGCCGGGACGCGCTACGCCTGAGGCCGTGCTGCGCCTGGCGGCCTTAG
>Ga0335078_10010415_pt1 | contig 13763 bp, 15 predicted proteins | sample Lox_Sample_32_FD_206711 | JGI IMG/M metagenome (GOLD analysis project Ga0335078, IMG submission 206711) | Soil microbial communities from Loxahatchee National Wildlife Refuge, Florida, United States - Lox_Sample_3.2 | ecosystem: Environmental > Terrestrial > Soil > Wetlands | place: USA...
GCCTCCAACACCTACTGCTGCATGTATCCGGCTTTCGGACGGCATGGCTCTTGCGTTAAAATCAGGTGAGGTTTCAAGCATGAAGCGTGCGCACGAAGTCAAAGCTGCCGGCCACTGGGACGCTGCGAGCGCCGTCGATTCCGTTACGCTCGATGCCTACGAGCGGCACCGCCGCCGCGTTGTCCTGAGCGGCGAGGGTGGCACGCGGTTTCTGCTCGATCTGCCGCAGGCCACGGCTTTGCACGATGGCGACGGGCTTGTGCTCGACGATGGCGCCATGGTGCGGATCGTCGGCCGCGCCGAGGCGCTGACCGAGATCGCGGCGGCGGATTCCCGCGATCTTGCGCGGCTCGCCTGGCACATCGGCAATCGCCACATCGACGTTCAGATCGTCGGCGATCGGCTGCGCATCCGGCGCGATCACGTGATCGAGGATATGCTCCGCGGACTGGGCGGACGGCTTACGCCGCTCGAAGCGCCGTTCGATCCGGAGCATGGCGCCTACGACCAGCAGGGTCACAGTCACAATCATCACGGCCGTGATCATGGCCACGGTCACGACTGAGCCTTTCTCCGCGGGAATCAGCAAATGGACTCTGCGGCGCTGTATCGTTTGATGGCCTGGCTGTCGCCGTCCTATCCGGTTGGTGCGTTCTCATATTCGGGCGGCATCGAATGGGCGGTTGAAGCCGGCGATATCAAAGACGCGCTGACGCTGAGGTCATGGCTGGAAGTGATGTTGAGTGAAGGCGGCGGCTTTTCCGATGCGGTTTTCTTCACTCACGCGCATCGCTCTGCTGCTGCGCATGATGATCCGGCGCTGCGCGCTGTCGCCGAGCTTGCCGCTGCGTTCGTTCCATCGAAAGAGCGATTTTTGGAAACCATAGCACAAGGGCGCGCCTTCCTCGAAGTGACGCGCGCGGCTTGGTCGTGTCCGGCGCTGCCGCATTTTGCCGCCGTCTGGGATGGGCCGGTCGCGCTGCCAATTGCCGTCGGTGTAGCTTGTGCAGGCCACGACATCGCCTGCGAGGCGGCGCTGCATGCTTTTCTGCATGCGCTTGCTGCCAACTGGATCTCCGCCGGTGTGAGGCTCATTCCGCTCGGCCAGACCGATGGCCAGCGTGTGCTCGCCGCGCTCGAACCTATAATTGGCGCAACCGCAAAGCGGGCGCTGGCGACGCCGCTTGAGGAAGTCGGCACGTGCGCCCTTCGTGCCGATATCGCCGGCATGCGGCACGAGACCCAATACACTCGCCTGTTTCGTTCCTGACACCGTCGATCGTTGTCGATTATGCGGGCTTCGGCGTCGCGTAGGCGGCGCGCAGGAATCGTGTAATGGACAGGCCCTGCACAACGACGGTGAAGATAACTACGGCGTAGGTGACGACCAGCAGATCCACGCGCCACGGCGAGTCCGGCAGCGTCAGGGCGAGCGCAATCGAAATGCCGCCACGCAGGCCGGCCCAGGTGAGCACGAGCGAGTCGCGCGCTTTGTCGCGAAGGTTTTCGCGGGTTAGCAGCAGCGGTACGGCGACGCTGATCAGCCGCGAGACGACGGCGAGCGGTATGGCAAAGGCGATTGGCAGCAATTCCATGGGGTGAATGATCAGAGCGAGCAGCTGCAGGCCGATCAGCAGGAACAGCATGCTGTTCAAAAGCTGATCGAGCAAAGACCAGAAACCGATCAACGCGGTGCGCGAAGCGGAGCCGATTCCAAACCGCGGCGAGGCCGAGCCGATGCACAACCCGGCGCTGACGACCGCGATCGGGCCCGACGTTTCGCAGACATTGGCAAGGCGATAGCTGCCCAAGACCAGCGCCAGCGAGATCAAGAGCTGCAAGCCGTCGTCGGGGACGCGCCGCATCAGCAGCGTCGCCGCCCAGCCGGCGATCAAGCCGAGCGCGGCGCCGCCAATGATCTCGCGCAACAAAGCCGCCAGGACGTATCCGTGACCGAGCACCAGTGTGTTGCCTTGGGTCACGCCGAGCGCAAGCAGGAACAGCACCACGCCGGCGCCGTCATTGAACAGGCTCTCGCCGACAATAGCGGCTCGCAGCTCCGCCGGCAGCGGCACCTGCTGCAAGAGGTTTTCGACCACGACCGCGTCGGTGGGAGCGAGGATGGCGCCGAGGACAAAGCACCATACCAGAGGAACGGCCGCGCCAATCATCGTGAACGTGAGCCACACGCCGGCGCCAAACAGCAGCGTGGACAGGACTACGCTCGTGGTCGCCAGCAGCAAAATCAGCCACCGCCGGCGGTTCAGTTCCCTGACGTCGACGTGCAGGCTGCCGGCGAACAACAGCAGCGCAAGCACCCCGTCGAGGAAGAAATGCGGCAGGTCTGCGGCCGCGAAAGTCGCGCGAAACCAGCGCATGATATGCAGATGGAAAACGTGATCGCTGGAGACAACGACGGCCGATAAAGCAAGCGACCCAAGCAGCATGCCGATCGACGGCGGCAGCCTGATCCAAAGGTGGTTGATGCACCCGATGGCCACGGCCAGTCCGAGCAGGATCGCAAGGAGGTCTGCCGGTGCCAACGTTTCGCCCCCGCAATCGCCGCAAACACCGTCCAGCTTGGCGGAAATGTGCGACTTTGCCTAGCCGCAGCGCCCGCACCAAATTGTGCGCGCGTCGAAGTCTCGGCATGCCGCGCTCACACGACACTTTGCACATCAGTGCCGGCGTTGCGGACAAAAGGCCGCATGTCCTCATCATTTTGCCGACAATGTGAGCCGCGAGGCTACATTGGATATCGATCTCGCCGGGCGTCGGTGAGGCCCCGCGTCCCAAGGAAAGTTGGCACAAGCGATGCAGACCAGGCGATGGCAAAACGTGAAAGTCATCGCACCGCTCGTGGTCATGCTCGGCATGATGTGCGGCATCGTAGCCTATTCTCCCACGCTGTACCGGATGTTTTGCGCTGCGACCGGCTACGGCGGCACGACCCAACGTGTGCTTGCTGATACAGCGACGGTTGCGAACAAGACCGTGACGGTGGAATTCGACAGTAACGTCGCCCCCGGCCTGCCATGGCGATTCGAGCCGCTGCAGCGCTCGGTCACAGTGCATCTTGGCGAACAGCGGCTCGTGTTCTTTTCCGCCGAGAATGCCGGAAACGAAGCGATGGTCGGTCACGCCACCTTTAACGTCACCCCGCAATCGAGCGGAATCTATTTCAACAAGATCCAATGCTTTTGCTTCAACGAAGAGCGCCTCGACGCACACGAGAAAGTCAAGATGCCAGTCGTGTTCTATGTCGATCCGGCATTTGGCAAGGATCCGGAAATGCGCGGCGTCTCCACGATCACGCTCGGCTATACGTTCTTTCGTTCGGCCAGGCCGGCCAACGCCAAGGATTTATCGCGCTTCCTCGCCAATGCCGCGCCGGATGCAGCGCGTGGCCACGCGCTTTTCGCCGAACGATGCAGCGCCTGCCATGCGCTGGACCGGAACAAGATCGGCCCAATGCTCGGCGGGGTGGTCGGCCGCAAAGCCGGCTCCGCCGCGGGCTACAACTATTCGTTTGCGCTTAGCGACGCCGGCCTTGTTTGGTCCACTGATAATCTCGACCGCTGGCTTGCCGACCCGCGGGCATTTATTCCCGGTGCCAATATGCCGATACGCGTGATCGACGCGCCGTCGCGCCGGGACATCGTCGCCTATCTGCAGAAAGTGAGCCAGGCGCATCCGGACCGCGGCTCCGGGTCCTGACGCCGTCACGACCATCACGGAGATCGCCGCGATGAAAATCAGGATGGCGCGCAGCTTTACCCGCAGCTAGGTTATCTGGTGCAATCTTCAACTCGCACGGGAGCAGGGGAGATCACCATGGCAAAGGCACATCGCGGCCTTGATGGCCGCCATCGCGATAAGTCCGGCAAGATCGAAAAGAAGCACGGCAACACCAAAGTCGCATCGTTGCGCAAGGAATATGGCGAAGGCTTCGCCAAGGGCCGCCGCAAGGATTTGATGCTGAAGAATCTGCTCAAAGAAACGGGATCGGCCTCATTGCACGAATATCTGAGGCATCATCACAAGTGATGACTGCCGCGGCCGCCGCTCGAGCAGAGCAGGTGGGTGGCGCCCTCCTAGTCTTTGCTCGGCGCGGCGCGGACAAGCTTCGCGATGCCCCGACGGGCTGGTGTAAAGCTCCGCTCCGCTTTGCCCGGTCGGCCCACTCGCTCTAAGCTTGTGGGCCCCACGGGAGTTTGCCTATGTCTGTATCTCACGGCCCTTTGCGCGTCGGCGTCGGCGGTCCGGTCGGCTCCGGCAAGACGGCGCTGATGGATGCATTGTGCAAGCGGTTGCGCGACCGCTACGAGATCGCCGCCATCACCAACGATATCTACACCAAATGGGATGCCGAATATCTGGTGCGCTCCGGCGCGCTGGTGCCTGACCGCATCGCCGGCGTCGAGACCGGCGGTTGCCCGCACACCGCAATTCGCGAAGACGCTTCTGCCAACCTCGCGGCCATCGCCGACATGCGGCAGAAATTCCCGGCGCTCGATCTGGTGCTGATTGAATCCGGCGGCGACAATCTTGCGGCGACGTTTTCGCCGGAGCTCGCCGACCTCACTATCTACGTCATCGACGTCGCCGCCGGCGACAAAATTCCTTCGAAAGGCGGCCCCGGCATCACCCGCTCGGATTTGCTGGTGATCAACAAAGTTGATCTCGCGCCCTATGTCGGCGCATCGCTGGAAACGATGGAGCGCGAGTCAAAGCGCATGCGCGGCGCGCGGCCTTTCGTGTTCACCAACCTTCGTGAGGGCAAGGGCGTGGACGAGATCGCAAGTTTCATCGAGGAGAACGGTGGACTTCGATAAAGTGTGAGCGTGGTAATGGAGGAATCGTCCGACAGCCATCCAAGGCAAAGCTCGGCCTCATTTAATTTGGTTTGCCCAGCTTTGCCAATGACGATCTGGAGCGGCATTACCGCGATTCAACGGCTGGTATTTCGCCTGAATGCCGTCAAACGGCTGTGAATTTGACGGTCCGAATACAATTGACGTCAAGGGGATGGGGCCGACCAAAGTTTGGCTCCTGCGGCACCCCGAGTAACATCCGCCGCGGGTGACCCCGAAGCCTTCGCCGTTGAGAGCTATACTCTACCCGTGTGCTTTCGCGCGGCTTCGAGGTGGCCGTAGCTCTGAACCGGCGCGCACATCAGGAAGCGGTAGCCTTCCTTGACGACGCGTTCGGCGTTGCCTTGCTCGACATGCGGGTGGCCGACGACGACGTTGTGCTTCTTGCAGGTATCGACGACGCGCTTCATCCATTCGAGTACGACCTTGTGCTCGTACTGCCGCGGATAGCCCAGCTCCTGTGACAAATCGCCTTCACCGATCAGAATGCAGCCGATGCCCGGTACGTTCTTGAGGATGTCGTCGAGGTTCTCAATACCGCGCGTGTCTTCCATCTGCAGGATGCAGAAAATCTCGCCCTGTGGATTGAGCGGCCAGACGTCGGCCTTTCGGTAGTACTCCTGCTGCGTCAGGCCCCAGTAGCGCGCCGCTGTGGTCGGGCCATCGCCGCGGATGCCGGCCGGGTGAAAAAACGAAGCATCGCTGAGCCGCGGATACCGGCAGGCGCCAACCGCGTTGGCCGCTTCCTCGACCGTCGAAATGTGTGGGAATACGATGCCGTAGCAGCCCATATCGAGCGCCTGCTTGGCGTGCCACTGCGCCATCTCCACGCCGTTGACGGGCACACGCGCCAGCGGGGTCACGCCCGGCACCACCGACGCCGCCTTGGCGATCTGCGCCCGGTTGAGCATGTATTGCAGGCAGTCGCGAAGGAGCCGCCCATCCCACGGCTGATGTTCCATCTCGAACACGCAGCCGTCGAATTTCGACGTGGCCATCGCCACGGCGCTGGTGATTTCGGCCGGCGCGAAGCATGTCAGCGCATGCTGTCCCGCTTCGAGCGCGCGGATGACGCCGTTGAGGCGCGGTAGGTCAGCCATTTCCTCTTTCTCCCGTGGTGCCACAGGCATCCTAGCGCATGACCCCGAAAAGTGGATGCCGGTTTTCGGATAAGGTCATGCGCAAGCAGAATAAGTGCCGTTCCCCTTTGACAATGCCGTCCCGCGCCCTAGCATCGGACCTTCCGAAGACCCCTGAAGCGAAGTTGTCATGATCATCGATTGTCACGGCCATTACACCACCGAGCCCAAAGACCTGCATCGGTTCCGCAAGGAGCAGACCGCAGCGGCCAACGCCAAGGACAAAGCGGCGATGCCGTCGCGGGCGTCGCTCAAAATGTCCGACGACGAAATCCGCGACAGCATCGAGCAGAACCAGCTCAAGCTGCAGCGCGAACGCGGCACCAATCTCACGATTTTCTCGCCGCGCGCGTCCGGCATGGGCCATCACGTCGGCGACGAGAGCGTCAGCCTGGAATGGTCGCAGATTTGCAACGATCTGATTGCCCGCGTGGTCTCGCTCTATCCGCAGAATTTTATTGGCGTCTGCCAGTTGCCGCAGTCGCCAGGGGTGCCGCCGGCGCACTCGATCGGCGAGCTCGAACGCTGCATCAAGGAGCTCGGCTTCATCGGCTGCAACCTCAATCCCGATCCGTCCGGCGGTTATTTCAATTCGCCGCCACTGACCGACAAGTGGTGGTATCCGTTCTACGAGAAGATGGTCGAGCTTGACGTGCCAGCGATGATCCACGTGTCGGGCTGCTGCAATCCGGCGATGCACACCACCGGCTCGTATTATCTCAACGCCGACACCATGGCGTTCATGCAGCTGATCCTGTCCGACCTGTTCAAGGATTTTCCGACGCTCAAGCTGATCATTCCGCATGGCGGCGGCGCGGTGCCGTTCCATTGGGGCCGGTTCCGCGGCCTGGCGCTGAACAACGGACGACCCGAGCTCGTCGACATCATCAAGAACAACATTTTCTTCGACACCTGCGTCTACCATCAGCCGGGTATCAATCTGCTTGCCGAAGTCGTGCCGGCCGACAACATCCTGTTCGCTTCGGAAATGGTCGGCGCGGTCAAGGGCGTCGACCCGAAAACCGGATTTAATTTCGATGACACCAAGCGCTATGTCGACCACTCACCCAAACTGAACGACGCTGACCGGCAAAAGATTTTCGAGGGCAATGCGCGCCGGGTGTTCAGCCGCCTCAAGACCAAGGCGCCGGCGCAGGCTGCGGTTTAGGCGTTGTTGCGTTGGCAAAGGCGCGACGAAAGCGGTCGAACGGGAAATCCCAGCTCGTCAGGTTTGGCCATCGCGAAATCGAGACGCTGGGCTTAAGCCAGGGCTTCTGGACCGATTTCTATCACCGGTCGATGTCGGTTTATTGGCCGGTGTTCTTCGGCGGCGCGGCGCTGGTGTTCGTCACACTCAACGCCATTTTCGCTTTCCTTTATTTTCTCGGCCACGAGCCAATCGCCAATGTGGCCGGCGATAATCCGCTGGAATATTTCTATTTCTCGATCGAGACGCTGGCGACGGTCGGCTATGGCGACATGCACCCGCAGACCAACTACGGGCATCTGATCGCCACCGTCGAAATCTTCACCGGCATGTGCTTCCTCGCGGTGTTGACCGGATTGGTCTTTGCCCGTTTCTCGCGCCCCCGCGCCCGTTTCGTCTTTGCCGCCCATCCGGTCGTCACGCAGCACGGCGGCCAACGCACTTTGATGATCCGCATGGCGAACGCGCGGCACAATGCGATCTCACGGGCGAACGCGCGGCTTTGGCTCATTCGCGCCGAGCGCACCAAGGAAGGCGATCAGCTGCGCCGCTTCTACGAGCTGCCGCTCGATCGCAACGATCATCCGATGTTCGTGCTGAGCTGGATGCTGTTTCACGTTATCGACAAGGATAGCCCGCTCCACGGAACCACCGCGAGCGATCTCGCCGAAGGCGACGCGATCCTGGTACTGAACGTCGGCGGTCTCGACGACGGTTCCGCGCAGCAGCTTTATGCCCGGCGGGTCTACTCCTGGCGCGATATCCGCTGGCGGCATCGCTATCGCGACATCACGAGCATTTCGCCACAGGGCCGCTTTCTGCTCGACTACACCAAGTTCGACGATGTGGTGCCCGAAGAGGCGTGAACACAACGGGGCCCGGCCACGGTATCACCGATGTACCTGCTTGTCCCCGCCTGGTAGTTACCTATCTTTCCCGAGGATCAAAGGATCACCGAACATCAGAGGTGATCGGCCTGCAATCGTTTCGCCAAGGATGAATTCCCGAGGATAAATTCCAATGTCCATTCGCCCCGTGAAAAGCATCGTTTCATCGAAGCCCACGATGGAGGGCGCCGGTGTGCATCTGCGCCGCGCCTTCGGCTTCGGCGACACCACCGCGTTCGACCCGTTCCTGCTGCTCGACGATTTCCGTAACGACCGGCCGGACGAGTACCGCGCCGGATTTCCATGGCACCCGCATCGGGGTATCGAGACCATCACTTACGTACTTGCCGGCAACGTCGAGCACGGCGACAGCCTTGGCAATCGCGGCAATCTTGGCTCGGGCGACGTGCAATGGATGACAGCCGGACGCGGCATCATGCACCAGGAAATGCCGCAGGGTGATGCGCAGGGCCGCATGCACGGCTTTCAGCTCTGGTCGAACCTGCCGTCGTCGCTGAAGATGACGGCGCCGCGCTATCAGGACATCAAGGCCGCCGAAATTCCGGATGTCACCGATGACGATGGCACCCGCGTGCGCGTCGTTTGCGGCGATTTCTGGGGCAAGCGCGGCCCGGTCGAGGGCGTCGCCGCTGACCCGCGGTATCTCGACATCTTCGTACCGCCGGGTAAGCGCAAAACTCTACCGGTGGAGCTTGAGCGGCATGCTTTCGCTTATGTGTTCGAAGGCTCCGGCGATTTCCGCGCGGCGTCGCAGCCGTTCGGCGTGCTGACCGAAAAGACCGATGGCGAAAACGAGATTCTAATCCGCGAACAGACCGGCAATCGCTCGCTGGTGTTGTTTGACTCGGGCGACGAGGTCACGGTGCAGGCCGGCGACGAAGGCATCCGCTTTCTGCTGGTCTCGGGCAAACCGATCGAGGAACCAGTCGCCTGGTACGGCCCCATTGTGATGAATACGCAGGCCGAATTGCGTCAGGCGGTCGCCGAGCTGCGCAACGGGACGTTTATCAAATAGTCCGCTCTGTCATCCTGAGGCCCGCGCTGCGCGCGGGCACCTCAGGATGGGGCTTCTCAGTCCTGTATCGACTTCAGGTGCTGCACCAGGCGCGCGCGCAGCGCCGCCTGCTCGTCCGGATTCCACTTGCGAAAGCCTTCGCCGGATTTGAAGCCGAGCTTGCCATCGTCAACGAGCTTTTGCAGATAGGGTGACGCTCCCGGCCGGCTCTCGATCTCCTTCAGTACATTGCCATGGATGGCAAGCGTGAGATCGGTGCCGATCAGGTCGGCATTTTCGAGCGGGCCGAGCACCGGCAAGCGCAGGCCGAACGAAGACTTCACCACGGCATCCACGGTTTCTGCATCGCAGACCCCGTTCTCGACCAGCGAAATTGCTTCACGCCAAAGTGCGTGTTGAAGCCGGTTGCCGATGAAACCCGGCACGTCCTTCTTCACATGCGCCGGCTTTTTGCCGGCGGTCTCATGCAGCTTCATGGTCCAAGTGACCGCCTGCGGCGCGGTCCATTGCGTTTCGATCACCTCCACCAGCGGAATCAAAAACGGCGGATTCCACCAATGAGTGCCGAGCGCGCGCTCACGCCTGGAAAGCCCCTGCATGATCGCGGTGATCGGAATCACCGAGGTGTTGCTGGCGAGGATGGCGTCGGCACGCACGTGGCGTTCGATTTCACCGAACAGTTTCTGCTTCAGCGCCAAATCCTCAGACACGACCTCGACCACATAGTCGGCGTCGCGTACGGCGTCGGCGAGGTTGGCGCGGGGCTGCACGCGGGTCACTGCCGTCTCGTCTTCGCCGAGATCGCGCAGATTAGCCGCGATGCGTGACTTCACTGCGTCGAGACTTGCCGCGACAGAATCAGTAATCGTCACCGCATGGCCGGCAAGCGCAAACACTTGCGCAATGCCGTGCCCCATCAGGCCGGCGCCGATGACGGCAATGCGCGCCTGTTCCGGATCCGCCGTCATGTCAGCCAGCCGTGTAGCCGCCGTCGGCGTAGAGGATGTGGCCGGTGTAGAAGTCGGACGCCTTCGAAGCGAGGAACAGGAGCGGCCCGGCCAAGTCCTCCGGTTCGCCGAGGCGGCCCTTCGGCACGCGGGTCAGGAAGCCGGTGCGGACGGTCTTGCCTCGCTCGTCATCGGCAAACATCCATTCGGTCAGCGGCGAACGGAAAACCGTCGGCCCTAGTGCGTTGACGGTAATGCCGATGGCGCCGAGTTCGCAGCCGAGCGCTTTGGTGATGCCGTCGACCGCTGACTTCGAGGCGCAATAGGCGCTGTAACCGGCAGGATGCCCGAGCAGGCCGCGCGCCGACGACATCAAAATGATCTTGCCGCCGCGGCCCTGCTTGATCATCTGCCGCGCCGCGGCCCGCGCCATCAGCCAGGATTGCGTGACATTGGCGTCCATCACGTCGAGAAAGTCCTCGGGTTTTTGATCGACAATTTTCGAAATCTTGTTCTGGCCCGATGCCACCACCAGGATATCGAGGCCGCCGAATTTTTCGACCGCTGCCGCGACGATGGCGTCGCAGTTTGCTTCCGAACTCGGGCGCTTGGCGACAATTTCGGATTTGCCGCCAAGCTTGCTGCATTCCGCCGCGAGCTTCTTCAATCCGTCGGCATTGTTCGCGGTAATGACCACATTGGCGCCGGAAGCCGCGAGTGTTTTTGCCGCGACAGCGCCGAACGCGCCGGTCGCGCCGGTGACGATCGCGGTCTTGCCCTTTACGTCGAACAGCGAAAGCGGGCCTTTCAGGACATCTTCGGACATGACGCTCCTCTTCTCCTTCTCCCAGCGTGCGGGGAGAAGGTCGGGATGAGGGGGCCTTTCCGCTTGGCTCGGAATCGCGGCGAGGCCCCCTCACCCTCATCGCGGAGCCTGTCATCGGGCCGGCCACTTGGGGCCGGACCCGTTGGCTCGAACTTTCCCCGCGCGCGGGGAGAGGTAAAAAATATCACTTCGGCGGTGGTGCGATGGCGACCAGGATCGAACACACTTCGTTGGTGCGATTGACGATCTCGCGGCTCTCGTTGGGACCGATGAAGCATGAATCGTGTTTTTTCAGCACCGTCTCTTTGCCGTCGACGATCAGGGTCAACTCGCCTTCGAGCACGAAGTAGACTTTCTCCGGCGGCGACGTATCGGGCCCGGCGCCCCCACCCGGCAGGAAGTGAGAAATGCCGACAATCAGGCTCTTGGAACCGCCCGCCTCGGCGCCGAACAACCGCAATCCTGTAAAGTTGCGGTGATTGGGCGCTTCGTATGTCCTGGCGTCTGAGAAACGCTTTACTTGCATCAGAACTTCTCCCCCTTATCGATCCGGTAATTGCCCTTCGGGTCGGTGATGGCGACCAGGCGGATGATGCAGCCGTCGCCGCGATCCCAATTCCACGGGAAGAACGCGAAGGTGCAACGCCGGCCGGTGACCTTGTCGATGTCGCCGCCGACGTTCTCGATGCCGAGGATGCCGTTCTTGAACAGGATGCGGTGCACCGGCTCCCAGTCCGGGAAATCGTCTTTCCAGTCGCGGCCGCCAGACCATTTCTTGTATTCCGCGGCAAGATGCGGATGCAGCGGTCCGTTGCGTTGCGGGCCGATCGCGGTTGCCAGCGGATGATCGTTGGCCTGGGTATCGTGGCCGACGACCTTGACTTTCTTTTCTACGAACCATTCGCCGGCCGACGGCACGAAGCCGGGCGCGTAACAGAAGTAGTCTTCGCTGTCCTCGTACTTCTTATGCCAGCCGGTATTGACGATCACCACGTCACGCGGCCGCACCACCTTGCCGGCCGCCTTTTCCAGATCGTCATAGGTGATCTGCTCCCATTTCTTCTTCGGGATCGAAACGACGATGCCGGAGCCGAAGAAGTGCGGCAGCGGCACCTCGTCGATGAAGGGCGTACCCTGGACGACGTGCGCCGGCGCATCGATATGCGTGGTGTTGTGCATCGACGTGGTGATGCGCTGCGACAGCACGCCGGACTTCGCCATGTAATGGATGCGCTCGATTTTGACGTCTTCGAAATACGGCCAGTTCGGCGACTGATAGCCGAAGCGATGGGACAAATTGTAGAACGACAGCCCCATCGTGTTGTTCTCGTTTTCCTCGAACGAGACCCCGCGAATTTTCTTGACCACTCAATCCTCCCTATACACGCCCACGTGGGGCATCGTTTATAGCATTGGGCCATATACCATTGCACAGCATATCGGCTATAGACCGCTATCGATTAGCCGGGGTAACGCTTCAGTCTCACTTTGGGGGGAGAATAAAGACGCATGGTCCGCAAAATTGCGCTCGAAGAGCATTTCCTGGCGCCCGGCTATGAGGATTACTGGCGGCCGACGGTTGCCACCATCAATCCGAAAGTGGCGAACGGCCTTTACGAACGCCTGACCGATTTCGGCGACATGCGGCTTGAGGCGATGGATGGCGCGGGCATCGTCCGCTCGATCCTCTCGATCTCGGGGCCGGGCGTACAAGCCGAGCGCGATACCGCGACTGCCGTGCGGCGAGCCCGCGAGGCCAATGATTTTCTGGCGCGCGAGATCGGCAAACGGCCCGATCGCTATTCGGGTTTCGCCCATCTTGCCATGCAGGATCCGCGTGCGGCGGCCGACGAGCTCGAGCGGTGCGTGCGCGAGCTCAACTTCTGTGGCGCCATGATCAACGGCCACACCAACGGTCAATACCTCGACCACCCGTCGCTCCACCCGTTCTGGGAGCGGGCGGAGGAGCTGCTGGCGATGATCTATATTCATCCGACCGACCCGGTGACGCCTGCTCCCGTGCTCGACGGCTATGACGGGCTCCGCCGCTCGACTTGGGAATGGGGTTTTGAAACCGGGTCCCACGCCTTGCGCCTCGTCTTCAGTGGCCTGTTTGACCGCTATCCGCGGACGCGGATTGCGCTCGGCCATCTGGGCGAGACTTTGCCGTACCTGCTGTGGCGTTTCGACAGCCGCTCCAAGCTCTACGGCGTGAAGCTCGGCCAGAAACCGTCCGACTACATCAAGCAAAATATCGTGGTGACGACGTCGGGCATGTGCTCCGCCGAGCCGCTCGCCTGCGCGATGGCCGCGCTCGGCGCCGACCGCGTGATGTTCGCTGCCGACTATCCGTTCGAGCAGGCTGCCGAGGCTGGTAAATTCATGGACGAGACCCCGCTCGACGAAGGTCTCCGGAAGGATATTGCGTTCAGCAACGCCTTTTCCCACCTCGGGCTGACCAGCTAGCCATCCCGGTCCGGCAGCGAAGTCCGCTATTTCGGCTTCCGGGTGTTCAGGCGTAGTGTGAATCGAGTGACGGCGCCGTCGCTCACGGCCTCCTTGGATCGCTTCCAATCGATCCGCAACAGTTGATTGATGCCGACAGCCAGAACCGTCGATAGCGTGAGCGACGATTCGACCAACGGCCGCATCCACGAATAGATGTGCGAATAAAGCTCCGGCAGCACATCGAGACTCATGCCGAAGATCAGCGCGATGCCGATGACGAAGGTCCGCGGCGTGTCCATCTGCGCGCTCAGGATGATCTGGATGCCCGAGATCATCATGAAGCAGACCACAAGCACGAGAATGGCTCCAGCGACCGCACTCGGCATGATGGCCAGCAGC
>Ga0335078_10010416_pt1 | contig 13763 bp, 10 predicted proteins | sample Lox_Sample_32_FD_206711 | JGI IMG/M metagenome (GOLD analysis project Ga0335078, IMG submission 206711) | Soil microbial communities from Loxahatchee National Wildlife Refuge, Florida, United States - Lox_Sample_3.2 | ecosystem: Environmental > Terrestrial > Soil > Wetlands | place: USA...
TGCTGACAGGCAACGATGCGGCCGATGCTGCCAATGTTTATTTCCACGCCGACGCAGCCCCCTTGATCATCGGCACGGCGCAAGCCTTCGCGGCCGGCTTACTCCCCGCGGGTAAGGTGGTTGTCAATTCCGTGGCCCAGCCTCCCGATCCTCTATTCGATCCGGTTGACGCCGGTGTCGCGCTGCTCGATGAGCCGACGGCGGTCGATGCAGTCAATGGGCGTCTCGGGAATAGTCCGCAGTCGTTGGCTGCCGCTTATTCGGCCGAGCTCGGCTTGATTCGTTCTGTGCTGTTCAACTATCCGGTTGGCCAAACTCCGGCGCCCGCGACACCGACGGGTAAGATCGACGTGACATCCATTCCCATCACAGTGGGGACCGGCAACTCGCAACTTCCGGTGAGTCTCGGCGGACTGACCACGGTGGCCCTCGCCATCGATCCTTTTGTGATGGAGTACGCCGATGGATTACCTGCTTCCGACGTGGCTTGGGGCCAGTTGACGGAGAGCCAGATCAGCCAGGTCTTCCGCGTGTACGACCGCCTCCTCGATCTGGAATTCCGTACGCCCTACATGGCTACCGTGCAAACTTCCAATCTGGCTTCCCACATCGCGCGCTCGCTGGTACAGGCAGCTACCGGGAATGCCATGACCGGAACCCTCGCGGGTCCCTCGACCAAAGTCATCTCGCTGACGGCCTCCAACTTCAACATCTCCGGACTCGCCGGCCTCCTCCATCTCGACTGGCTGCTGCCCGGTTACCAGCCGGATGTCGCTGCACCCGGCGGTGTGCTCATGTTTCAGCTCCGTCAATCCCAAACTACGGGCGAGTATGTGGTCCGAGTGGCTTACGTGTCCCAGACCATGGATCAGCTACGCAACCAAACGGCTCTGACCCTGGCTGCGCCGCCGCCCAGCGCCCCGGTCGCCATCCCGGGCTGCACCACCGGCGATGCCAATCTCGACTGCCCACTGGCGAGATTCGTCCGCATCGCCAATGAGGTGATTGACTCGCAATCCGCGGACTTGGTCAATTGATATGAAAACGCCTACCCTGCGCATCTTGCTGGTCGGTCTTGTCTGGGGAGCGTTTCTCGCGGCGCAGACCGTCGACGATACCCAACTGAAGCAGGTAATCATCTTTGGCCGCCACAGCGTGCGATCGCCTCTTGCGCCGAACAGCGTCCTGAACACTTTCGCAGCGCAGCCATTCCCCGATTTTGGAATCCCGCCCGGAAACCTCACAGCCAACGGCGCCAAACTGGAGACCATCCTGGGCGGTTACTATCGTCTCTGGCTCACGCAGCAGGGCCTGTTGTCCGGCAACGACACTGCCGACGCCAATTTCGTCTATTTCCGGGCCAACACGCTCGAGCGAACCCAGGCCACCGCGCAGGCCTTCGCCGCCGGCCTGCTCCCCGCCACCACCATCCACGTCAATGTCTACCAGCAGGGGAGCGATCCTCTGTTCGATCCAGTCGGCGCCGGTGTCGCCCAGTTCGATGCGGCCAGGCAAGTGGCAGCCGTAGAAGGACGTGTCGGCGGCAACCCGCAGTCCCTGGCAACCGCTTACGCCCCCGAGTTCGATCTCGCGCGCTCGGTTCTGTTCGATTATCAGGCCGGGCAAACTCCCGCGCCCGCAACTCCGCCCGGGAAGATCGACATCACTTCCCTTCCGATTACGGTCACGGCTGGTTCGCAGGTAAATCTGGGCGGGCTGCCTCTTGCCGAGACGGTGGCCGGCAGTTTCCTTTTGGAGTATGCCGAAGGGATGCCGCTTGGGGACGTGGCTTGGGGTCAGTTGACAGCCGACGGCGTCAGCCAGATATCGCGCCTCTCTAACTTGCTAATCGACTTGGGGTATCGCACGCCGTATCTGGCCCGGGTGCAGAGTTCCAACCTGGCTTCCCACGTGGTGCGCTCCCTGGTGCAAGGGTCCACGGGAAACGTTGCGACGGGTTCCCTGGGAACTCCGCAGACCAAGATCATTGTCTTGATCGCGTCGGATGTCAATATCGCGGGGCTGGCCGGCCTTTTTCATCTCGATTGGATCCTGCCCGGATACCAGCCGGATTTCTGCGCGCTCGGCGGAGCTCTGGTGCTCGAACTTCGCCAATCGGCGGCCACCCGGGAGTTCTTCGTTCGGGCGTCGTACGTGGCGCAGACCCTGGACCAGTTGCGGAATCAAACGGCGCTGACACTGAGTTCGCCGCCGCCCAGGGCCCCGGTGTTCATTCCGGGCTGCAGTCTTCAAAATGCGACGTTCGATTGCCCGCTCGCGAGGTTCGCGGCGATTGCGAAGGAAGCGATTGACCCGGAATCCGCCGACCTGGTCAACTGACCATAATGCTTGGTCCGCGCCCAGATGAAATCAGGAATCTCGCGCCGCTTTGCGGGTAGTGTTTCGTGACGAGCTCACTTATTCCTGCAGTGCTTTCCGATCAGCGAATGCAAGTTTGACCGCGTAGTCGCGCACGTCCTCGGGCCAGTTCGCAATGTGATGCGTGAAATTGTGCCGATCGTAGGCGAAGAGCGCTCGCGTCGCTTCTTCGAATCCCGGCAGGTTCCCGGCGATAGCGGACATGAACCGGTATGCCGCCTCCTGCGCAGCGCGAACGCGGTCACGATCACCACTGGTTTTTCGAGCTTCATCGACGAGCCTCCGCAAGGCGGCTGAGGCGCCGCTTGGCTGCACATTCAGCCAGTCCCAATGGCGCGGTAAGAGAGTCACTTCTTTGGCGATCACGCCCAGGCGCGGCCGCCCACGTCCGCGAGGGTCAGCGGGCGGCACGCTACCCTGCCCACTCACGATCCCTAGCCGCTCGCGAAAATCGAGGTCAATCTGCGAGCCTGTTGAGTCGTCAAAAACGATGATCTCGCCCTGTGGCTTGCCTTTCAGCAGTTCGGTGAGGTCATTTGCGGCCCCCGTCGCGATTTTGTGGAGCCCACGGAATGCCGTATAAGACATGCCCTAAATATACCCGGATAAAATTGGACCTGTCAATATCATCCGGGTAAAAATGGGCACCTTTTTTATAGCGATTAACCGGACCTAGTTTCGAGGAAGCCGCAAAAATCCGGTTCGGGGTTCCCCACGCCCACGGGCACGGCGGCGCTACTTCGAGTTCAGATACGCGATCAGGTCCGACATTTCCTGCGCGGTGAAGCGCGGCCACGCCAGCTTGCGCTCGCTCATCAGGTCCAGCATGCGCGGGCCGTGCTCCCATAGAGCCGAGATCATGGTGATGTCCGAATACTCTCCCGAGCCCTTGGCAAGCGGCGGAGCTCCGCTGGCGGGATCATTGTGGCACACAGCGCAGTTCTTCTCCGTGAACACCTGCTTGCCGTGCGCGGCGTCGCCGCTGCCGCGGAAATACTGCCGCGCCCAGATGTAGCCCAGAATCTGGCGCATCTCCTCCTGCGAGAGGCTCGGCGCCAGCTGCTTCATGCTGGCCTGATGATTCCACATGTCGACCGCGATATCGGTCAGGTTCTGATTGCGCAGCCGATTTTGCAGAGCGAGCTTGCCCTGGTGGCAGCCCGCGCAACCTTTGGATTGAAACAGCTCGGCCCCCGAAGCCGAGGGCGGAAATTCGAAAGCCGTCACCAGCTCACGCGTTTCCGGCAGGTTCTGCAGATACACCAGCATGTCGCGCAGCTCCTGCGAGGTCAGCGGCGTCCAATGCAGTTTTCTCTGGGCATACGCCTGGCGCATCTGCGCGCCGTGATTCCACATCTGCTCGACGAGGATGGTGGGGTCGGCCAGGGACTGCCATTTCACGACCGGTGGGGCCGCGGAAGGCGAGGTCGTGATTCCGTGGCAATCGGCGCAGTGTTTCGCGGCGAAGATCTGCTTGCCGCGCCCGGCGTCTCCCGGCCGTTCAAAGTAGCGGGCGGAAACGAAATACGCGAACAGGTCCGCGGCCGATTCCGGCGACAGTGTGGCTTTCACAATTCCCTGGCGCCGCATGGCGGGCCACATCTCCGGCGCGTGATTCCACATCAGGCTGGCCATCACGCTGGGAGTGAAATCGCGGTCGGTGCGCTTTCCCAAATCGGAGGCCACGCCGCCGCCGCGTCCGTTCACGCTGTGACACTGGATGCAGCGTTCGGTCTGAAACAACTGCTCTCCGCGGCGAGCGTCACCTACGACGGCATCGGCCGCCAGTGCGGTCGAGGCCGCCAATGCGCCCGCCCAAGCTACTCGAAGGATGTTCATTTGAGGAATCTCCTACAGGCTCAGCCGGAGGCTCGTGATGAACGCGTGCGTCCGGAATCCTTCATAGAGATAGAACTGCTCGCCCATCCCGTACCAAAACCACTCGGCGTTGAGAGTCGCACGCTTCGAGATCGGCAAGGCGAGCCGCGCCATCGGCTGGTAGAACTGAGTCGGCCGGCTTCCCGAAGAAACGAACAGCGATCCTCCGGCCGTGAGCTTGGGTGTCAATCCGGCGTAGCCGGGCAGCGCCACGTCGATCTGCGAACTGGCGCTGTGGGCATTGTCGCGATAGGAAGAAAGGGCCGGGCTGAAGGCCGGCAGGTCCAGATAGTTGATGTCGGAACGAATCGTCGAGCGGTTGTACTCGGCCGTGACGCTGATGCGCTTGTTATTGTTCGGCGTCCAGTACAGAGATACGGAATTGTTTCGCGCCAGGAAATCATAGTTGATCCCCGCCGCCGGATTCTGGTTGTCGAGCACGCTGAAGTTGGCGGTGAGCGAGAGGGACGCCAGCGCCTGGTATTGCGCCCGCGCGTGCATCTTGTGGTAATCGTTCAGGCTGTTGCGGAAGTAAATGTCATCGCTCGAAGCGCCTTCGTAATCGAGAGTGATGCGCAGCTTCTGTAGCGGGCGCAGCGTCGCTCCGGCCAATCCGACATTGCGCCGCAGTTGCCCGGTGGCGAAGGGATTCGAATTCAGTACGCCGCCCGTGACGGTGGCATCGCCCCAGACATATCGAAAGCCGCCGCGGAGCGTGATCCTCGAGGTCAAGTCGTAGATGGCGTCGATCTGCTCCTGGTTGTAGTTGACGATCTGTTCTTCGGGCAACGCCGTCTGCTCGGTGGACGCCGGCAGGAACAGCGCCTCGAACAGCCCAAAGCTCGCGTCGTGGTACCGGTCCGTCATCCACGATTCCACAATCCGCAGATGCCGTAGAGGCCGCAGTTCGAAGCCGGCACTACCGGTCACATGCGGCTGCTTCGCCGAGCCCGTCGCCAGGTCGCTCACGCCGGTATAGGCCAGCAGCGAGGTGATCGATACGAAATTACCGGTTGCCGCGTCGATGTAGTGGACGTCCGTCTTCGGCTCGCTATACAGGAATTGGCCGGAGAGCGTCAGCCACGAGAAGGGTGTGGCCGTCAGAAGAGCGCGCTCGTAGATGCTGGTGCCGCGGATCGCGTACGCCTCGGCCAGGCTGGTCAACATCTGGGTCTGGCCGAAAATGGGCGTGGGATTATCGCCGGCCAGCGGGACACCTTGGTAAGCCTGGTCGTCGTCTTTAAACGTCGTGCCGCCTTGTTCCAGGGTCACGTGGAAGTGGTTGTATTCGAATCGCACGCCCCCGCGGTAGTTCATGGTGCTGTCGCGCAAGAGCGAGGGCACGGCATACTCGTTGCCCGCGTCGATCAGCCAGGTGTCGACGCCGTTGCCGAAACCGGCGTTGCGGTCGAAGGCCAGGTAGGGAATGATGTGGCCGCCGGGAAGCAGATCCAGGCTGGCGTTCATCATGCGGCGGCGAAGATCGAACGCCTGCTCGCTGAGGCCCGCGGGCGCGAAGGGATTGCCATAGGAAGGCAGCTCGTTGAAGTAGGCGATATTGCGGTAGTCGAAGCGGAAATCGTAAATCCGCGACTTGGAGGCGTCCACGTGGGCCGTGGTATACGGTTCGTCGCCCCAGCCGTACCCGTTGGCGTTCAGGCGGTCGAACCAGCGCTTCTTCGGATCGAGAATGGTGAAGTCCACGCCGAACAGCTTGGGACCTTCTCCTAAATCGACGACGCTGCGGTAGGTCGGGAAACTGCCGGCCGGGCCGGTCAGCCAGCGGTAGCCGAGCTCGAGGTTTCCTGTGAACCACTGCTCGGTAGAAGGCGCGGGCGATTCCGCGGGCGTCGATGCCGCCGCTTCGGCCGCCGGTTGCGCCGGCGGCGCAGCCGGCTCCTGCGCGAAGAGCGGTATGGCGATGAGTACTGCGGCGGGCAGTCTCATTTCAGCAACTCCCTATCCACCCAGGACCCGTGCACCTTCTGATGGCAAATGGTGCAGTTCTGGAAGCGCGGACTCCGCAAATCGTGAAACGCGGGCGGAATCGAGCCCAGCGAAGCGTTGGCTGGCGCCGGCGCCGGAATGTTCGCGTGGCACTCCAGGCAGACGAAGCGCACCTCATGGCGGGTCAGCATGCGGGGATTGGCGGAGCCATGCGGCTCGTGACACGCCGTGCAGCCTTCCAGCCGTACCGGCGCGTGTTCGAAGACGAATGGACCGGCCTTGTCACCATGGCAGTTGAAGCAGCCCGGCTCGTTGGCGCGAGCCGTCTGGAACATTCCCGGCAGTGCGCTGCCATGCGGATTGTGGCAATCCACGCACGACATGGCGCCCTCCGGCAGCCGGTGTTTGTAAGGCCGGTTGAAGCTGCTCCAGACGTCGGTATGGCAGCCGGCGCATTGCGCGTTTACCGCGGCCGCGCCGTGCGGCACCAGGCCGTTCGGCCCGTTTTTGTGAATCGCGTGGCACGCCACGCAACTCACCTGGTTTTTGGCGTGGCTGCTGTCGATGCGGCCGGCATGCGTCGGCTGGTTCTGGTGACAGGTGAGGCAGATGCGATCAGCTTCCGCGGCAGCCAGTTTGGCCGGCTGCCGGATATCGGCGGCGGAGACCGATTCCGCATGTTTGGCGCCCGGCCCGTGGCACGATTCGCAGGCGCGATTTTCCCAGCCTCGTTTCCTATCCGTCTCCACCAGTTGGTGTGGATTTTTCTGGAAGGCTTTGAAAATATCTTCGTGGCACACCTGGCAGGCCTGCGAGCCGGCATAACCCGCAGGCAGTGCCGGAGCGCCCGCGGTCTCCTGGGCGGACGCTGCGGCTACCAGAAGGAGAGCGCCCGCCGCCGCGCGCGCCACCCGAAGGCGGCGCGCGGGAGGTTTGGCATGGCGGACGTTAGCTGTCGGATGCAGCCGGGACACGGGGATCATCTCCCTATTGTGGCCCGTTACTGCGCGTGTACTGCATCAACCGCGAACTGAGAGCCGGCGGCATGGCACACCGTGCAGCTCTCACCCAGCGAATCGGTGTTGGCCAGGAAGTGGGACGCCTCGGGCTTGGAAACGTGGCATCCGCTGCAGGCCGACGAAACCGCCCCCACCGGATTGATTAAGCCCTGCGGATCCGTAACCTGATTGAGGCCGATCGGCAGGTTCTGCTCGCTGCTCTTGACATGGCACAGAGAGCAGTTCTGAACGTAGGTGGCCTGGCCCTCGCCGTTCATGGCCGGGAAGAGAACGTCGGAGAAGTCATTGTGGCTTCCGCCAAACCCCACGACGATATATGGATTGCCGCCGGCGGGCACCACGTTCACGCCGTCATGGATGCGATGCACCATTAGATTGAAATTGATGCCTTGCGGAGGGGCAGCTTTATCCGTAGCATTGGTGGCGCTGGCTCGCGTAGACGCATCCGTGTTGGAAGGATTGTGGCACATCACGCAGTACTCGATTTGGTTGCGCAGATTGCCGTGCAGCGATAGCGCCACGTGGCAGTTGTTGCAATTGTTGAGCGCCACCACCGTGCGTCGCGCCTGCACCGGCGAGCCGTCCACCGAGAAGGTCACCACCGGGTTTTTGGCGGCTGCTTCTACTGTTTGTTGCGAGGTTGTTCCGGCCAGGACCGTGACGTTCATGCGTGCTTCGCCAGCCAAGCTGTAGGTTCCGGTAGCGCCGGCTGGGATGGCGTGGGTGAAGGTGTAGGTGCAAGCGCCGCTGGTGCAGGCCGCTTTCGCCGCGCTTTCTGTCACATAGCCTGGGGTGCCGGATGTGCCGCTGCCAAAGCTTGTGTAGCCGTAGTCGGTGGTCGGACCGGCAATGGTGAACTGGATGGTGGAAACCTGGGAGAGCGGGATCGGGTTGCCTTTGTCGTCCTGTACCGTGAAATTCACCGTGGGCGTTTGCCCGGCGGACGTATTGGTCACGCTGGTGAACGCAAGATTCATGCCGGGAAGCAGCGTATCCGGGTTCTGCGGGTACGTCGCGGCTGTATCGGTCGGAACCACGTGCGCGCCCATGATGGAGGCATCGAACGGTGTCTCGCCTTGCGGGATATGGCAGTTGGCGCACTGCGTGTCGTCGTTCTGGAACCCGCCCGCATGATTGGCTCCGGTGGCGAAGTTGACGTCATCGTGGCAGGCGCCGCAGGCCGCGCGGCTGGGCTCCTTCACAAACGCCATGGATTGCGCGGCGCCCGTGGTCTGACTATGGCAAACGCCGCACCGCCGCGGATCCGCGGGATCGACGACGCTGGAGAAGTCGCTGATGAAGCCCATGTAGCCCGCGATCTGGTACGGCACGCCGGGCGTGGTCTTCGTGCCCACCACGCTCGGTAATTGCGAACCCATGTGGATCTTGTGCGCCATCACCTTGAGATCCAGCGAATTGCCAGTCGTCGGATCGGAATTCTGCGGCTGGTGGCACATCACGCACATCTCCATGCCGTGCGCATAGCCGCCATGGAACGCCAGTTGGTCGTGGCAGCTGTTGCAACTCGAGGTGCGGATCACATCGCGCGTGACGGTTACCGCCGCGCCGTTGGGCACGAAATTATAAGTAGTGCCGGCGTAGCTGGTGCCGAAGCCGTACGCTGTCAGATCGCGATTGCCGTCCACCGCGACCGTGGTGGTGGCGGTCGGGTCGAACCCTGCCGGGGCTGTGGCCGTGAATGTATAGCTGTATTGGCCATTGCCCATGGCGGTGGCAGGAGCGCCAATCTCGAAGTCCGGGCGGGTGATGGTTCCCAACGCCTTCCCGGTCGCGGGCGCGGTGGTGTAGGCCACATATTGCTCCTGGCCTTTGGGAATGTAGGAGGCCACATACGCCAGCGAAACTGCGCCTGGAGTATTTACGCCGGCGGCATCCAACGGGAGGCCTGCGGGGTCGGTGAGGGTGTACACCATACTAATGGTGCCGCTGGCGCTGATCTTGGCCGAGTTAATGGTGATCACCAAGCCCGGCCGTACAAAATCGACTACGGCCGGATCTGCATAAAATGCCTTGTCCCGAGGCGTGTATCCATGCCTTCTGGTCTGCCCTATCAAGCAGAGAGCGACGAGCGCGACAAACGCCGCGATGCGTACCGAGCGAGAGAGCCGTTTCATAGAAAGTCCTTATCGATTCATTACCATTGCGTCTGACTTCTACCGTTCGTCATGCCAGTTAGCCGCAAATCCCCAGTACGGCCCCGCCGAAAACGAAAATATGCCGGCGGCCTGCTGACTAGTAAAACCACCCTAGCCCTTCCAGTATTTCGAGCAAGTCCTAAAAAGCACTCGTCTGTCCAAAATTCGGGCGCGAGGCAGAGCAGACTCGGAAATCCAATATTATGTTTGTGTTGGAAAAACCAGCAACCATCTCAAATTTTTCGCGTGCCCACCTCGAAGTGGGTGAAGAAACCGAGAGGTTGGGTGTCAGTCCCCCAGAAGTGGGGCTTAGATGAGCGGTGACTAGTAGCCGAAAAGGATCGGCCCCCGGCGAGGGATTCCACTTCGCCCAACTTCCACCAGTGGCTGACGGCCGCGCAGTTTGCGCAGTCCTGGGGCGTGGCACAGGCGGATGTTGAGACGGTGCGCGCATGGCTCGAATCCCACGGATTCATTGTGAACGGGGCACAAGCAAGTGGCATGGTGATCGACTTCAGCGGCACGGCCGGCATGATCCGCGAGGCATTTCACACCGAGATTCACAGTTCTGACGGTAGGTCCGCGCCGCGGGCGAGGGGCCGATTTAACTGACCGATAGTCTACATCAAGAGCTCAAACCCTGTCTTGGCTGCGGGCGCGGGGGCCGAACGGCAGGCGGATGCGCAGCACCCGCTCGCGCCGGCGTTCTTCTTCCAATGCCCGTGTGCGGGCGCGCAGCAGATCGTTGAGCGAGATCATGCCTACCAGTGTGCCATGTTCGGAGTTCTCCACTACCGGCAGCCGCGTGAACCCAGTGTCCGCCATGCGGTAAACCACCGTGCGCAGAGGTTCATCGGCGTACGCCACCACCGGATCGCGCTGCGCTACATCGCCCAGCGGGCGCGTATCACGATCGCGGTTCTCGAGCAGTTTCTGCAAATCGTAGCGCGTGATCACGCCGGCGAGTTGCCGTTCCGGCCCAAGTACGGGATAGAGGAACTGCCCACGCCGTTCGTGATCGATATGAAACGACGCGGCCAGTTCGTTGGCCGTAGTCCCGGCGGGGAATGCCACGATTTGGCTGCGCATGACTTCGCGTACGAAGAGAATTTCCAGGGGATCGACCGAGTATTCCCGGCTCAGGTGATAACCACGGCGGGCTACTTTCTCCGTCAGAATAGAGCGCCGCAATGTCAGGACCGTGAAGCCGTGGGCAATGGTGACGGCCAACAGCAGCGGTACCAGCATGTTGACGTCGTGCGTCAACTCCAGCGCGAAGATCACCCCGGTGAAAGGCGAGCGCATGGTCCCTCCCAGGATCGCGCCCATGCTCACCAGAGGCCAGAAGCCCGCGCCTTCATTCGGCAGGAACATGGCTTCGATGCCGCCCAAGGCGCCGCCCATCATGAGCAGGGGCGCCAGCACGCCGCCGGAGGTGCCGGAGCCCAGTGAGATCGCCCAGATGGACGATTTCACCAGCAAAATCCCGAGGATCATGGTGCGCGGCACGCTGCCCTGCAAGAGTGCGCCGATGGTGTCGTAACCGACGCCCAGCGCTTGCGGAAAGATCAGGCCGCCCAAACCAATGGCCAATCCGCCGAACACAGGCCACCACATCCAGTGGATCGGCAGCAATCGGAAACCATCCTCGGCCGCGTACACGGCTGCGGTGAGCAGCGCCGATAAGGCGCCGGCCAGGACGCCCGCCACGATGCAGCCTCCCAAGCCTTCCGGTCCGATGAACACCGGATGCGCCGGCACGGGGAACAACGGCCCGAGCCCCAGAATGTAGCGCCGCGCCGCGCCGGCGGTGACGCTGGCCAGAGCCACCGGGATCAAGCTGCGCGGCTTCCATTCGAACAGGAGAAGTTCCACGGCCAGCAATACGGCGGCAACCGGTGAAGCAAACGTCGCCGACATTCCGCCCGCAGCGCCCGCCACCAGGAGCGTTTTGCGTTCCGCGCTGGAAAGATGGAACAGTTGCGCGATCATGGAACCGAACGCACCCCCGGTCATGATGATGGGACCTTCCGCGCCAAAGGGCCCACCCGAGCCGATCGAGATGGCGCTGGAGAGCGGCTTCCACAGCGCCACCTTCGGCTCCACTTTGCTGCCGTTGATCAGAATGGCTTCGATGGCTTCGGGAATGCCGTGCCCACGGATGCGCTCCGATCCGTAGCGCGCCATGAGACCGATGATCAAGGCGCCGAGTACCGGAACGAGCACTTCCCATCCGCCCAGGTGGTTGCCGGCCGGCGAGACCAGTGCCGTCCCCCAGCGCTGATAAAAGAAAAGATTGGTGAATAGACCGATCAGCCTTAATAACGCGAACGCCACAAAGGCGCTCACCAAACCGATGCCGATAGCCAGGGCCGCAATCCACAGGATTCGCGGCGTGCTGGTGAAGTCGCCGAGCTTTTCCGCGCCGGAGTTCTCGGGCGCCTGCACCTTGACCGTTGCTTCCTTAAAGGATGGACTCATTCTCCGCCTTCTACCCAGCCTGCATGTCAGGGGGCAAGCTCTCCAGGATGGCATGAAGCGTTTCCACCAGCAGTGGACCCGAGCTTTGGAGCTCCGCTCGATGGATGGCGGAAAGCCGGCTGAGTTTTGCCTCTCCCGTGGACGTCAAATGCACGCGGACCTGCCGCCGGTCCGCGCCGCCGCGCGCGCGCTCCACCAACCCGCGCTCTGCCAGACGATCGATCAGACCGACTGCGCTGTGGTGGCGAATCAACAGATGCTCCGCCAGTGTGCCGATGGTGGGACCTTCGGCCTCCCGCGAGGAGCGGATGGCTAACAGCATCTGGTGCTGTTGCGGCTCGAGTTCCTCCTGGCGCGCTGCCTCCTCGCTGAAATGCAAGAAGAGGCGAATCCGGTACCGGAAATCTCCCAGAGCTCGGTAGTCCTGTGGGCTGAGCGCATCGTGGTCGGCCACCAAAATATCGTACCACGATATGAATGGTCCAAAGATAGGCGTCCTAGATCGAGTGCCGGAATCTTTGGGGGTATGCTACTACCCTCATCTGCGTGTAAATTCCAATATCGAGTTGGTCAGTCCCATATGACCACAAGCCCTGGTATTTCTGGCGGCTATCATCTCCGGATGATTCCGGAGGTTGATTAAGATTTTTCTTGATTCGGTGTTCACAGGTGTATAGAGTAAGGATTGTCCTAAATAGTCCTAAGCCAAATCCGGTACAACCTAAGAAATAGGAGAATTCTGGTAGATGATGCCGCTTATGCTGCCCTCCCCCGCTTCTGCCGAAAGAAGTCGTGCAGTATCTGTCAACATGCTCCGGCGCCAGGCGCTGGAGAGGTTATACCGGCGACGGGAAGTCGTGGAGAATCTGATCCGCTCGCTCGAAGACTACCGCCAAGCCGCGACCGCCAAGCACGAAACGTGCGTGGACATCAGCGTTGGGCGGAAGTCGTCGTTAGATTTCGCTCAATCGCAAATTTGACCAAGCCCACCAGGTCGTGGACATTGAGTTTCCGCATCAAGCTGGCGCGGTACGTGTCCACGGTCTTGGGGCTGATGTTCAGCAGGTCGGCGATATCCTTGGCGCGCATGCCGTTGACGAGGTAAGAGAAGACCTCCATCTCGCGCGGGCTGAGCGTTGCCAGAAGATCGTGCGAGCGATTCTCCTCACCCTTCGGAAACCTTCCCAGGAACGGGGAAACATAAACGCCGCCATCGCGGACGTGGTTGATGGCGTCCACCAAATGGCGCGAGGGCCCGTCCTTGAGCAGATAGGCATCCGCGCCCGCCTTGAGCGCCTCGTGCACCGTGGCTTCATCGCGCACGATCGAGAGAATCATGAGCTTGGTGGTACAGCCGGCAGCCCGCAGTTTGCGAATCACCTCGACGCCCGTCAACAGCGGCATTTGCAGATCGAGCAATGCGAAGTCGGGCCGCAGCGAGTCGATCATCTCGAACGCGGCGCGGCCATCCGAACACTGCCCCACGACCTTCATGCCATTGTCGGAGCACACCAACGCGAAGCCCTCGCGCACGATGTTGTGATCGTCGGCGAGCACCACGGTGGTTTCCGGTAATGCTGGCATAGTCTCCCTTCCGCATCCTGCTACGATCGTTCTACCGCGATTGGAACCGTCAGTTCCAGTGTAGTGCCAACCGGCCCGCTTTCCACCATCAGAATTCCGCCCAACGCTTGGGCCTCTTCGCGGATGCGGAGTAACCCAATTCCGCCGGATCGCGAGGCTTCCAAGCCGGGGCCGTTATCCTGAAAGCGCAGCACCAGATTGCCAGCTCGAATCCGCAAACTGGCTTCTACTCGGGTGGCTCGCGAGTAACGTACGATACGGGAAACTGCCTCCTGCGCCGCGCGGTACAACAATCCCTTAACATGGGGATCCGGCTCAC
>Ga0335078_10010418_pt1 | contig 13762 bp, 10 predicted proteins | sample Lox_Sample_32_FD_206711 | JGI IMG/M metagenome (GOLD analysis project Ga0335078, IMG submission 206711) | Soil microbial communities from Loxahatchee National Wildlife Refuge, Florida, United States - Lox_Sample_3.2 | ecosystem: Environmental > Terrestrial > Soil > Wetlands | place: USA...
GATGTACATCACGACCACTGGAATCGGCCGCTTACTCCGCGGAGTTACCGTCGACCCCTGTTCGGTGCGGCCCGGCGATAAAGTCCTGTTGTCCGGCGCCATCGGCGATCACGGCGTGACTATTCTGCTGGCTCGTGGCGAACTCGATCTGGAAGCTGATCTTCGTTCCGACACGCGTTCCGTGCTTCCCCTGGTCGAAGCGCTTATAAATACAGCCGGGCCGGGCATCCGCTGGATGCGTGATCCCACGCGCGGCGGCACTGCCACTTCTCTCAACGAACTCGCCCGTGATTGCGGGCTGGGTGTTGTTTTGTTCGAAGATCAAATTCCGGTGCACGATGCGGTCCGCGGCGCTTGTGAGCTGCTGGGACTCGACCCTCTTCATATCGCAAACGAAGGCCAATTCCTGGCGGTTGTCTCTCCGGAGTATGCCGATGCAGCGATCAATGCTCTCGCCCTGGCGCCGGGCGGAAGCGAAGCGCAAATCATAGGAGAAATCCGCGAACAGCCGGCTGGCTCGGTTTTGATCACGACCCTTTACGGTGGCAGCCGCATCATAGATATGCTCGTCGGCGACCCTTTGCCGAGAATTTGTTGACGGAATAAGAAATGGCAACGACCTATCGATTAGCCAGCCAAATCGAAGAGCGGCTGCTGGAGCGGAACCAGATTCTGGATGAGTTCTTCTCCCGCGAAGCCCCTCGGCTGGCGGAAGCTTGCCGCGAAATGTCGGAGCGCTTTTTGCGCGGAGGGCGCCTGCTGGCTTTCGGGCGCGGACCCTATGTCACCGATGCGCAGCACGTGTCGGTAGAATTCGTTCATCCGGTGATCGTTGGGAAGCGTGCTCTGCCCGCGCTGGACTTATCCGTTCTCTTCCGTCCCTGGCTCGAAACCATTCTTCGTCCCGAAGACATCGTCATGGGATTCGGTCCTCCGGAGGGCGATCCCGAAGTCTGGGCCACGCTCCAGCTGTCGCATGGCCGAGGCGCAATGACCTTCGCGCTGCCGGGGGTCGAGGGTTCTTACGCCGTAGACTCCACCGCGCAGGACCCGTTCATTCACCAGGAGATGATCGAGGTTCTCTATCACACCTTGTGGGAGACAGTGCACGTCTTCTTCGAGCATCGCGAACTCGGCCATGAGGTGGGAGAGTCAGGATTTCTCTATCCATTCCTGGGAACTGAAAAGCAGGGAACCAGTGGTCTGGTGGCGGAAGTCGCATCTTCCATCCTGATGAAGGTTCATGACGATGCTACGCTGCGCGCGCAAATCGCGCGAGAACAGGCCGACCAGATCAGCAGCGCTACGGTGGCGATTCGCGAGCGGCTCCTGCGCGGAGGCAAGCTTATTCTCTTCGGCAACGGCGGCTCGGCAACCGACGCCAACGATTTCGCCATCGACTGCGTGCTTCCCCCGCTCGGCTTCGATCCCATACCAGCCGTTTCCTTGTCACTCGAGCCTGCGAACATCACCGCGGTCGCCAACGATATTGGGACGGACGCAATTTTCCTCCGTCAGCTGATCGCGCAGGCTCGCCCGGAAGACGTGGCCATCGGCATTTCCACCAGCGGCGGATCGCGCAACATCATCATCGCGCTCGAAGAGGCGCGCAAGCGCAACCTGTTGACCGTGGCGCTGCTCGGTTATGACGGAGGCGAGATCAAGCGCAAGCGGCTGGCCGAGTTTCCCCTGGTAGTGAACTGCGACTACATTCCGCGCATTCAGGAAGTGCAGGCTTCGATATACCACGTCATCCGCGAATCGCTGGAGGTGCTGGGCCGTGGCCAGGCTTGAGCTTTATGGGACGGCACGCTGTCCTCACACCAGCGAAATGCGCGAGTGGCTGGAATGGAAGCGTTCCGATTTTGTGGAGTATGACGTTGAAGCCGACCCCGCCGCACGCTCCCGCATGCGCTCCGTAGCTGCCGGCCAGCGCAACGTTCCTCTGCTGGTTGAGGACGGCAAAGTGATTCAAGTGGGCTGGCAGGGACACAGTTGCATCGTGGATCTGGAGTAACCATGGCGGTAGCGTGTTGCATTCGAGTGCGGGGAATAGTGCAGGGCGTAGGCTTTCGGCCGTTTGTCTATCGCCTCGCGCGCGCCAATACGCTCAGCGGGTGGGTGCTGAACGGCGAAGGCGGAGTCGAAATCCACCTCGAAGGTGCGGCTCAGGGTTTGGAGTGCTTCATCCGCGATCTAAAGAGTCAGCCTCCACCCTCCGCCAGCATCGCGGAAGTCGAGATTCAGCCAGCGCAGCCGGTGGGCTTGCATGACTTCACCATTCGGGAGAGCCAGCGGCGCCAGCAGCCGACGACTCGAATCTCGCCCGACCTGCCGGTTTGCGACGAATGTCTAAAAGAGCTCTTCGACCCGGCTGACCCGCGCTATCTGTATCCTTATATCAACTGCACCAACTGCGGTCCACGCTATAGCGTCGTGCTGAGCCTGCCCTACGACCGCCCCAACACCACCATGAAGGACTGGTTGCTGGACGATCTCTGCGCCGCGGAATATCGCGACCCGCTCAACCGCCGTTTTCACGCGCAACCGGTGGCCTGTTCGGCTTGTGGCCCGAACTATTACCTTCATCCGCGCGCCGATGCTGCCGACGGCAGCCAGGGCAGCGTTTTTCGTGCTGCCGAGACGCTTCGCTCAGGCGGGATTCTCGCGGTGAAAGGACTCGGCGGATACCACCTGGCTTGCGATGCCCGGGATGCCGCCGCGGTCGCGACTTTGCGGCATCGCAAGTACCGAAAAGAAAAACCCTTCGCATTGATGGCCAAAGATATCGGTGTCGTGCGGACTCTGGTGGATCTGTCAGCGGAGGCTGAGTCGCTGCTGATCTCACCTGCCCGGCCCATTGTGCTGGCTCCGGCGAAGGTGGATCTCGCAGAGGTTGCGCCGCAGAATCACGAACTCGGCGTCATGCTTCCCTACACGCCTCTGCATCATTTGCTGTTCGCTGCCGGTGCACCCGAAATTCTGGTCATGACCAGTGCCAACAGATCGAGTGAACCCATCGCTTACGAGGACGACGATGCCCTTCAGCGTCTCACCGGCATCGCGGACTCGTTTCTGATCGGACAGCGGCCCATCGCCCGCCGGGTAGATGACTCCGTGGCGCGAGCCGGTGCGTTCGGCCCTGTCGTCCTGCGCCGCGCCCGCGGTTACGCTCCAGGCGCAGTCGCAGCGCTGCCCGCCGAGCGTCCCATTCTCGCGCTGGGCGCCGACCTGAAAAATACCATTACGCTGGTGGTGGAGGGCCAGGCATTCGTCAGCCAGCACGTCGGCGACCTCGATCACTACGAATCCTTCCGTGCGTTCAAGGAAACGGTCCATGATTTAGTCTCGATGTACGAAGTCCGCTGGGATGAGCTGCTGGTGGTGCACGACTGCCACCCGCAGTACCTTTCCACCGCGCACGCAGCCACGCTCGATCCTGCGCAAACCGAGACCGTACAACACCACCGCGCTCACGTGGCCTCGGTGCTTGCGGAGCGCGGCGAGTGGGGCAAACGGGTGGCTGGCGTGAGCTTCGATGGCTCCGGATATGGAGACGACGGATCGATCTGGGGTGGTGAGATTTTCGTCGGAAGCCTCGAAGAGGGCTTCAAGCGTGTAGCGCATTTGCGCCAGGCGGCACTGGCCGGTGGAGACGCGGCCGCGGAATTTCCCATTCAGGCCGCTGCCGGCTTCCTCGCTCAACTCGACGATGTGCCCGATTTTACGATGCCACCGTTTGAATTTTCGGGACGGTACCGCAGCGCGTTGGAACTGGTCCGCAAAGGCATTCGCACTTTCGCCACCACTTCCATGGGGCGGCTCTTCGATACGGCTGCCGCGCTTCTCGGGTTCACCCGCGAGCTCACTTTTGAAGGCCAGGCCGCGATCTGGCTGGAACAACTGGCCCGCGGCGCCCGCCCAGGCGACCCTTATCCTTTCCCATTTACCAGCACAGAATTGGATTTCAGGCCATTGCTACAAGCCGTCGTTGCAGACCGTCTCCGCGGCCGCGACGTCCGGGAAATTGCGCGAGGCTTCCAGCTGGGAATCGCTGAGGGGCTGCGCAATGCCCTGGCCGCAATTTCTCACCGTCACGGTTTGGATACGGTAGTTCTCTCCGGCGGAGTTTTCCAGAACGAGCTGTTGCTGGAAGACTTGAAATGTCTGCTGAAGGACGGATCGCTGCAGGTGTGGACAAATCATGCGGTCCCACCCAACGACGGCGGAATCAGCCTGGGACAAGCGGCCCTGGCGGCGCTTGGACAGTTCGACCACATCCAATCACACGCATATGCCACGGAATCAACTCATGCATGAACTTTCGATCGCCATGAGTATCGTCGAAGTCGCTCAGGAAGAGGCTGAGCAGCGCGGAGTTCAGGTGGAGGCCGTGCATCTCAAGCTGGGAGCGCTGTCTGGCATTGTGAAGCAAGCCCTACTGTCCTGTTATGACATGGCCTGCGAGAACACCTGCCTGCAAGGCTCTCATCTGGTGATCGAGGAGGTGCCGGTGATGATCTTCTGCCCAAAGTGTCGCGGTCCACGCCCCCTGAGCTCGCAGCAGTTATTTTGTTGTGCGGAATGTGGCACGCCAAGCTCTGAAATTGTGCAAGGCAAGGAACTCGAAGTGGTGGCATTGGAGATAAAGGAATGCGCCCCGAACCCCGTTTGATCGAAGTTCGCAAGAATGTTCTGAAGCAGAACGATGTCGTCGCCCGCGCTCTTCGCGATCGGTTTCATGCTGCCGGAGTGTTCGTCGTGAGCCTGGTATCGAGTCCGGGCTCGGGCAAAACCGCGTTCCTCGAAAAGACTCTCACTCTGCTTCGGCCCAACTATCGTGTAGCCGCGCTGGTAGGCGATCTTGCCACGGAGAATGACGCCATCCGCCTAGCCCGCAGCCAGGCCCCGGTCAAGCAAATCACCACGGGGACTCTCTGCCACCTCGAGGCAGCTATGGTGCAGAGCGCGCTCGAGGGATGGGATCTGAACCAGCTCGATTTTTTGTTCATCGAAAATGTCGGCAACCTGGTCTGTCCTTCTTCATATGACTTGGGCGAAGACCTCCGCCTGGTCTTGATGTCGGTGACCGAGGGTGAAGACAAGCCGCTCAAGTATCCGACTATCTTTAACAGCGCCGACGTGGCAATTATCACCAAGACGGACCTGGCGTCCGCAGTCGAATTTAACTGGGAGACTGCACAAGGGAACATTCATGCGGTAAGGCCTGCGATGCCGATCTTCAGCCTTTCGGCAAAGACCGGCGACGGAATGAAAGAGTATCTGGCTTTCCTGCAAGCGCGCTTGATCGAGCTGCGCCAGCCAGCGGTAATCTAGAAAAGATGAAGAGTGGCCTACTCAAGCCGTTTTTGGCTTGAGTGAGCTTTTTTCTGCGGCGCAAGCGTCACCTTCAGTTATTTCCACGTCGTTCCTTCTTCGCGGCGGCGATTGGACGTTGGTATAACCAATACCTTCGTCCAATGGACTCAATCGCTTGCTTCTGGCTTAATCGTCAAAAGACAATCTCCGGCAACTTTATTTTAAAGAGAGCCGAAAACAACACGTTGTACCGAATGGTTGCAAGAATCAACGTGGCGAGACAATTGCTTTAGGAATTGTAGCGCCCAAGTTCCAACGCTTCACCGTCTGACATATCGTCGCCGGAACTCATTCCAAGCTGTCGAGGCTCTGTCCATCAGACAGGGTCCAGACCTTAACTCATACGAATCCAATCGCGTTGGGCACAAATAAATTCTGAATGTAAGAAGAGGAGATAGATCATGAATACCATGCCAAGACAGGACCAGAATTCGGTCGTTGCAGTTTTCAGCCAACACTCGGCCGCAGAAAATGCCATCAAGGAATTGAAGGGTGGCGGGTTTGACATCAAGAAGCTGGCCGTGGTCGGCCGCGACTATCAAACGGAATCGGATGTCGTTGGTTTCTATAACACAGGCGACAGGATGAAATACTGGGGCAAATGGGGCGCATTTTGGGGCGGGCTCTGGGGTCTGCTCTTCGGTGCGGCGTTCTTAATCGTTCCCGGCATCGGACCCGTGGTTGCAGCCGGCTCGGTGGTCGACTGGATCATCGCGGCCCTGGAGGGAGCAGTCGTCGTGGGAGGGGTCAGTGCCCTGGGTGCAGGGCTCTTCAGCCTCGGCATTCCCAAGAACAGCGTTGTAAAGTACGAGACGTCCATCAAAGCGGGCAAGTTCGTTCTGGTCGCCCATGGAACCGCCGAGGAAGTAGCGAAAGCCCGCGACACGTTGAAGACTTCAGGCGCGGAGCAAATCGACAGCTACGAGCCTTCGACCGAAGCAACGCGCGCGGCGTGATCTGGGTTGGAGTCATTTAGGGAGCCGGTACAATTCACTCTTCACAGCTACCACAGTGGCCTGGCCAACGAGGCCACTGTGGTTTAAAGCGGGCGCGAGGACAACGTAGGTTTTGCTCTATTAAGCACAGGGTTTATGCTCAATTTAGCAAAAGTCTAAGACCCGACCGCCGCCATGAACATCCTGCTCGCCATCGACGATTCGAAATTTGCCGAAGCGGCGACCCACGCAGTGCTCTCTCAGGTTCGTCAGGATCACACGCACGTGCTTGTTCTGCACGCGTTGGACTGGAGCAACTTTATGCCGACTCCGTTTCCTGCAGTCGGAGTGCAACCGATGTTCAGCGAAGGTCAGCTTGAATCCATCATTAAGAGTGAGACTCAGAGAGCCTGGGACCTGGTGAAAACTGCCGCTGATCGCCTGCGCACGGCCGGCTTCGAGGCGAGCCCATCCGTCCGGGAGGGGGATCCCAAGATGGTGATCCTCGATTGCGCAACCGAATGGAAAGCTGACCTGATCGTGGTGGGCTCCCATGGACGCAAGGGCGTAACCCGATTTGTATTGGGGAGTGTGTCTGAAGCCGTCGCTCGCTATGCCCATTGCTCGGTTGAAATCGCGCGCCTTCCCAGCAACAGCTGACGGATTTCCGGCAAGGCTAGTTCCGACCGACGCAGGCGCGAAAGAATGTCCACGATGAATGTGGAAGGGAACGTTTCGCCTCTGGGTCTGACTCGCGAGGAAGCTGACACCCGCTTGCGCCAGTACGGCCCCAATGCTGTGCGGGAAGCCAAGCCTCATCTGTTCCTGGCAATCGCCAGGAAATTCTGGGCCCCCGTACCCTGGATGCTTGAGGTCACAATCATCCTAGAACTGATTTTGGGCAAGCGGCCCGAAGCTATCATCATCGGATTTCTGCTGGTTTTTAACGCTGGTCTTGGTTTTGTACAGGAGAACCGGGCTCAGAACGCACTCGCCTTGCTGCGGCAACGGCTGCCGGTAAAAGCTCGGGTGCTACGGGACGGCCAATGGCAATTGCTTTCCGCGGAGGACCTGGTCCCGGGCGATTTCATTCACGTGCGTATGGGAGACGTCATGCCGGCCGATGTGCGGCTTGCCGACGGACACATTCAAGTCGACCAATCCACGCTCACGGGTGAGTCTCTGCCCCTCGAAGCAGGATCCGGGCAAGCTACATTTGCGGGATCGGTGGTGATCCGCGGAGAAGCAAGTGGCGAAGTCACCGCCACCGGCGCCCGCACCTACTTCGGCAAGACGGCCGAGCTGGTACGCACGGCTACGACCGTGAGTCACCTCCAGGCGATCATTTTCACGGTCGTCAAATACCTGGTCATACTGGATGGCGCTCTGGCGCTCATCCTTATCCTGTATTCCCGGCTCGCGCACTTACCCATGATGGATATGCTGCCGTTCGCCTTGATGTTGCTGGTGGCCTCGGTTCCCGTCGCATTGCCGGCGACTTTCACACTGGCGACCGCGCTCGGCTCCGTGGAACTTACCACTAATGGCGTGCTGGTGACACGTCTCTCCGCCATTGAGGAAGCTGCTGCCATGGAAGTGCTGTGCAGCGATAAAACCGGCACCATTACCGAAAACCGCCTCGCAGTAACTGGTCTGCAGCCGTACTCCCCCTATGGAGAAAACGACCTTCTTCGTTTTGCCATGCTGGCAAGCGACGCCGCGAGTCAGGATCCAATAGACCTGGCCATTTTGGCCGCAGCCGGTAGTCACCATATCGACGCCGCAGGTTGGCAGACGCTCCAATTGATTCCCTTCGAACCTGCAACCAGGCTTTCGGAAGCCATCCTTAGCAAAAGCAGCCAGCGCAGCCGTGCTATCAAAGGTGCCCCGGAAGCAGTCGCAAGCCGCGTGAAACGTGTGCCTGATTACCCGCCGGATATGGAACGGCTGGCGGCACAGGGATATCGTGTGCTCGCGGTGGCGGCCGGACGGGACGACGACTTGAGCTTTGTGGGACTACTGGCGCTCGAGGATCCGCCGCGCAACGACTCGAAAACACTAATCGAGAGCCTGCGTAATCTGGGAGTTCGCGTAATCATGATCACCGGTGACGGCTTGGCCACTGCCCGCGCAGTCGCCACGCGTGTCGGCATCGGCAGCCGTGCGGTCGAACCTAAGGACCTGGAAAACGAGGCCGCGGCGGAGGTGCTGCAGAGCGATGTCTTCGCCGGCGTATACCCAGAGGACAAGTTTCACATCGTGCAGGCTCTGCAGCGAGCCGACACGGTCACCGGGATGACTGGGGACGGCGTAAACGACGCTCCCGCTTTGAAGCAGGCAGAGGTTGGCATCGCGGTAGCGAATGCCACAGACGTGGCGAAAGCCGCCGCGAGCCTCGTGCTCACCAATCCCGGCTTGATCGATATTGTGGCTGCGGTGAAGACGAGTCGCCGCATCTATCAACGGATGCTCACCTATACTTTGAACAAAATCATCAAGACCATCGAAATTGCCTTGCTTCTGAGTGTGGGTGTAATGCTGACCGGGAGCTTCGTTATCACCCCCCTGCTGATCGTCATTCTGTTATTCACCAACGATTTTGTGACCATGTCGATTGCAACCGACACGGTGTCCTACTCGCAACAGCCGGATCGCTGGCGCATCCAGTCGCTCATCCTGATTGGCCTGACGCTAGGAAGTTTGGTGCTCATATTCTCGTTCGGGATCCTTCTGGCGGGACGCGATCGGCTGCAACTGCCGCTGCCCCAGTTGCAGACCCTGGTCTTTATCACGCTCGTTTTTACCGGGCAGGGCATGGTTTACTTGGTTCGTGAGCGGGGTCATTTCTGGAATTCGAGGCCCAGCAAGTGGTTGCTTCTGAGCTCGGTGGCCGATATTGCAGTCGTAAGTGTTCTCGCAACTCGCGGCATTCTGATGCAGGCAATCCGTCCGCAGTTAGTATTCACCATCCTGATCGCATGCATTGGCTACCTGGCGGTCACCGATTTTGTGAAAGTGAGCCTTCTAAGACGGCTGCCCGCCGGATTGTAAAATTAAGAGTCTTTGTCCCGGGGCCCCAGCTACCCAAAGGAAATCATTGCAATGAATGTGCTAGTTCTGAACTCGGGAAGCTCCAGCTTGAAGTTTCAGGTGATTGCCACCGATCTCGAGCGGATCAAACAACACCAGGACGATCGCATCTGCCGCGGCGAAATTGAAGGCATTGGCGGCGAGGCGATCATCCATGTTCAGCATCGCAGCCAGCCTGCCCAAACTTACACCGCGCCGCTGCGTGACGTTTCCGCAGCTCTGGACTATTTAGTTCGCTACATCGCATCGGATCGGTCAGGAGTTTCTGAGATCAAGAGCACTGCCGACGTGCATGCCGTCGGACATCGGGTGGTGCATGGCGGTGAGCTATTCAAGGAATCGGCTCTTATCGACGAGCGTGTACTAAAAGGGATCGAGGATTGCATTGATCTGGCGCCACTGCACAATCCCAATAACATCAAGGGCATTCTGGCGGCTCGAGAACTTCTCGGCAAAGATGTCCCCCAGGTAGCCGTTTTCGATACCTCCTTTCATCATTCGCTTCCTGAGCAGGCCTACCTATATGCCATTCCGTATCATCTTTATCGCCGGCACCGCATCCGGCGATACGGATTTCACGGAACCTCCCATCGCTACGTCGCGTTCCGCTATCGCGCCCTGCGGGGACTCACGCGCGAGCAAACCAACATCATCACTTTTCATTTGGGAAATGGCTGTTCCGCAGCCGCCATCAAAGGCGGATTTTCTGTGGATACTTCGATGGGGATGACGCCTCTAGAGGGTCTGGTCATGGGCACGCGCTCGGGCGACCTCGATCCCGCCATCGTCGGTTTCATCGCCCGAAAAGAAGGGCTGTCCGCCTCCGACGTGGATACGCTATTGAACACACAATCCGGCTTGCTCGGCATTTCCGGGCTCACTAACGACATGCGCGAGTTGCAAGCGGAACTCGAAGAACATGACGACCGCCGTGTCCGGTTGGCGATCGAAATCTTTTGCTACCGTGCCCGAAAATATATCGGCGCCTTCCTGGCCATGATGGGCGGAGCCGACGCGGTCGTTTTCACCGGCGGCATAGGAGAAAACTCGCCGGATGTCCGCTCACGGATTTGTGCGGGAATGGAATGGGCCGGCCTCCGCCTCGACATCGCGAAGAACCAGGAAACTGTCGGCCGCGAAGGCAGGATCTCGACGGACGGTTCCAAGCTACTCGCCTACGCCATCCCCACCGACGAGGAACTCCTGATCGCCCGGGACACGGTGCGAGTTATCCTGGGCGAGCCGCACCCATCGTAAGCCGTGTGTCCGGCGGTTCAGTAAGGCCACGTCCAATCTGCCGCTTCAGGTTTATCGATGCCGAACTGATGAGCGTATTCCCGGCATTCGATCTGCTGATTCAGGAACCTCTCCTTGGCATGGCCCCCGATTTTCTGCAGCCTTGTCACCCGGTTCACAACGTCCATAGCGAGACTGAAGCGGTCAATGTTGTTTTCAATGGCCAGCTCCAGCGGCGTGTTGATACTGCCTTTTTCCTTGTAGCCGCGAACATGAATGTTGTTGTGGTTCGTGCGGCGGTACGCCAGCCGATGAATCAACTGCGGATAGCCATGAAAATTGAATATGACCGGCTTGTCCACGGTAAACAGCGAATCGAAGTCCCAATCGGAGAGTCCGTGAGGATGCTCCGTATTCGGCTGCAATTTGAACAGATCGACCACATTGATAAACCGGATCTTGAGATCGGGGAATTCCTTGCGAAGCAGCGCAGTTGCAGCCAGTGCCTCCTGCGTGGGAATGTCACCAGCTGAGGCCATCACCACATCCGGTTCGCCGGTTTCATCATTGCTCGCCCAATCCCAGATGCTGATCCCCTTGGTGCAGTGGATGATGGCCTTTTCCATGCTCAGATACTGCAAATGCTTTTGCTTGTCGCAGACGATTACGTTGACGTAGTTTTGGCTGCGGAGACAGTGATCGGCGACCGATAGCAGGCAGTTCACATCGGGAGGAAGATAAATGCGGGTGACGTTCGCGCTCTTGTTGACCACGACATCGAGAAAGCCGGGATCCTGGTGCGTGAAACCGTTGTGATCCTGCCGCCACACGGTGGAAGTGATCAGGAGATTCAAGGAGGCGATAGCCTGTCGCCAGGAGAGATGCCGGCTCATTTCCAGCCATTTGGCATGTTGGTTGAACATCGAATCGATAATGTGCACGAACGATTCGTAAGAGGAGAAGAACCCGTGCCGTCCAGTCAGAAGGTAGCCCTCCAGCATTCCTTCCAGGGTGTGTTCGCTCAGCATCTCCATGACTCGCCCGTCGGCGGCGAGATTGCCCCCATCGCTGTCCTCAGGAAAAAGTTCTTCGATCCAGAATTTCCTGCTGGCGGCGTAGATCGCGTCCAGCTTGTTCGAGGTGGTCTCATCGGGACCGAAAACTCGAAAATTGTTCATGTTCAGTTTCATCACATCAGCCAGAAAAACGCCTAGCGGATGCGTATTCGAGGTCTGGTCTTGTCCTGGCTTCTCGAATTTGTGCGCATAGTCGCGGAAGTCCGGTAAACGCAGGGATTTCTTCAGCCGCCCTCCATTGGCGTGCGGATTCGCGCTCATCCGCCGATTGCCGGATGGCGCCAGTTCGCTGAACCACGGGAGCAACTTGCCGTTGCTATCAAAAAAGGGCTCGGGCTTCAGAGAGTGCATCCAGTTCTCGAGAATGCGAAGTTGTTCGGTGTCCTTCTTTACATCAAGCAATGGCACTTGATGGGCCCGCCAAAAACCCTCCAAATAGTGGCCTTCGACTTTGCGCGGCGCTGTCCAGCCTTTCGGTGAACGCAACACAATCATCGGCCATCGCGGACGGCTTGCCACGCCCTGTTTGCGGGCGGCTTGCTGGTGCTCGCGAATCTCGAGCACGCAATGCTCCGTCGTTGCCGCCATGGCCTGATGCATGGTATCGATGTCGGAACCCTCGACGAAATAAGGAGTCCACCCGTAGCCGCGGAGCAGGCTCTCCAGTTCCTGGTGAGAGATACGCGCGAGCAATGTGGGATTGTCGATCTTGTAACCGTTCAGGTGGAGAATGGGTAGAACCGCACCGTCGCGCGCGGGGTTCAGAAACTTGTTGATGTGCCAGGAGGTCGCGAGCGGTCCGGTTTCAGACTCGCCATCGCCCACTACGGCCGCCACGATCAGTTCGGGGTTGTCGAAAGCCGCGCCGCACGCATGCGAGAGCACGTAGCCCAGTTCTCCACCTTCGTGGATCGATCCCGGCGTCTCGGGAGTGCAGTGACTGCCGATCCCGCCCGGAAACGAAAACTGCTTCAGGAATTCATGCAGGCCTTCGACGTCCTGGCTCTTTTCCGGATAGATTTCAGAATATGTGCCTTCCAGGTACGTGGGACCAAGCACGCCGGGTGCGCCATGGCCAGGACCGGCAAGAAAAATCATGTCGAGATCGTATTTCTTGATCAGCCGATTCAGATGGACATAGATGAACGACAATCCGGGGCTGGACCCCCAATGTCCAAGCAGCCGGTTCTTGATGTGCTCTGGCCGCAGCGGCTCGGTGAGCAACGGGTTCTCTTGCAGGTAGATCATGCCCAGGCTGAGGTAATTGCACGCCCGCCAGTAAATTTCTGTTTTATGCAGCTCTTCGGCGCTGAGGGGCGTTGCAGTAACCGTGGATCGCGTGGGAGCGTATGGACTGAGTTCTAAGAATTCGGCTGGGAGGCTGGCTTCGATGGTGCTCATGAATCACTCCTCTTGTGGACAATGCCCGGGATTGGGTTTTCTGATGAACGGTTTTCGGTGGATAGCTGCAGGTGAACGTGCTTTTATGATTCATCGCAAGTGAGCCGGGGTGCAATTTATAGAGCGGAAATCCGCTGCCAGTTGGTAGCCCGGAGCTCAAGCGTCAACGACGCACCGCTTGCGTTTTCCTGGAATAAACAGCAATCCCACGCTGCCGAAGTTCGGGCACGAACTCCGAAGCAAGTGCCTTGCCGACCGGCCGAAATATTCCCTGAAACATCTTATGCAGCAGCCCGCCGGATTTCCCCCGCTTGTGCGACCTCAGCGCATGCAGCCGCGCATTCACCGCACGTTTGAGCACACTTCCTCATGGTCTCGCCTTCGTGCTTCCCGCACTCTGCGGCGCAGGCTGCGCACAGCTCGGAACAGATACTGCACACCCGGTGAGCGAATCCAGAGCTGCCCGTAAGTAGCACTACGCAGGTTCGGCACAATTCAAGACATTCGTTGCAAAGCCGGATACAGTCCCGCATCATGATCGGATCTTGCTCCAGGGACTCAGCGCGGCATTCAGCGCACCAGCGTGAGCACTGCAAACACTCCTCGATACAGCGCTCAACCGTTTGATTTGAAATCGTCATCATC
>Ga0335078_10010420_pt1 | contig 13760 bp, 9 predicted proteins | sample Lox_Sample_32_FD_206711 | JGI IMG/M metagenome (GOLD analysis project Ga0335078, IMG submission 206711) | Soil microbial communities from Loxahatchee National Wildlife Refuge, Florida, United States - Lox_Sample_3.2 | ecosystem: Environmental > Terrestrial > Soil > Wetlands | place: USA: Florida...
CAAGTGGTGCCTCAAGTTTGAGCAGCGGACCTCAGTCCGGCGGGAGCCTTACTCGACTGGCAAGATCGGCGACTTCCACAATCCGAAAGGCATTCGAGGCCAAGCAGCCTGCTTCAACCCTGGTCGAGCTCGTTGCTTCAAAGTCAGGACTTGGGTTTAGTGGCCGCGGCCGTAGGTTTGGCGGCCGGAGGAGCAGCATCCGCAGCCACCGGATTCGCCGCGTCGTAGAGCTTCACCATGATTTCGGTCAGATCCATTTGCGGCGCGACGTAGTAGATGGGGAGAGCCTGCGGGGAGGCGCCCACCACCAGCTCGAACCCGTTCTTCTGAGCGTAATCCTCCAGGAGCTTGAGCATCTTCTGGCCAATTCGCGAGCCGATGTCCTGCTGTTCCTGCTGCCCGTCCGACTGGAAGTCCTCTTGGGCCCGCTTAAAGATTCGCTGCTTGTCGTCCAACTCACGGGTGAGTCGTGCCTGTTCATCGTCGCTCAGCGTCGTCGCCTGCCGTTGCAACTGGTCCTGCAAGGCGGCAATTTCCTGCTGCTGCTTTTCCAGGTCTGCCCGGCGGGGCGAGAATTTCTTCTGCAAGTCAGCCAGCGCCTTCTTGCCCTCCGCGGTGTTGGCGATTGCGGCCTGCATGTTGATCACGGCCACCTTGCCGCCCGAGGCCGCCGCCGGACTTTGGGCGCACAGGGAAAGGGTTCCTCCCAGCACGCCCAGCAAGGTAGCAAAAGTCAAAAGTCGGTTCTTCATTCGTACTCCTTTGGGGATAACTTCCTGCGCCATTCGATTCTAACCCAAACGACAGCAGTTTTTCAAAACGTACGCGCCACGGTGAAACCTACCCGCCCCTTTCGGTCGCGCAACCGCAAGGGCTGAAAAAGACCCAGCGCGCTGTTGTAGGTTGCGGGGTTGGGAAACATCGACTCCGGCGGATACGGTCCCGGGGGTGTTACCACCGAGTTTACCCGCAGCCAATTGTAGCCGTAAAAGAGCCGGAAGGGCGCGTTCACCACCGGCATGACCACCGAAACCTCGAGGCCGGCTGAGCTGCGGGGACGGAAGTTGGTGTCGCCCAGCGGCTTGATCCGCGCCGGCGCCTGAAAATCCGGGAACTGCGCCGTGATGTTGGCCAGCGCTCCAGGAGCCAACTGCAGTTGACTCGTGTGCCAGATAAGGTTCGTCCCGAGGTCGAGGAACGCCTCAACCGTTAGCCGTTCGGGGATAATGGGTACGCGGTACTCGGAGTTGGTGATGATCTCGGTGTCGCCCCCGGGGAAGATCAAAGTGTTGTAAGGGAACTGCGTGTACGAGCCGCAGGTTCCGGTGCTCTGGCCGGCGGCGTTAACGCCGGTGATGGGGTTGCCGTTGTTGTCGCGGTTGCAGACCTGGCCGATGGACGGGAAGAAGGCCACCGGACTGATGCTGTAGAAGTCAAATCCGCGGAGGTCGTTTTCGCCACCGATATAGAATCGGTTAAACGGGGGCGGTACCTCGCCGCCGTAACCCGTCACTGTCGAGGCCAGCAGATGGAAACCCAGGACGTGGCGCCCTCTGTTGATGGGGTGGAAGTACTTCGCTTCAATGGAAGGAGTAATGGTATTGACATTACCCCCGAAGATGCTGCCCGCGAACGACAGCCCGGCGTAAAGATACTTTCCGTGATGAGGGTTCCACTGGCTGTCCACCGTGTTGTAGACGAAGGTCGGCTGGACGGAACTGGAGATGATGCCCGAAAGCGCGTTGGGACCGGCGAAGCCCCGGAAGTTGATCGCGTCAAAATAAGCCGTCGAGGCGGCGCTGAAGGCCTGGATACTGCTCCTGGTGAAGCTGTAAGTGAGTCCGAGCCGCCCGAAGGTACGATGCAGCGGGTAGCTTATAAAGGTGGTGAAGCCGTCGCTGTTCTGTTGGAAATTCTGATAAAGCAGGCTGGTATAAGCGCTTTGCTGTACGTTGTTAGGATTGATGCCGGCGGCGGCCAAAGTCTGGCGCAGTTCATCGAACTTGTAATCGTTGCGGAAGATCGTGAAGCCGGTGGTGATGTTCCGGTCGAAAAGGTGCGGTTCCGTGAAACCAAAAGAATACAGCTTCTGGTAGGTTCCGAACTGAAGTTCCACGCTGAGCGTTTCGCCGAGGCCGAGGAAGTTGTTGGTGGAGTAATTGAGGCCCACAAAGTTGCCGGCCAAACCGCTGACGCCACCGGAAAACCCAATCGAGTTGCGGCCTTTTTCCTTTACCTTCACCAGAATGTCCACCGTGTTGTCCTTGGCGTTCTGCTTGATGTCGTAGTCCTCCTTCTTCACTTCATCGAAGAAGCCAAGTTGGTTGATGCGCAGAACGCTGTAGTCCCAAAGCACGGTGTTAAAGACGTTGCCCTCGTCGAGCAAGAGGTCGCGCCGGATCACCTTGTCGCGGGTCTTGGTGTTTCCGGAAAACTCAATCCGGTGTACGAAGAACTGTTTGTCCTCCTCAAAATCGAGCGCGAGATTCACCACGCGATGTCGATCGTCGCGCTCCGGGTCCGGCGTCGCCACGAAGTTGATATATCCGAACTCGCCGTACAGCTTCTTATAATCATCCAACGCCTTGCGCACCTTGGAGAGATCAAAAATGTCGCCGGTTTTCATTCGCAGTACGCGCTCCAACACTTGCTGTTTGAAGAGTGTGTTGCCGCGGATGACGAATTTGCCCAAGCGATATTGCGGTCCCTCTTCTATGGGTATGGTGACGTCCACCCTCTTTCCCCTGCCCCCGCCGAGGAAGAAAAAGGGAAATTGATTGTGGGTATCTACCATCTTGATCTTGGGGTCCTGCACGAGGGCGTTGAAGTACCCGTGATCCTGGTAGAGGCTTCGAATGTTTTCGAGGTCGGCCTCCACGCGATCCTTATCGTAAGTCTTGTGGAACCAGTAGAACCAGGGAGGGAGTCCGGTGGCACGCGAGTACTTCATGGCTCGCTGGAGGCGCTGCCGCGAAAACACAGTGTTGCCCGTAAAATCCACGTTGCCCATCTTGACCTTGGGACCTTCGATGACAATGAAGGTGAGCGCCACCGAATTGGGAGGAATGTTGCGCGTGCGCGCCCGCACGGTTGCAAACTGACGGCCGTGCTCCGCCAGGAGCTCCTGCAGTGTCACCTCCGCCCGTTTCACCACCACCGGATCATATTGGGAGAGGATTGACAGACCGACCTTCTTTTCCCGGAAGCGATCGAGCACATCCGACTGCTGCACCGTGCTCAGGCCTTTGTAATCGATGCTGCGCACCAGTTTCTTCTCGCGCACGTAGAAGGTGACGATCAGTCCGTTTTTCCCCTGGGTCGACTCGATGCGGATGTCGTCAAAAAAACCCGTGTTCCAGAGCGCGTGCAGGTCGCGCTCGAGCGCCCCTTCATCATAAACGTCGCCCTCGTGCGAAAGAATCCGGGCGCGCAAGGTGGCCGCGGGAATGCGGTGGTTGCCACGGAATAAGATTCCCTCGATCGTCTGTTGCTGCGGGGCTTGCGGCACCACTGCAGCGGGCGGACCTTCCTTCACAGGGGGTGTTGGAGCAGCCGGCGCCTCCGGCGGGGCCTCCAACTGAGGCTGAGACGGCGGCGGAGCCGGTGGCTTCTGTTCCGGCTTCTGGTTCTTCTGGGATGGTTGGGACTGACCCTGGGCCGGTTGCTGGCTCGACGCCGGCGCCTGCTGATTGGTTTGAGCCGGAGCCGTTTGGGGCGAGGTCCCCGGCGCCTGCGACGCATTCGGGTTCGCGGTTGGCGGTTGCTGAGGGGCAGCCGGAGACTCTGGCCGGGCGTGAACCGGCATTGCCGCGCCCGCCACTAAGGCGAGAACCAGCGCCGCCCCTCGAAAGTGATTCCGGCGCACCCGGCGCCTCGAGATCTCAGGATTCATCCGTACGCAGCAGCTTCCGCTTCCCCCGATCTTCACTAAGAACAATCCGATGCCCGCGCTTCATCACGGGTTGGCCCAGCCGCTCATCCACCGCTCAGCATCGCACCCCTTCGCAGAGGCGACGCCGGGCCCATCTTTTGAACTTTAAGAAAATCTGGGAGCGCCGAGGTCTTGCCCACCCTTCCGCCCCGAGCCAACGCCAGGAGCGGGCGAGACGCCCGCACGCCCAGTCTTTCACACCTTCTTTGGCGTGGGTAGGTCTTCTGCCGAGCGGTCCGAGAAATGACGATTGCCGATTGGAAGACAAGCTTATTGCGATTGTAGATACCCCTGAAGCGGCCGCTCCTTCTCCAATCGGCAATCGGCGATCGTCAATTCTCAGTGAGCTAGTGGTGTTGCTGGGACCAGCTTGTCGTCCTTGGGCCGGTAACAAAGCCCCTCGTCTCCCACCGTCACTTCCAGGGACGCCGGGGTGGTAATCTCACCCTGAATCAGAGACTCCGAAAGTGGATCTTCCACGTACTTCTGCAGCGCGCGCCGCAGCGGTCGGGCGCCGTACGAGCGGTCGCCACAGGTCTTCTCCAGAATCCACTGCGCGGCCTGGCCGGAGAGCGAGAGGGAGATACCCTTGTGGGCCAGGTTCTGGTTGATGGTCCCCACCAGCAGGTCGATGATCTGCAGCAGGTCGGCATCGCTGAGCGCGTTGAACACGATGACCTCGTCGAGGCGATTGAGGAACTCCGGGTTGAACAGCCGCTTCACCTCGCCCAACACCAACTCCTCGCTCTTCTTGGCGGTGACGCCATCGGCAGCCGACTGGAACCCGAGATGGGCACGCCCCTCGAGGTATCGCGCACCGATGTTCGAGGTCATCACGATGATGGTGTTCTTGAAGTCGACCGTATTGCCGAGGCCGTCGGTCAACTGGCCGTCCTCGAAAACCTGGAGCAGGATGTTAAAAAGGTCGGGGTGCGCTTTCTCGATTTCGTCCAGCAGGATCACCGAATACGGCGAGCGCCGCACCCGCTCGGTCAGTTGCCCACCCTCTTCGTAGCCTACGTACCCCGGAGGCGATCCGATCAACTTGGAGACGGAATGCTTTTCCATGAACTCCGACATGTCGAAGCGCACCAGAGACCTTTCACTTCCAAAAAGGAACGCCGCCAGCGTGCGCGCCACTTCGGTTTTACCCACCCCGGTCGGGCCGAGAAAGAGGAAAGACCCCACCGGCCGGCCCGGCGCTTTCAGCCCGGCGCGCGAGCGGCGAATGGCGCGGGCCAGCGCGGAGATGGCCCGGTCCTGGCTGATCACCCTCTTGTGCAGCTCCTCTTCGATGCGCAGGAGCTTCGACATCTCTTCTTCCTTGATCGAGGTCACGGGCACGCCCGTCCAACGCGCCACCACGTCTTCGATGTCCTCGCGCGTTACCGTCCCCATGGCTGTCTCGTCGATGTTGTATTTCTCGCGCAGCACCCGGAGGTTCTCGCGCTCCTTGCGTTCCTCGTCCGAGTAGAAGCGCGCCTTTTCGAATTCGTGGTTGGTGATGGCGTTTTCCATGCGGTGGGCGACGAACTTGATACGCTTCTGGACGTCGATCATTTCGCCCGGCAGGGAGCTTTGCCGCAGCTTGACACGTGCTCCCGCCTCGTCCACCAAATCGACCGCCTTGTCGGGCAGGTAGCGATCCGGGATGTAGCGGCTGGAGTGGTAAACGGAGTACTTCAAGGATTCATCGGTGTAGGTGACGGCGTGGAATTTCTCGTAGCGGTCCTTGATGCCGAACAAGATCTTCACCGCGTCGGTTTCGTCGGGGGGCGGGACTTTCACTGCCTGGAAGCGCCGCTCCAGCGATCGGTCTTTTTCTATGGATTTGCGAAACTCTGCCGGCGTGGTAGCGCCGATGCACTGGATCTCGCCCCGCGAAAGCGCCGGCTTGAGGATGTTGGCCGCGTCCAGCGATCCTTCCGCGGACCCGGCACCAACCAGGGTGTGCAGCTCGTCGATGAAGATGACGGCGTTCTGCGATTCGATTAACTCCTTCATGATCGTCTTCAGGCGCTCTTCGAATTGGCCGCGGTACTTGGTGCCGGCCACGATCAGCGAGAGGTCCAGCGCCAGGATTCGCTTGTCGGCGAGGAACGACGGCACGTTGCCATCGGCGATACGTTGCGCCAGGCCTTCCACAATAGCCGTCTTGCCTACGCCGGGCTCGCCGATCAGCACCGGGTTGTTCTTGGTGCGGCGGCAGAGAATCTGCACCACGCGCTCCAGTTCGCTCTCGCGGCCGATCAGCGGATCGAGCTGATTCTCCATGGCCGCCTGCGTGAGGTCGCGGCTGAATTCGGAGAGCAGCGAAGTTTCTTTGGGGCGATTAGACGACATTTTCTCGCTCTGGACCCGACTCAATTCCTCGCGGATCGTCGAGAGGCGGAGCCCGCGCGTGAGCAGGATCTCCGCCGCAAAAGATTTTTCTTCGCGCAGCAGGCCGAGCATCAAGTGCTCGGTCCCGATGTGCTTGTGAGAAAGTCGTTCCGCCTCGTCTGCCGCAAAGGCCAGCACGCGCTTGCACTCCTGGCTCAGCGGCAGGTCCACTGAGGTTGAGACCTTCTCGCGGATAGTCGTGCGCCCTTCGATCTCCTTGCGGATGGATTCAATCGAGGTGTGGGAGCGCAAAAAGCGATTGGTGAGAGCCTTATCTTCACGTAACAACCCGAGCAGAAGGTGCTCCGTCTCAATATAGGGGCTTCCGAACTGGCTGGCTTCGTAGCGGGCAAAGAAAATGACGCGGCGCGCCTTTTCGGTATATCGTTCGAACATAGCTCAGTCTTCCCTCTTCGATTGTACCCCATGGAGCATGGTGCAGTACCAGTTGAAAAAGTCGAAAGTCGAGAGTTGAAAAGTCAAGGAGAGCAAAGACCCCTGATTTCACTCCAAAAAGGGAAAGTCGAGAGAAGAATAAAGGGCCGTGGCTTCCTCCACTTTCGACTTTCAACTTTCAACTTTCGACTTTCCTCCACCTTCTTCCGTCAGCTTGCCGTTGGCCAAGCGAAACGTTCGATCGGCGCGGCGCGCCAGTTCCAGGTTGTGAGTCGCCAGCACTGAAGTCAGGCCGTGGGTGCGGTGCATCCCCTCGAGCATCCCCATCACGCGCTGGGCAGTACGTTGATCGAGGTTTCCCGTCGGTTCGTCGGCCAGCAGCACCGCCGGCTGATTCGCCAAAGCGCGCGCCAATGCTACCCGCTGCTGCTCGCCGCCGGAAAGCTCTCCCACGCGCCGCAAAGACCCTTGCTCCAATCCGGCTTCCGCCAGCAGTTGCCGGGCCCGCTCACGGGCCTCCGCCGAACCGCGTCCGCGAATGAGCTGGGGAAGCATCACATTCTCCAGCGCTGTGAACTCCGGCAGCAGGTAGGACATCTGCCAAACGAACCCGAGCCGCGTGTTCCGATAGATGGCCCGTTCCTCCTCCCCAAACTCGCTCAGTCGTTCGCCTTCAAAGTATACCTCGCCATGCGTCGGGGTGTCCAGCGCCGCAAGGAGGTGTAGCAAGGTAGTCTTTCCCGTGCCGGACTCGCCGATCAAAGCCACCAATTCGCCCTTGCCGATCTCGAAGTCGAGGTCCTCGAAGACCGCCACCTCCTCGGCGCCCGAACGGTAAATCTTGGTAAGCTTCTCGGCTCTCAGCATCCTCTAGCGTCTCGTCTGGGCCCGTCTTTTCGCTAACCACCTACAGCTCTCTTTTACCATCAACGCGCCCAAATCCGTAGAACTATTCCGTACCAGTCCGACCGTACTCCCCAACTAGCGCAGAGGATGCTCCCGCTGCCTCGGATTGCACCTGATTGTGAGACGACAACAGCAACGAGAAAAGGACCGGACGATGTGAGCAACGGAACAACGTCGAAGGTTTCAAAGGAAGACAACTGACTGCACGCCCGAGATTTCGAAACGTTTGCGACAGCGCATGTTCTTGCACAGAACCAGGTCGTCGCGGCGCAGCATGTAAGACCGCGCTTTGAAAAAGCGGGCGCGGTCGCGCTCGTCGGCGGCGCCGCGAAGCTGTCGCTTTTTTGTCCGAACCAGCCAACGAATTTCGTACGTGCCGACTTGGTGGCAATGCGAGCAGGAAAGCTCCGCGGGCTTCAGGGTTTCGCTTTCGTCAAAGAAATCGTGTTCCTCCATAAGGGGTATTCTAGCCCGGAAGGAAGAAAAACGAAAACCGAAAAATTGCCGCTGAGTCCCCCCCCTTCTTTAAAGAGGAGACTCATTATCATAGATAACAATGAGATCTAGGTAATAGAGGAGTTATGCCATGCTATCCGCAAGAGCGCCTGCCCGCGAGTGGCGCGATCGCCGGTCAGGGTTTACTGACAAACTCCCCGCCGCTAGGGCTACACCAGTAGGTTAACTACATTATAATTACTTATTAAAGAGATGCTGACCTCGATATCTTCTCTCGTCACTTTTTCTGTTAATGTATGCTCGTGACCCCGTGAGTGTGGTGCCCGGTATCGGTTAACGCGCTCAGGGACGATCAGGCATATGGTAGCGGCGGTGTTTTTGGCAGCGTGATCAGCGGCGGGCGATCAAGGGCCGAGATAAGGGGGGTCCCGTGAACCTGAGAGCTCTCTTGCAGAACTGTGAGTCCGACCTGGACGCGATGTTAAGTTGTTTGCGCCAGGCAGTGGAGATTGAATCACCCTCAAACTCGAAGCCGGATGTGGACCGCATGGCGGACTTTTTCGCCGGCGAGTTCACCCGTGCTCACGGCAAAGTGAAGTTGCTTTCCCACCCGACGGCCGGCTCGGCGGTGGTGGCGGAGTTTTGGAGTGGGAAGCCCGACAAGCCGATAATGCTGCTTGGCCACACCGACACGGTGTGGGACGTGGGCACGCTGAAGCGCATGCCATTCGTGGTAAAGGATGGGTGTGCCTATGGGCCGGGAGCCTTCGATATGAAGGCAGGCATTGTCTGCGCACTGTGGGCCATTCGGGCGCTGCAGGCGCTGAAAGCGGAGCCCTCGGGCCCCATCCGTTGCTTCCTGAACTCCGACGAAGAGGTCTCCACGCTCGCGTTCCGTGCCCAGTTGGAAAAGGAGGCTACCCGTTCGAAGGCAGTGCTGGTGCTTGAGCCTGCGCTCGGCCTTGCGCTGAAGACAGCGCGCAAGGGAGTAGGCGAATTCCGGATCACGGTCCAAGGCCGCGCTGCTCACGCGGGAGTGAACCCGGGCAGCGGCGTCAACGCCATCACCGAACTGGCGCGCCAGATTCTCCGCATTCAAACCCTGACGCGACCGCGTAGGGGCATTACTGTCAATCCGGGAGTGATTGAAGGTGGAACGCGAAGCAACGTGGTCCCTGAGCACGCGTCGGCTCTCATCGATGTCCGGATTCCCCGCCTGGTCGACCGCGATTGGATCGAGCGTCAGTTTAAGGGCCTCGAACCTTTTCACCTCGATGCCAAGCTCGAGATCACAGGCGGGATCAACCGCCCGCCGATGGAGCGCAACATAGCGGCCGGACTCTTCCGCCACGCCGTAAGGGTGGCACAAGAACTCGGATTGGGACTGTTGAAAGAGGCTTCGACGGGTGGCGGTTCCGATGGCAACTTTACTGCAGCGCTCGGCATCCCGACGCTCGATGGGCTGGGAGCGGTGGGCGAGGGCGCTCATGCGCTTCACGAACACGTTGTGATCAGCGAGTTGCCCCGTCGTGCGGCATTGTTGGCGGGGCTGCTTGCGACGTTGTAGCGGCGGCTTCATGCCGCCGTGCGGTTTTGCAAGATTCCGAAACGCCGCCTCCTCAATCCCACCTCGCACGCGTCCCGCGTGCCGGCATCAAGCTGCCGTTACAGGTTCTTTCCGCATCCTACCAAGGCAGAGGCAGAGGCAAGATGATGAGCGAGTTGCGAGGATTCTGGGGCTCGACCTCGAGCCCGAAAGGGGGAAGAAAAATCACGAAGCTTCGTGCGATGTTCCTGGCGGGAGGGGCACTGCTCTGGGTCGCAACATTGACGCGGGCCCAAACCCGCGAGGCCCCGCCCTCATCTGCCTCGTCCGCCTCGCCGGCACAAAGCCTTGACGCCCGCCAACTGCTTCAACAACTCGACTCCGTGTCTCTGGACCCGACTCAGGTTTACTCCTTGCGCCATGCGGAAATCACTCGCGACGGTCTGAAGTTCTATTTCGACCGGGGATTCGTGGGGTTCTTAACGCCCGTGGCAGGGGAGATCACCGGGGCGGTGTTCTTCGGCGATGGGGAAGTGCTGTTAATGCCGCCGAATGCAGCGGAGCGCCAGAGTCTCGCCCAGTTTACCCAGGCGCCGATTCTGGAAGAACGCTTCACGAGCCTCTACCTGCGATTCACCGATCAGACGGCACGAGAGCTGAAGGCGCACGCCGAGCGTCCCGATCCGGAGGACCCCGAGCAGCCAGGAGATTTCGTCCTCAATTGGGCGCCAGTGGTCCGTAGCCTGGCGGCGCAAGTGTCGTTGCGTGTGCTCGACGACCTGCTGGGAGCACGCGACCGGCCTTACTTCTATGCGCGGGTGGGCGGTGCGAGTCTCGGCGCCTTTGACGCAATCGACGATCAGAGGGCCCCCGAAGCCATTTCGATTACTGCGGCGTCGCAGATGCAAGGCAAATGGTACGCCAACGTCTGGTGTTCGTTCCCGGGCCACACATTGGCGGCACGCGCCTCCGAGCAGGCTTCCGCTGCGGTCGTGCGCTCTTACAACATCGACACGCGCATCAATCCTGATAACAGCTTGGAGGGTCACGCGCAGCTTGAGATCGAGTCCCGCTCTAATGTCGAGCGATTGTTCTCGTTCGAACTTTCACGCTCGCTCAAAGTGTCGGAAGTCAGGGACGGCGAGGGGCGAAGCGTGACTTTCTTCCAGAATCGATCGTTGGAAGAATCGGAAGCAGCGGAGCGCGGCAACGATCTGGTGGTGGTGGCGCTGTCCTCGCCTTATCCTGCTGGTGACAGGTATCGGCTGGACTTTACTTATCGAGGCAACGTGATCAGTGACGCCGGAAACGGCGTCCTCTTTGTCGGAGCGCACGGCAGCTGGTACCCCAACCGCGGTACGGACCCCCAGGCGCAGTACGATCTCACCTTTCATTATCCTGACCATCTCTCCCTGGTGGCGACCGGGAGGCTGGTGAAGGAGGATTCGTCGGAAGGCTGGAAGAACAGCCACTGGGTTTCGGACGGCGCGTTTCCCGTGGCTGGCTTTAATCTGGGCGCCTATGACACCGTCACCCGCCAAGTCGGCGGCGTCAAGATTGAGGTCTTTGTTGCCCCGGAGGCTGAGGCTTCCTTGGAAAAGCGGCACGACGAACGGCAATCACGCGAACACGTCGTGACTCGGGACTACGGTGGGATAGCAAGGCTGGACCTTGTGCCCACCGTCATCGCGCCTCTGGCTCCGGCGGCGCTGGTAGACCGCGTGGCACAACACGCGGCTGACACGGTGCGGCTCTACGAGATGCTCTTTGGTCCGTTTCCGTACCCGCGGCTTGCCATTTCCCAAATCCCTGGCGATTTCGGTCAGGGGTGGCCGGAGTTGGTCTACTTGCCCACGCTCTACTTTCTCCCCAGCACCACGCGTTCCGAGCTTGGCTTCGACAGCAAGTCTCAGGAAATGCAGAACCGGCTCCTCCTGGCCCACGAAATTGCGCACCAGTGGTGGGGCAACGAAGTGGGCTGGAGGACTTATCACGATCAGTGGCTTTCCGAGGGGTTCGCAACCTATGCTGCCGCTCTCGACCTGGCCCGCGAGAAAGGCGGGGATCGAAGCTTCAGGGCTCTCTTGGCGAGCTACCGCAACGCTTTGGTGGTCAAGAACAAGGACGGCAAGACGGTCGAGTCCGGCGGTCCGATTTGGCTGGGCGAGCGCCTCACCACCTCGCTCAACCCGACCGGCTACAGCAGCATTGTTTACGACAAAGCCTGCTGGGTGCTCCACATGCTGCGTATGATGATGCGCGATTCATCGCCGGCAGGCGAAGCCCACGGCAATCCTCACCGGTCGCCCGGGCACCGCTCGTCGATCGCGAACTCGGCGGTTTCGTCAGATCAACCGGCGGAAGAGTCATCAGCCACAACCCAAGCTGATGAGAAGTTCTTCAGGATGCTACGCGACTTCGTGGTCGCCTACCGGGACCAGAATCCGTCCACGGAGGACTTCGCGCAGTTCGCCGCCAAGTATATGAATCCGGCGATGGACCTCGACCACAACCACCGGCTCGACTGGTTCTTTGACGATTGGGTGCGGGGCACCGGCATACCGACTTATAAGATCGAGTCGACCGTTCGCCCCGTGGCTAACCGGTTTGTGGTGCAAGGGACCGTTCGGTCAAGTAACGTCCCCCCCGAGTTCGAAATGCTGGTGCCAGTGATCGCGCAATCGGGCAAAGCGAAGACTCTTCTGGGTGAGGTACCGGTGACCGATGGCGGCGCTCGGTTCAGGTTTGTCACTATCTCCCGGCCGTTACGGGTCACGATCGACGATTCGCAGATCCTGGCGGAGGTGAAATAGAAATCCCTAGGCAGAGAACTCGGGCTAAGCTGAGTGATGCATTTCACGGACACGGTGACGATACGCGCGAGGTTCGGCATTCTGGGTTCGAGCTTCGCAGAACAAACTCCCGAAACCCGATCTTCCTCGGCGAATCCCGAACCCCGGAATGCATCCCCGTAATTATGAAACAGCAGGACTAAGCCGCCGCCGGAAAGATGAGGCGCAGCACCCAGAAGACGAGCGCCGACATCAGGCCCGCCGCTGGGATGGTTAGCACCCACGCCCAGACGATGCTTCGCGCTACGCCCCAGCGGACGGCGGAGAGTCGATTAACGCTTCCCACTCCCATGATGCCGCCGGCAATGGTGTGCGTGGTGGAGACGGGAATGCCGGCGATGGCGGTCGCCAGCAGGCTAGTGGCGGCAGCGGTTTCGGCGCAGAAGCCACCCACCGGACGCAACTTGGTGATCCGCATTCCCATGGTCTTGACGATCCGCCAACCTCCCGCCAGGGTCCCCAGTCCCATCGCGGCGTGCGCCATCAAAACGATCCAGAACTTGATCTCGAAGGCCTTGAGGATTCCGGCGGTGTAAAGAGCTCCGGCAACGATCCCCATGGTCTTCTGCGCGTCGTTCGTGCCGTGGCCGAAGCTGTAAGCCGCCGCCGAGAAGAGTTGGAGCTTGCGGAAGTACTGGTCGAGGCGCCGTGGGGACCAACGGCGGAACAGCCAGAAGACGGCGATCATCAGGGCCGCGCCCAGCACCAGTCCAATGGCCGGCGACAAGAAAATGAAGAGCACGGTCCTGGTCCAGCCTCGCAGCAGGATCGCGTTCCAGCCGGCCCGGGTGACCGCGGCCCCAGCATAGCCGCCGATGAGCGCGTGTGAGGAACTTACCGGCAGGCCCCAATACCAGGTGATGAGGTCCCAGAAAATGGCGCCGAGAAGGCCGGCAAGGATCACGTAGAGATTCACAGCATCGAGGCGGATCATTCCTTTGCCCATGGTCCTGGCGACGGCGGTTCCAAAGGTGAAGGCGGCCACAAAATTAAAGAACGCAGCCCAGGCCACGGCAACGCGCGGGGTCAAAACTCGGGTGGAGACGACGGTGGCGATGGAGTTGGCCGCGTCATGGAATCCGTTGAAGAAATCGAAAAGAAAAGCAACAGCGCAGATGAGGATGGCGAACCCGATCATAAATTCCGTTGGGCGATCGAGGTGAGAAGCTGCGGAGAAGCTACGCGGAGCTTCGAAGCGAGGTGCAGGACTTCAAAGCTCAGGCGGCTTTCAACACCACGGCTTCCAGCACGTCGCTAACGTCCGCAAACCGATCCGTGGTGGATTCCAGGA
>Ga0335078_10010421_pt1 | contig 13758 bp, 14 predicted proteins | sample Lox_Sample_32_FD_206711 | JGI IMG/M metagenome (GOLD analysis project Ga0335078, IMG submission 206711) | Soil microbial communities from Loxahatchee National Wildlife Refuge, Florida, United States - Lox_Sample_3.2 | ecosystem: Environmental > Terrestrial > Soil > Wetlands | place: USA...
ATTCGATCGTGCGCGTCTCCACTCCGTAGTGTTTTGCGATGGCGTCGTTGCCGGCTTTTCCGGAGTCGTAGAACGCGTTGTCCCCGAGCGCGCCGTTGATGAGGTACACAACTTTCTGGACTGGTGCGGCCGAGGCGATTCCCGCAAGCATCGTGAGTGCGGCGAAGCCGACCAAGACCGTTCCGATAAGCTTTTTCATGGCATTCTCCTTTCGCAACGGGACTTTGTCGCGCGTGAGGATACCACGCCCTCTGCGGAGCGTCGAGGACCGCTGTTCAGGCTGTTCAGGCTTGCGTTGACCGGTGCGAATCAGTATCTTTGGCGCGATGAACGAGCCGGCCACCGCAACCCCTGCCTTCAAGAAAGTCAGGCTGGTCAACCGAATCTTCTATCGGGTCATGACTCTGCTGCTCCGTCGTTTCATCATCAGGTACTTTCAGCTCGAGCAGGTCGACGCGTCCGTGGTGCCGGAGACCGGGAGCGGAATCCTCCTTGCCAATCACACGACCATGTTCGATCCGATCTGGCTGTATGTCCTTCTTCCACGCCCTGTCTACTTTGCAGCAACCGAAGACCTTTTCCGTCAGCGCGCCTTGGGTCGGCTGATCCGATGGTTTGGCGCATTCCCCAAGCGCAAGGCCGCTTCCGATATCACCGCGCTGCGCTCGATCTTCTCTATCTCGGAAAAGGGCGGACTGATCGGGGTCTTCCCCGAAGGGGTCAGGTCGTGGGATGGAACGACGCAACCGATTTCTCACGGCATAGCGAAGCTCATCAAGAAGCTGCGCGTGCCGGTGTACACGTGCCGGTTCGACGGCGCCTATTTCGTGTATCCACGATGGGCCCACAAGTGGCGGAGGTTCCCGGTACGGGCAGTCTTCTCCCGGCTGTACCAACCTGAGAACATCCCGGATGACGACGAGCGGATCGCCCAGGATATCGCGACCGCCCTTCACAACCAGGATGAGAGTCTCGCGGAGGGCAGACCCGGTTTATCCTACAAGGGTCTTGCCGTTGATGTCACCCATGTGTTGTATCGCTGCCCGAGCTGTGGAACTCTCGAAGGGCTGAAAATCGTCAGGCCGGTCAGCACAAACAGGGTCGAATGCTCGAGCTGCTTCTCCTCCTGGGTCGTCGACGTTACATGTCGACTTTCCCCTGTCGACGAAGAGGGAAAACCCGAAGGGATCTGGACCAGCCTTTCGCAATACTACGCTCGAATCAGGGCCATGCCGTTCACCCCCATCAGAAGCGAGGCCCGACTCGGCCTTGCCCCGGCGGAGCAGATCTACCTCATCTCGCGTCCTCATTTCCTTTTTCGCCAGGACAAGTTCCCCAACCTGAGACGCCTGGCTTTGGGCCGCGCGTTTCTTACCAACAAGCGTCTTTTGTTTCGCACCCGGCTTGGCATTCCTCTTGCTGCACCCCTTTCCGGCATTGGGTCGCTCTCCGTCGACCCTGGTGACAAGCTGCATTTCACCTTTCAAGGAAGGTTGTACCGAATACCTTTCCGCTTCGAGAGCGCGTTGAAATGGTTCGATTCCATTCTTCGGCTCCGGGAGGACGAGCGCAGCCTCAAGGAGACCGCAAGAGTCCGCGCGGACGCAGCGGTATGACGAGCTCCCCGCTCCAGAAGCTGATTCTCGAGCGGTCCAGCATTCGCCGCTACGCCGAGCGGCCTGTACCGGATGCGGATATCCTTTCCATTGTCGAGGCCGCTCGCCTTGCCCCTTCGGCAAGCAACGGTCAGCCCTGGCGGTTTGTCGTGGTCAAAGACCAGCAGGCGAAGAAAAGGCTCTCCGATGCGTGCTTTTCCGGGATTTTCGTTCGCACGCGGTTTGCCGCGCGGGCGCCCGTCATCATTGCGCTGTGCGCAGAAAGAGCAGGCGCGGTCGAAGCAGCGAAATCCCTCAAGGACAGGGCGATGTATCAGCTCGACTGTGGCATCGCAGGGGAGCATCTTGTGCTCCGCGCGAGCGAGCTGGGGCTCGGGACCTGTTGGATCGGATGGTTCAGCAGGCGGGGAGCGCGCAGGGCAATTGGCGCCCCTTTTCACGTCCGGGTCGTTTCTTTGATCGCTCTCGGCTATCCGGCGCCGGACATTGCACCCCGGAGAAAAATCCGAAAACCGCTGGATTCCATTCTGTCGTTGGACTCGTGGGGAGTTGCTTACTCCGGGTCGGAGGGTGGCGGAAGCACCAGGCAGTAGCTTACCGGCTGACCATCAGCGTCCACGCCAGTGTCTGTGTTGTACCTGTCCAGGAGCCTGTGCCCGTCTGTGAAAAAGCGATACCAATGTCCTCCCGGGAGGAGGCGAAGGTTGATTCGATAGAGGCCCGGCTCGGTTTCGACGAGCTGGTTGACAAAAGGATCCCAGTTGTTGAAATCCCCCTGGATCGTCACGCGCCGACCTGGCTGGCCTCGAAACACGAACGTGACGCTTCCATCTGCTTCCCGATGCGGGTTGATGACGACTCGCGGGGGTTCCTTTTCAATGGCGAAAAGCGATATGAGGTTGCCCTGGTCATCCGGCTGGGTTTCGGGATTTGAAGGATCGTTCAGCCATAGACCATCCACAACGAGGCGGTAGAGGATCGCCGTTGTTTTCTCGGGAACCTCGTAGTCCAGGACATAGACCCCGTACTGGTTTCGCGAAAAAGGGTGGAGGACCGTGTAGTCCTCTGTCTCGAACCTGGCTCCCACGAAACGCACCTCGCGAGGGTGCGCGGGCTTGTAGCTGAGAATCAGCACATCCCCCACCAGGGATGGAGGCTGGGGTTCCTTCATCCCATTGAGGGTGAGATCGAGGACGAGCGGCGTTGTCGGAAACAGGCGCACGGCTGGTGCGACGCTCATCCACGCAAGAAGCAGGCAGCGAATGAGTGGAATCTTTTTCCTGCGAGGTATCGGAGCTTGCGGTGTGACGGATGAGCTTGCGCCCTTAATGATCTTCGCCTTCACGGTGGACGTCCTGGGGCTTTTGTTTATAATAGTCGGCCGGGACCACGCATGACTTGAATCATGGCTGATCCCCGTTCGTCCGAAATATGAATCAGGAGACGAGTTGCCGAGCAAAGAGGACATCGAGAAGTTCAAGGAGGTCTTGAACTCTCTCGGCGGAGAGCCCGAGGTCATGGAGCGCAAGGGGCAGCCCATCGAGGATGTGCCGCCCCCGGAGCCGCCGCTGGCTGACGACATGAGTGATCTCCTCGCAGCAACTGCCGCTGAGACCACTCCGGCGGCCCCCGCTCCTGAAGTCCCTCCAGCCCCGCCCAGCGAGCCGTCAGCCGAGCCGGCTCCGGACTTCGAGCTCGACCTTTCCGGTCTCGGGGAGATGGGCGCAGGACCCGGGGCCGAAGAGGCGCCTGCACAGCCCGAGCTTCCGGTTGAAGCTGGAGAAGCTCCGACCGAGGAGGCAGGACTCGATTTCGGCTCCTTGTTCGGGGAAGAATCCCCCGGCCAGCCGATCGAGGATCTGGAACCTCCGCCTCCGCCAGAGGGTGGCGTCCCTGAACCAGAAGCGCCGCCCACTGACGAGTTCGCCATGCCCGAGAGTGAAGCCTCAGCGCTTCAAGCAGACCTCTCCCAGATGGAGGTTTTGCCTGAGGACATAGGCGAGCCGGCAATCCCATCCGCAGAAGCACCCCAGGAGCCGGGCCCTTCGGAAGAGCCATTCCAAGGAGAGCTTCCATCTGAAGAGGCTCTTGCTGGGATCGAGTTGCCCAACCTGGATGATTTGAGCCTGACCGAGCCGCTCGCCGAAGCTCCCCCCGAGGAGCCGCAAGCCGAGCCGGCCGTCGGCGCCGGGCCAGAGGGACCGCTCGCTGAACCGTCCCTCGAGCCAGAGACGGAGTCTGGCTTTCCCACCGAGGGCCTGGATCTCGGGCTGGGAGTCCCGGAGGAGGAAGCAGCCGCGCCGCCGCTGGAGACCCCCGAGGAGCCCGGCGGTGCGCAGGCTCCTTCCCCGGCTCCGACGGACCAGGAGCTTGCGAACCTCAACCTCGACGAGTTCAGCTTTGCCGAGCCTGCTGGCGTTGTCGAAGAGAAGCCAGAGGCTGGCGCTGGCCCTGCAAAGCCACCCAAGCGTCCGCGTGAGGAACCCGTGCCAGGGCCGTCGGAGGAAGCCGGCCCGATTCCTGAAGCAGGAGCTGCGCAGCCCGAGATTGCCCTGACCCAGGAGCAGTTCAATCGCCTGAAGAAGACTCTTGAGTCACTTCCCCGCAACCTCAAGATAGCAGTGCAGGATGTCATCGCAGAGGGAAAAGCGACCGGGGCCAGCCTGACCAGGCTCGTTTCGCTCCTCGTTGCCGGTGCCACCTCCCAGCAGATAGCAACAGCCGTCGCCAGGGTGACAGGGAAACGAATCGCCGTCCCCGCCGGTTACGAAAAGAAGACTGGCGTTGCCTTCGAGGAGGAGCAACGCAGCTTCGCCTATGCGCTGCGGGAAAACATCTACCCCCTGGTGCGGGTGTTCGCGCTCACGATTCTGGCCGCAGCGCTCATTGGGTTCCTCGGTTACCGGCTGGTGTATCGACCCCTTCTGGCGACCGTGAATTATCGCATCGGGTACACCCACATTCTGGGGGACCGGTTCACCCTTGCCAACGAGAGCTTCGCCAAGGCACGCACCCTGCAACGTATCAAGAAGTGGTATTACCGCTACGCCGAAGCGTTTTCTGACAAGCGCCAGTACCTCCTGGCTGAGCAGAAGTACGATCTGCTCTTGCAGGATTTTCCGGGGGACAGGAAAGGTTTGCTCGACTACGCGGGGATGGAATCCACGAAGCTCAACGACTACAAAAAGGCGGACGATCTGCTCGCTCGGCTCCTCGACAAGGATCCGTACGACTACGATGCTTTGCTGGCTGCTGGCGACAACAACCTCGAGTGGGCGGCAAGCGTTCGGGCCAAGTTCGAGGCAGCGCGCATCGACTACGCAACGTTGATCGAAAAGTACGGCGCTCGTGACGATTTGTTGTTTCGAATGCTTCGCTGGTTCATTCGCACAGATAATCCGCAGGAGATCGAGCGCCTGAGAGCGTACTTTGCCTCCCGCCCCGACGTCCGTGTGAACCCTGACGTCTACGCGGAGCTGGGTGGATATCTGATCGACCATCGCCAGCTCGACTACGCCAAGGACGTGCTTCTGAAAGCGGACGAGGCCAATCCGAGGCTCGCTTCGATTCACTACAATCTGGCCCGATACTATCGGCTCACGCACCGGCCCGAGGATGAGCTGACGGCCCTCAACGCCACCTTGCTGCGCCTCCGCCCCACGGACCCGCTCACCGCACAACGGATAGCCATGGAGATCGACACACACACCCGGCTCGGCGAGCTGGATAACGTGAAGGGAGAGTACATCGACGCGGAAAGGGAACTGACAACGGCGATCGCCAAAGTCGAAGAAAGTCAGAAAGACAAGCTCGTCCCGACGGCCAGCCTCTTCGGCAGACCGTACGCGGACCTGGGGGACCTTCACTACTACGTGATTGGAGACCTGGACATAGCGCGTGGGCTGTACCAGAAGGCGATCGACAACCAGTACTTCGATCCGTCGCTCGACTACAAGATCGGGTTCACCGAGTACGCAAACAAGGATTATGCGGCAGCCCTGGCGAGCTTCTCCAAGGCAGAGGAGGAATGGGGATACCCGCGAGACAGGGACGCGCCCCCGCCCATGGTTGCCTCAGGCATGGGCGATGTCGACTATACCGGCAAGGCCCCTCGAAATCTGCTGTTCGCCATCGGCAACTGCTTCTTCCAGAGAGGGGACTTCTTTGCGGCCCAGGGATACTACCTGCGCCTCCGTGACCGGCTGCTGGCCCACAGGGCGGCAATTGGAACGCTCGATCCGGGGGAGAAGCCGGAGCATCGCTCGCTTCTGGAAACCCTAGTCAAAGTGGACAACAACCTGGGCGTCGTGATGGACAGGCTCGCGGCTCGCACGGGGGATCGAAACAAGAAATCAGAAGGGCTGGTGTACCTTGCGGAAGCCTCGGAGACAGCCGACACGTTGACGCGCGCCCCCGGCGGACCGTCCCCCAGCGCACCGTCGCCCAGTGGGGCAAGGAACCTCCCCTTTCTGAACCAAAGGGGAATCCTCTACCCGGTGTCCGGGTTCGTACCGCAAATCTCAAGTGACATCCCCAAGGACCTGGGGACCCTCTTCTGGTAGAGCCTGCGGGACAGTGCTCGCGGATCTGCCGCCTCTCCCTTAGCACAAGGCCGAAAACATCCACCCGTGAACGTCGGGAAGGGCTCCGTACTGGATCCCTTTGAGCGTCTTCAGAAGCGGGCGCGTCAGCTCACCGATCTGCCTGCCGGCGAACACGACCTCTTTGCCCTCGTGCGTGACTGACTCGATGAAGGAGATCCCTGCGGCTGTGCCCGCCACGAAGCACTCCTTCGCGTCTGAGAACACCTCCTTCACCGATACGCGCCTCTCCTCGGTTTTCACCCCTTTTTCTCTGGCAAGCACGATGATGCTCTTGCGGGTAATGCCGGGGAGAATCGTGTCCTCAAGGCTTGGAGTGACAAGAGTGCCATCCTTCATGAGGAAGAAGATGTTGCAGGATGAGCCCTCCTCGAAATACTTCTGCTCTCGGGCATCGAGGAAAACAGCTTCCATGTATCCGGCCGACTCGGCTTCCCTTTTGGCCAAGGCGCTCGTCACGTAGTTTGAATCCGCCTTGATCCAACCGGTCCCCCCAGGATTGGCCCGAACGCGCCTGGTCGTGACAGCCTTCGAATTGCCGGGGTTGAAGTAGGAGCCAACCGGGGTGGTGACGACGATCACCCATGGGTGCTTGCTGATGCCGACGCCGATGCCGGGCTCCGCGTAGGTGAACGGTCGTATGTAGACAGACCTGCCCGACACGAAATCGTCTTTGGCCCATGCGCTGTCATAGCTCGGCGCAAACCCGAGCGCCTGATTTCTGCCAACAACGGTCCTCACCGCGGCCAGAAACGTCCCTTGGGGGAAGGGCGGCATGCCAAGCCCTTCCATGGAGGCCTCCATGCGCTTGCCGTTCTCATCCGGACGGAAAAGCTTCAGGCTGCCGTCTGGCTGGGGAAACGCCTTCAAACCTTCGAAACATCCCATGCCGTACTGGGTCGTATAGTTCACGAGAGGCATATCCGAGAAGTTGTTCCTCCTCAGGAGGAGCTTTTCCCGGTCTGCCTCGGGCAAAGCCTGTTCCTCCCGGGGGCTCAGATGTGGCTGCTCGACATATTCCTCGGTCCAGACCCCGTTCTCGGAGTACTTCGCCCGGTAGACCCAGGGGCCTGTTTCAAGACTGAATTCCTTCGCCATGTCGACCTCCGGCGACAGTATAGCAGGGCCTCGTGGTTATTCCTATGCGTCATCCGTGTGCGCTCGCCAGCCGTCCTTGAGCAGAGCGTCGTCAACAGAGTTTTTTCATTGGAGATTATCAGGGCCGCATGTCGATACACAGAGAGACCGATGGAGCACACGCGGGACCACATCATTTTCTTCATGGCTCAGAAGATGTACTTCCTGGAAAAAACAGGAAGTCGGGAGGTCTTCAACCGCCTCGTCGAGCACTTCGAGCAGATCAACCTGGACCAGCTCCTGGACTACCTGACGCGCTATTACGCCGTGGACGTAGAGCGCGAAATGGACGACTTCTACCTTCTGGAGGGAGAGCTGGTGTTCGTCTCCCGAAAGAAAGAGTTTCGGTTCAAGCATGTCTATCGCGATGGCCATCTTCGTCTGGTCGGTATTGAAGAGATGGCGGGATAGCGGGGGATAGAGCGCTACGCGTCCTTGGGCTGGTCGCGCCGGCTTTCCTTTTCGAGTATTGAGACGATCTGATCCCGGAAACTGACTGCGATTTCTTTGGCACACGCATTCACGTCGGCCTGAAGCGCATCCTTGCAGAGCTTTTGATACGCCTTGAGCTCGTCTTCGAACAGCCCCAGAACCTGCTGTCGACTGTCATAGAGCCGGACCAGGACCTCCCGCGTCTTGTACTTTTCTTCCCGGGCATGCGTCAGCGTGGAGCGAATGCGCGATACCTCGCGGGCCTGCGTCGCCAAAAGGGGAGCGAGATCCTTCAGAGGCAGGGAGGCAGGAGAAAACCCCTGTCGTTGATTGGTTGACTGGGCGACTTGCTCCTGGAGGAGGACCTCGTAGTTGCGGCGGATGCTCCCGACGATCCCGTCGAACGTCTTCTTGAAGTTGGCCAGGAACGAGGCACGCATCTCAGGCCTGATCGTTGGCAGCAGCTCCCGTAGCTTCTGGTTTTCCTTGTTGTAGACCTGCATCTGGACGAGGATGTTCTTGACTGCGGGGTGAGAGCGAAGGGCCGGGTCGTCGCCGATCATCGTCTTCACGGCGGAGATCATGGTGTTGACCTCAACCGCGTCCACGCCCAGGTCTTTCTGTTCCTCTTGCGCGCGCCCGCGAGGAAGCATGTCTGTGGCGAGCAGGCGTTGGACCAGGATCGCAAAGAGAAGCGCCGTGAGAGACCTTTCCTGCTCGATGATCTCCTCCGCGGTGAGGGATTTGTACCGGGCGTTCTCCAGAGTTCCCATCACAGGACTGACCATGGAGCGTTTGAACTCGATGATTCCCTGCTCGACTGAGAGACGCAACTTTGAGGCCGCATCACCGAGCTGCGACGGCGAGAGATGAAGCATGTCCACCAGGGCGCGGTAGTCTCCCGCTTTTTGCTTTAGCTCGATCCAATCTCCGCTGATTCTTTTTTCAAGATCCACCATTCGTCGGCAAATGTACGGCATTTCCCGACCGGCATCAATAGAACGGATAGGCCGTCACCGCCAAACATCCCCGCAATCCACAATCAGCCGGCCGCGTGCCGCGTAGTAAGAGCATGAAGCCGCCTGGAAACGCAGGCGCAAGGAGGAACTGGTGAACAATCTCAACTCTCTCCTGATCGAAGGGAACCTGGTGCGGGATCCGGAGCTTTCCTACACTCCCAAAGGGACGGCCGTGTGCAACTTCACGGTGGCATCGAACCGTTTCTTCAAGCAGGACCAGGAAACGCAGAAGGAGGTCTCCTTCTTCGATGTGACGACGTGGGCGCGCCTCGCTGAGGTGTGCGGGGAGTACCTCAAGAAGGGGCGGGGGGTCCGTGTGGTCGGGAGGCTGAAGCAGGACAGGTGGAACGATCCTGACGGGAAGATGCATTCGCGCGTGTTCGTGATCGCGGAGCACGTGGAGTTCAAGCCGCAGCTCACGAACAAGAACGAGGAGGAAGGGAAGGAAGAAGAAAAACCCGAGCTGTCCACGGAGGAAGGGGGAAGCTCGGAAGATTCCGAGCTCGCTGAGGCCTCCTCGTTCTAGTCGCTCTCCAGACGGCGTTTCGCGGGCCCTCCTCCTGCGGAGGAGGCCCCGCGGGCCGTCCATCGGCTGTCCGACTGTTTCTTGACCACCGCGCATGTTTGCGTTATGAATGCGTGTGATCCCCAAGAAGTTGACGCCCGGTGAAATATCGGGCGCAGTAGAAAAAATCAGAAAGAAATACGAAGCCTACGTGACCAAGTATTTCAAACCGAAGACTTTGAAAGAAGCTTTCGAAGAAAGATACGTCCGCGCCTTGCGGGCCCGTGTCGATATTTCTTCTTTCTTGATAGCCGAGATCAGTGCGATCGAAGAGCTGATCCGACGGGAGGAAAAAAAAGCGACCGCGGAGCCGGCGAAGGCGGACGCGGAGAAGCAACAGAGCATCGCGGACCGTGTCGTGGAGGAAAACCGAAAGAGGATCGCGAAGTACCCCGATATCGCCTTCCATCCGGATGCCAGCGAAGAGGTCCGCCGACTCCTCGGCGCTCTCAGCGTTTTGCTGCGGGACCGGTGGGAGAAGCTCGGCGACGCTCTCCAGCGCACGATGTATTCCATGAGCTCTTCTGAGATGCTCAGCCTGGACTCGAAGCTGCACTCTCTGGCTGCGACCGACAAGGAAGAGGTGCCGCAGCTCCTTGTCCGGCTGGTCTCGCAGCTTCGCAAGTTCCCCCGCAACTACCCTCAGATCGAGCGCCACGAAAAGGAGTACATCCTGGAGGCGGCCTTCCTGCTCAACGACCTTGTCATTGTGCTGGAGCGAGTCAGACAAGTGCACGCCGACGTGACGGCAGAATCGAAGAAAACAATCGAAGAAACCCTCGCGTATGTCTCCCAGATCGTCAACGACTTCCGCGTCAAGGACTTCAAGAGGAAATCGTAGCGCAGCCTTTTGAGCGCCGACCTCCTTGTCTATGTGTTGCTCAACGCTCCCGGGGAGGGATATATTTAGCCCCTTAGAACTGAGAGGAGGGGTGCGGCCAATGGCTGAGGTAGTTGTTACAAAGACAAATTTCAACGATGAGGTCATCTTGTCTCCCGTGCCGGTGGTGGCCGACTTCTGGGCCGAGTGGTGCGGACCGTGCAAGATGATTGCCCCGGTCCTCCGGGAGCTCGCTGCGCAATACAAGGACAAGCTGAAAGTTGCCAAGATCGACGTTGACCAGGAACCGGAGCTCGCCACGCAATTCAACATCGTGAGCATCCCCACGCTTCTGTTCTTCAACAAGGGTCAGGTGGTGAAGCAGCAGATCGGCGCGGTGCCGCGGCAGGCCCTGGAAAAGCTCATCAGGGACATACTCTAGGTCAGACTCCGGCGCGACTTTGGGACGCCTGGGACTTCTTGCAGACGACCTCTTAGGGCGCGTACACCTCATCGCTGTTGACCTGGCCCCAGCTTGCCTTCTTCATGGGCACCACGTGCCAGTCCGCCGCGGAATCTGTGTCGGCGCTGTCGGACGAGCGGCAAACAGACCGGGTGCTCGTGGAGCCGGCTGGATTCACCGCATCTTCAGGACTGATGCGGCTGCCATCCGCGGTCCATCCCTTGTCGCGTACAAGCTCTTCCGCTCGCGCAAGCATTGCTGCAGAGCCGAATCCACAGTACTTTTCATCCGACGTCGACGCTCGGTTGCTGTACAGTATCCCATCGATCAAATTCCCGCCCGGCCTTTGATACGCTGAGAGAACCCCGTTGTTTCCAGCGAGACCTCGTCCGCCCGGCACCCAAAAATCGAACGCTGCCGGGCAGGCATCGATTCCCCCGGAAGCCGCCTTGTCACTGGTCTCGTTGATTTCGGTCCCATCACCGCTCGGCTTGAAATGAACGATTATGAACTCCCCGTTTCTGACCGCGAATGAAGGGAACACGAGCCGATCGTCAAAGCTCCCGGGCGTGCCCTGATAGAGGACAACGCCGCCCATATCCCCGGCGGAAAGCACCCTGATCTCCAGCATGTCCGGGTGATCAGTGGTCCCCTGAGTAATGAACTCATTGATCACAAGTCGAGGGACTCGTGGGTTGAAACCGTAGAAGGTCGCGAGAAAGCTCGCGGTGTTCCCGCTTGCGTCGTGAGCCTCTCCCTCCAGCGTGTACTCGCATCCAGGACTCTGCTCATCCACCTGCATGACAATCTCTTGTGCTGGTCCGGTAGCTGCCTTGACCGCAAGGGCCGGGCTGATTCGGCTTTTTTCGGGAACGAGACTCGCTTCCTCATCGAAGCGGATCCTGAGCTCGCCGGGGGCTGCCGACCAGACAGATTCGATTGTGGGAGGGTGAAGATCCACCTCCTTTCCCGACCGGGAGTCTTGCACAGGACCGCAGGATGCAAGCAGGACACAGCCAAAGAGAGCCGACAGCAAGGAACGGAATCTCATGGGAGCCTCCATTCGATGATACGGCCGGCTCGGCTTCCTGCTTGTGTTCCGCGATGGTGAGCTTGTCTCTCCGTGACGAGGCTTCTGGGTGGGCGAGCTCAGCCAACCATGGTTGCGCGCAATTTGAGAAGGGCCCTGCGGTTGCAGTCGAATGCCAGCTCCGCAGGGAGCAAGTCCAGAGGGAACCAGGCTGCTTCCACGACGTCATCGGCGGGAACAAACTTCGTGTCAGCCGGAATATCACAGAGGAAAAAAATGCTCAGGACAAACCTCGCCTGCGTGGCGATGTCCTCACGGTTGTACTGATCGATCTCCGCGACAAAAAACCTCGGATTGGAGACCGCGACGTCTAGCTCCTCACGAAGCTCCCTGGCGAGGCCCTCCTCGGGCTTCTCACCATTCCCGAGAAACCCACCGGGCAGGTCCCATTCGCCCTTGTACGGCTCGATTCCGCGGCGTGTAAGAAGGATCTGGGGGTTGCCTCCGGCGGTACGAAGGAGGATCGCCGCAACGGCGGGTTTGGAGCCGAGCCAGAAGTGGAAGTCGCACGACGGACAGACCAGCACGTCAACAGGGGAGATCTCGTCCTGCTGGGGCGCAAGCTTTGCGCCGCAGACAGGGCAGTATGTAAATCGCTTCACTGCGATGAGGAGCCGGCGCTGGTTGCGGCCTCCGGGCTGCCCGGCGCTGGTTTGATGATGGGCAAGAGTCGTTCTTTCAGATCCTGGGCAAGAATCCGCGGAGCCGGAGGCAGGGTTCCCGTGTCGGTCTGATACTCGTCGAGAACCTGGTCCATGTAGGAGACGGCGATCGCGTTCTTGCCCATCTTGTGGTAGCTGAAGCCAATCTCGTACAGCGCCCAGACGTCCCGGTCCTTGTTGTTTGGATTGTTGTCCCGAAACGTCGTGTAGTACCTGATGGCAAGCGCGTAGTCACCCGAATCCGCTGCATCCTGAGCGCGTTGGAAGCTCTCGGCTGCGCTGAGGTCAGGCGGGATGACCTGGGGCTGCGTCCGACATCCAATGATGGCAAAGAAGACGCAGAGAATGATCGCGACCAGAAGAGAGACCGAACGCTTCAGCTTCATCGGGCCTGCCTTTTAGGTGGAGTAGATTTCGTCCTTGATGGGCAGGTTTTTCTTCAGCTCCTTGAGAAAGACCTCCACTTCGCCCATCGGCTCGTATGACTCGCATTCGTCGAGTGTGCGCCTGACGACAGTGAAGTACTTGTACACCTTCTCCTCACCGAGCTTCTTGCGCCACTTTCCAGCATCGCAGCGCACCCTGAGCCCGTACTGGCCACCGTCACCCCGAGGCACTTTGATGACCTTGCAGTGAACGCAATTCGCGCAATAGATCTTGTCAGAAGAAAGATCATCAATTGTTGGGGGAATTCGGCCGCCTGACATACTTCCTTGTTCCTCGTGAGAGAATGTACAGTATCATCTTCGTCTTTTCACGGTCAAGAGTTGAGACGCGAGCCAGGGCTGGATATTGACATGAGGGCGGGCCCGTAACTATTGTGAGGGACCGTAATGGCAATCCCCGTCATACTCCCGAAGCAGGGCCAATCGGTCGAAACGTGTGCCATCATTGGCTGGAAGAAACGAGTTGGAGACGCGGTCAAGGCCGGCGAAGTCATTTGCGAGGTCGAGACAGACAAGGCGTCGTTCGAAATCGAGTCACCCGCTGATGGGACACTGCTCGCGATCTATCACGAGGCAGGAAGCCAGGTGCCGGTGCTGGCCACGATTGCGGCAATCGGCAAACCGGGAGAGAAGATTGAAGCGCCTGCTCACCAGACGCGGCCAGCTGTTGGGCCTTCCGCGCCGGTTGCCCCCCCGCGTCCTGCCAGCCCTGACGCATCCGTCCGCGCAGTGCCCTCGACAGCCGGCAAGATTGCCGCCTCTCCGAGGGCGCGAGCGCTTGCAGCGGCAAATGCCGTGACGCTTGCCGGCATCCGGGGTACAGGACCGGGCGGTCGGATCATCGAGCGTGACGTACAACAGGCGATAGCTGACCAAGGACGTACGGTTCAGGCGACAGCAACCGTGG
>Ga0335078_10010422_pt1 | contig 13758 bp, 9 predicted proteins | sample Lox_Sample_32_FD_206711 | JGI IMG/M metagenome (GOLD analysis project Ga0335078, IMG submission 206711) | Soil microbial communities from Loxahatchee National Wildlife Refuge, Florida, United States - Lox_Sample_3.2 | ecosystem: Environmental > Terrestrial > Soil > Wetlands | place: USA: Florida...
GAGCGGCTCATTGTAGGTGGAGACAACAACGCGGGCACCCTGTGCGAGCGCGTCTTTTACCAGGCGCGCGGGGTCGGCTGGTAGCGGCGGTGAAACCGCCTCAGGATCGCGCAGCGCTTGCGAGGTCACCCAATTCTGGCAATACGAGCAGTGCAGATCACATCCCAGCATGCCGAAGCTGTAAGCGAGGGCGCCGGGCATTGCGTGGAAGAAGGGCTTCTTCTCGATGGGATCGCACTGCACTCCGGCGACGTAGCCATAGGGAACATAGAGCTTGCCGCCGCGATTGAAGCGAACCTGGCAGACTCCGCGCTGGCCTTCGGCGATGGGACAGCAATGGCCGCAGGCAAAGCAGCGGACGCGCGCATGCCCGGGAGAATTGGCTTCGGTTTTTGCGCGCACGCTCGATCCCGGATCGATCGTCTCCCACAGGGCGGGATCAGCTTCAACGACGCGCGCATCGAGGATGTCGCGCAGGGTGGGCATAGATTTATTTTACGACTTGGAAGGCGGTTTGGCTGATGGCTTAAAGCTGAGGGCGAAGACCTGATAGCTAAAACCTGAGAGCTAAAACCTGGATTCAATTCGAGGCCGTTTTCGGTGGCTGATTGTGGGCCTGCAGCCAGGCTTCGGCTTGCTGCCGGGCATCGGCGACTTGTCTTTGCGTCATCTGCGTAGAGAGGCCTTCGAGCCGCGATTTGCTTTCCTGGTCGCCCATGGCGAGCGCCAGTTCATACCAGAAATAAGCACGCGAGTAGTTCTGCTCAACGCCGCGGCCTCCCCAATAGGCCGAACCGAGGGCCCGAAGAGCAAGAGGGTGTCCCTGATCGGCGGCGCGCTGGAACCACTCGATGGCTTTGTTGTCGTCCTGTAAAACGCCATCGCCGTTGCGATAAAGAGTGCCCAGTGTGAACTGGGCTTCCGGATCACCCTGGTCGGCGAGCTTGCGCAGACCTTCAGGCGTGAGAGGAGTCCGGGTCACGCTGGCTGCTTGCACGGTTCCGGATGAACCAGAGGTCTGTGTTGTTTCCGCTGTGGAGTTGAGATGCCTTTCGATCACCGGCGCGAGCAGATAGCCAAGCGCCAACGCCAGGACTGCGAGCGTCAACAAGAGCAGGCTGAGATGATGCAGCGGAGAGCTGGCGCGTGCCTGAGGATCGGAGTCAGAGTCAGAGTCCGCTTCCTCTTCGTCGTCGGCTTGATCGGCAGGAGCCTCGTCCAGCGCAGCCCGCGCGTGAGCGGTGGATTCGAACCCCGCCAGATCCTTGGGAGGAACTTCAGTCGGAAGAACTTCACGACGCCTGTTCTCAGCCGGACCTGCCCCCACCGGAGCACTCGCTTCTGGAGCAGCCTCAGCTGGAACAGCCTCATCCCGCTGCTCGGTCTCGGCCCGTCGCGCCTGCTCCTCGAGTTCGGAGGCGTGATCCCAAAGCGCGGCACGGAGATGGTCCAGAGGATTTGTTTCCGCCGCTGCACGATCGGGTTTTTCAACCTGCGCTTCAGCTGTCTTGCCGGTCGGGAAGTGCGAGTCCGGAGCCTCTCCTTTTGGCGCATCGGCTGCGGCAACAACGAGAGACGCGGCGAGCGGCGTCTCTACAGGGCGCGGCGTGTCTACAGAATGGTGATTGGTCCTGGCGCTCGAAACCAGCTCGGCCAGCCGCTGAAGGATCGTGATCTCATCGCTCGAGAAAGCGCGCGGCGTGGGTGAGAACACCTCGAAGAGTCCGACGACCCGGAAGTCGGAGACCACCGGCACAGCGAGAAAGGAACCAAGGCCGAGAGCGCTGCAAAGCTCGGGATCGACGCGGCGATCGGCTGAGGTGTCATGGCAAAGAATGGGCCGCACGGTGCGAACACATTCGCCCGAGACTCCCTGGCTGATGTCGACGTGAGAGCCCAGCATGGGCGCGGGATTGCCTGCGCGAGCGCGGCAGATCATTCCACCATTGTCTTCAAGAGCCAGCGCGGCTCCGGTCGCACCCGTGAGAGCGACGGCTCTTTCCGTAATCAGTTGCAAAATGGCGCCAGCGCGATCTGTGGAGGTCTCGCCGGCAACATCCTCCGCAGAGGCGGACACCTGCCGGGAAGAAATTTTGCGTATCTGGTTACGGAGTTCGTCAAGAGCGGAAAGCAGTTCGGCGCGGTGAGAAACCGCGCCTGTAGGTGAGGGCTCAGGCTCAACCACTGGTGTAGCAGCAGACAAAACTTCCGGCGCCGCAATCGCGGAAGCCGCGATGGCCGACTGCACTTCGTGACGGCCGGCGCTGGCTAACTGATCTTTTCGCGCGGTGTGATTGGCGCAGCCGATCAGCAGGTTGGAGAAAAGCCACTGCCTCAAGGCTTGCGACGCCTCGGGAGCGAGTGATGCGAAGCGTATGCCGGCGCGGCCGGTGTCATCGCACCAGATTACTTGTCCGGCGCCATGTGCGAGGCTTTTGGTTTCTGGAAAATCGAGGCACAAGCTCACGTGCTGGTTGATGCGGAGCCGGTCGGCCTGCGGTTCTTCAACCCTGGGCGCCGGGAGCTCCGCAGCGATGGGCTCTGCCGCCGTCTCGGCAGCACTGGCGGCATTTGAATCGAGCAGTGGCGAATCAACAATTGCCACAGGCGGAGCGATGATGGCAGTTTGTACGGCGAAGCCGTCTTCGCTCAAATCGAGCAGTTCGCTAAGATCAACGACGATGCCGGTTTGTGGGCCGTTGAAACTGGCATAGACGGGGGTGTGGAGTTTTTGGCGAACACGACGACGACGTTCTCCGGTCGAAGGAGGCGCGCCTGGTTCCGGGAGTCGGGCGATGCTGCGACCCATCAGCGTACATATTAACTCAGAGGTCGAAAGCTGGGGAGCAATATCTCGCAGTCCAGAAGAGTTAGGAGATCGGGGTCGAGGCGCAAGGTCGCGTATCCCACCATCCAAAGAGCAGGAGCTAGATGTTTGCGGCAATCGCAGGACGGCTTGCCTGAGCCGGAACAATCAGCTGCGGTATCAGGACGCGATCGAGCGCGTCGGCGAGAGCGACAGGAAAGACCGAGGTCAGAAGATTGATGTCCAACTGAAGATCGCGCGTACCGTAGGTCCGATAGACGACAAAACTGCCGCGGGACTGGTTGGAGGTTGTGATGAGGTCGAGGGTCAGCTTCCAGCACGGCTCGCTTGCAATCGCCGCCATGTGCGGAAATTTGCTCCAGCGCAGGCGGCGCGTAAGTTCCGCTCCCAGGGTGCGATCAGCAAACGCCGGACTCGCCTGAAGATCGAAGGCATCAAAATCGTTTCCACCGAAGGCGGCGACCAGAATATTGCGGACCTGATCGAAATCGGAGGCGACTTTGAGTTCAGCGACGGCGCGTCGAACCGAGAGATTGTTGATGACGATCTGGCGCTGCTCGATGGTGCGCTGCGCAACGCGGCGAAGTTCGCCGAATTCGAGATAGTTGAGGTGCTGCACTCCGATCCAGATGCCGCTTCCCACCACGGCAAGCACCAGGCCGAGCGTGCTTCCGGTTGGCCATAGCAGAAAGAGGCTCAGCATGGCGAACAGGGCAGAGACCAGGTAAAGGACGATCACGACCTGCCGATGCGAGAGACCGAGTTCGAGCAATTTGTGGTGAATATGCTCACGATCGGCGGTGAAGATGGGGCGTCCGCTAATCAGGCGGCGAAGCACAGAAAGCATCGTTTCCAGGATCGGCAAGCCGAACGAGACAACTGGAATGGCGATGGCAACGAAGGTGGGCGCCTTCTGTGCTCCGGCGAGGGCGAGCGCGCTGAGCGTGAAGCCGATAAAAAGGCTGCCCGAATCGCCGAGAAAAATCGTAGCGGGATTGAAGTTGAAGCGAAGAAATCCCAGGATCGCGCCGGCCAGCGTAATACTCATCAGCGCGCCGAGCCACGACTGATTGACCAGGGCAACCACGAAGAAGACTACGGTCGAAAATAAAGCCGAGCCGGCGGCCAAGCCGTCAAGACCATCGATGAGATTGAACGCATTGGTGACGGCAACAACCCAAAGCACGGTCAGTGGCAGGTCGACGAACCAGGGGAGCGAGTGCGCACCGAAGACCAGAGGCAGGTCGAGGATGCGAATGCCGCCGAGAAAAAGCATGACGGCGGCGACCGCCTGAACGACGAACTTGAGGTAGGGGCCGGCTCCGCGAAGATCGTCGTAGATACCGAGACAAAAGATCAGGCACGCTGGAACATAGATTCGAAGCAGCGTTGCCGGTTCCACACCGGCCGCCAGGCGCGGGAAGAACAGCGAAAGGGCCAGCCAGAAAATGAGACTGACCGAGAAGGCAAGAAAAATGGCGACGCCACCAAGACGCGGGAGAGGATTTTCATGAAGATGGCGGCCGTCGCCGGGCATTGAAACCCAACCACGCCGCGTGGCGATGTCACGCACCTGCCGAGTAGCGGCAAACGAGAGCGCCAGGGAAAACGCAAACAACCCAAAGAACAGAAGTGTCAAAACGACTTCCTTCCGGGTGAGTAACAGCGTTCCGTGCAAAGCCTCGCACGAGCGAGACTGCGAACGTCAGACAGGGCTGAGCTGTGGCGCTCTACGTTCAACTTGAATCACTGTACGATTGTTAGCAAAATATACAGCCCAGTCCTGAGGATGGGCAAGAGAATGGCGTGGTTTGTTGTTGATCTTCGAGAGTCACAAGGGCAATTTGTTGCGCAGGCGCGCAATGAGCGCGGTCGCCGCGATGTGCTAGACTCGACCTACTCACAGATTCTTAACGAATGCGGGAGCTTGTCATGGCGGGGTGGAACCGCAAGCTGTGCTGGCAAAGCTTGTTCATCGTGGTGTGTTTGTGTTGCGTCGGCTGGCAAGCCACTGCGCAGACTCCGATCCTAGCCGGTGCGCCGTCGGCGAAGACGAATCCGGCGAGTATTCCACCGGTCGGGGCCAATTCGGCGTCGAGCCAAACGGATTCCGGCCAGACGGACACCGGCAAAACCATGGCGGGGTCGGGCGTTGCGCAATCGACTGTCCCTCCTGTGGAGAACTCGAGCCTGAAGTTGGAAGTCGGCGACCTGATCGACATCAACGTATTCGGTGTGCCCGAGCTGACAACGAAAACCCGTATCAGCGATGCCGGTGACATCTACCTGCCGCTTATCGATTACGTTCACCTGGCAGACCTGACCGTGGACGAGGCGCAGGAGCTGGTTCAAAAGCGGCTACAGGATGGAGGTTTCGTCAAGGAGCCGCACGTAACGATCTTTGTGGATGAATCTGCTTCGCAGGCGATCTTCATGCTTGGCGAAATTGCCCGCCCCGGACCATATCCGGCGATTGGCGAGCGGCGGCTTTTTGATCTGATTTCGGCGGCGGGCGGGTTAAGCGAACGCGCCGGCCGGGCAGTCACCATTCAGCATCGCGACGACCCCGAGCACAAGACCACACTGCAGTTGCCTTCGAATCTCGCTGACGACACCAAAGACAATGTGCCTGTCTATCCCGGGGACACGATTATCTTCTCGCGTGCTGGAGTTATTTATGTCGTGGGAGATGTGGGCCATCCCAGCGGCTTTCTGATCCAAGACGATACGGTGACGGTTTTGAAGGCATTGGCTCTAGCCGGGGGCAGCACCAGGACCTCAGCACTGAATAAAACCAGAATTTTGCGGCAAACGCCGGGTGGCGGGATTGAGGAGATTCCGGTTCCGTTGAAAAAGATTCTCTACGCGAAGGTGCCCGATGTTCCGCTTACAAAGGGCGATGTGTTGTTCATTCCGGGAAGCGCAGCCAAGGCAGCGGCCTATCAAACCGCGCAAACCGCAGTTTCGCTATCGACCGCGCTGGCGGTTATCGCTATTCAATAGGCGATTCAGTAGAGCTGCCGCGTGGTTTCGTGGGGCGCCAGGCTTCTGAGCCGGTCGTAATTACTGATGAGTTGCGGGGATATCGCCGCTGGTGGCAGCCGGTGGCGCAATCGCTGGCAGACCTTCCGATTCGGTGATTTCGGGCAACGGGCCTTCTAAAGCGAGCGCGAGAACCTGATCCATGTTTTCGACGAAGTGCAGCTTCATCGCATTGCGCAGATTCTCGGGCACTTCGGCGAGGTCTTTTTCGTTTTCTTTGGGCAGGATAGCCTCGAAGAGACCGGCACGATGAGCGGCGAGAAGTTTTTCTTTTAATCCACCGATGGGAAGAACCTTGCCGCGTAGCGTAATTTCGCCGGTCATGGCGATGTCGCGGCGCACGGGTATGCGGCTGAGGGCGCTGGCAAGCGCGGTAGCCATGGTGATACCAGCCGAAGGACCATCTTTCGGGATAGCACCTTCGGGAACGTGGATGTGCACGTCGAGATTGCGGTAAAAATCTCGGGGCAGGCCAAGGCGCGGGGCACGCGAGCGAATATACGACATTGCCGCTTGCGCCGATTCCTGCATGACGTCGCCGAGTTTGCCGGTAAGGGTGAGCTTGCCTTTGCCATCAACGACAGTAACTTCGGTGGAAAGGATAGAGCCGCCGACTTCGGTCCAAGCCAGGCCCGTGACCAGGCCGACTTCGCTCTTTTCGTGCGCGAGCGTGTCGCGGAACTTCAGCACGCCGAGATATTCTTCCAGCTTCTCGGGTTCGATGGCGACCGAGAACTCGAGGCCCTCTTTCACCACTTTGCGCGCGACCTTACGGCAGACATTGCCGATTTCGCGTTCCAGATTGCGGACGCCGGCTTCGCGCGTGTAGCTGCGAATGATCTGCCGGATGGCTTCGTCAGAAAAGGTAACGTTCTTGTCGCTCAGCCCGGCCTGCGCCATCTGCTTTTTGACCAGGAATTGCTTGGCGATTTCGACTTTTTCAGGCTCGGTGTAGCCGTGCAGCCGTAACACTTCCATGCGGTCTTGCAGTGCCGGCGGGATCGTGTGCATGACGTTCGCGGTCGCGATAAAAAAGACTTGCGACAGGTCGTATTCAACGTCGAGATAGTGATCGACGAACATGAAGTTCTGCTCGGGGTCGAGCACTTCAAGCAACGCAGCAGATGGATCGCCGCGGAAATCCATCGACATCTTGTCGACTTCATCGAGCATGAAGACGGGATTCTTCGTGCCCGCCTTCTTCATCATCTGGATGATCTGGCCCGGCAGGGCTCCAATGTAGGTGCGGCGGTGGCCGCGGATTTCGGCCTCGTCGCGCACTCCGCCCAGCGACATGCGAACGAACTTGCGGCCGGTGGCCTTCGCAATCGACATGCCCAAAGAAGTCTTGCCGACACCCGGAGGTCCAACGAAACAGAGAATCGAGCCTTTCGGATTCTTGACGAGCTGCCGCACCGCCAAAAATTCGAGAATGCGCTCCTTGATCTTCTCCAGCCCATAATGATCTTCGTTGAGCACCTTTTCGGCGCGCGAGATGTTGCGAATTTCCTTCGACCGCTTTTTCCACGGCACGGCCAGCAGCCAGTCGAGATAGTTGCGTGAAACGGTGGATTCGGCCGACATGGGCGGCATGGCTTCGAGTTTTTTCAGCTCTTGCAGCGCCTTGTCGCGGACGTCTTTCGGCATGCCGGCGGCTTCGACCTTTTTCTTCAGCTCGTCGAATTCGCTTTTCTCGCCGCGGCCGAGTTCTTTCTGGATCGCCTTGATCTTTTCGTTGAGGTAATACTCTTTCTGGGCTTTTTCCATCTGCCGCTTCACGCGCGATTGGATCGTGCGATCCATGTTCAGCTTTTCGATCTCCACGTCGAGCACGTCGCCGATGCGATTTAAGCGCTCGGCAGGATCGAAGATCTCAAGCAGCGCCTGCTTCTCCTCAATCGAGAGCTGGAGGTTGGCCGCGATCGTGTCGGTCAGCTTGGCCGGATCTTCCATGCGCACGGCGGCGATCATGGTTTCATAATTCAGAGACTGGCAAAGCTTGACGTATTGTTCGAAGAGCGACGTGACCCGCTGCATCCCGGCTTCGATCTGCGGATTCGTCTCGGTGGCATAACGGGCTACGCGAACCGTCGCCTGGAGGAAGCCTTCGGTCTCGGTGACCTGAAGAATTTTGCCCCGTTCTATTCCTTCGACCAGAACTTTAATGTTGCCGTCGGGCAGCTTGAGGCTCTGCACGATATTGACGATGGTGCCGACCTGAAAAATGTCATTCGGTTTGGGCTCGTCGATGGAGGCATCGTGCTGGGTGGCGAGGAAGATTTTCTTGTCGCCCGCGAGAGCCTCTTCGAGCGCGCGCACGCTCGATTCGCGCCCCACCACGAACGGCGTCATCATGTAAGGGAAAATGACGACGTCCCGGATGGGCATCATCGGCAACTTCTTGCTCTCGAATTTTTCCTTTGGATTCGACAATTCAGGCTCCCGTCCTGGCACAAGAAAAGATCACAACCTCATCTTACAACCAATATCGGATCGGAGTTTACTGCCGTGCTCGCCTGCACGTATCTTTCGCCAGATAGCAAGACCTTGCTGCCAGTCTCTCTAGCTCGCGGCTTTCTCGATCATCGCCAGAGAGACATTCCGCTTTTCTACCATCTCACGCGTCACTTCAAACTCTTTTACTTTCTTCTGGCTGGGGAGGTTGTACATCAATTCCAGCATCAGCTCTTCGAGAATCATGCGCAGTCCGCGCGCGCCGACTTTCCGGATCATGGCCTGGCGGGCGATGGCGCGATTGGCGTCGTCGGAGAACTTGAGCCGAACATTCTCGAATTCGAACAGACGCTGGTACTGCTTGACAATGGCATTCTTGGGCCGGGTGAGAATTTCGACAAGCGCGTTTTCGTCGAGGCTTTGCAGCACGCCGACCACCGGCAGGCGGCCAACGAACTCAGGAATAAGCCCGAACTTGATCAGGTCTTCAGGCTGGGTCTCTGAGACCAGTTCGAAGCTGCGCTTCGATGAAGGCAGTGTCTGCTCTTCTTCGCTCTCCGCGCCGGTGCGGAAACCCAAAGATTTCTTGCCTACGCGGCGGGCAATGATCTTTTCGAGCCCCACAAAAGCCCCACCGCATATAAAGAGGATGTTCGTCGTGTCGACGGGCGTGAATTCCTGATGCGGATGCTTGCGCCCTCCCTGCGGAGGAACGTTGGCAATCGTGCCCTCGAGAATCTTCAGCAGCGCCTGCTGCACGCCTTCGCCGGAGACATCGCGCGTGATCGATGGATTCTCGTCCTTGCGCCCGATCTTGTCGATCTCATCGATATAGATGATGCCGGTCTGGGTGCGGCTGACGTCGCCTTCGGCGGCCTGCAGAAGCTTGAGAATGATGTTCTCGACATCCTCGCCGACATAGCCGGCTTCTGTGAGCGTAGTGGCATCGACGATTGCGAAAGGAACGTCGAGCATCCGCGCCAGTGTCTGCGCGAGCAGTGTTTTGCCGGTGCCTGTTGGCCCGATCAGCAGGATGTTCGATTTCGTCAGCTCGACACCATCGCTGGTGCGCTGGCGGTTCATGTAGATGCGCTTGTAGTGGTTGTAGACGGCGACGGCCAGCTTCTTCTTTGTCTGCTCCTGCCCGATCACGTATTCGTCGAGGAAAGTTTTCACTTCCTGCGGCTTCGGCAGCTGGTTGGGAACGGCGGAGGCAGGAGTCGCAGTGCGGTCATCTTCCAGAATCGAATTGCAGACGGCAACGCACTCGTCGCAGATATATGCACGGGGATAGTCGCTCGGCGATGAGATCAGTTTCGCGACCGCGTCCTGTGACTTGTGACAGAACGAACAGCGCAACATCTCATCCGAGCCTGATCTGGTTTTCACTCGGCCCTACTCCTTTTCTGACCCCTTGCTTTACCTACCCGCAGAATCTGAGAAGGAGACGCCCCACTCTACGTCCCCGATGCGACAACCGATCATACCCTCTATCTTGTCTTATAGATGATATCGTCGATGATTCCGTACTCCTTGGCCTGTTGCGAATTCATAATGAAATCGCGTTCCACGTCTTTTTCCACTTTGTCGAGCTTCTGCCCGCTGTGTTTGGCCAATAACTGATTAGTAATCTCCCGCATACGAAGGATTTCGCGCGCGTGAATATCAATGTCGGTCGCCTGACCGGAAAGCCCTCCCATCGAAGGCTGGTGAATCAGGATGCGCGAGTTCGGAAGCGCCAGCCGCTTTTTGGCCTGCCCGGCCGAAAGCAGCAAGGCTGCCATCGACGCCGCCTGTCCGATGCAGATGGTAGTGACATCATTTTTCACATACTGCATGGTGTCATAAATCGCCATTCCCGCCGTGATCGACCCGCCTGGCGAGTTGATGTAGAGTTGTATATCTTTTTCCGGGTCTTCCTGGGCCAGAAACAGCATTTGCGCGATGACGAGGTTGGCGATGTTGTCGTCGATGGGTGTACCTATAAAGATGATGTTGTCGCGGAGCAGTCGCGAATAAATATCGTAGGCGCGTTCGCCGCGCCCGGTCTGCTCGATGACCATCGGAACCAGCATCATTCTTGGATCGGTCACTTTATTAGAATCGCTCAAGTTCACCTTCCACACTCCTGCCCCGAGACGGCGTTCACGGTCACTCAGGGGAGGATCGAAATGTCCGCGTGTCGGTCATGCGGACTGGTGATACAGAAAGTCGAGGGTCTTCTCGCTGCGGATTCTGTTGCGAATTCTATCGAGGCCCCCATCTGGTGTCAAACGAGCTCGGACCGCTTCCGCGGTCTGTTTTGTTTGTCGGGCAAGCGACTCCACTTCGCTGTCCACTTCTTCGTCGCTCGCTTGTAAATTCTCGAGATCGGCAACTTTTTCCAGCAGTAACTGTGCCTTCACATCGTGAACCGCCTGTTCCCGCTGGCCGGCGCGCAAACGCGGGAGGTCCATTTTCTTCATCTGCTCGCCGGTAAGCCCTTGCGCGGCCAAAGCCCGCAGCCCGCGCTCCAGCCGAACGTCGATCTGTTGTTCAACCAACGCGTCTGGAACTTCGAATTCGTTGCGCTTGATCAGATCGTCAACCAGTTTGTCTTTCGCCGAACGCTCGGCTTCGCGGCGGCGTTCGGCTTCCATCTGCTCGCGCACCTTTTGCCGGAAGTCGTCGACGCTCGTGAACTCGCCGAACTGCTTGGCAAACTCCTCGTTCAGCTCGGGAAGGGTCTTCTGTTTGACCGCATGGACCTTCACCGTGTAGCTGAAGGTTTTGCCAGCCAGGCGCTTGTCTTGGGCGTCTGCCGGATAGCGCACGTCAAAGGTTCGGTCGTCGCCGACATTTGCGCCGCGCAGATTCTCGGTGAATTCCGGCATGGTGTTCTTGCCGCCGATTTCGACCAGCACCTCATCCATGTGAACCGGTTGAGCGGCTTCCTGCTGAGCCGGCCCCGACTCGCCTGCTGCCGGCTTGGGAGTGCCATCGAGCGAGACCTGGGCGAAGTCCCCATCGGCCAAAGCTCGGCCTTCGACCGGGTCAAACTTCGCGTGGCGCTCGCGCAAATCATTGATTGCCTGCTCCACATCGGCTTCGGCGACGGCAATCTCGGGCTTGTCGGCTCGCAGCTCCTTGTAGCCCTCAACTTTGATTTCGGGCAGAACTTCGAAGGCAGCCTTAAATCGCAGCGGTTCTCCATCATGCAGATGAAGATCGGTGACGCGCGGTTGGGAAATGGGATGCACGCCAAGCCGTTCAGCTTCCCGCCGAAAATATCGGGGAATGAGCGCTTCCACGACGTCAGTCTTGATTTCTTCGGAAAAACGCTGCCGGATAATCGAGGCCGGGACATGACCGCGGCGGAAGCCGGGAATGCGCGCCAGCTTCTGATATTTCTGGATCAGCGATTCGGTCTGGCGACCGACCTCTTCGGCGGGGATCTCGATTTGAATCTCGCGCTTGGTGCTTTCTTTTGTTTCCGTGGGGCTCACAATTTGCCTTTCAAAAAATGCCTGCAGCGTTCAAAGAACGAGGCTGGAAGGGCAAGGCTCCCGCTGCACGCCCATGCCGCAGCCTTGAGTGTAAAGATTGCCAGAGAGTAACGTCAAACGGCGGAAAGCTACGTCCTGCCCACCAAAGTAATGAGGGTTATTTCGGGACGGCAATTGAGGCGGACGGGCGGCGTGATCACTCCGATGCCGCGGTTGGTATAGAGCTGCAGGTTCGAGACCCGGTACAGACCGCGCGGATATTTTGTCGCCAGCTGCGGCAGGATGGGTGCCCCAATGCCAGGGATCCAGACCTGGCCTCCGTGCGAGTGCCCGGACAATTGAAGATCGGCAGGATGCCTCGCAATCACGTCGGCAAAATCGGGCTCGTGAACCACAACGATCTTCGATTCCTCCACCGGAACGCCCGCGAACGACTTGCCCACATCGGCCGCTCGTTCGATCACGTCATCGACGCCCACCATCCACAAGCGCTGTCCATTGCGTTCCAGCGGAACGGATGCGTTGCGCAAGACTTTGATGCCGTGGTGCGTCAGGATTTCATCCACGAGACCGGCGCCATTCCAATGGTCGTGATTGCCCAGCACCGCCAGCATGGGACACTCGCTCATCTGTTGCAGAACCTGCGCACACGGTTCGGCATGGCGAGCGCCGGCAATTCCATGCGACTGGAAAAGCGGGGCCGACACGAAGTCACCGGTGAGCACGACCAGATTCGGGTCGAGCGAGCGAGTGATTTGAACCGCGCGTTCGATCTGCGGCTTGCCAATGTACGGACCGAAATGAAAGTCGGCCATCTGCGCGATGCGGAAACCTTCGAAAGATTCGGGCAGCCGGGGAAGGCGGATGGTGATCCGCTCCACGACCGGGTCCTCGGGCTCGAACAGGAAGCCATCGATACCAGCGATGGCGCCAAGCCCGATTCCAGCGACTGCAAACTGCTTAAGAAAACGTCTACGATCCAAGGTCATCCTGAAAAAGCTCGTCCTAGCCAAAGCTCGTGCCAAATGAAGCTCGTCTTACTGTGCCCGTCTTCTGTGCCCATCCTCGAAAAAGGGACTGCCACTATTATAAAGAAGGGCCAGCTAGTAATGTGGTTGGATGCTGGTTCGAGCGCTCTGAGGTAACTAGCGCGGGAATTCAAAGGAATTTGGTCTGTCGATCGAACTCCACATGCGCATTCCTGACTGGCTCAAAATTCTTGACTCTGAAGTCGTCGCCTGCACGCGCTGTCCGCGACTGGTCGAGTATCGCGAGCGCATCGCGCGCGAGAAGCGCCGCGCCTATCTGGCGTGGGATTACTGGGGTAAGCCCGTGCCCGGATTCGGGGACCCTGCTGCGCGTGTATTGATTCTGGGCCTGGCTCCAGGGGCCCATGGGTCGAATCGTACTGGCAGGCCATTTACAGGAGATGCCTCGGGAAAGTTCATGTATCCGGTGCTCTATGAGACGGGATTTGCCAGCCAGCCGATGGCGACGGATCGCAATGACGGTCTTGTACTGACAGATCTGTACATTACTGCGGCGGTAAGATGTGCTCCTCCCGACAACAAGCCGCTGCCCGGCGAGTTGGTCAACTGCGCATCTTTCCTTGAGCGCGAGCTGGAAGGGCTGAAGAAGGTGCGCGTAATTGTCGCGTTGGGACGCATCGGTTTTGACAGCTATCTGAATTACTTAAGACGCCGAAAAGTGATTACCACCAGGCGGGAATATTTGTTTCGCCATGGCGCCGAGTACGCACTGCCCAATGGTCGCGTGCTGCTGGCGTCCTACCATCCTTCGAATCAAAACACCCAGACGGGCAAGCTAACGAAAGAGATGTTTCTGAGGATTTTCAAGCGCGCCGGCCAACTTGCCGATCAACCTAGTGGGCGGATCCTGGCGTAGCGAAAGCACCCCCTGGGCCGGCGTGGGCAAGCGACCGCTTCGGGA
>Ga0335078_10010423_pt1 | contig 13757 bp, 13 predicted proteins | sample Lox_Sample_32_FD_206711 | JGI IMG/M metagenome (GOLD analysis project Ga0335078, IMG submission 206711) | Soil microbial communities from Loxahatchee National Wildlife Refuge, Florida, United States - Lox_Sample_3.2 | ecosystem: Environmental > Terrestrial > Soil > Wetlands | place: USA...
CCGATTGCCGTGGTCGAAGCCAGGCGGCGAAGCTGCGAAGTATCCGGTGACCTGTCGCTTATCAGGAGGGCGGCATGAACGGTCAGGTCGCGCTTCCGCCGTTGCTGGTGCGGCCCGAGGACGCAGCCGTCGCGCTCGGCATTGGCCGGACCAAGGTCTACGAACTCATGCGGTCACATGCTCTGCGTTCGGTCAAGGTCGGTGGCCTACGCCGAATTCCGGCAACTGCGCTGGCCGAGTTCGTTGCCCGGCTTGAGGAACAGGAGCGGGTCGCGTGACCCGGCGTCGGGGAAACGGCGAGGATTCGGTCTACAAGGATGGCGACCGCTGGCGAGGTGCTGTCTCCCTCGGCTACGACGCGAGCGGGCGCCGAGTGCGCAAGAAGGTCTCCGGACGCACCCGCGCCGAGGCTGTTGAGAAGCTCCGGAGACTTCGGCAGCAGGTCGATACCGGAATCGTGCCCAATGACAGGCTGACAGTCGGCGCCTTCCTCGACCGCTGGCTGAGCGTCAACGTCCCGGGAAGTGTCGCCGAGTCCACCGAGGACGACTACAACGATACGGCGCGCCTTCATCTCAAGCCGGCGCTCGGCCGGAAGCGGCTGGCAAGCCTGACGGTCGCTGAACTGGACAAACTATGGACGGCCAAGCGCGAAGCTGGGTATAGCGCTAACAGCATCCGGATCATGAGGACCGTGCTCCGTCGCGCCATAGGCCAGGCCGACCGGGAAGGGGTCGTCGCCCGTAACGTCGCAGCTTTGTCATCGCCACCGCGGATACGAGCCAAGGAAGGGCGAACGCTGACCGTAAAGCAGGCCCGACAGCTCCTGGCTGCCGCGGCTGGTGACCGAATCGAGGTAGCCGTAACGGTTGCCCTTGCCTACGGGCTGCGGCGCGGCGAGGTGCTCGGCCTGCACTGGTCAGTGGTCAACTGGCAGGCAGGGACACTCGGGGTTACGCATGGCGTGAAGCGGATCAAGAGCCGCGACCACACATCGGCGCGGAAGACGCAGCTCGTCGTCAGCGAGTTGAAGACTCCGAAATCTCGCCGGACACTCGCGCTGACCCCGCAGATCACCGGCAAGCTGCAAGAGCAGCGGGCACGACAGGCTCAGCTCAAGACCGCCGCAGGGGCGCTGTGGCAGGATCACGGCCTGGTCTTCACCAGCGAGATCGGAACGCCGATTGATCCGGACAACTTCTCCCATGCCTTCTCCCGGCTGTGCGAGTCAGCCGGGCTCGGTCACTGGCATCCGCACGAGCTGCGGCACTCCGGTGCCTCGCTGATGCTCGCACAGGGCACGCCGCTGCATGTGGTCTCGGAGGTCCTCGGGCACGCCAGCATCGCGATCACGAAGGACGTTTACGGGCACCTGGTCGAAGGGGACAAGCGTGCTGCCGCAGAGTCAATGAGCGGCCTGCTGTTTGGCACGCGTACCCGGTCGGGTGGCTCCCAGCGTGGCTCCCGCAGCGGCAGAAGCAGCCGCTCAAGCTCGGGTGATAAGCCGCTGACCTGGCGCGCTCGGAGGGACTCGAACCCCCAACCTTCTGATCCGTAGTCAGATGCTCTATCCGTTGAGCTACGAGCGCAGGGTACGAACCCTCGATAGTGTACGGCACCGGGCACCGCCCCGCTTCGCGCTGGAGCGCCCATCCGGAACCCGGCTAGATCCTGGCCATGTCGACGAACCGGCTGTAGTGCCCCTGGAACGCCACGGTCACCGTGGTCGTCGGCCCGTTCCTGTGCTTGGCCACGATGAAGTCTGCCTCCCCGGCGCGCGGCGACTCGGGCTCGTAGTGATCCTCCCGGTGCAGCAGGATCACGACGTCCGAATCCTGCTCAATGCTCCCGCTTTCCCGCAGGTCGGACAGCATCGGCCGCTTGTCCGTGCGCTGCTCCGGGCCGCGGTTCAGCTGAGCGACGGCCACGACCGGCACGTTGAGTTCCTTAGCCAGCAGCTTGAGCGACCTCGACAGCTCCGAGACCTCCTGCTGCCGGTTCTCCACGCGCTTAGGCGACGTCATCAGCTGCAGGTAGTCGATGATCACAAGGCGAAGATCGTGCTGCTGCTTCAGTCGGCGGCACTTCGCCCTGATCTCCATCATCGACATGTTCGGCGAGTCGTCGATGAACATGGGCGCGTGCGCGACCTCACTCATCCGCCGCGCCAGCCTGTTCCAGTCCTCCTCGTTCATCTGGCCGGTTCGCATCGCATGCAGGCCGACCCGTGCCTCGGCCGACAGCAGCCGCATCGTGATCTCGTTGCGGCTCATCTCCAGGCTGAAGATGACCGACGTGAGCCCGTGCTTGATCGACGCCGCCCTGGCCAAGTCCAATGCGAGTGTCGAGTTGTGCGTCGGGATCATGTTCTGGCCCGCCAGGTACAGGTGATCAGCGGCGTCCACCTGCACGCACCGGACCGGAACGGAACGCACCGGCCTGACGTCGGTGACGTAGCGCCACCTGGTCCGCTGCGGGCTGTGATGCAGCCGTTCCTTGTGCAAGGCCTGCTTGCGCGGCAGGCGGAAGACCTCGTCGGTGGTCGTGAAGTTCATGACGTAGCAGGTGGACGACTCCGGACTGCGCCCCTTCACCCGCTTCGTCGCTAGCGAGCACCGGTATCCGAGGCTATGGATCAGCTCGCGTACGCCCAGGGCGAGCGGCAGGCTCGTCAAGGCAATCTGGGGCGACCCGGTGCTTCCCACAGTCCCGTCCGTGTCGAGCAGCCCTGCCAGCAGATCCCTGCGCTGTGACTCCGAGGCTCTCAGGTAGCTGGGCGGGATGTGCTTGTCCCCCAGCAGGCCAAGGCCGCGCAGCTCAGCCTGCAGCGTGCCGTGAGTGCGCCAGCACGTGACGCATAGCCCGGAACCAGGTAGCTGGCCCGTTCGAGGCTTGCCGCACCGAACGCAGCGTGGAGCGGGAGGCGCTGCCGATATGAAGCGCGTGCGACCGCCGCACACTCTGCCGCAGGTACGGACCTGCTGGGCCTTGGGTTGGAATCGGGTGCCGCAGACGACGCACTCGCGCTCGCCAACCTCGGGTTTCTCACTCGGGAAGCCAAGCTGGTACAGGTACCTCGCCGATTGGCATGTGCTGACGGTCATGCCAGCGCCCTCAATGAGCATGACGAGCTCGGGATCGGCAATCGTCATGCGGGCGCCAGCCGAGTGGCCGTCACCCAGCCAGCAACCCAGAGCGTAGGGCGGTATCGGCAGGTCTGCCTCGGGCAGCTGGAGCGGCGCAGCGATCTGAACCGCGTGGTTGGGGCGGGCATCCACGGTGCGACAGCGCAGGCTAGCCGCGATCGCCTCGGTCGTGACGACCGACGGCCGGACCGGGCTGGCGTACGCACGATGGCCGCCGCGCAGCTGGGCGTCGTAGCCGCGGGCCGCCCGGGTCCAGGTCAGCCACTGATGCTGGCCGTCGGCCACGATCCGCTCGCCGTCGGAGAACTCGACCTCGTAGCACGGCCGGCCGGTCATGACCTCGGTGACCGCGACGACGTTCACGGGGCGGCCGTCCGCTCCGAGCAACTGATCCCCGACAAGGACATCGCCCATCGTCGTCCAGCCCTGCGGGGTGGCCAGCGGCGTGTCCAGCGCCAGCGCCTTCCCCAAGGCAGGCCGTGCGGCGATCACGATCATCTGACCCGAGTGCAGGCCGTTGGTCAGTGCGTCAAGGTCGGCGAACCCGGTCGGCACCCCGGTCATCGTCCCGCCGCGGCTGCCGATCGACTCGATCTCGAGCAGCGCGCTCGGCATGATCTCCGACAGCGGCAGGTAGTCGTCGCTGACCCGCCGCTCGGTCACGCCGTAGACCTCGGCCTGTGCTCGGTCCACGAGCTCGTCGGCGTCTGCGTCCCCGGCGTAGCCGAGCTGCGCGATCCTGGTGCCGACCTCCACCAGCCTGCGCAGGATCGCCCGCTCCCTGACGATCCTGGCGTAATAGCCGGCGTTCGCCGCCGTCGGCACCGAGGCGATCAGCGTGTGCAGGTACGGCGCCCCGCCTACCTTGCCGATGTCGCCGCGCTTGGTCAGCTCGGCAGCGACGGTGACCGCATCGGCCGGCTCTCCCCTGCTGTACAGGTCGATGATCGTCTCGTGCACAACCTGATGGGCCGGGCGGTAATGGTCGGTGGGCTTGATCACCTCAAGCACGTCGGAGATCGCGTCCTTGGACAGCATCATTCCGCCGAGCACGCACTGCTCGGCGGCGATGTCGTGCGGCGGCGTCCGCTCGAAGTCCTCCCGCGGCGCGAGCTCCGCAACGCTCACCAGAGTCCACCCCCTCCCCGCTCCGCCCGCCCCGAGGCCACCCGACCGCCGCCAGCCGCCGCCCCGGGTCAGGCTCGATTCACAGCGGCTAGCAAACGTTTTATCGAATGACTCTGACAGCGAGAATCAGACCAGTGTTCAGTGACCGCCACCCGGCGTCCAGTCGGGCTGTGCACAGGACTGTGGATAGGTTGTGCAGACACGCCGGGCCACCTGTGCGCTGGCTGGGGACGGCACTGTGGACACTGCCCCCTGGCATCTATCAAAGTGCCTATACGCTGGAACAACACGGTCCACGGGCTGTGGGCCGAAGAAAGTCGGCCCGGTGAGATGCTGGTCGCGGGGGCCTGAGTTATCCACACGGCGGGCACGGTGCGCAACGATTGCAGCACGACGGCCGGCGGCGTGCTGCCGGCCGCTAGGATCGGGACAGATTGGCCGCAGGATCGGCCCGCCCGATGTACCGGAAAGGCCTGCGCGCCGAGCCTCCGCCAGCCTAGGATTCGATTATGTGTTCGACGCCAGCGGAGCAGATCGCCGAGATCGGCGCGGCCATCGAGAGCCTCGCGGCCGAGGCCTCTGCGGCCTATGCCCGCACCGAGCGACGCGGCGACGGTGGGGTAGCCGAGCAGGAGAGCGCGGCAGCCGATGCCGACCAGGTCGTCATCAGGCTCGCACGGCTCTGGGCGCAGCTCGCGGAGCTTGATCCCGAGGTCGCCAGGCGGATGCCGACCTACGAGGACTAGCGTCCAAACCGGACATGCCGCTGGGGTCAGGACCGCAGTCATGACCCCAGCATGGCGATCTGAGAAGCAGAGCCGCTCAGGCCCCGACGACCTCCACCTCAAGCGTCGCGCTGACCTCGGGGTGCAGCCGCACAGCGACCTGGTGCGCCCCCAGGGTCTTGATGGGGTTGCCGACCTCGATCTTGCGTCGGTCGAGCTCAGGGCCGCCGGCGGCCTTAACGGCAGCCGCGATGTCGGACGTCGACACCGACCCGAACAGCCGACCCCCGCCGCCCGCCCTGGTCTGCAGCCGGACCCGCAGGCCCGCGAGCCGCTCGGCCGCCGCCCTGGCGTCTTCCACGCTGCGGATCTCGCGGGCGGCGCGTGCTCGCTTGATCAGTTCGATCTGCTTCTCGGCTCCGCGGCTCCAGCGCATCGCCAGGCCGCGCGGAACCAGGTAGTTGCGTCCGTATCCGCCGGCGACCTCGACCACGTCGCCGGGGGCACCCAGGCCGGAGACCTCCTGGGTGAGGATGAGCTTCATCGGCGAACCGCTCATCGTGTCCTAACCTCCCTCGGCCTCAGCGTGCCGTGCTCGTGTACGGCAGAAGCGCCATCTCGCGGGCGTTCTTGATCGCCGTCGCGACGTCGCGCTGATGCCTGGTGCAGTTTCCGGAGACCCGGCGGGCCCGGATCTTTCCGCGGTCGGAGATGAACTTGCGCAGGGTCGTGGTGTCCTTGTAGTCCACCCGCACGACCTTCTCCTGGCAGAACAGGCAAACCTTCTTCTTGGGCTTGCGGATCGGTGGCTTGGCCATCGTGGTGCTCCTTAACAGAGCCCCGCCTGCGGCGGGGATGGTCGGTCCTGGCCGCCAGGCCGGGACCGGGTCCCGACCGTCGAGCCTGGAGTTATCGGTCCCGGCCGGTCGGCCGGGCCATCGGCCCCCGCCCGGCGGGCGGGGTCTGGCTGTCGGGCCCGGCGACCGGCCGTGGCCGGGCCGCCGAGCGGAGTGGGTTCGGTTGTGTCCGCTCAGCGAGCGGTGGGTTCGGTTATGCCCGCTCGGCGAGCAGGGCTGGTGCGTGCCTCCGCGGGCCTAGGCGGACCCGGACCCAGGCGGCACGCCGCGGGCTAGAACGGCGGTTCGTCGCTGAACCCGGTGTCGGCCGGCTCGGACGCCCACGGGTCGTCGGCAGCTCGTCCGCCGCCTTGGCTGCCGTAGCCGCCCTGGCCGCCAGATCCCTGGCCGCCGGTGGCCCGGCTTGACCTGTTGACCTTCGCCGACGCGTTGCGCAGCGACGGGCCTACCTCGTCGACCTCGACCTCGTAGACGGTGCGCTTCTCGCCTTCCTTCGTCTCGTACGACCGCTGCCGCAGCCGTCCTGAGACGATCACCCTCATTCCCCGCTGAAGGCTCTCGGCCACGTTCTCCGCGGCCTGGCGCCATACGTTGCAGGAGAGGAACAGCGAATCGCCGTCCTTCCACTCGTTCGTGGTGCGGTCCATGAACCTCGGCGTGGAGGCCACCCTGAAGTTGGCCACCGCCTGCCCGGTCGGGGTGTAGCGAAGCTGCGGGTCATCGACGAGGTTGCCGATGATCGTGATCTGGGTGTCGCCTGCTGCCATCGAGTGCTCCCGGTCGCTGGTCTGCCTGAGTGCCTAGTGCTGGTCCGGCCGCAGGATCTTGGTCCGGAGCACAGCCTCGTTGAGGTTGAGCTGGCGATCGAGCTCCTTGACGGTGTCCGGCTCGGCCATCAGGTCGATGACGGTGTAGATGCCCTCGGACTTCTTGTCGATCTCGTAGGCGAGCCGACGGCGGCCCCAGACGTCGACCTTGTCGACGGTGCCCCCGGCCGTCGTGACGACCTTGAGGAACTGGTCAAGCGAGGGCTGGACGGTCCGCTCCTCAAGCGAGGGGTCGAGAATGATCATCATCTCGTAGCGGCGCATGGAAACATTGCCTCCTTCGGACTCAGCGGTCACGGTCTTTCCGTGACAGGAGGAACTGCGCGTGCGATAAATGAGCGCAGGCGCGTCAGTTTAGCAGCCGCTGCGGACAGCACCGGACGCTTCGCCGGCGCGCCTGGTAGCTTCACGCCTACCTCAACGGGTACATCCGTAACGAAGGCCGCCAGACAGGAGGTGACGCCCGTGACCCAGGCTCAGGTGCAAGCCGAGTCGCAGGCGCAGGGTCAGTCCAGGGCATGGCGTTTGAGCCTGAATAGCGATGGCCGGCGCCATCCGTTCATCAACGCTGCCGCGGCGTACGCGGTCCTAGCCGGCCTCGTGGCCCTGACGATCGGCATGCTCAACGTCGCGCACGTGGCGGGCAGCATCCTCGGCGTGACGGGCATGGTGGTCGGCCTGATCGCGCAGATGATGTCGGTGACCAGGCTAGAGCGGATCGTGATCGTGTTCGGGATCGTGGTGTCGTTCGTCGGAATGGGGCTCGCCTTCGCGCACGGTGGGTTCTAGGGGTCCGCAATCCGCTCGGTAGTCTCGTGGGATGCCCATCATCGGAGCTCATCTGCACGACGGCGATCCGCTGGAGTTCGCCACGGCCATCGGCGCCAACGCGGTCCAGTTCTTCCTCGGCGACCCGCAGGACTGGAAGGCGCCAGCGTTCCCCGGCGGGCGCGAGCCTGAGCAGGTGCGCGCGGAGTTCGCGGCCGCCGGGGTGGCCGCGTTCGTGCACGCCCCGTACGTCATCAACGTGGCCTCGCCGAACAACCGGATCAGGATCCCGAGCCGCAAACTACTTGAGCAGCAACTCAAGGCTGCCGCCTCGATCGGCGCGGCCGGACTGATCGTGCACGGCGGGCACGTGACGGCCGACACCGACCCGGCCGATGGCTACGACAGCTGGCGCAAGGCGGTCGAGCGGATCGAGCGGCCGCTGCCGATGCTGATCGAGAACACCGCGGGCGGCGACGGAGCGATGGCGCGCAGCCTAGACCAGATCGCCCGGCTGTGGGACGTGGTGGGCGGCGCCAGCGGCGGCGAGGTCGGCTTCTGCCTGGACACCTGCCACGCTCACTCGGCGGCCGAGGACCTCGCCGACATCGTGGACCGGATCAAGGCCATCACTGGCCGGATCGACCTGGTGCACTGCAACAACTCGCGGGACGAGTTCGGCTCGGGCCGGGACCGGCACGCAAACCTGAGGTCAGGCACGATCGACGCCGCCGCGCTGGTGTCCGTGGTCCGCGCGGCAGGCGCCCCGGCCATCTGCGAGACGCCGGACGCCGCCGCCGACGCAACCTGGCTCCGCTCCCAACTCGGCGTCTAGACGCAGAACACCGTGGCCCGTTGATGTCGTGTTTCGCGACATCAACGGGCCACGCTTGTCACGGGCCCTGGCCGACCGGCTCGCGCCTAGGCGTAGGGCTAGGTCAGACCGGTGGTGAGGACGGTCCAGGTCGGCTTGCGCAGGGTGGGACCGACCAGGATGGCGGCAGTCGTCAGGCTGGGGATCGCGGCGACCTCGCCGCGGCCTGGCTTGGGTGCCTTGACGGGGTCCGAACCCTTGACCGCCGCCGTGTCCGAGGCCTTCGCGGCGGCCGGACTCGGGCCTGATTTGTGCTGGCCGGAGAACGGCGGCGCGCTGAAGCTCGGGATCGGGCTCGGGAAGGTCGGGATCGGGCTCGGCGAGGCCGACGGGATCGGGCTCGGCGAGAACGACGGGAACGGGCTCGGGCTCGGACCGGAGCCAGGGCATTTCTTGGTCTTGCCCGGCCCGCTGAAGAACGGGAAGTGGTGATGACCGTTGCCGCCGTTGCCGTTGCCGGGGGTCTTCGGACACACGGGCTTGACCGGCAGCGCCTGCACCCACTTGGTGAACTCGGGCGCGCTGAAGTTCGTCGTCGGCAGCTGCATGATCGGCAGGTTGTTGAAGTTCTCCGACATGAACGTGTGCCAGATCGTGGCCGGCCAGGCGCCGCCGTAGCCGCCGGTCCAGCCACCGATCGCCGGCAAGCCGTCCAGGTTCTGCTTGAGCAGGTTGTCGGTGAACATGCTGACCGCCATCGAGTACTGCGGGATCGCGCCAAGGAACCACGCCGCCGAGGAGTTGACGCCGCTGCCCAGCGTCCCGGTCTTGGCGATCATCGGCCGGTTCCACTCGGCGTTCGGCACGCCGGTGCCGCCGTAGGCCGGGTTCGTGTCGAACGACAGCGCGTAGTCGGCGTCGGCCGCCACGTACGGCGCGAGCGGATGGCTGATCACGACCTTCGACGGCAGCGTGGTCCCGTTCTGGACGATGTACTTGATCACGTGCGGCGTCGCGCTGGTGCCGTTCGACACGAGCGTCGCGAACGTATTGGCCTGGTCGACCGGGGTCATCGAGCCCTCGCCGAGCGCTGCGTTCACGGCACCCGGGAACTGCCCGCCCGACTTGCAGCCGCCGCAGCTCCAGAACAGGCCCTTGAGGATCCCGATCGTCGTCGAGTAGACGCCGAGCTTCTGCGCCATCTCGATCACGTTGTTCACGCCGGTGCGGTGGATCAGGTCCATGTAGGACGCGTTGTTGGAGACCGCGGTGGCCTCGGGAACGGTCAGGTTCTTCCCCGGCGTGTTCTCCGACCCCTCCACGAACGAGTAGTAGCCGTTCTGCGTGTCGCAGTTCATCGTCTGCTTGGACAGCTGCAGCCGGAGCGCCTCGGTGTCGTCGGCCGGCGGGATGCACAGCGGCGAGTGGCTGTTCGTGATGCTGGTCATCGCGTTCATGCCCTGCGAGACCGCCGTGGTCAGCACGTACGGCTTGAACGACGAGCCGACCGGCGCGTGGTCGAGGATGGTCGGGTTCTGGCAGTGGATCCTCAGGCAGCGCTTCGTCGGGAGGTTGTAGCCCGGCCCGCCGTAGAACGCCAGGATGCCGCCGGTGCCCGGCTGCTCAAGCACCGCGCCGATGTTGACGTACCACGGCAACGGCGCCCCGTAGGAAGCCATCTCGCCCTTGATCTGGCTGACGGTCTTGTAGAGGGCATTCATCAGGCCCTGGTCGATCGTGGTGTGGATCTGCAGGCCCATGCTGCCGATCTGGTCGGGCTGGATGTTGTAGTAGGCCTCAAGCTCGTCCTCGACCACCGTCATGATGTAGCCCTTATAACCGGGCCAGGTGGTGTCTGGCGCCCTGATCGTGACCTTAGGGAACGTCAGCGAGTTCGCCGTGGCCGCCGAGATGTTGCCGTCCTTGACCATGTTGGCGAGCACTTCGTTCTTCCAGCGCCAGGCCAGCGAGCCGAGGCCGGGCACGGACTTGTCCGGGTGGGTCGGGTCGTAGTCGGACGGGGACTGGATCATCGCGGCCATCATCGCGGCCTGGGCGGCGTCGAGCTTCCAGGCCGGCTTGCCGAAGTACGTTTCCGCCGCCGCCTGCGCGCCGAAGGCATCGGCCCCGAAGTAGATGGTGTTCAGGTAGTGGGTCATCACCCAGAGCTTGTTCTCCAGGTGGGCGAGCTTGATCGAGACGATGATCTCGTCGAGCTTCTGCCTGATCGTCAGGTTGCCCAGGTAAGAGCTGTCGTAGTACTGCTTGACGAGCTCCTCGGTGATGGTCGACCCGCCCTGCAGCGAGCCGCCGCCGAGAATGTCGTTCTTGGCGGCGCGGATGATGCCGGTCAGCGACACCCCGCCCTCGTGGAAGAAGTTCCGGTCCTCGGCCGCGGTGACCGCGGCGACCAGCCACTTGGAGTCGGCGACCTGCTGCTGGGTGAGGTTCGTGCGGTTGACGCTGCAGAAGCAGCCGACTTCCTTGCCGTTGGCGAAGTACACGACCGAGGACTGCCCGAGGTCGGTGTTCACCACCTTGGCGGGCACGGAGACCGTCGAGTAGAAGTAGAAGAACCCGGCGACCATCACTAGCACGGTGCCGACCGCGACGCAGCCGGTCAGCAGCGCGGCCTTCTTCAGGCTCCAGTGCCGCCACCAGCGGGCATGCCACTGCCGCTGGGCCCAGTTGCCGGGCGGGCGCGGCGGGCGGCCGCCGGTACGGCCCGGACCGCCGGGGCCGTCCGGGCCGCCAGGGTCGACGAAGCCGCGCGCTGGCCGGCCGCGGCCGCGCGAACCGCCGGGCACGCCCCGGCCGCCGCGCCTGCCAGGCCCGCCCGGGCCATCGGGGCCGCCGGGCGCACCGGCACCGCCCTGTTCCCAGCCGTAGGTGCCGCCGTCCGGCGCGCCGGCGCCGCCGCTGCCCCAGCCGCGGGTTCCGCCGTCCAGGCCGGACGTGCTCCGGCCGCCGTACCCCGGTCCCCCCGCATACTCCGATGCAGAGGAATAACCATTCCCGGCCGCGAACTCAGAGCCGTAGCCCGGGTCGCGGCGGGCCGACCCGTTGCCGCGCGCACCGCCGCCGTTGCTCCCGTAGCCGCCCGCCGGGTGCCGGCCAGTGCTTCCGTAGCCGTCGCCCGAGCCGGAGTACGAGCCGGAGTAGCCGTCGCCCGAGCCGGAGTAGCCGTTGCCCGAGCCGGAGTAGCCGTTGCCCGAACCGGAGTAGCCGGAGTACGAGGCGGAGTAGCTGTCGCCCGAACCGGAGTAGCCGTTGCCCGAACCGGAGTAGCCGTTGCCCGAACCGGAGTAGCCGTTGCCCGAGCCGGAGTAGCCGTTCTCGGTGCGGCCGTAGCCGTCGGCGGCGTCGGCGCGGCCGTTACCGCGCTGATACCCGGCCGACTCGTCCCGGTACAGGCCCGTGTCGTCGAATGGCTCTGAGCTGTTCTGCCAGGACGGGCCGGGGAAGTCTGGACTACTCACGTGATCCTCGCTGGTCGGCGCTTAGGCAGGGGCAAGCGGAGCGGGGGCTTTCCGCCGGGCACCACGCTACCCGGCTGTACCTACTGTCCCGGTACGATCTCTACTGCGCGCATACATCCGTAGTTGCGGACTCCATCGCATCAACGCCCGTCGGCGCCCGGAAGTGCCAGCTCACCGCCGGTCAGGCCAGCCGGCCGACGGCCGGCCCAGGCTCCCTCAGTCGCCGGCCCTAGCGCGACGGCCGCGCCTGGCAGACGGCTCACCGGTGCCGAGCACATAGGACGACGCCAGGTGATTCCACCCGCAACTCTGGCAGACCTCGACGACGTACACCTGAAACTCGGCGTATTCGGTAGCCATTTCGTCCAGTTCCCTGCCCTGCTTGACCCGTCCCTCGTAGCGGCCGAGTTCGTCGCCGTAGACGTAGGTGACGTGGGTGAGCTTGACCTTGCGGCAGATCGGGCACCTGGTGTCGGTGGGCTCGCCGTGGAACTTGGCCGCCCGCAGCAGATAGGGATGAGCGTCGCAGACGTCGGTGATCGTGGTGCGCCCGGCCAGCACGGACGCGAGCGTCGCGCGCCGCGCCAGCGCATAGTCGACCACCGATCGCCTCATGACGGACAGGTTACGACGGAATTGCGGTCAGGCCGAGTCCCCAGGTCAGCGCGATGACGGGGCAGGCGGAGAGCGCGGCGGACATAGGCCGACTTGCGCCACAGCAGCAGCCAACATATCGTTGAGATGTATCGACTCGATACATCGAGCAGATATGCGATCGCCCGGCAGGCTTTCAGGCCAGCCAGGCGGGCCGCGACGAGCGGTGGGTGGATGGTAGCCCATACCAGGCCGGGAGGCACGAGCGGACATGAGCAGCCAGCGGACCGGCGTGCTCGAGCTTGCCGTGCTCGGGCTGCTGCACGAGACCCCCATGCACGGCTACGAACTGCGCAAGCGGCTGAACTCGGTGCTTGGGGCGTTCCGCGCCTTCGGCTACGGGTCCTTGTACCCGTGCCTGAAGGACCTGACCGGACGTGGCCTGATCGCCGAGGAGGCGGTCACCGACGCGGCCAAGCCCCTGGCGGGCCGGCGGTCGAAGATCGTCTACCGCCTCACCGCGGACGGCAAGGAGTACCTGCAGGACCTGCTCTCCCAGGCCGGCCCGTCCTCCTGGGAGGACGAGGGCTTCGGCGTGCGGTTCGCCTTCTTCGGCCTGACCACCGCCGACGTCAGGCTGCGGATCCTCGAGGGCAGGCGCAGCAGGCTCGAGGAGCGGGTCGAGGCGTTCCGCGCCGGGCTGTCTCGCACCAGGGAGCGGGTCGACAGGTACACGCTCGAGCTGCAGCAGCACGGCCTCGAGTCGGTGGAGCGCGAGGTCCGCTGGCTGAACGAGCTGATCGCCTCCGAGCGCCAGGCCGGCGCCCAACCCGGAACAGCACAGCCCGGAACAGCACAGCCGCCAGGAGGCGGCACCACAGGCGGCACGACAAAGAACGGCACTGACGCCCCGGCCACCTAGGCCAGTCAGCGCCGAGTAGAAGGAAGATAAGGAGCAATCCTCATGGGTTCGGTACGGGTAGCCATCGTGGGCGTCGGGAACTGCGCAAGCTCCCTCGTCCAGGGCGTGGAGTACTACAAGGACGCCGACCCGGCAAGCCGGGTGCCGGGCCTCATGCACGTCCAGTTCGGTCCCTACCACGTCAGGGACATCGAGTTCGTCGCCGCGTTCGACGTCGACGCCAAGAAGGTCGGCCGCGACCTGGCCGAGGCGATCGTGGCGAGCGAGAACAACACCATCACGATCTGCGACGTGCCGCCGACCGGCGTCACCGTCCAGCGCGGCCCGACCTACGACGGCCTCGGCGAGTACTACCGCGAGATCATCACCGAGTCGGACGAGGCTCCGGTTGACGTGGTCAGGGCGCTCCGCGACGCGCGGGCCGACGTGCTCGTCTCCTACCTGCCGGTCGGCTCGGAGGAGGCGGACAAGTTCTACGCGCAGTGCGCGATCGACGC
>Ga0335078_10010424_pt1 | contig 13756 bp, 11 predicted proteins | sample Lox_Sample_32_FD_206711 | JGI IMG/M metagenome (GOLD analysis project Ga0335078, IMG submission 206711) | Soil microbial communities from Loxahatchee National Wildlife Refuge, Florida, United States - Lox_Sample_3.2 | ecosystem: Environmental > Terrestrial > Soil > Wetlands | place: USA...
GTTCGGCGGCGAGACCGGTGGCCTGGGCGACGGAGTCGCGCACGTCCTGCGGCACCTGCGTGGGCGCCCACAACTCGCAGCTCGACCCGCGGAAATCGGCCGCGCAATTTCCCGGCTCCATGGGAGCATGCGCCATGAATGGAAGCTGATAAGACGCCTGAATACGGCGCCCGGAAACTTTCGAAACATCGCCAGTGGAATACAGAGTCGCCGATTTTCCGTTCGTCGCCTGCTTTAGCGAATCGAAAATGGCGGCGGAATTCAAGTCTTTGTTCGGGCCGTCATCCCACTGAATGTTCAACACCCGACGGCCCTCCATCGCGCTCCAAACGCTGTCGGCGACGACCGCTACTGCGGAGTCACTGATTTTGCCGACGTAGCCGACGCCGGAAATCTTGCGCGATTCTTTATCGTCAAAGGAAGCTATCCGGCCGCCGATCACCGGGCAGCGCGCCAGCACAGCGTGTTTCATCCCCGGCAGACGAAAGTCGATTCCGAACGGTGCAGTGCCTGCAACCTTGGCGGGTGTGTCGAGACGGGGTAGGGGCTTGCCGACGATCTGGTAATCCTTGGCCAGCTTGAGAGGAGGGTCGGTGGGAACGGGGAGCGTGGCTGCCCGGCTCGCCAACTCTCCGTAACTCAGCCTGCGGTTTGAAGTGGTATGGAGCACGCTGCTGTTCTCCGCTTTGCAACTGGCGCGGGGAACGCCCCAGTGCAGCGCGGCGGCCGTGATCAGCATTTCGCGCGCGGCCGCGCCCGCCTTGCGCATCGGGTCCCAGGTAGTACGAACGCTGGCACTGCCGCCGGTGCTCTGGTCGCCAAACAATGTGCTCGCGCCCGCCTGCTCGATAGAGATATGTTTCCAGTCGGCCTCCAACTCCTCGGCCAGAATCATCGGCAGCGAAGTGTGCACACCCTGCCCCATTTCCGAGCGCGCGACAACCACAGTGATTTTGCCGTCGTTGCCAATCTTCAGATAGGCGTTGGGGGCAAACGCGACTGCGTGCGAAGACGATCCGTGCGGAAGGTAGAAGCCGATTACCAGGCCCGCACCGGCGGCGACTCCGGCGGTAAGAAACGAGCGACGCGAGACGGGACTCATCGCGAACCGCCCGCGGCGCGATGAATAGCCCGCCGAATCCGGTCGTAGGTGCCGCAGCGGCACAGATTGCCGGTCATGGTCTCGGTGATCTGCTCGTCGGAGGGTTGCGGAACTTTGGCCAGCAGAGCCGCGGCCGCCATGATCTGCCCGGTCTGGCAATAGCCGCATTGCGGCACCTGTTCAGCAATCCAGGCCTGTTGCAAAGCATGCAGGCCATTCGCGGAGAGGCCCTCGATGGTGGTGATGTTCTTCCCCGTGGCCTGCGAAACCGGCGTCGAACAGGAGCGTACCGCCGCGCCGTCGAGGTGCACGGTGCATGCGCCGCACAATCCGGCACCGCATCCGAACTTGGTTCCAGTCAATTGCAGGGTGTCGCGCAGCACCCAGAGCAGAGGCGTCTCCGGGGAGACGTCCAGCTTGCGGTCACTGCCGTTGATGCGAAGAGTGAAGTCAGCCATATCGTGGAATGCAGACATCGTACTGAACCGGAGGATAAAAGTGAAATAAAACCAGTCGCGAGAATACAGAGTGGCTGCTTGTCGAGGCTTCTACCAGATCGTCTTTAGCAGGAGGCAGCTTCGCATTCCTTCCTCCTGAGTGACCAGGGCAATCCCTTCCGAGCGTGCGGTCGTTCTCGGGCCCCCCGCTGCTACACTGTCCTCCTATGCTTCCCGGACATGCAACCGCTGAAGGCACTGCACGTTACCTAGCCCGCTTCCCGCAGCTTGCGGAGGCTGGACACTTCCGCCGGCCGGAGCATGTGCCGGAAGTGAGCGGGCTTTCCCTGGCGTCGATTGGGTTGGGAACTTATCTCGGCGAGCCCGACGACTCCGCTGACCGCGAATATACGGACGCGATCGCAACCGCTGTCCGTTCTGGCGTCAACGTGCTCGACACCGCCATCAACTACCGTCACCAGCGCTCGGAGCGTAATCTTGGTGCGGCGCTCAAGCAGGCGGTCGAATCCGGCGAGTTGCAGCGCGATGAAGTTCTGGTCTGCACCAAGGCCGGGTATCTTTCCTTCGACGGCAATCCTCCCGCCGATGCGCGTGCTTATTTCCAGCGCGAATACATCGAGCCGGGCATTCTGGATCCCTCGCAGCTGGCTGGGGGGATGCATTGCATGACTCCGGCCTATCTGGCGAATCAGATTGAGCGCTCCCGCAATAATCTGGGATTAGAGACCATCGACGTTTTTTATATTCACAATCCGGAAACGCAATTAGGCGACGTGTCTCACGAAGTTTTCCACGTGCGGCTGCGCGAGGCTTTCGTGATGCTGGAGAAGCAGGTCAAGGCGGGCAAGATTGCCTACTACGGTCTGGCCACCTGGAGCGCCTTTCGCCTGCCGGAGGGCGCGCGCGATGCCATCAATCTTTGGGAAAAGGCAAAGCTGGCGCGGGAGGTGGGCGGAGACAATCATCATTTCCGTTTCGTGCAGCTGCCCTTCAATCTGGCCATGCCGGAAGCGTATGGCTTGCAAAATCAGAGACTGGGAAATCGCAAAACGTCACTGCTCTCCGCGGCGCTGGAGTGCGGGATCGCCGTCGTCGGCAGCGCGACGCTATATCAGGGCCAGTTGACCCATGGCCTGCCTGATCCAGTGAGAAAGACGCTGGGTCTGAAAAGCGACGCGGAGAACGCCATCCAGTTCTCGCGCTCGGCGCCGGGAATCGCGGCCGCGCTGGTGGGCATGGGTCACAAGGAACATGTGGCAGCGAATCTGAAAGTGGCGCTGGTGCCACCTACGCCGGCCGAGGAGTGGAGCAAGCTGTTCGGCAAAGATTGAGTTCCCGGCTGCGCAAGGTGCGGCTCAAGAAAAGGCGTTGTATGACAATCGAAGGCCTGGCGGCGGCCGCAACCGCAATTACTTCAGCGCTTCCAGCTTGGCCGAAGCGATCTGGCCGATTTCGCCAGTGGGATTTTCTTTCTTGATCTGTTCGTAAGTCCGCTTGGCTTCGAGCGGCTGATTGGCCGACTGGTAGGTGGCCGCCAACTCCATTTGCGCGGTGACTTTGCTCACCGTGGCGGTGGGTTTGGCGATCAGCCGTTGATAGATTTCGATGGCCTGCTTATTCCGATCGGTATTGCGATAGACCGACGCCAGGGCGAATTTCGCCAGCGCCGAGAGATCGGCGTTGTAATACGAAGCAACCGTCTGCAACTCGCGCTCGGCGGCGGCGTTGTCGCCGAGATCGGCGGCGGTTAACCCCACGAAATAGCGGGCAAAGTCCGCCGCATGGGTATGGGGGTACTTGTTGGCAATCTCCTGGAACTGCTTCTGCGCCGCCGCCGCCCGCTCCTTGGAGCTGGCAAAGCTGGGATTATCCGGCTGCGGAGGCATATTGGGAGGGCGAACCGGTGTATCCAGGGTACGGACGGCACGGGTGAACTCCACGCTGGCCTTTTGATCCTGCTGGCTGAAGTAGTACCAGCCCCCGGTGGCGAGGGCGGCCAGCACCAGCACGACCACTCCGATAAGAATCAGCCTGCCCTGATGCTCGGACGACCAGACGACCGTTTTTTCCGCGGCGTCAATGGTGACCTGGCTGAAGCGATCCTGTTTCAGTTGATGGCGGGTCTCTGCGCGCACAAACGTCCCTTCTATTGTGTGGGGGTCTACGCTGACAAACCACCAGTTTAACAGGCCAAAATCGGCAGCGTCAAAGCGATGAACCACAAAGGTGCACCAAGGAAAGCCCGGCACGCTAGGTTCTCCTTTGTGAACCTTCGTGTCCTTTGTGGTGGATCGAATTAGAAACAAGATCACCAGCGTTTGAAGATGACGGCCACCGCGCAAACGATCAAGGCAAACCCTGCCAGATAGTTCCACTTGAATGGCTCTTTCAAATACCACACGGAGAAGACCGAAAACACGGTGAGGGTGATGACTTCCTGAATGGTCTTGAGCTGGGCGACGCTGAACTCATAGGAGCCGATGCGGTTGGCCGGCACCTGAAAACAGTACTCGGCGAAGGCGATCAGCCAGCTGATGACGATGACCTTGAACAACGGCGTCTGGCGGTACTTCAGGTGTCCGTACCAGGCGAAGGTCATGAAGATGTTGGAGCAGGTGAGCAGAAGGATGGTTCTCATGGCGTTAAGATGCTGCCAGAATCAGGGGAGGGTTTTCCAGCCCAAGTCATCCTGAGCCTAGGACTACTTCGCGAATGCGAAGCGGTCACGGAGTCGAAGGACCCCTTGCCGGCATGCTGGCATAGGCGAATCCATGCGTTCTCATCGTGGCCCAAACGAGTGAAGCGAGAACTCCCTGAAGAGCTATTACAGGCTTCGAGGAACACGGGGTCCCTCGACTGCGGAGCCGTCCGCTCAGCGGACGACTCCTTCGCTCGGGATGACAACGGTAGGTGTGCTGCCGCGCTGTTATAATCAAAAATTGCGCTCATGCCTAGAAAGCGTTTAGTCCGCTCGACCACGGTTCTGTGTGTCCGCCGCAACGGCAAGGTGGTAATGGCTGGTGACGGCCAGGTCACGCTGGGAGAAGCCGTTATCAAGCACACCGCCAAGAAGATACGGCGTCTGTATCAGGATAAAATTCTGGCCGGATTTGCCGGCTCGACCGCCGACGCCTTCACTTTGTTCAGCCGTTTCGAGGCCAAGCTCGAGCAGTACCACGGCAACCTTGGGCGTGCGGCCGTCGAGCTTGCCAAAGACTGGCGGACCGACAAATTCCTGCGTCACCTGGAAGCTTTGCTGCTGGTTTCCGACAAGGAGCAGACGTTCCTGCTGAGTGGACAGGGCGACGTGATTGAGCCCGACGGCGGCATTGCGGCCATCGGCAGCGGTGGGCCCTACGCGCAGTCGGCGGCGCAGGCTTTGGCGGCGCACACCGAGCTCTCGGCGCGTCAGATTGCCGAAGAATCAATGAAGATTGCCAGCCAGATCTGCATCTATACCAATGAGAGAGTGACGATCGAAGAGTTGTAAATTCGTCGTTAGCCGTTCGCCGCTTGTCGCCGGCTGAAGAGTCCGGGTCAAACGACCAACGACAAGCGACTAACGACCAACGATTAACTTTATGGCCATCTATCTGCCCGGTACCGTAGACGAAGAACAGATCGCACTCGACGAGCTGACCCCGCGCGAGATCGTCGCCGAGCTCGACAAGCACGTGGTGGGACAAAAAGAAGCCAAGCGCGCCGTGGCGATCGCCCTGCGCAACCGCATGCGGCGGCAGAAGCTGGCCCCGGATCTCGCCGAAGAAGTTATCCCCAAGAACATCATCATGATTGGGCCCACCGGTGTGGGCAAGACGGAGATTGCCCGACGCCTGGCCAAGCTGGCGAACTCACCGTTTCTGAAAGTCGAAGCTTCGAAGTTTACCGAAGTCGGTTATGTGGGGCGCGACGTCGAGTCCATGATCCGCGATCTGGTCGAGATCGCCATTGAGATGGTGCGGGAAGAGAAGCTGGAAGACGTTTCCGACAAGGCCGAGCTCAACGCCGAAGAGCGGCTGCTCGACATCTTGTTACCTCCGGCGACACCGCCACGCACCGATCCCACGCAGGCCGGCTTTGTGCTCGAAGGAACCACGACGTCCGGAGATTCCCAGTCCCGAACTCGCGAAAAACTTCGGCAGCAGCTGCGCGAAGGCAAGCTCGACGACCGCATGGTCGAGATCGATGTTCGCGAGCGCAATTTCCCTTCGTTCGAGATCATCTCCAACCAGGGCGTGGAGGAGATGGATGTCAACATCAAGGACATGCTGCCTAACATCTTCGGCCAGCGCACCAAGAAGCGGAAGATGAAGGTGAACGAAGCGCTGGAATACCTGATTCAGGAAGAAGAGCAGCGCCTGATCGACATGGACCAGGTAACGCGCACCGCCATCGATCGCGTCGAAGACGCCGGCATCATTTTTCTCGATGAGATCGATAAAATTGCCGGCCGCGAGAGCGGCCACGGACCCGATGTTTCCCGCGAAGGCGTGCAGCGCGACATTCTGCCGATCGTGGAAGGCACAACCGTTAACACTCGCTACGGCATGGTGCGCACCGACCATATTCTCTTCGTCGCCGCCGGAGCGTTCCATGTTTCAAAGCCCAGCGACCTGATTCCCGAACTGCAGGGCCGCTTCCCCATCCGCGTGGAATTGCAGTCGCTCACCATGGATGATTTCATCCGCATTCTCACCGAGCCGAAGTCATCGCTCACCAAGCAATACACGGCGCTGCTCGAAACCGAAGGCGTGAAGCTCGAATTCACCAAGGATTCGCTGGAAGAGATTGCCCGCTTTGCGTTCCGGGTTAACGAAGGCACGGAGAACATCGGCGCCCGCCGCCTGCACACCATCATGGAGCGGGTGCTCGACCAGATCAGCTTCGACGCTCCCGACAAGAAGGGCGAACACATCAAGATCGATGCCGACTACGTTCGCCAGATGCTGGCGGATATCGTGAAAGATCAGGATCTGTCGCGCTACATCCTGTAAATCCATTCTGGAACTGGCACTGGCTCGTGTGGCCGCGGGCGGCCCCGGGGCGTAATCAGCCGACTGCCAACCTGTACGCCACCACGATCCGCGTAGGCCCGGACGCCCGTCCTCCATCGCTTTGCTACACTCTTCGTCGATCTCCATGACTATCGACCGCACCCGCCTGAACTCCATCATGCAGCGCGAGCAGGAGCGCTTCATCCACGACCACTCCAAGTCCAAGGCGCTCTTCGAACGGGCCGGCAAGTCGCTGCTGGCGGGCGTTCCCATGAACTGGATGCGCAAATGGGCCGGGGCTTTCCCGCCATTTGTGCGCGAGGCGCAGGGCGCGCATTTTATTGACGTCGACGGCAATCGCTACATCGATCTTTGCCTCGGCGATACCGGCGCAATGACCGGACACTCCCCGGCTGCCACCATAAAGGCGGTCGAAGATCAGGTGCGCCGCGGCATCACCTTCATGCTGCCGGTAGAGGACGCGATCTACGTCGGCGAAGAGTTGCAGAAGCGGTTCGGCTTGCCGTACTGGCAATTTGCGCTCACTGCCACCGACGCCAATCGTTTCTCCATTCGCCTGGCGCGCAAGATCACGCAGCGTCCGAAGATTCTGGTTTTCAACTGGTGTTATCACGGCACGGTGGATGAGACCTTCATCACCCTGCACCCGGATGGCACGGCCTCTGCCCGGCGCGGCAACGTGGGACCGCCGGTCGATCCCTCGGTCACCACGAAGGTAGTCGAGTTCAACGATCTGCCCGCGCTCGAACGCGCGCTTGCCCCGGGCGACGTGGCCTGCGTGCTGGCCGAGCCGGCCATGACCAACGTGGGCATTGTGCATCCCGAGCCGGGATTTCATGCCGCCCTGCGCGAGCTTACTCGCAAGCATGGAACCCTGCTGATTATCGACGAGACCCACACCATCTGCGCCGGACCAGGCGGTTACACTCGCGCCGAAAAGCTCGATCCCGATGTGGTGGTCTTCGGCAAGCCGATTGGCGGTGGAGTCCCGGGCGCGGCTTACGGTTTTAGCGCAGAAGTAGCGAAGAGAATTTCCGTCAACGACAATCTGGAAGACTGCGATGTGGGCGGAATCGGCGGCACGCTGGCGGGGAATGCGGTGTCACTGGCAGCCATGCGCGCGACTTTGGACAAAGTGCTCACGCCGGAGGCCTTCGCCCGCATGATCCCGATGGCCGAGCGTTGGACCGCCGGAGTGCAGCAGGCGATCACCGAATTCAGTTTGCCCTGGCACGTTACCCGCCTGGGATGCCGCGCCGAATATCTGTTTGCGGACGAGGCGCCAAAGAATGGCTCGGAAGCTCACGACGCCATGGACTTCGAACTGGAGCGCTGCCTGCATCTTTACTGCATGAACCGCGGCATCCTGCTCACGCCCTTCCACAATATGGCGCTGATGTCGCCATCGACCAGCAAAGAAGATATCGATCACCACAGCCTGGTTTTTCGCGAGGCAGCCCGGGAGTTGGCGGGGTAACTTCCGTGCGTGGTTGCGGTTCATTGCGCGTGTTAGGCTGGCATTTCCATGAAGCTGGCAGGTTACCTCGGCTGCGGTGTGTTTGTTCTTATGCTGGCAGGGCTCACGGCCTGCGGCGTGCCGGGCATTCCCAAGCCACCGTCGCTGCAGTTGCCTCAGCCAGTCACCGATCTTCGCGCTCTGCGAAAAGGCGACACCGTCTTTCTCGCCTGGGCCGTGCCCGACAAAACCACCGACTTCCAGAACGCCCGCCGCTTGGGAATTACGCGAGTTTGCCGCAGCACGACTACAGGCATGACCACTTGCGCCAATGCCGTCGGCGAGGTCGCCGCTCCTGCCCTCACAAACACAAAGGCGAAGCCGGCGGAGCCGCGCAAAGCCGCTCCCAAAGTACAGGCGAGTTACAAAGATGCGCTGCCGGTGTCGCTTCTCAGCCGCGAGCCTTCATCGCAGATCTTCTACGCGGTTTCCGTCCTCAACCAGAATGGCCGCACCGCCGGGCTCTCCAATGTCGTTTCGGTTCCGGCGATCGCCGCTTCCGCGCCGCCATCGGATTTTGAAGCACAACTCACCGCCGACGGCGTGGTCCTGAGTTGGACCGGGAGCCCACACGTCGGATCGCCGCAGTTACGGCGTCTGTATCGGGTCTACCGTCGCGATGCGGCCACCAACACGGATGCAGTCGTCGCGGAGTTGCCCTTCGGTACGCTGCGAACCTATCTGGTGCTCGATCACACCTTTCAGTGGGAGCGAACGTATCTGTACCGGGCCACGGTGGTCAACGTCATCCATCTCGAGGGCAAGCCGGAAGCGCAATTCGAAGGCGTCGACACAGCGCCCGTCAAAATTGTTGCCCACGATACTTTTCCGCCGGCCGTTCCCAGCGGCCTGCAGGCGGTGTTCTCCGGTGTCGGACAACGGCCGTTCATTGATTTGATCTGGGCGCCGGACACCGACGCTGATCTTGCGGGATACAACGTCTACCGCCGTGAAGAAAATGGCGAGAGTCGCAAGGTCAATGCCGCGCCGGTTAAGCCTTCGGCCTATCGCGATCCGAACGTCGTCTCCGGACATACTTATTTCTACTCGGTGACGGCCGTTGATGCGCGCGGCAATGAGAGCGCGCGATCCAATGAAGAGAGTGAGCGCGTACCGTAATCTTCTTGGTTGTCATCCCGTGCGCAGCGAGCGATCTGTAGTTTCGGGGATGGCAAGAGCTGCAGGTGCTAACGGGGATTTCGCACCCGTACCTGCACTTCGGTTCCGTCCGGAAGCTGGCCATCGAGCAGCTCGATCTTTCCCGAGCGCACCACGCCGTTGAACTCGTGGCGCTGGCTCGGGATCGCGGTTGCACGGGCGAGGACGCCCGCGCCTACATTTTCTGTGCGGCGGCCCATCCCTTTGTCCATGGCGGCGTTGGCCAGGCGATCGGCTTCCTGATTGTGTCCGCGGAGCACATGGCCGATGGAGAACCACTCCAGCTTCGCGATCAGCTCTTTGGCGCGCGCGTGCAGGTCCTGCAGGGTGGCATTCTTGACTTTGTAGATTCCTTTGATCTGCCGCACCAGCAGCTCCGAATCGCTGATCACTTTCAGCGCCTTCGGTTCGTGGGCCACCGCGTACTCGAGCGCGGCAATCAGTCCCTGATATTCAGCGAAGTTGTTGGTCTGGTGTCCGAGATAGTCGCTGAGGCTGGCGACCTTTTTTCCGGTTTCATCCTGAATCACCACGCCATAGCCGGAGGGCCCGGGATTGCCGCGGGCGCCGCCATCACTGTAGGCAACGAGGTAGTGGGAAGGCGTGGGGCGAAACGAATCCAATGCAGGCATGGCAAAAGTTTACACTGGGCGAAAGGAAGGGGCGGTTTCCAGCGAGCAGTTCTCGGTTCTCAGTGCGGGCTGGCCGGCTTTAGGTAGCGATCGAACCACTGGGTCAAGCGCGTCATCACATCGCGCTCATGGTCGGGTTGAAGGAAAACGTGGCCCTCGCCAGGATAGATCACCAGCTCGGTTTCCACGCCCAGCGTCTTCAACGCGTGCCAGAACTCGCGGGATTGGGGCGCGGGGCACTCGCCATCGCGCTCGCCCACGAGAAGCAGGGTCGGCGTCTTCACATTCTTGATGAAGGTAATGGGCGCGCTTCGAGCGTAGACCGCGGGATCGTCATACACCGAAGCGCCGAAGTAAGGGATCATCCACTCGTCGATGTCATTTTCACCGTAATAGCTCAGCCAATCGGAGAGTCCGGCTCCGACCACGGCGGCGCGAAAGCGATGAGTCTGCGTGACCGCCCACATGGTCATGTAGCCGCCGTAGCTCCAGCCGGTAATGCCCAGTCGGTCGCCATCTACCGGCACGGTTTTCAGGATTTCGTCCACTCCCGCCATAATGTCGCGAAAATCCCCGTAGCCGAAATCTTTGACATTGCCCTGGGTGAATTTCTCGCCCTGACCGAAGCTGCCGCGGGGGTTGGGAGAAAACAGGAAATATCCGTGAGCCGACAGTTCGAATGTGTTGAAAAAATCGTCCGGCCAGCCGACGCGCACGGTCCCGGCGGGTCCGCCGTGCGCGTCCACCACCATGGGATAGCGCCGCCCCGGATCGTAATCTTTCGGATACGTCAGCCAGCCCTGAATCTCCATGCCGTCGCTCATCCAGTGCACGCTCTTGATCACTCCCCACGCCGGCCGTTGCTCCGAGTTGTTATGGGTAACCTGCTGCCACTCGCCGAGCGGTCCGGCCCAGATTTCCGGCGGATGCTCCAAGGAATCGCGAATCGCGGCGGCGTTACGCGCGTCGGTAGAGAGTGAGATGGCAGTCCCACCCCAGAATCCGTCGGTGATCACGCCGGAGCCGTTCCAGAAGGAAGAAATTTTGCCACTCGTGAGGTCGACCGCGGAGATTCCAACTTGCCCGTCGACTTCTTCGGTGAAATGAATCGTGCCCGGCAAGCGCCAATAAATTCCGGCCGGCGAGGCGGGGATTCCTGGCGTCACGTCACGAGGCGCGCCTCCGGACTTGGAGACCACGTAGATGTCGCCACCGGTGAATCCTTCGTCGCTCATCAATCCCTCGATGAAAGCGATGGATTGGCCGTCCGGCGACCAGCGGGGCACGGCGATCTGCAGGCTGGGTTTGTAGACCGGCTGCAGGGCTCCGCCGTTTGCGGCAAGGATATAGACCTGAGCGACGTACCAGTTGGGGTCTCCTGCGCCGTGCGCGGCGATAACGGCGAATGTCTTTCCGTCGGGAGACCAGTCGTATTCGTAGACGTACATATCTGGCGGTGAGAGTTGTCGAACCTGCTCTGATGCCAGATCGACGACTGCCAGGCGCTGCTCATAAACTTTTTCGGCGATGACGCCGGTTTGTTCCGCCATCGGCATGAGCGGGTTGGCCTGGGGCGCGTTCTCGGTGAAGAGGAAAGCCAGTGTCTTTCCGTCGGGCGACCATGCGGGGGCGGCCAGTGAGCCAGTGACATTGGTCAGCCGGCGCACGCCGTGACCGTCCAGATCAGCCAGATAAAATTGCGGCTGCTCATGGCTTCCCGCATCGGAGAGAAACGCGAGCCGCCGGCTGTCGGGCGACCATGCAATGGTCTCTTCGCTGGCAGCCATGCCCCCGCTGGCGGCGGAAATGCGGCGCGGTTTGGCGCTGGCAGATTTCAGATCCTGCACGAAGATGGCCGAGCCGTTGAATTCGTCGCCGACGTTCACCGTTTCCTCCACCCAGGCGACTCTAGTGCCATCGGGAGAGATGGCAGTTTGCAGAAATGGCCGCACGCGGGGAGCAGCAGCCTGAGCCTGAGCGCCGATAGTCGCTAGACAACATGCAAATGCGAGGACTGACGCCGGACAGCTTCGTCTCATCATGTGTCCTTCGGGATGGTGGATGACTGCAAAACGAAGAAAGAGGGTATCCCAAGCCGGTGGTGATTTCAAACGCGTTATCCTGTCGTCGAAAGACCCCTTTTTAGCTCGCGGTCACCCGGACGCATAAAGGCATTCGTACTGCGCTTTGAGTGGAGCGAATTCCCTGCGTCGGCATTGCAGGGTTCGGAGCAAGCGGGGTCCTTCGACTACGTTGTCGTTCGCTTCGCGGACGACCACTTCGCTCAGGATGACACTTCTAAGTTAGGCTGCGACGTGTTCATCGTCCTGCGGCCAGACGGGTGGCGAGGCGTGGGGGAAGGTTGGCAGCGAGGATGCGGTCCTGGGCGGATTTTAGATTGTAGGGAACGCGGCAAAAGGTTACCGTGCGGTTTTCAGAATCAAAAAGGGCGAAGGCGGCCCGCCAGTCGCCGTCGCGGGGCTGGCCGACGGAACCGGGATTGATCAGATAACGCAACCCCTCTTTCAGCTGAAATTCGGCAACTTCGCTTTGGCCAACGGTCTTATAGTCGGGATGAAACGATTCGATGTGGACGTTGTTCGTCTCAAATGATCCCTGCAGATGAGTGTGGCCGAAAAAAGTGACCGACACGGAACTTACCACCAACGGCTCAACCGCGTCGCGCACCGTAACCAGGTAATCGTCCTCGTCGATGGGGGAACCGTGCACAAACTGCAGGCCGGCGAGTTCGCTGACCTGCACCGGACCTTGTGGAAGCGCTCGCAGCCACTCCAGATTCTCCGGGCTGAGCTGGCTGCGAGTCCACTCTGCAGCCAGAGCTGCGACGGGATTGAAATCTCTGAGATCCATGAGGCCGCAGACGGCTTTGTCATGGTTACCACGGACAAAGATTTTGCCCAACGCCCGCACCCGCTCGATGACCTCGTTGGGACTGGCGCCGTAGCCGACAACATCGCCCAGGTTGACGACCACGTCGTGCGCTGGGGCTACCGCCAGGCTAGCCTCGAAGGCTTCCAGGTTGCTATGGATATCGCTGATCAGAAGGACGCGCACAGGTCACCAGGCAAAGTGCCGATTATAGACGGTTGTTGCATGTTTCGGTAAGGAATGGGAAGCCCGAGTCATTCTGAGCGAAGTGATCGTCCGCGAAGCGGGCGACCACGCCGTCGAAGAACCCTGTGGTCCTCGGCATTCGCATGGACGATTCGAGGAGTTCCTCCTGGGACCGAAGGAACGCGGTGAAAACGCCTTTACGGGTTCGTCTCGCTTTATTACGAATAAGGGATCTTTCGACTGCAGGAGTGCTTCGCATTCGCGAAACACTCCCTTCGCTCAAGATGACGCGTGGTTAGATAGTGTTGACCACGGGGCACCTGGCCCAATGACCCCGACTGACTTGTTGCAGCGCGGGCAAAGCGCGAGTGCACTCTGCTACGCGAAAGCCGCAGCGGGGTTCAAAGGGACATCCCGCAGGAACCGCGTGCAGTGGAGGCACAGCTCCCTCAATGGTGGGAAGCGCGCGAGTGCGATCCGTTTTCAGGGTAGGAACGGCATTCAGGAGTCCGCGAGTGTATGGGTGCGCGGGAGCACTGAAGACATCGTGTTTCGACCCCAGTTCGACCAGGTTGCCGAGATACATGACGGCCACGCGATCGGCGAACTTTGAGACCACTGCCAGATCGTGGGAGATGAGAAGCATGGCCAGGCCGAGTTTTTTTTGCAGGTCCGCGAGGAGATCGAGAATCTGAGCCTGGATGGTGACGTCGAGCGCCGTGGTGGGCTCGTCGGCGATTAGCAGCTGCGGACGATTCACAATCGCCATGGCGATCATGACCCGCTGGCGCATACCGCCG
>Ga0335078_10010425_pt1 | contig 13756 bp, 11 predicted proteins | sample Lox_Sample_32_FD_206711 | JGI IMG/M metagenome (GOLD analysis project Ga0335078, IMG submission 206711) | Soil microbial communities from Loxahatchee National Wildlife Refuge, Florida, United States - Lox_Sample_3.2 | ecosystem: Environmental > Terrestrial > Soil > Wetlands | place: USA...
GATTCACTGACTCGGAAACCGGGGCTGGGGTGGCGAAGGCGTTCCGGGGGGTACGGTTGCGGGGTGCGGGGGTGGTCGCGATGGAGAGGCGTGACGTGGGCGGGACGAGGTTCGTGTGTTATAGACGGGTGACTTGGTTCTGAGCTGGTCGATCTGGCTGACAGCAATCCTGTGGTGTAACTGGCCGGGCTCGACGAACTCTGCGGCTGACGGCGGGTTCGGGTACGCTTTGGCCGTTGGGGAGTCCTCGGGATCGACGGCTTGTTGCCCGAGTGGCGGCGGCTTCGCGGTGCGACACACTGCGACCTTCATGTAGCCGTCGTGTGATCTTGGCCATGCACAATTACGTTCGAGCGCCCGTAGCTCAGCCGGACAGAGCAGCTGCCTTCTAAGCAGCGGGTCGCGGGTTCGAATCCTGCCGGGCGCGCAAAGTAGCTCTGACCAGCGGAAACGCTATTGTTAAGCTGCGGCCACCGGTCAAATCCGGCCGCCGAGCGCACGCCGGGAAACGGTGCCCTAGCTGCGAATACACGTTCCAGTCCGGTCTGTCATCGCCAACTACAGCGCTCCCGCAGCAGATTACTGCGTTACTTCCTGCGGTACCGGTCAGCTCTCTCGCAGTCTTCTCACGAAGGCCAGCCGATCCAGTGGATCCTTGGGCATTGGGCCCAGGGCGGTGACCGCCCTGGTGGGCGGGGCGTGCTCGGCGGCGATCTCGGTGAGGTAAGCGCGGCGTGCGAGGTCGGCCATCTCGGGGACCTGCGCAGACCACAGGCCGGGCGGGCGCCGGGATCAGGGCGCCGGTCCAGTCCAACCCAGCGCGTTTTGTCGGTGGCATGCGGCACGATGTACGCGTGGCTGACGAAGTGGGCTCGTTGGCGCGCGGGCCGGGGAAGCCGCAGGGCGACGTTCCGGTGGCGGCGCAGCCTTTCACTCATCTCGGTGTTCCGCACGCCGAGCATTACCGACGCTTGCTTCGGGTCTTCGCGCGGGCGAAGGAGCGTTTCGTTGTGCATCTGCGCCCGGAGGACGTTGCCGCAGAGCTGCGGGTCGATGCCGATGACCAGCTGACTGAGGCGCTGGAGCAACTGGTCAAGTGGGGCAACCTGCGGGCTGACGTCGACACCAGCCGTGTCACCACGGTAGAGGACTTTCACCGTAAGCGGTCGCTGTACCAGCTCACGGCCGAAGGGCACGCGGCCGAGCAGGCGATCTCGTTCTACGAGGAGGCGATCGGCCGACGGGGCCAGCTCCAGTCGGTTGCCCTGGCCGACATCGCTGGCCAGCTCCAGGCGCTGCTCGCGCTGGCCCGGGAGAGTGATCCCGATCCGGCCAAGATTCACCTGCTGCTGCTATCTGTGGCGGAGCGGTTTTCTTCACTGGCGGATAACGCACAGGCGTTCATGTCCGCGTTGCGGCGCGCGATCGACTTCTCCGACGGAGACGTCGACGGCTTCATCGCGTACAAGGAGCGGCTGATCGATTACATCAACCGGTTCATCGCCGACCTCGCCAACTCCGGTGCCCAGATCGCGGTCCTGCTAGGTGACCTGGAAGCCGCGGGTCACGAGCGACTGCTGGCGGTTGCCGCCAGGCGTGAGGCCGCCGACGCGGCCCCCGAAGGGGCGGACGCGGCAGCGGCGCTGGCCGACGCGGAAGAGCAGGCACTCGACGCGTGGCGAAACCGGTGGCGCGGCCTGGACGACTGGTTCACCTCGCGGGACACGGGGCATCCATCCCAGGCCAGGCTGCTGCGGCAGGCTGCGGTGACCGCGATCAAGCAACTCGTTGACACGGTCGGCCTGCTTAACGAGCGGCGCTCAGGCCGGTCGGACAGATCGGCGGACTTCGCTGCGCTCGCCCGGTGGTTCGCTGAGGCACCGGACGACGCGGCGGCTCACCGGCTGTGGCGGGCGGCGTTCGGCCTGTCCCCCGCCCGGCACCTGTCCGTGACCGGCGACACCGCGGACGAGTGGGAAAATGTGCCGGCCGGGACGCCGTGGGGCGAGGCCCCGCCGATCCGAATTTCGCCGCAGCTCAGGAAGACCGGGAGCTACGAGCGGCGCGGCAAGCCCACTCAGGTGAAGGACCGCTCCGCGGCCAAGGAACTACTGCGCCGCCAGGCCGAGCACGAGGCCGCGCAGACCACCGAGGCACGACGGCGGCTGCGCACCAGCGGGCCGGCGCTGCTGTCCGACCTGGACGTGCTCGAACCGAGGGCGTTCCGCCTCTTCCTCAGCCTGCTCGGTGACGCGCTCGCGGCCCGCGCGCCCGGCGACACCGAGGTGAAGACCGTCACTAGCGACGGCAGCCTGGAGGTGCGGCTGCGCCTAGTCCCAGACGGCGGCACGGCCGCGATCAAGACCGAGGATGGGGTGCTCACCGGTCCCGAGCACGTCATCGAGATCACGGACCTGGTGCCGTGATCCCCGCCGAGGAACAGGCGCAGCGCCAGGCCGCCCTTCGCGCCCTGCTCGCCAAGCCGCTGCTTGTCGCCGCCGAGGACGCCGAGTCGCTCATACTGGTCCGGCGGCACCTGCCGGCGCTCAGCGGCTGGCTGCGCAGGGAGACCGGCTGGCGGCTGGCCGCAGACGCGGAGACGGCCCGGCTGTTCAAGACCGCCCCGCTGGCTTCCGACGCTACCCGTCCCGCTCGTGGATACAACCGGGAGCCGTTCAGCCGCCGCCGGTATGTCGCTCTCTGCCTGGCCTTGTCCGCGCTCGCCCGCGCCGACGCGCAGACCACGCTCGGCAGCCTCGCCGACGACGTGCTCACCGCCGCCGCCGAACCCGGCCTGGCGGCTACCGGGTTCACGCTGACCCTGGACAGCAGGAGCGACCGCGCCGACCTCGTGGCCGTGGTCCGGCTGCTGCTCGCCTGGGGCGTGCTCAGCCGGGTCGCAGGAGACGAGGACGCGTACCTGTCGGCCAGCGCCGACGTACTGTACGACGTACGCCGGCCGGTACTCGGCCTGCTGCTCACCGGCAGCAGGGGCCCGTCGACCATCAGCGCCCGCGGGTTCGAGGCAGCGCTCGCGGAACTGACCGCCGAGCCGGTGGCTGAGACCGACGAACTGCGCAACCAGGCGCTGCGCAGAATGCTCACCCGGCGGCTGCTCGATGACCCGGTCGTTTACTACGACGAGCTGGCCGAAGACGAGCGTGCCTACCTGATCGCCCAGCGGCACAACATCACCGGGCGGATCAGCGAGGCCACCGGGCTGCTGCCGGAGCTACGCGCCGAGGGCATCGCCATGGTCGACCCGGACGACGAGCTCACCGACGTGCGGATGCCCGAGCAGCGCACCGACGGACACGTCACACTGCTGGTCGCCGAGTACCTGGCGCGCAGGGCGCGGACGCCGCGGGCCGAGCTGCTCGCGTTCGTCCGACAGGCGGCGCAGGCGCACGCGAGCTACTGGCGCAAGGGCGTCACCGATCCCGGCGCGGAGATCGAACTGGTCGGGGTCGCGCTGGACAAGCTCAGCGCCCTGCGCCTCATCGAGGTGGAAAACGAGGCCACGCACGACGGTACCGGCCGCGTGATCCGCAGCCGCCCAGCCATCGCCCGCTTCGCTCTCGCCGAGCCCACCATCCGCGAGCCCGGCAGCTTCCCCGGAGGCAAGACCGGAACGAACCAGGCTAGAAAGGCGACGGCCGATGCTGCCAGCACCATCTTCTGAGCGGTGGAAGCCCCTGCGGGCCGGCCTGGTCGACATGTTCTACTACGACCAGGAGGAGTTCTGGTTCCATGACGGCCGTCTGCTACTGCGCGGCAACAACGGAACCGGCAAGTCCAAGGTGCTCGCCCTCACGCTGCCGTTCCTGCTCGACGGCGACCTCGCGCCGCACCGGGTGGAGCCGGACGGCGACCGGCAGAAGCGGATGGAGTGGAACCTGCTGCTCGGCGGCAGGCACCCCAGCCCGGAGCGCCTCGGCTACACCTGGCTGGAGTTCGGCCGCAGGGGCGCTGACGGCACTGAGGAGTTTCGCACGATCGGCTGCGGGCTGAAGGCCGTCACCGGGCGCGGAATCGCACGGCACTGGTTCTTCGTCACCAGCCAGCGCCCCGGTACTGAGCTGCAGTTGCTGCCCGGCAGCCGTGTCCCGCTCACCAGGGAGAAGCTGCGGGAAGAGATAGGCCAGCACGGGTTCGTGTATGACCGGGCGGCCGACTACCGCCGGGCGGTGGACGAGCACCTGTTCGGCCTCGGCCCGCACCGCTACGAGGCCCTGGTCAACCTGCTAGTCCAGCTGCGCCAGCCGCAGCTGTCGAAGAAGCCGGACGAGAAGCTGCTGTCCAGGGCGCTCACCGAGGCGCTGCCCCCGCTCAGCCCCGGCCTCGTGACGACCGTTGCCGAGGCGTTCCGCGGTCTGGATGAGGAACGCGACGCGCTGCGCTCCCTCGCCGAGGCTCAGGAGGCGGCGACCGCGTTCCTAGGCCACTACCGCCGGTACGCGAAGGTGGCGGCCAAGCGTAAGGCCGCCGGGCCGAGGCTGACGCAGAGCCGCTACGAAGGGCTCGGCCGGGACCTCGCCACCGCCGAGGATGCCTTCACCGCCGCTCAGCAGCAGCTGGACGAAGCGCAGCGCGAGCTCACGCAACTGGAGGAACAGCGGACCGAGCTGGAAGCGCGCCAAGGCGCGCTGCAGGCCGATCCCGCGATGCGCGACGCCGAGCGGCTCGAGCATCTCCGCGAGGACGCCGACCGCAAGGAGAAAGCGGCGCAGGTCCAAGAGGCTGACCGGGACCGGCACGCCGGCCAGGTCAGGCGGTATGCCGACAAGGCGGCCCGGACCGCGCATCGGGCCGGCGCTGGACGAGACAAGCTCGCCGAGGCGCTGCGCGAGGCCGCGACCACGGCCGCCGACGCAGGCTGTGCCCAGCAGCACCAGGCATCGGTCGCGGCACTCGACGGCCCGAACCGCGAAGGCGGCCTGGATACGTTCCCGCCAGCCGACCAGGTCGGCGGCGGGCACCGCGCGGTCGCTGCCTACCTGGATACCCCCGAGGCGCCCGCGGCCGACATTCTCGCCCAGGCCAGACGGGACGCCCAGGCCATCGCCGACCGGCAGGCGCGGGCTATCGCGCAGCTAGAGCGGCTGCTCGCCGACGTCGCTGGAGCGCGCGGGCAGCTACATGCCGCGCAGGAAGCCGAAAACAGGCGCTCGGCTGAGGTCCACGCCGCGGCGGACCGGGTCACGACCGCGGACCTGGCGGTAGAGGAACGGATGCGGCTGATCCTGGACGGCTACCGCTCGTACCTGAGCGGCCTGGCCGAGCTGCGGGTGGCCGATCCCGACGAGCTCATCGCCACGCTGGAATCCTGGGGCCTCACCGGTGAGGGCACGAACCGCGCGGCTGCGATCATCGACGACGCCGTCCGCGTGACCGGTGCCGAACTTGGCCAACTGGCCGGGGAACTCGGCAGTCAGCGGACCCGACATGTGACGCGAGCGGGCGAGCTGACGGAGCAGATCGGCCGGCTGCGCGCGGGCGGCCACGACGCCCCGCCGGTTCCGCCTACGCGGGCACCGGGGGTCCGCGACGGCCGTCCAGGCGCGCCGTTGTGGAAGGTGACCGATTTCGCGCCGGGCCTGGCCGATGACGAGTGCGCCGGCGTGGAGGCCGCGCTCGAGGCGGCGGGGATCCTCGACGCGTGGGTGACGCCCGACGGGAACCTCGTCGACGGGGACGTGGTTGTGGTGTCCGGGCTTGCCTCCGTGGCTGGGGAATCGTGCGCCAGCCTGCTGGTGCCCGCGATCGACCGGGCCGATCCCCAGGCCGCGGCGTTGGATGAAGTGTCAGTCGCATCCGTTCTGAGTGCTATCGGACGTGAGCCCGGGACCGCCGACGGCGGTGCAGCCTGGGTGACCACGGACGGGCGGTGGTCTAACGGGGTGCTGAGCGGCGCTTGGCGCAAGGACCAGGCCGGCTACATCGGCGAGGGGGCCCGGGAGGCTGCGCGGCGGACGCGGATCGAGCAGCTCGAGCGGGAGCTCGAGGCTGAGCGTGCGGTGATCGAGGGGCTCGACGCGGACCTGGCGGAGATAGCAGCGCGGCAGAATCGCCTCGCGGACGAGCACCGCAGTGTGCCGCCGGATGACGGGGTCCGCGAGGCGCACACCAAAGCCGCCGAGCGGCGCGAACAGCTCGCGCAGGCGCGTATAGATCATGCGGAGACCGTTGCGCAGCTCCAGCAGCGGCAGGGGGAACTGGCGGCCGCACAGGTGCGGGCGGCGGAATTCGCGGCCGATGTGAGCCTGCCCGCGGATACCGGGGATCTTGCCGCGGTGCGAGACGGGCTGGGCGCCTACCGGATAGCGCTCGCCGCTCTCTGGCCGGCCGCCGAGGCGGCGCACGCAGCGATCCGCGCCGCGGCCGACGCCGAGAGCGAGTTCGCCAGCAGCCGCCAGTTGCTACTGGAGGCAAGCGAGCGGGCCGCCGAGGAGCGGGAGGCGGCCGGTGCGGCGGCGACGACGTATCAGGAGCTGCTAGCCACCGTCGGCACGGCGGTCGAGGAACTGCAGCGGCGGCTGGCCGGAGTGACCGATGCCCTCGGCCGGAACAAAGCGGCACATGGGGCCGCCCGCGACCGGGAACGGGACGCGATCGGGGCGAGCGGTAGGGCGGACGGGGAACGCGGACGGCTGCGGACGGATGTCGAGGATGCCATGCGGCAGCGGGACGACGCGGTGCGCGAGTTCCAGGCGTTCGCCGCCACCGGGCTGCTGCGGGTCGCGGTAACGTCGCAGGAAATCCCTGACGTCGAGCGTCCATGGGCGGCGACGCCGACGGTGGTCCTGGCTCGCGCCGTCAACGCCGAACTCGACTCCGTGGACGACGCGGACGGGCCGTGGAACCGGATCCAGAAGCGGGTGACCGAGGAGCACAAGCTGCTGGCGGACGCGATGGCCAGGCATGGACACTCGGCGGGGCTGACGCTGAGCGAGGGCGTCATCGTGATCGACGTGCTCTTCCAGGGCCGTAGCCACGATCTGCCAGGGCTGGCCGAGGCGCTGGCGGCGGAGGTGGAGCAGCGGACCACGCTGTTGTCGGCGCGAGAGCGGGAGATTCTGGAGAATCACCTCCTCAACGAAGTGGCGGGAACGCTGCACGAGCTGATCTCAGGGGCCGAGGCCGAGGTCAGGCAGATGAACGACGAACTGGAATCGCGGCCGACGTCGACCGGCATGAAGCTGCGGCTGATCTGGCAGCAGGCCAGGAACGCACCCGAGGGACTCGACCGGGTCAGGCTCAAGCTCCGGCAGACGATCGACGCGTGGTCCGCCGCTGACCGGGCGCTCGTGGGGACGTTCCTACAGCAGCGGATCGCCGCCGAGCACGCGGACAATCCGGCGGCCGGCTGGGCAGAGGCGCTGACCTCGGCGCTTGACTACCGGGGCTGGCATGAGTTCGTGATCCAGCGGTATCAGGACGGGCACTGGCGGCCCGCTACCGGCCCCGCCTCGGGAGGCGAGCGCGCGCTGGTGGTATCGGTTCCGCTATTCGCGGCGGCTTCGTCGCACTACAAGTCCGCCGGCAACCCGCACGCCCCGAGGCTGATCGCCCTCGACGAGGCATTCGCCGGGGTGGACGACGACTCCCGCGCCAAGTGCCTGGGCCTGCTCGCCACCTTCGACATGGACGTGGTCATGACCAGCGAGCGCGAGTGGGGCTGCTACCCGCAGGTGCCCGGACTCGGCATCTCCCATCTCGCCCGCCAGGACGGCGTCGACGCGGTCCTGGTCACCCCGTGGCGGTGGGACGGCCGGGAACGCCGCAGGGCCGACCGGGCGGCGGTGTGACCGACACCGCGGAGGACGGCACCAGGCTGCACCGCCTGCTCGGCGGCGAGCCCACCACTTGGCTGGTCCAGCGGGCGCGAGACCGGCTGGAGGCCGGGCGCCCGCTGACCGGGACCGTGACCCTGACCGGGGCGACCGTGGAGCAGCGGCGGGCGGTCGAACGGCTGACTGGCAGGCCGCCCCGTTCTGGCACGTCGCTGTCGGTGTCGCTGCCCGAGGTGGACCGGGTCCTGCGCGAAAGCGGTGCCGCGCCGGGCGGACTGGCCGAGGCTGTAGCGCTTCTGAGCGGTCCGCTCCGGGACCGCAACCGCGACCGCGCGGATACGGCGTCCGCCTGGGCGGCCGCGTTCGCGCCGCTGGACGAGGCCGTGGCGGGCCGCACCGAGCTAGCCGCCTGGCGGGGGTGGCTCGACGCAACCGGCGTCGTGCGCCGCCTGGCCCCGTCCCCTAATGAGGCCCTGGCGCTGCTTGACCAGTTGGCGGCAGTGCTGCGACGACTGCCGTCGCGGGGAATACCAATCGGGCGGCTCGCTGCCGAATGCTGCGGCGACGCGCACGCCCTCGATGACGGCCGCCCGGCCGGGACGCTGGCCATGTCCGCGGTCCGCGCACTGGTCGGCCTTCCGTTCGCGGCCGACGTGAGCACGGACTCCCGCCGTACAGTCTGGGCCTGCGTGGGCGTTCACCTTGACGACCTCTCCTCGCTGGTGCTGTGTCTCGGCCTGCCCGGCGACAGCCACACCGCTCTTGGCAAGGTGCTGGCGTTGCACCGGGAAACCGGACAGCCAGCGGTGCTCACCCTCAGGCAACTGCGCTGCCACGATGGAGCGCTATCAGCGGGACTCGTGCGGATCTGCGAAAATCCCGTGGTGATCGCGGCTGCCGCGGACGAGCTTGGCAGCCGCTGCCCGCCACTGGTCTGTGTCGGCGGCCAGCCATCCGCCGCCGGATGGCAGTTGCTTGACCTCTTGGCGGCGGGCGGCGCAGAGTTCCGCTACCACGGCGATTTCGACTGGGGCGGTATCCGGATCGCCGGCGCGGTTCGTCAGCGAGTGGGCCAAGGACAGTCGCTCTGGCAGCCGTGGCGGTACGACAGGGACGCTTATGAGGCCGCGGCAACGGCAGTGTTGGCTCTGCAGGCCGCCACGCGGCTGCCCCGGCTGACCGGCGAGCCGGTCGCGACCCCCTGGGATCCGAGTCTGGCGGCCGCCATGGCGTGCCACGATGTTCGCATCGAGGAGGAACTTTCCCTCGACACCCTGCTCGCGGACCTGGCCTGACCGGGTTCCGATCAGGTAATGCGACCGCCGGAAATCAAGGCCCCAGACACTCGAGGCACGATTGCCCTGGTCCGTGCTTCATGTGCCGATGGAATGTGGGATCCCTGGAAAGCGTTTGGCCGACCGGCCATGGCCGACCGTGTTACGAGTTCGTCAGCTGACCAACCGCTTGAGCGAGCAGCATCAGAGCCTCACCGAGCACATTCACCTCATTAATTGAATTTCTCCATAAATGCAACGCTCGCTAGCGTAAATCGCAGCTATGACGCACGGAGGCCGAAATGTCGGTGCCGCGATGCATCGTGGGCTAGAAGGCCGTCTACACGAGGAGAGATGTCGTGGCCGACAATAGGATCTGGCTCGATGTGGCTTTCGCGGAAAAGGATGAGGCAAAAGCGCATGGGGCTCGATGGGACCCGACAGCAAGGCGCTGGTACGCGCCTCGACCCGGTATGACAGCGCTCGATCGCTGGCAGGCACTGCCGGACGTGCCTAATCTGCTTCCTGACGAAGACCGCAACTTCGGTCCTGGCCTGCTCGTAGACCTCGTGCCGAGTAGCTGCTGGTTCAGCAACGTGCGCTCTTGTGTCGATCAGCGCGACTGGGAACGTCTGCGCCGGATGATCACCGACAGGGCAGGCCAACGCTGCGAGGTATGCCGACGAGGCCAAGACCGGGAGGCTCGCCGGTGGCTGGAAGCACACGAGCGCTGGGCATATGACGATTCGAACAACGTGCAGGCGCTACGTCGGCTCATCTGCCTGTGCACCGACTGCCACACCACCACTCACTTTGGCTTGGCATCGATAAATGGAAAGAACACCGAAGCATTCAAGCATCTATGTACCATTACGGGATTGCCCGCGGACCAGGTCAGTCAGCATATTGATGCAGCATTTGCGCTCTGGCGAAGGCGTTCTGCCATGGCTTGGGAACTCGATCTCAGCATCCTTGTCAGGGCCGGCGTCGCCGTCACGAAGCCCCCTTCCGCCACTGAGCGCGCGGATCTGCCCAGCAAAATTCTTCGCCGCATCTGACGCCGTCAACGTGTAAGTTCGCGAAGGCCGCGCAAGCCGATACGGTTCGAAGCCCTCTGCGAGGGCTGGCTATCGCACGCTCATTCGGCTGCACCACAGACCAAGGATCCGTATCATATCTGATACAATAGGCTTGATGACAGGAGGTGGTAATGATGGCTGGACCGGAGTCTGAGGCCCCCGGGTTGGCACGGCCCGAGTTGGTCCGCGTGCTCGAATCAGCGGCAAGGCTTCAGGAGGTCGTGCCCGATGCCGTCCTGGTGGGCGGCTCTGCTGCGGCGCTGTGGGCCAATCACCGCTTCTCCTATGACCACGACCATGTGCTGCAGGATCTGAGCGACCGCTTCGACGCTGTCCTGGAAGCGATCGAAGCGACGGACCGTTGGGTGACGAACCGGGTGACCCCGGGGAAGGTCATCCTCGGCGAACTGGGCGATATCGAATCTGGGGTCCGCCAGCTCATCCGGAACAGGCCCTTGGAGGTCGTGGAGGTGGAGCTGCCGTCCGGACACGTGCTCCGAGTACCGACGCCAGATGAGACGCTGCGCATCAAGGGTTACCTGATTGTCCGGCGCAACCAAGTACGGGACTACCTTGACGTGGCGGCTCTTTCTGACAGATATGGGATCACTCACGCCGCGGATGTGCTCCGGCACATTGATGCCTACTACTCCGATCAGCGGGGTCCCGAGTCAGAGGGTGTGGCGACCCAGCTCGCCCGGCAACTGGCAGACCCTAGGCCGGCGGACGTTCGAATCATCGGTCAGCTTGGCCGGTACAAGGGCCTGGATGCACGCTGGACGGACTGGCGGAACGTGACCGATGTCTGCCTCTCGCTAGCCGTGGAGATGGTGCAATGACCACTACCCTGAAGTTCCGCAACATTGACGCGTCCCCAGATGACCCGGTGGAGACGTGGCCCTTCGAAGGGATTCTCGCGGCCGTTGAACGGGGCGCCCTTCCGGACTGGCGCAGGCTCGCAGCCGCGATCCGGGCCGATCCCTGGGGCCCGGTAGCGCATCAGGTCCTCGAAGCCATTCACCTCTCCCACCCTTACGGCACCACCGAGCTGCTGGAGGGTGTCGTGGCCCGTGCCCGCGAGCTGGCCGCGGACTCAGAACGGGCGGATGTGGCATCCGAGGTGCGGGGCCTCGTCGCCAGGTCCGGGCTATCCAAGCAGGATTTCGCGGAGAGGATAGGGACCTCGCGGTCCCGGCTATCGACCTACATGTCCGGCAAAGTCGTGCCCTCAGCGACCTTGATGGTACGGATGCGGCGGGTCGCACTTCACGCTTCTGAGAAGACTACTCAGGCCGCAAGCTAGGCATGTCTCGAGCTGCTCGCCGCTTACAATCTCGTCTCACCATGTGAGAGCAGATAATTATGCGGATATCGCTCTTGGACGACCTGGCCTCATGCTGGCTCTTCGCGAGAGACTACAGCGCTCGACCATCGCTGCCTTCTAAGCAGCGGGTCGCGGGTTCGAATCCTGCCGGGCGCGCCAGGTCAGAGCGTTCTAAGGCTTCTTCTGAGGTCTTAGGTGAGCCAATAGGTGAGCCAATGTAGGTGCTGTCAGCCTCGGTTACAGCCCGTCAGGGACACGCATCCGCAAGAGGGTGATGGCCCAGACCAAGACCGAGGTCCGGCAGAAGCTCAAGGAGCTCAATCGGCAGGCCGAACGTGGGGTGCGGCCGCGGCGGCACTACACGGTGAACGACGCGCTGGATGACTGGCTGGAGACCGGGCTGAATGGGCTGGCGCCTTCGACCATAACCGTGTACCGCAACACGATCGCCAAGGCGCTCCGCGAGGAACTAGGCACGGTCGAGCTGACGAAGTTGACCGCGGGAGCTGTCCAGAAGGCGCTGGCCAATCTGGCGGAACGGGTCTCGACGCGGACCGTGCAGATGGCGCACAACGTGCTGGTGCGAGCGATCCGGCACGCCGAGCGGGACGACCTGGTGGGGCGCAACGTCGCGGCACTGGTCAAGCCGCCGAAGGGGCAGCGAGCCGGGCGGCCGTCCAAGTCGCTGACGCTGGAGCAGGCGGTTTCCTTGATGGCCGCGGCTCGGGGGACGCGACTGGAGGCGTACATCGTCGTATCGCTGCTGTCGGGCGTTCGGACCGAGGAGGCACGGGCGCTGCGGTGGGATCACGTGGTGGCCTGGATTGGCGGGCAGTGGGTTCCGGTGTTGGAGCCCGGGTTCGATCATGAGCAGGTGGCGGTGTTCGTATGGCGCGCCGAGCGGGCCGGGGGCGACACCAAGACGCCGGAGTCCCGGCGGACGCTGGCGCTGCCGCGCAAGTGCGTGGAGGCGCTGCGGGAGCACCGGGTGCGGCAGGCCGAGGACCGGCTCGCGGCCGGGCCGCTGTGGCAGGATCACGGGCTCGTGTTCGCGTCGGCGGTGGGTACGCCGATGGACGATCACAATCATGCAGAACGGGCGATTTGGCGTGAGGGCCGGTTCGGACCCGGCGCGGACGGCGGCCGGGCCCTTGGTGGGCCCGGCCGTGTTTTCGAGGGTTAGGCGGTGACGTCGTGATAGGCGGGCGCGGTGTCGGCTGCGGTCATTTCAGCGGTGATCGGGGAGGGCTTGAACCCCTTGACGACCAGCCACACGCCGAGTGAGAACTCCCAGGCAGCTACCGGGAGGGTCGCGATCGCCGACCACGCGGAGACGTGCCCGATGCCGAGGAACAGCGTTGCGATGACGGCGCTGATGAGCAGGGGGGCTCCGATGAGTCCGAGCACGGGAAGGATACGGGGCACGAGCCGGGACCGGTACATCAAGGAGCCCAGCAGCAGGGCGTTGATGCAGGGCATGAGGGTCTGTCCGAGCAGGAACGTCCAGTTGTAGACCGCGACGTGCGACGCGCCGGTGGTGACGAGGGCGGCCGCATTTGTTCCGGCCGCTCCGCCCTGCCGCAGGGTCACCAGCGAGAGCAGGCTGATGACGCCGACGAAGATCATGCTCGCTTCAAGGACGCGGGCGGTGACGAAGCCCAGCGCGACGCCTTCATTCTGCCGCTTGACGACCGGGTACAGCGTGACGGCGGTGCCGATGCCGGCCAGCGCGACGATCACCTCCAGGAGGCAGCCCACGAGCACGCCCGTGTGGGTGCCGGAACTGAGGATCCAGTCCCGGTGGTTCTTCACCGGGCCGTAGAGGGCGAGCGTGGGGATCGAGATGAAGGTGATCAGGTAGAAGATGCCCGCGACCAGCGCGGTCTTTCTCAGCGAGGTCATCCCGGCTGGTTTGGTTGCTGTGGCGTGCATGGTGGTCGTCATATCGGTCTCCTTCAGTAGATTGATGAGTTACTGGGGCTCGCTGGCGGGCACTCGGGCTGGCCGGGTTGGACCTGGGTGACCGAGACCAGCGGCAGGCCTAGGTCGCGGACTTTCTGGAGCAAGCCATGCAGCGCGGCCTGGTCGGCTACCGGGCCGCAGATGATGGTGGTGCCGTCGTTCTCGTTGGTGAGGCTCAGTCCGTCAAACCAGGCGGCCCATCGGGAATCGAGGTGCCCTTTGAGGCGGATTTCGTACCGTCCCGGGTTGTGATGAGGGCCGGTCGATATGTCGCTCATCTGCCCTCCCTTCAGCTGTCGCCCGGCTGGATGGATCTCCGCCGGC
>Ga0335078_10010426_pt1 | contig 13755 bp, 11 predicted proteins | sample Lox_Sample_32_FD_206711 | JGI IMG/M metagenome (GOLD analysis project Ga0335078, IMG submission 206711) | Soil microbial communities from Loxahatchee National Wildlife Refuge, Florida, United States - Lox_Sample_3.2 | ecosystem: Environmental > Terrestrial > Soil > Wetlands | place: USA...
GCCGTCCTTGACGGTGATCTCGCCATACAGCGCGGCCGTCAGCGCATAAACGATCGCGCCCTCGGTCTGCATCTCGATCGACAGCGGGTTGACCACGTGCCCACAGTCGATTGCCGCAACGACGCGATGGACTCGCACCCGGCCGTCGTCGACGGACACTTCCGCGACCTGAGCGCAATAGCTGCCGCAGGCTTCGTTCAGCGCGATGCCGCGGAACACGCCCGCGGGAGGCGGGCTCTCCCACCCGGCGCGCTTCGCGGCGGCGTCGAGCACGGCGAGATTTTTCGGATTGTTGCGCACCAGGAGCCGCCGATATTGATACGGGTCGATGCCGGCGGCGTGCGCCATCTCATCGACGAAGCATTCCTTGTAGAAGGCGTTCTGCGTGTAATTGATCGCGCGCCAAACGCCGAGCGGCACCGGCGTCGGGCGGATGACATAGTCGATCAGATAATTTGGCACCGCGTAGGGCATTTCCTCGGTGAGGCCGCTGACGTAGCTGCGGTCGAGGAAATTACCGGTCAGATTAGGCACGATCGATGCGACGAAGGACGGGCCCGCCAACCTGATCGACCAGGCGACCGGCATGCCGGTCGCATCGAGGCCGGCGACCAGGCGCGCCATCCCGAACGGCCGATAGAGATCGTGCTGGACGTCCTCTTCGCGGCTCCACACCAGCTTGACCGGTTGCTCGACCTCCTTGGCGATCAACACCGCCTGCCGGACGAATTCCTGGATTGTGCCGCGCCGGCCGAAGCCGCCGCCGAGCAGCCTGGTGTGGATCGCGACCTTGCTGTCGGGCACGCCGGCCGCGAGCGCCGCCGTCGCCAGCGCGGTCGAGGCGTCCTGGCTCGGCGCCCAAACCTCGACGCCGTCCGGCCGCACATGCGCGGTGCAGGTCTGCGGTTCCATGGTGGCGTGGGCAAGGAACGGCACTTCATAATCCGCCTCGACCCGGTGCACCGCGCGGGCGAAGCCGGCGGCGACATCGCCGTCCGCGCGTCCGACTTGAGCCTGCTTTGCATCGAGCCCGCCTCGGACGAAATCGCGGATGGCGGCAGTCGACAGGCCGCCATGGCCGTGATCGTCCCAGGTCACGCCCAACGCCTTGACCGCCTGGTTGGCGCGCCACCAGGAATCGGCCACCACGGCGACCGCGTCCGCCATGCGCACGACACGGCGCACGCCTTTAATATCCTTGAGCGGATTCTCGTCGACCGATTTCAGAGTGCCGCCGAATACCGGGCATTGCCGAATGGCGGCGTAGAGCATGCCCGGCAGGCGCACATCGATGGCGTAGATCGGCTGCCCGGTGACCTTGTCGAATACGTCAAGGCGCTTGCGGGGCTTGCCGGCGAGCGTCCAGGCGCTTGGCGGCTTCAACTGCACCGCAGGCGGTTTGAGCTTGGCAGCGTCATCAGCGACCTGGCCATAACTGACGGTGCGGCCGCTCAGTGCATGAGTGATTATGCTGTTTTGGGCCGTGCATTGGGACGCCGGCACTTTCCAGCGCTCCGCCGCAGCGGCGATCAACATTTCCCTCGCCGTCGCGCCCGCGCGCCGAAGATAGTCCTGCGAGGCCGCGATCGAGCGACTGGCGCCGGTCGACATGTCGCCCCAGACACGGCCGTTGCGGAGGTTTTCCTGCGGCGACACGAACTCGGTGCGGACCCGGGCCCAATCGCACTGCAGTTCCTCGGCCACCAGCATGGCGAGACCGGTCATCGCCCCCTGGCCCATCTCGGCGCGGGCTACCCGAATTGTGACCGCGTCGTCCGGCGCGATCACGACCCAGCAGTCGACCGCGGTGGCGCCGCTCATGGCGGCGCGGGCGGGTTTCGGAACCGTCGGGGCAAGCATGCCGAGTGCGAGGCCGCCGCCCACGCGGGCGGCGCCGACAAGAAATGCACGGCGATCAAGTTCGCCGCCGGAACTCATGGATTCCCCCGTCTACGCCCGATCTGGCACTGCTACGTTGCCAAATTCCGGCATCGCCTGCAGCGCAAAATTGATCCCATCCCGGTTGTAATGTGGACGGCGCGGCCCGCAACCCATTTGTCGCGCCCCGCACCCGCTTCCCGGTCCATGATACGGTATGGCCACACCGGCAAGGCATCACAAGTCAGGGAATGGCCATGGGAGAGAATTCAAGAGAGGCGGCAGGCCGGAACACCAGCCGGGAAAACCCATCGCTCGAGCAACGCATCCGGGCCATTGAGGATCGCCTGGAAATCTACAATTTGATCGCCGGCCACCCGCCGAGCGCCGATACCGGCGCCGATTATTACGCTGAGGCGATCTATACCGAGGACGGCGAGTTCGATCGCGGCACCGGCCTGACCGGCGGCGTCGGCAACAAGGCCATCGCGGCCATGCTGACGAGTCCCGCCCACCAGGCCGCCATCGCCGGCGGGCTCGCCCATTTCACCGGACTGCCGCACGTCACGATCGACGGCGACGATGCGGTCGTCATCTCCTATTTGCAGATTCTGACGCCGAACAAATCCGGCGAGGCGATCGAAGTGCCCAATCACGGCGCATCGCGCGGCTATCACATCCACCGCGTGGTGACGAATCGCTGGGAGCTGCGCCGCACCGCCTCAGGCTGGAAGATCAAGCGCCGCAGCATCCGCCTGGTCGATGGCTCCGAGCCCTCGCGCGACATTCTGCGCGGTGCGCTTGCAAGCTACGCGGCGCGAGCTTGAGCGTGACGGCAACCGCACAAGTGGCGAACGTTACCGCGATCGAGCGGCGCGCCGACTGGAGCTGGCTCGCCAGCGCGGCGGCGATCGTGCTGGTCGCATGGCTCGTCCTGGTGCCGCTCATTTTCATGGTGTGGCAGAGCGTGCTGTCGCCGCAGACGGCGGTGACTGCGGCGCGCTTCACGCTCGACAATTACCGCCGCGCCTATGCGAGCGCCGATACCGCGCGCCTGTTCGTCAATTCGCTGCAATTCGCGCTCGGCAGCGCGGCCTTGGCGTTCTTCTTCGGCACGTTGCTCGCCTGGATCAACGAGCGCACCGATACCCCGTTCAAATCCCTGTTCTTCGCGCTGGCGCTGGTGCCGCTGATCATTCCGGGAATCCTGTTCACGGTGTCGTGGATTTTCCTCGGCAGTCCGAAGATCGGCATCATCAATCTTGCGCTGCGTTATGCGCTCCACACCGACATCACATTCATCAACATCTATTCGATCCCGGGGATGATCTGGGTCGACGGCCTGCACTATTCGCCTGTCGCTTTTCTGCTGATGAGCTCGGCCTTCCGCTCGATGGACCCCTCGCTCGAGGAGTCCGCGATGATGAGCGGCGCGAACATCGTCCAGATCGCGTGGCGCGTCACCATCCGCCTGGCTTGGCCCGCAACCGCCGCGGCGTTGATCGTGCTGTTCGTGCGCGCGCTGGAATCGTTCGAAGTGCCGGCGCTGCTCGGCTTGCCGGTCGGCATCGAGGTCTACACGTCGGCGATCTACAACGCGATCCACTCCTATCCGAGCCGGATCGGGCTTGCCTCGGCGTACGGCCTGATGCTGCTCGTCATCACCTCGCTGTGCATCTACCTCAACGCGCGTATCGCCACGCGCGGCAGCCGCTTTTCGACGGTGACCGGTAAAGGATATCGCCCGCGCGTCATCGGCATCGGGCGCTGGCGCTACGCCACCACGGCGATCTTTTTCACCTATGTCACTCTGGTGATCGTGCTGCCGTTTCTGGTGCTGCTATGGTCGTCGCTGCAGCGCTTCTACAGCGTGCCGTCGCTTGCCGCGCTGAAAAATCTCACGCTCGCGGCCTACCGCAACGTGCTCGCCTATCCGGAAATCGGCACTGCGATCTGGAACAGCGTTCTGTTGTCGCTCGTCAGCGCGACCCTGATCATGCTGGCGAGCTCTGCGCTGTGCTTCATCGTGGTGCGCACGCGACTGCCGGGGCGCTGGCTGATCGACAATCTCGCTTCGCTGCCGCTGGTGTATCCGGGCCTCGTGCTCGGGCTTGCCATCATGGTCTGCTATCTGATGCTGCCGATCGGCGTGTACGGGACGCTGTGGATCATGCTGATCGCCTACGTCACGCGCTTTCTGCCCTACGGCATGCGTTACAACAGCGCGTCGCTGCTGCAAGTGCACAAGGAACTCGAGGAATCGGCAGCCATGAGCGGCGCATCGCTCGCCGCCGTATTCCGGCGCATCGTGCTGCCGCTGCTCAAGCCCGGGCTGATCGCCGGCTGGATCTACATTGTCATCGTCTCGATCCGCGAATTGGCCAGTTCGATCCTGCTCTATAGTCCGGGGACCGAAGTGGTTTCGGTCGCGATCTGGGAAATGTGGCAGAACGGCCAATACGTTGAATTATCGGCACTCGGCGTCATGATGATCCTGGTGCTGCTTGGCTTCGTCGCGCTGGCGCAATTCCTCAGCCGCCGGTTTGGTATTGCGCAGGCGTGAAATAGAGCGATGATCCCGGCAGATAGAACGAAGCTTCAGGGCGGATACGCGTGAGCAAGAACAAGACCAACGGGATCATGATCCGGCGACTTGGCCGCATGCTATGCGGAGCGATTCTGGCGGCTGCCGTCGGCGCTGGGGCTGCGCATGCACAGGGTTATCCGACCCGGCCGATTTCGATCGTCGTGCCGTATCCTGCGGGCGGCGTCACCGACAGCGTCGTACGGTTGCTGACGGAGCGCATGCGGACCGTGCTCGGACAGCCGATCGTGACCGAAAACATGGGCGGCGCCTCGGGCACGGTCGGCGCCGCGCACGTCGCCCGCGCGGCGCCTGACGGCTACACACTGCTGCTCGGCAATTCCGAGGCGTTCGTGCTCACGCCCGCCACCATGAAGCTGCCATACGATCCGGCCACCGCGTTTGCGCCGATCGCGCTGTTGCCGAGCTACCCGTTCATTCTGGTGAGCACCAACGACGTGCCGGCCAAGACGCTCAAGGAGCTGATCGCCTGGATCAAAGCCAATCCGCAAAAGGTGCTCCAAGGCACGGTCGGCTCCGGTACCATGCAGCAGCTCTGCGGGCTGTCGATCCAGCATACGATCGCCGCCAAATGGCAGCTCATTCCGTATCGCGGCGGGCCGCCCGCCATGCAGGACATGCTCGCCGGGCAAATCAACTTCATGTGCACCGCGACCGGCAGCTTCCTGCCCTTGGTGCGCGCCGGAAAAATCAGGGCCTATGCGCTTACCGCCAAGAAGCGGTCGGAAGCCGCTCCCGATATCCCGACGGTCGACGAGGCCGGACTGCCCGGCCTTTACGTGTCGGTGTGGAACGCGCTCTGGGCGCCGGCCGGGACACCGCCCGAAATCATCGCCAAGCTGAACGTCGCTGCCGACGCCGCCATGGCGGATCCGACCTTTCACAAGCGGATCGTCGAGATGGGGCTCGACATGCCACCCGCCGATCAGCGCACCCCTGAGGCGCTGGAAGACTTACGCAAGGCCGACATTGCCAAATGGTGGCCGGTGATTAAGGCTGCGGGACTGAAGGCGGAATAGGCGCCGGGTGCAAACACTCCGCGCGCCTTGTATGAACAACCGCCGCTGCCCAGGGAGGCTGGCATTGTGCTGAGCGTACGCGCACTGTTTACCGAATACGCCAACGAACGCGGCGCGGCCGTCAAGGCGGCGCAGGACGTATCGTTCGAGGTGCCGGACGGCGAGCTGTTCACGCTGCTCGGTCCAAGCGGCTGCGGCAAAACCACGACATTGCGCTCGATCGCTGGACTGGAACGCCCGCGGCAGGGCGAGATCGAGGTCGGCGGCCACGTCGTTTTTTCCTCCGACAAGGGCGTCTTCGTCGCTCCCAACCGGCGCAATTTCGGCATGGTGTTTCAATCCTACGCCATCTGGCCGCATATGAACGTGTTCAAGAACGTCGCCTTCCCGCTCGAAGTGCGCAAATCGCGGCCGAGCCGCAAGGAGATTGAACAAAAGGTCATGCGCGTGCTCTCGGCCGTGCAGCTTGCCGAGCTTGCCGAGCGCGACGCCACGAAACTGTCGGGCGGCCAGCAGCAGCGGCTGGCGCTGGCCCGCGCGCTAGTGATGGAACCGCAGCTCCTCTTGCTCGACGAGCCGCTGTCCAACCTCGACGCCAAGCTGCGCGAAAAGATGCGGTTCGAACTCAAGCGCATGCAGCGCGAATTCGGCCTCACGACGATCTACGTCACCCACGACCAGAGCGAAGCGCTGGCACTGTCGCACGAGATCGGCGTCATGAACGAGGGCCGCATCGTGCAGATCGGCTCGCCGCGCGACATCTACGAGCGGCCGCGCAACAAGTTCGTCGCCGATTTCGTCGGCAACACCAACTTTATCGAGGGCACTATGCTGTCTGTTGCGACCGACAATGGCCGCTGCCGGGTCGCGACCCCGATCGGCGAGCTCAACGTGCAGTGCGTAGAGCCGCTTGCCAAAGGCACGTCGGTTGTGGTGTCGGTGCGCCCCGAGGACGTCGAACTGTCCGAAACCGCGCCGCCTCGGGACGAGGATGACAATCTTTACCGCGGCGTCGTAAACGCCAAGGTGTTTCTCGGCGACTACCTGGATTTTCAGGTCAAAGTAGGCGAATCTGTCCTCCTAGCCCGGGTTCACCCCTCCTTGCGCACGCCGACCGGCGAGCCTATTCACGTGCGCATGCGGGCGGAAAAATGTGTGGCGATCGCCGAGAGCGCCGCGTCGCGCGCGGCGGCTTAAGAATTTAACAGGAGTGCCAAATGGCCAAAAACGCTGTCGTTTCCGAGGACCTTGCCAACAAGTTCAAGACCGAGAAGGAAACGCCGTATACGCGTTGGGTGAAGGCCGAAGGGCTCGATATTCTGCCGTCGATCTACGTGCGCAATCTCAAAACCGTCGAGCTGAAGCCTTGGGCGCGGCGCGGCGGCAACGCGGTCTTTCTGAACCATGACGCCTCGCGCACCTCGAACGACTGCCATGTGATGGAAATCCCGCCCGGCAAGAGCCTCAACCCGCACCGGCAGCTCTATGAAGAGATGATCATGATCCTGTCCGGCCGCGGCTCGACCACGGTGTGGAACGACGCCGGGGCTCGCATCACTTTCGAGTGGAAGGAAGGCGCCCTGTTCGCCGTTCCGCTCAACTGCCATCACCAGCATTTCAACGGCTCGGGCCGCGAGCCGGTGCGCTACGTCGCGGTGACCAACGCGCCGCCGGTCATCAACCTCTACGAAGACATCGATTTCATCTTCAACACCAAATACGACTTCAAGGACCGCTTCTCCGGCGAGCCCGACTATTTCAGCTCCAAAGGCGAGCAGAAGGGCTTCCTTCTCACCACGAATTTCGTACCCGACGCAGTCAACATTCCGCTGATCACCGCGGCGGAGCGCGGCGCCGGCGGCGGCCATATCCGCTTCAATCTCGCCAAGGGCTCGATGAACAGCCACATCTCCCAGTTCCCGATCGGCACCTATAAGAAGGCGCACGCGCACGGTCCGGGCGCCCACGTCATCGTGCTGTCGGGCGAGGGCTTTTCGCTGATGTGGCCGGAAGGCGAGGAGCCGCAGCGGTTCGACTGGGAGGTCGGCACCCTGATCGTGCCGCCCAACATGTGGTTCCACCAGCACTTCAATTCCGGCGCGACGCCGGCCCGTTATCTTGCCTTCAAGCACGAGGGCGTCGCCATCCGCAACGCGCAGGGTGTGCCCAAGGCATGGATCAGCCGGCGCGTCGGCGGCGACCAGCTCGATTACATCGACGAGAAGCCGGAAATCCGCCGCCTGTTCGCGACTGAACTGGCGAAGCACGGCTCCAGTTCGCGCATGGAAGTGGCCTACGCCAAGGAGATGGAACAGCTCGGCATCAAGACGGCATAACCGTCCGCATCGCCGCCTGCATCGATCGTCCATTGCCGGGCCTGACCCGGCAATCTATGCTGACTTTGAGCAACAAAAATACCTGACGCCGGGCGTTTTGCCCGCAGAAAATGCCGCAATTCAGCATGGATCGCCGGTTCAAGCCCGGCGGATGACGACGCCCGGACGATGAAACCAGCGCCCTTCCATTATCACGCGCCGCGGCAGCTGAAGGAAGCGGCCGAGCTGCTGGCGAAATTGCCGAACGCCAAGGTGCTGGCCGGCGGGCAATCGCTCGTGCCGATGATGAATTTTCGCTACGTGATCATCGACCATCTGGTCGATCTCAACGGCCTCGAAGAGTTGCGCGGCATTGTGATCGGCGACGGCCGCTTGCGCATCGGTGCCATGACCCGCCAGCGCGATATCGAAACGTCGCCCGAGATCGGGAGGCTTTGCCCGCTGATGGCCGAGGCGCTCCGCCATGTCGGGCACCGCCAGACGCGCAATCGCGGCACCATCGGCGGCAGCCTGGCGCACGCCGACCCGGCCGCCGAACTGCCCGCGGTCTGCGCCGCCCACGATGCGATCGTCCACGTCGCGAGCGTACGCGGCATCCGGCAGATCGCCTTCCAAGAACTCGGCGCCGGCTTCATGGCGACATCGCTTGCGCCGGACGAAATGATCGCCGCCATCGATCTGCAACTCTGGCGGCAAGGTCATGGCTACGGTTTCCACGAATTTGCCCGCCGGCAGGGCGACTTCGCGCTGGCGGGCGCTGCGGCGCTGCTTGATATCGGCACCGACAATGTCGTTCGCCGCGCCGGGCTGACCCTGTTCGGCGTCGCCACGTCGCCGGTGCGCGTTGAGGCCGCCGAAGCGCGCCTGACTGGACAACCGCTCGACGCCGCGGCGATCCGCGCCGCCTCCGCGGCTGCGCGGCAGATCGAGCCGATCACCGATATTCACGCCAGCGGCGAGTACCGCCGCCATCTCGCGCAGGTCTTGAGCTCGCGCGCGCTCAACGATGCGGCGCAGCGCGCCGGCGTGCAAGCCTAGGATCGGTCATGGGCAGGCAAGCGGCACGAATGAACGTCAACGGCAAGTCCTACGCCCGCGTCATCGACGCGCGGCTGACGCTGGCCGATTTCCTGCGCCACGAAATCAACCTCACCGGCACCCATGTCGGCTGCGAGCATGGCGTGTGCGGCGCCTGCACCGTGCTGGTCGACGGCCGCACGGCGCGGTCCTGCCTGATGTTTGCCGTGCAAGCCAATGGCTGCGAGGTGACCACGGTCGAGGGACTCACGCCGGAGGGCAAGCTCTCGGTGCTGCAGCAGGCCTTCATCGACAATCACGGCCTGCAGTGCGGTTTCTGCACGCCCGGCATGCTGATCACCTTGACCGAGTTGTTGCGCGACACGCCGGACCCGACCGAGCAGGAGGTGCGCGAGGCGCTCACCGGCAATCTGTGCCGCTGCACCGGCTATGCGGGCATCGTGGCGGCCGCGCTCGACGCTGCGCGGCGGCTGCGCAGCGCCGACAAATCGGAGACCGCGTGATGGGCGCGAAGCATTTCGGCGCGCGCGTGACGCGGCTCGAAGATCCGGCGCTGCTCTCCGGGCGTGGACGATTTGTCGATGACGTGAAACTGCCGGGCATGCTGCACGCGTGTTTCGTGCGCTCGCCGCACGCCCACGCCAAGCTCGTCTCTATCGACAGCAAGATCGCGCTGATCATGCCGGGCGTTCATGCGGTTATCACCGCCGCCGATTTGCCCGATCCGATGCGGACGCAGCGGCTGCCGCTGCTGTTGCCCAATCCGGCGCTGGCGGCGACCAAAACCCAGCACGCGCTGGCGCACGACGAAGTCTGTTATGTGGGGCAGGCCGTGGCGGTGGTGATCGCCGACACGCGCTACATCGCTGAAGATGCCGCCGCGGCTCTGATCGTGCAGTACGACGTGCTGCCAGCAATTTCCGATTGCCGCACCGCCGCCGAGGACAATGCGCCGCACGTGCACGGCGATCTGCCGTCGAACGTCGCCTCCACGTTCCGTTTGGCTTATGGCGACACTGACAGCGCATTCGCGGATGCCGCACACGTTTTCACCGAGGGACTCTGGCAGCACCGCGGCGGCGGCATGGCGATGGAGACCCGCGCCGTGCTCGCCAGTCACGATGCGGCCTCCGACCTGCTCACGGTCTGGTCCGGAACGCAGACGCCGCATCTCGGCCGCCAGGCGCTGGCCGACCTGCTCGATCGCGATTTGCAATCGATCCGCATGATCGCGCCCGATGTCGGCGGCGGCTTCGGACCGAAGGCGATCTTTTATCCCGAAGAAGCGGTGATCGCGGCGGCGGCGCTGAAGATCGCTCGGCCGGTTAAATGGGTCGAAGACCGGCGCGAACATTTTCTGTGTGCGACGCAGGAGCGCGACCAGTACTGGGAAATGTCGATTGCGGTCGACGACGACGCGAGGATCCTCGGGGTGCGCGGCCGCATGCTGCACGACACCGGCGCCTTCGTGCCATGGGGCATCGTCATGCCCTACATCGCCTCAACGACGGTGCCGGGCCCCTATGTGGTGCCGTCCTATCAGCTCGACACGTCGGTCATGCTCACCAACAAGGTGCCGACCACCCCGGTGCGCGGCGCCGGCCGGCCGCAGGCGGTGTTCGCCATGGAGCGGCTCCTTGACCGCGTCGCGCGCGAATTGAATATCGACCGCGCCGAGGTGCGGCGCCGCAATCTGATTCAGCCCGAGCAGATGCCCTATGAGGTCGGGCTGCTGTTCCGCGATGGCAAGCCGCTGGTCTATGACAGCGGCGACTATCCGCGCGTGCAGGAAAAAGCGCTGGAGCTTGCCGACTATGACGGCTTCCGCGCGCGGCAGCGCGCGGCGCTCGACGAGGGCCGCTTCATCGGCATCGGCGTCGCCAATTATGTCGAGGGCACCGGGCTTGGCCCGTTCGAGGGCGTCACCGTGCGCGTGCTGGCGAGCGGCAAGGTCGTGGTCGCGACCGGCGCCACCAACCAGGGCCAGGGCACGCGAACCACACTGTCGCAGATCGTCGCCGAACAAACCGGCTGCCGCATCGACGATATCGTCATGACCATCGGCGACACTGGGGCCATCGCGCAAGGCGTCGGCGCCTTTGCGAGCCGCCAGGCGGTGAATGCCGGCTCTTCGGCGCTCGTTGCCGGACAGGCAGTCCGCAAACAGCTCGTGGCGCTGGCGGCGCGCGCGCTCGAGGTGGCGGAAAGCGACATCGATCTCGACGAGGGTCGGGCAACCTCGCGCCGCGGCAACAAACCCTCGATCAGCTTCGGCGATCTGGCGCGGCTGGCGCAGGGCATTCCGGGCGTGTCGCTGCCGGCCGGACAGGCCGCCGGCCTCGAACACACCGCCTATTTCACGCCGTCACAGGCCGCCTATTGCTCAGGCACCCATGTCGTCGAAGTGCAGGTCGACGCCATGACGGGCGGCGTGAAAATTCTCCGCTATACGGTTGCCCATGATGCGGGACGGGTGATTAATCCGCTGATCGTCGATGGTCAGGTGCAAGGCGGCGTCGCTCACGGCATCGGCAACGCGCTGCTCGAATGGATGCAGTACGACGCCAACGCGCAGCCGCTCACCACGTCGTTTGCGGATTACATGCTGCCGATGGCGACCGACGTGCCGACCTGTGCCATCGCCCATGTGGAGATCGACAATCCGCTCAATCCACTCGGCGTCAAGGGCGCCGGCGAAGGCGGCACCATTCCGGCGCCGGCTGCGATCATTTCCGCTATCGAAGATGCGCTGTCGCCGTTCAGCGTGCATTTCGCCGAAACGCCGCTGACACCGGAACGCATCGTCGCCGCGATGCGCGCCGCTGGCGCCTATGAAAGGCTGTTTGCCGCATGACCGACACCCAGCCCGAAGCGAAGACGACGCCGTTCTGGCGTTTCTCCTTGCAGTTCTATCGGCTCGCCGGCGTATCCAGCGCCTGCATCGCCTTGCAGGACGAGTACGCGGTCGACGTCAATCTCCTGCTGTTTCTCCTGTGGCGCGCCGGCGACGGCCGCCTGCTCTCGACTGACGAGGTCAGAGCGCTCGACGACAAGGTACGCGACTGGCGTAACCTCACCGTGGTTCCAATCCGCACCATTCGGCGCAAACTCAGAAGCGCGCGGACGCTGATCGATTCCGGAGAGCAGGAAGTGTTTCGCACCAGGATCAAGGCGATCGAACTTGAGGCCGAACGCTTGCAGCAGCAGGCGCTGTTCGCGCTCAGCCAGTCGGAACCGCTTGGCAAGGAAGCCGACCCGCATACGGCGGCGCACGGCAATATCTGCGCTTACGAACGCATCATGGGCGCGACGTTTCCTCGCGACATCCTGGACGCGCTTCTCGGCGCGTTCGATTCAATGACCAACGGTGAGCGCTCGAATGCGTCCATCGGCACGGAATGAGAGTAAAGGGCAAGCATGGCCAAGCATCCACAGCGGCTGATCGTCGGCATCTCGGGCGCCTCCGGTACGGTCTACGGCATACGGCTTCTCGAAATGCTGCGCGATGCCGGCGTCGAAACTCACCTGGTGATGAGCAAGTCCGCCGAAATGACGATGGTCTACGAGACCGACCTCAAGCCAAAGGATGTGCGCGCGCTGGCCGCAGTACATTATCCGAACTCCGATATCGGCGCGGCGATCTCATCCGGCTCATTTCCAACCATAGGCATGCTGATCGCGCCGTGCTCGATCCGCACCATGAGCGAGATCGCCTCGGGCGTGACCGCCTCGCTGCTGTCGCGCGCCGCCGATGTCGTGCTGAAGGAAAGGCGCCGCCTGGTGCTGGCGGTGCGCGAGACGCCGCTGCATGTCGGACATCTGCGCAGCATGCTGACGCTCGCCGAAATCGGCGCCGTCGTGTCGCCCATCGTTCCGGCTTTCTACAATCGGCCCAAAACCGTCGACGACATCATCAATCACACGTGCGGGCGGCTGCTCGACCTGTTCGGCATCGATACCGGCATCGTCAAGCGTTGGAAGGGCGGCCGGGCGGAAGATTAGTGCAGCGATCCCGGGACGTCATGCCCGGGCTCGTCCCGGGCCTCCCGCTGTTAGTGGCATGGCATGCGTTCCTGGAATCGAGATGGCCGGGACAAGCCCAGCCATGACGAATACAATCGGTGAGCCACAGCAAAAGGGGAATCGCCATGGACCAGAAACGCTACGATATCGGTCTCGCCAAGCGCAAACAGGTTTTGGGCGAGGCCTATGTGGATCGCGCACTGGCGAACGTCGACGATTTCAATCGCGATTTTCAACGCCTGCTCACCGAATATTGCTGGGGCGAGACCTGGGGCGACGAAACGTTGAAACCCCGCGAGCGTTCGCTCCTCAACCTCGGCATGATCGGAGCGCTGGGCAAGATGGAGGAGTTCGCCACCCATGTGCGCGGCGCGCTCAACAACGGCCTGACGCCGAATGAAATCCGCGCCGCGCTGACGCAGGTCACGATCTATTGCGGCGCACCGATCGGCGTCGATTGTTTCCGCGTGGCAAAGCCGATCATCGCCGAGCACCTGAAGAACAAGAAATAACGGCACGCGCCGCGGGGGCTGCGCCGGTCGTCACCAAAAAGAGGCCGTTTCATGCTCGATAAACCCGCACCCGGCAGTGCAAGACACCAAGGCTCCGGCCCGCCGCTCGATTTTCAGGAGCATATGGCGCGGCTCGATGCCGCCGGTCTGCTGACGCGCGTCGAACGGCCGATCAACAAAGAAACCGAACTGCATCCGCTGGTGCGCTGGCAGTTCCAGGGCGGGCTCGCCGAACACGAGCGGCGCGCTTTTCTGTTCACCAACGTGATCGATTCTGAAGGCTGCCGTTACGAGACGCCGGTCGCGATCGGGGCGCTCGCGGCCTCCGCGCAGATTTATGCGAT
>Ga0335078_10010427_pt1 | contig 13755 bp, 10 predicted proteins | sample Lox_Sample_32_FD_206711 | JGI IMG/M metagenome (GOLD analysis project Ga0335078, IMG submission 206711) | Soil microbial communities from Loxahatchee National Wildlife Refuge, Florida, United States - Lox_Sample_3.2 | ecosystem: Environmental > Terrestrial > Soil > Wetlands | place: USA...
AGGCCCGCCATCTGCTGGGTCATGGCGGCGACCTTCTCTTTCCTCGTTCCCTCCGCCGGCACAGGGAGTTCGTCGTAAATGTGCGCGTGCCAGTACTCGCCCTCATACCAGAGCGTCACCGGCATCAGAGCCGCCCCGGTCTGCACGGCGAGCGCAGCCGGACCCGCGGCCATCCGGGCGGCCTCGCCGAACAACGTCACCTCGACGCCGCTCGCGGTCAGGTCGCGATCGCACGGCAGGCAGACCAAGCGGCCCGCGCGCAGCCGCTGCGCCAGCACACCGAACACGCTTCGGGTGCCCCCGGTCAGCGGCAGGACCTCCATGCCCAGGCTCTCCCGGAACGCGACGAACCTATCGAATAGTCTCTCGGGGCGCAGCCGTTCAGCGACGGTCGTGAAGGAACCCGCGCCGCGGAGGATAATCCATGCGCCCGCCTGCTCCCAGTTGCCCATGTGCGGGAGAGCGAAGATCACACCGCGGCCGGCTGCCATGAAGGCGAATGCCGTCTTCTCCGCACCTGTCGCGCGCATCTGGCTGAGGATGGTCTCTCGAGGTATCGCCTGGAACCGGAATACCTCAAGCCAGTACCGCAGGTACGATCGCATGCCCGCACGAGACACCTGGCGCAGCTGGGTGCCCGTCGCATCGGGCCCGATGACCCGGCGCAGATTTGCCTCAAGCTGCTGCACGCCCCTGCCCTGGCGCCGCCAGGCGACCTCCGCAACAAGCATGAAAATGCCCCGTGCCCACGCCTCAGGCAACTTTCTGACCACGGTCCAGCCGAATGCATAACCGGCCGACGTCAGCCGGTCCCTCAGCGCTTGCACACCTTTCTCCCTCAGTTATGTCGGCGGCGCCGCGAGCGCACCGCGGCGGACATCAAGCACCCGCTGCCCGAAGGTGACCACGCTCGCCGCGGCGATCAGCCACAGGCCGGCCGCGAGCACATACGGGACGCCGAGGCCGGCCAGCCCGGTTGAGACCAGGCAGGCAAGTAGCCGCTCGGGTCGCTCTGCTATGCCCATTCCGCAGCTAAGGCCCAGGCCTTCGGCGCGCGCCTTCGCATATGACACCAGCACGCTCGCCACCAGGCAGAACAGAGCGACACCCGCGAGCAGCCTGCTGCGGCCGCCAGCGAAGAACCACAGCACAAGACCGGAGAAGATCGCGGCATCGGCGATGCGGTCCATGGTGGAATCGAGGAACGCGCCCCACGCCCCGGTGCTCCCCGTTACCCGGGCGACCGCGCCGTCCAGCATGTCAGTGAGGACGAATGCCGTGCACACAATCGTGCCAGCGAATAGGTGGCCGGCCGGGAAGAGGGCCAGCGCGCCGCAGGTGACGCCAATCGTGCCAACCACGGTGATCTCGTTGGGCGTGACGCCGGTCCGGGCAAGCGCACGTCCGATCGGGATGAGTACCCGGTCGAGAAGGGGTCGCAGGACGTTGAGCATGGCCGTCCGATCTTAGTGCCTTCGCCGCCGCGCCAATTCGGTCAGGGAGCCCGGCAATGGGCAGGCGCGATCCGGACGCGCCGGGTGATTCGGGGTGAGGGGTTGTGGTAACGGCGCCCGCAGGTAAAGGCTGAAGACACCGGAAGGTGAACGAGACACAACCCGGCAGGAGGCGGTGGGGGTGGCGGACAAGGCAGGAACCGCGGGAGCCGCGGGCAGGGCACCAGTGGCCGACGGGCCCGACGGCGTACGGAACGTCGTGCTCGTCGGCCACTCGGGGGCGGGCAAGACGACCTTGGTGGAGGCGCTGCTCGCGTTCACCGGAACGATCCAGCGTCCTGGGCGCGTCGAGGACGGCAGCACCGTAAGCGACTTCGACGAGGTGGAGGTCCGGCAGCAGCGTTCTGTGAACCTCACGCTCGCACCTGTGACGCATGCGGACATCAAGATCAACCTTCTCGACACGCCAGGATACGCCGACTACGTTGGTGACCTTCGCGCCGGGCTCCGCGCGGCTGATGCCGCGCTTTTCGCCGTGTCCGCGGCGGGGGGCGTGGACGGGCTTACCCGCATGCTATGGGACGAATGCGCGGCGGTGGGCATGCCCCGTGCGGTGATCATCACTAAGGTGGATCATCAGCGCGCGGACTTCGAAGAGGTGCTGTCGATCTGCCAGGACGCGTTCGGGGACGGCGTCGCACCCCTGTACCTCCCCGTGGCTGGCGAGCAAGGCGGCGTGCGGGGTCTGGTTGGCCTGCTCTCACAGAAGCTCTATGACTACTCGAGCGGCACCCGCACGGAAACGGACCCAGATCCTGGTGACCTGCCGCAGTTCGAGGAACTGCGCGGCGCCCTCATCGAGGGCATCATCCAGGAAAGCGAGGACGAGGGCCTCATGGACAGGTACCTGTCCGGTGAGGAGATCGACGCCAAGGTCCTCATCGAGGATCTCGAGAAAGCCGTCGCCAGGGGCAGCTTCTATCCCGTACTCGCCGCATCGGCCCCGCACGGGATCGGAATGGCCGAGTTGCTCGAGGTCATGACGCAGGCGTTCCCCTCGCCGGCCGAGCACACGATGGCCGCCGTCACCACGGTAGATGGCGCGCCGGTGAACGGGCTGCGCTGCGACCCGAGGGGCCCGCTGCTCGCTGAGGTCATCAAGACCACATCCGATCCCTATGTCGGCCGCATCAGCCTGGCCCGCGTGTTCTCCGGGACTCTCCGGCCCGACGTCGTGCTGCATGTCTCCGGCCACGGGATGGCCGATCGGGGGCACGCCGACCACGACGCGGACGAACGGGTCGGTGCCCTCACCTCACCACTAGGGAAACATCAGCGGACCGTCGCACACTGCGTCGCGGGCGACATCTGCGCGATCGCGAAGCTCAGTTCCGCTGAGACCGGTGACACACTGTCCGAAAAGGACCGGCCGCTGCTGATGGAGCCGTGGTCGATGCCGGAACCGCTGCTGCCCGTCGCGATCAAGGCCAGGTCCAAGGCGGACGAGGACAAGATGTCGCAGGCGCTGGCCCGGCTGGTAGCCGAAGACCCGACGTTGCGCATGGAGATGAACGCCGAGACCCGCCAGCTCGTCCTATGGTGCATGGGCGAGGCACATGCCGACGTGCTCCTCGACCGGCTGGCGCACAAGTACGGCGTCGAGGTGGAGACCGTCGATCTACGGGTGCCGCTGCGAGAGACGGTCGCGGGCAAGGCCCATGGTCTCGGCAGGAACGTGAAGCAGACAGGCGGCCACGGCGAGTACGGGATCTGCCACATCGAGATCGAGCCCAGGCCATCCGGTGCCGGTTTCGAGTTCGTGGACAAGATTGTCGGCGGCGTCGTGCCACGGCAGTTCATCCCGTCTGTCGAGAAGGGCGTCCGGGCTCAGATGGAGCTCGGTGCGGTGGCCGGCTACCCGATGGAGGACATCAGGGTCACGCTGTTCGACGGCAAGGCACACTCGGTGGACTCGTCCGACATGGCGTTCCAGAAGGCGGGCAAGATGGCGCTCAAGGACGCGGCTGACAAGGCGGGCGTCCTGCTGCTCGAACCTGTCGACGAGGTGTCCGTGCTGGTCCCCGACGACTACGTTGGCGCGGTCATGTCCGACTTGTCGTCGCGGCGGGGGCGGGTGCTCGGCACCGAGTCCGTGGCCGGTGGGCGGACGCTCGTCAAGTCCGAGATCCCAGAACTCGAGATCACCCGCTACGCCATCGACCTGCGCTCGATGTCACAGGGCACCGGCAGCTTCACCCGGTCATACCTTCGGCACGAGCCGCTGCCATCGCATCTGACCGACAAGGTTGTGAGTGCGGCCAAGAACAGCTGAGCGACCCCCCGACGGGCCTGCCACCGCCGAGGGGCCCGCTAGCCGACGTGGCCAGGGGTGAGCAGGCCGCAGGGCGCGTCCCGTGGATCTTGGTGGATGCGGGCAGTGATCCAGACGGCGACCGGCAAGGCGGAGGGGGAGCCGATAGTGGAGTTATCGGCGGCGACGGCAACGCCGCCGGTCGTCGTTCTGGGCGCCGATCCGCGCCGCCAAAGATCCACGGGACATGCCCTAGCTGCGGTCAGTCTGCGGGCCAAACCTCGGCGATGAGCTTGCGGGTGTCGCGTAGCAGTTGCGGAAGCACCCGTGTGTGCCCGACGACGGGCATGAAGTTGGTGTCGCCACCCCATCGGGGCACGACGTGCTGGTGCAGGTGCGCGGCGATACCGGCACCCGCTGCCCCACCGAGATTCATGCCGACGTTGAATCCCTGCGCGCCGGTGGCATCGCGCAGCGCCCGAAGCGCCCGCTTGGTGTGATCTGCAAGCTCGGTCGTTTCTGTCTGGTCAAGCTCGGTGTAATCAGCGGCATGCCGGTACGGGCACACCAGCAGGTGGCCGCTGTTATACGGATAGAGGTTCAGCACCGTGAACACGGTCTGGCCGCGCGCGACCAAGAGCCCTTCGGAGTCGGGAAGCCCAGGGACGCGGCAGAACGGGCACTGCCCCGCTGCCCCCAGCCCGCCAGGTTTGTTCTCGCCGCGAATGTAGGCCATCCGGTGTGGCGTCCACAGCCGCTTGAAGTCGTCGGGATCTCCTGCCCCGTCCTCGATCAGAGGTCCGTCCTTGGGCGCCACGGGTCCCGGCTCCGGCGCTCCGCCCGGGCCACTGCCGGGTATCCGCGGTACCGGCGAGTCAGGGTTCGGCATGGATGCAGCATAGGGGCGCGGCCACTCCCCCATCCGCTACCCGGCCGCGACAGACTGCGGCAAATCCACGCATAAACAGGTCGCCACCGCGGGCAATGCTCCCGAACCGGGGGTCTGCCGCCGACCCGGGCGGCCCGCCAGTCGTCTGCGGCTCATGGTCAGATCTGGATACGGTCCGCGACGGCCTGGACGATCTCGTCGAGGGCCTCGCTCACCGGGACGCCGTTACGCTGCGATCCGTCGCGGTAGCGGAACGACACAGCAGCCGCGGCCACGTCCGCGTCGCCGGCCAGCAACATGAACGGCACCTTCTGCCGCTGCGCGTTGCGGATCTTCTTTTGCATCCGGTCATCGCCATCGTCCACCTCGGCACGGATTCCCCGCTCCCGCAGGGCCCCCGCGACGCTCGATAGGTAGGGCACGTGAGCGTCCGCGATCGGGATCCCCACCACCTGCACGGGTGACAGCCAGGGCGGGAGAGCGCCTGCGTAGTGCTCAAGGAGGATGCCGAAGAACCGCTCCACCGAGCCGAAGAGCGCCCGGTGGATCATGCACGGCGTGGGCCTCGAGCCGTCCGCGGCCTGGTACTCGAGCTCGAAGCGGGACGGAAGCTGCAGGTCGACCTGGAGCGTGGAAAGTTGCCAGCGACGGCCGATGGCGTCCCGGACGTGCACGTCGATCTTGGGCGCGTAGAACGCGCCCTCCCCCTCGGCGATCACATACGGCAGCCCGGACGCGTCGAGCGCCTGCTTCAGCGCCGCCTCCGCCTCCACCCACTGCTCCGGCTTGCCGACAAACTTCTCCGGGCGGGTGGAAAGCTCGGCCTCGAAATCGGTGAGCCCGAAGTCGCGCAGCAGGTCGACCACGAACTTCAGCAGCGACGTGAGTTCGCCGGGCATCTGCTCCCAGGCGCAGAAGATGTGCGCGTCATCCTGGGTGAGACCGCGCACCCTGGTCAGGCCGTGCAGGACACCCGACTTCTCGAACCGGTAAACAGTGCCGAACTCGAACAACCGCACCGGGAGCTCCCGGTAGGATCTTCCCCGCGAACGGTAGATAAGAATGTGGAACGGGCAGTTCATCGGTTTCGGGTAGTACTTGGCGCCTTCCATCTCCATGGGCGGGTACATCGCGTCCGCGTACCACCCCAGGTGCCCGGAAATCTCGAACAATGTCGACTTAGCGATATGTGGGGTATTGACGAACTCGTAGCCTGCCTCGGCGTGCCGCTGCCGCGAGTAGTCCTCCATGACCTTGCGGACGATGCCGCCCCTTGGGTGAAACACCGGGAGGCCGCCGCCGATCTCGGGCGGAAAGGAGAACAGGTCGAGCTCCGCGCCGAGCCGCCGGTGATCACGCCGCTCGGCCTCAGCGAGCAGCCTGAGGTGCTCGGCGAGCGCGTCCCTGGACTCCCACGCCGTCCCGTAGATCCGCTGCAGCTGCGGGTTCTTCTCGCTGCCGCGCCAGTACGCGCCGCCGCTGCGCATCACCTTGAGAGCGGGAATCTGCCGCGTAGTCGGGAGGTGGGGCCCACGGCACAGGTCCTTCCACCGCAGGCTACGGGTGACGGCATCGAGGTTGTCGTAGATCGTGAGTTCCCCGTCCGCGGCGCTGTCGATCTCGACCGAGGCCCCGTCGGGTGCGGTGCCGGTGCTGGCGGCGGTGTCCGGATTGGTCGTCGAAGCACCGCCCTTGAGGCCGATAAGCTCCAGCTTGTACGGCTCGCTGGCCAGCTCCTTGCGCGCATCTTCGTCGGTTACCACGCGGCGGGAGAAAAGCTGGCCCTGCTTGATGATCTGCTGCATCCGGCGCTCGATCTTGGCCAGGTCATCGGGGGTGAACGGGCGGCTCACATCGAAGTCGTAGTAGAAGCCGTTCTCGATCGGCGGCCCGATGCCGAGCTTTGCCTCCGGGAAGAGATCCTGGACCGCCTGTGCCATGACGTGCGCGGCCGAATGCCGCATGATAGCCCGGCCGTCGTCACTGCCCATCGCGACGGGCTCCACGATGTCGCCGTCAGCGAGCGGCCATTCGAGGTCGCGCAGTTGACCATTGACCCTGGCGGCGATCACAGCCGCCGATCCCGCGGCGGTCCCGCCAGCGTGGGACATCTGACCCACTTCAGATCCTGCCGCAGGTTCCATGGCGATCGCCGCACCGGCGGTCGTGCCGGCCACAACCACAAACTCGCTTCCGGCGAGGGTGATGCGCAACTGCGGCACGGTAGACACCGACACTCCCTGGATACCTGGTGATGGATTGGGCACATACGGCCCACAGCACCGATGTTAGCGATCCGACACGACTGGCGCGCCCGGATGTCCGCCCCGGCGACAGGCGCGTCGCACGGTGACGGCCGCAGCGGCGGTTGACATGCTCCGCCCGGGACCTGACGCCCTTCGCTTAGACCCCTCCTGGACCCTCCTGCACCGTTGGGACGTCGATGGCGAGACTGGCACATGCTAGCGTAGTTGCCCGCCGGGACGCGTGCGCGAAGGACCGCGGGCCAGCCGGCCTGGGCGGGTTCAACCTGGGCCGGTTCAACAGGTGTAGTGGCGGCTCGGAGCGCATGGAGTTCCGCTTCGGGCGACGCTTACCTTGACGGTAAAACCGCAGCACTTAGTAGCAAAGGGCGACGACGGATGGCCAACTCGGGTAAGTGCTTAGCGATCGCGTCCGCTATCGACGGGCACCGTCCCGACAAGCACCGTCTCGATATCTCGCGCCAAGCCTTCTCCGCCTTTGCGACGAGCTTGCGTGAGATGGCCGGTGACACCCGGCAGCGGCCGCCGGGATGCCTGACCAAAACGTGCGCGGCCGGCTTGACGCGCGCATATGGCCTGCGCAGTCGGATGCCGTGCCTGACATGGGGGTGATCAATCGGCTCGCGCGCAGCGCGGTCGGCCGGAACACCGCCGTCGGCGCGGCGGCCGTCGCGGTCCTGAGCAGTTGCGCGTCGCCCGCAGCGGTGCGCCCGGCCCTCGTCACCGTCAGCCCACGGCCCAAGGCGATTCCTGTGTGCGCCGAACAGGACCTGCGCATCCGAGGGCCCGGGGCCACCGTCGGGACAATGCCAGGATCTGTCACCATCATCGTGTTCCGCAACGCGGGCGGCACTGCATGCTCACTCGAAGGCTGGCCGAAAGTCGCCATCCTCGGGCCGACGCCAGGGCCGACCGCAGTACCCATCCGTTATGGGACCGCGACCGGCGCATGGTCCATCGCGCTCACCCGCGTCTTGCTGCGGCCGGGCGCCAGTGCCGCAGTCTCCTTGCTGATCGGCACGCCCACGAATGCCAGCGGCTGCGGCTCGCCTAGATGGGCGGTCACGCCACCGCAGGGCGCGCGGAGAGTGGTTGTGCGCCAGCCGCCGGCAGGCCCGCAAGTATGCGCCGGGGACAGCATCGTCGTTTCTCCCGTATATCCGGGTGCTGCCCCGCGCGTCTCCTATTCGCCATCCGGCGCCACGCCAGAGGCCCGGGACACTCCCCGCGCCTCCCCCAGCTGACCACGCCGGTTCAGGGCGGACAGAACGCCTGCCCGGAGGGAGCGATCCCGCCGGGCAGGCGTTCCACTTCCGGCGCATTCGCACCCGTCAGCGCCATCGCCGACTACGCGGAGCCGTCGGCTGCCTTGATCAGATCGCCGTTGCAGTCATGCACCGATCTCGTCCTGGGACGGCACATGGCATGCAGGCGGGAAGAACCGGTCCCGCGCAGGGCGGGCGCACGCTTATCCGCCGAACTGTGCTACCTGGTCCGACCTGTTGCCCCGGCTACCCGGTTCGAGTCGTTGCGACCGGTCCGACCTTGTGGTGACCGTGGAGCTTGTGGTGACCGTGGAGTACGGATAACTCCCGTCTCACGAGTCCAGGCATTCGCCGTTGTGAGTCCCGTCGACCTGATCGAGATCGCCACCATACTTATTGAGCACGCCGTTGCCGCCGGACCATTGCCAGAGCAGCTGGCAGTTGGCCCGCGCGCCACCGAAGAAGCGCGCGTTCATGCCGTTAACCGACCACCGCGACGGGAACTTGCTGACGGAGCTCGTTTCGTTGATGAGCGTCCACTCTGACGTGTTAGGCAGCGTCTCGCTGCCGAAGATTCCGGTCCACGAGCCGTAGAAGTCGTCGCCAGCGCTGTAGACGGCGGGGAAGTAGGCGGTGTTGTCGTAGCTGTAGGTCAAGAATCCCCGCACCGTCGCGCGGGCCACTTTCTGGGAAATGAAGCTGCTTTCAACTTTTCCGCCGCATGGCCCGTTCCAGACGGTGTTCCACCCGTTGTGGTCCGGCGGCGCACCATTGTTCTCGATGTCCATGACAACATAGGGGAAATAGAACCCATCGCCGAGGTCGGCCGCGAAGAGTCGTTTCGCCTGGTCAGTGCCCCAGGTATTCGCTTCCGACGTGGTGCCGTTGTAATTGGGATCGCGGCCCGGGCCGGCCGCGAACCAGTAGCCGGCCGCACCCAGGCCGTGCCCGTGGGCCGCATTGGCCTGTGCGGCGTTGTAATTGCCCTGGACCCAGTTCAGGCCGCTAGCGCAGCCTTGCCAGTTTTGAAACGTTCCGATTTCCCCGATGTACGCACCGTAATAACCGTCCGTGCCGTTGCTGCAGTCGCCCTTCGGCTCGTAATAGGGGACGCTGGTGCCGCACGCATGCGGGTACGAGCTGTCGGTGCCGTGCCACCACCCGGCCGGATGCACCCCTGTGGTACCTGATTCAGCTGCCGCAAGCGCATTTTTCGCGATGGTCAGTGCCGCCTTGCCGCTCGCTGGGAGGTAGGGAAGGATCCGCGGCTCACCGCAGAAGCTCAGCGGCCGGGCCAGCGTCACCGTCAGGCCAGCGCCGAGGGCCACCGGGGATGGGTAGATCGTCGCAGACTTCACCCGCCTGCACGCTGCCCGTCCTGTCGCCGCGGCCAGCAGGGCAATCGACGCGGTGCCACCTGGCCGCAACGCCCGTGCCACCTTGGTTGTCGCACTGAATGCCTCGGTGTCTGGGAATGCCTTCGCAACCGGACTTGCGCCGGCTGACTCATGCAGCCGCACCGTCGGCCAGCCCTCGGCCAGTACGCACGAGCCGCCGCTGGCACGCAGCCGGAGCACCACGAGCGAGCCGGCCTGGCGGGAAACGGTGTGGGCGGCTTCCGCCCGGAGACCGGCCGGCCTGCATGCCACCGAGCCTTCGTGCTTCACCAGGGGAAACGGCGACGGGATCGCCGTTCCGCTGAGGGCTCTGATGGATTGCTTCAGCGTGTCTTCCCGGTAGAAAGGGGACAGCCGCAGCTGCCCGCCTACGCACGGTGCGAAGGAACTGCCCGGCGCCCGGACGGTCACCTGCCGGTCGCCTGCCGGCAGGGTCAGCCGGAGCGCCCACCTGGTGACGCACCCTGGCGTGGCAGCTGCACCGGTCACTGTGACAACGGCGCGCTGACCAGGGTAAATGACAATCCGCCGGTTACGGACGAGCCCGAGATTGCTGAACGCCACGTCGGTGACCCTGCTGGCAACCGCTTTTCCCGTGTCCCCGCGCACCTCGATTCGTGGCCATCCCCGAATCGAGCATGGTGACGTCCTGCTGACATTGCGCAGCAATATGTTCCAGGCTCGATTGCCCATTCCCTCAGACGGATCCCCTCGGATAGACGCTGGGATGCTTGCGCGCAGCTGGCTGGCGCCGCATTCAGGAAAAGCAGAACCTGAAGAGGCAACTAAGCCTCCGGTGCGGCCCGCCGCTGACGGCTGTGCGGATATCGGACTTGCAGCCATAGCGAGCGCGACGGCCACAACGGCCGTCATCACCCCCAGCATTCTGCCCAAGGCGATAAAGGGTCCAGACATTGGCGTACCTTCTGGCGGAGGATGTTCCGTGCGGGTTCTAGCGGATATGGCCGACGCTCGTCACGCCCTGCGGTGTGTCGAGGGCCGCGATAGTGAACCGCTCCCGTTGGGTCCGGGTTGTACCAGGTTCAGCCATATGTGCCATTCGCCGATTGTGGCGGGGGACCAAACCACGGGGCCCGACGCCACGCCGCAAGCCGCCAAAATTTTTTCAACCGCAACCCAGCGCCGCCACGGCGGTCCTCATCACGGTGCCGCTGATCACAATCGGCGAGTTCGCCAAGCCGGGTCGGGCGCCCGGGGCCCGCTGCTCCGCCGCAGGTGACTCGTGCCGCGCCGCCGGGCTCGTGCCGCGCCGCCGGGCTCGTGCCGCGCCGCCGGCCCCGTGCCGCGCCGCCGGGCTCGTGCCGCGCCGCCGGACTCGATCAATAACCCGCGCATATCACGAGTACATAACGAATTTCATCGTTGTAGTTTCATAGGCCGCAGGCGGCTGATATGGCCTGGCATGCTGCCCGGGACAGGCCTGCGGGAAGGCAAAAGCCGAGGAGGCGGGCGCGATTCCGGCACTAGGAACCCTTCGTGAGTTCAGTCCCCAGACCCCGTTGGAGCAGGAAGATCGGGCGGACCGGGCAGCACAAGGGGCCGTCCCAGGCGGCGAGCGCTGCGCGGAAGGCGGGCAGCGGGGCTCCCGCCATCGCGATGGCGGCCGTCTTGACCGTCCCCCGATGCACCGGCCGTCCCGGGCATGGGTCCCCGGCAGCCAACCGGGTGATCCGCATGGCAAGTGTCGCCATCTTGACCGCGGTCAGTGTTGCGGTCACCCGACTCCCGGCGGGAGAAGGTTGATGGGTGGGCCTCGCGCATTCCTGGGAGTGGTCGCAAGCCTCGCGCTGGCCGGGGTGGCGGTCCTGCCGGCTTCGGCGCGCGCCACGACCGTGCCACGGCCGAAGACCCTGTCGGGACTCGACGAGCACGACGGTACGGTCGTGGTGTACCGAAACACGTACTACCTGTACGGGACGGCATACAAGTGCGGGTTCACCTGGATGAAGGCGAATACTCCGTTCTGTGGGTTCGCGGTCAGGACGGCGCATAGCCTCACCGGTCCCTGGTCCGCGCCCCGGCTGCTGTTCTCGCCGAAGGCGCGGGACAACTGGGGACCGGACAAGGGCCGCACCTGGAACTGGGTGTGCGGCTCAACCGGTGCTGGGTGCTTCAACCCGCGGATGCTGCGCCGCCCTGACGGGGTGTGGCTGCTGTGGTTCAACGCCCCCCGCGATACCTACGATCATCACGTAAACGCCTACTACGTTATGGGCTGCAACGGCCCGGCCGGTCCGTGCGGTTACCAGGCCGGCGGCCGTGGCTCGACGCACAAGCCGAACTTGAAGATCTGCGACGATGACGGGGACTTTTCCATCATCACCGAGGGTGCCGCCGCTGCGATCCTGTGCTCCATGGGCAGCATCTCCGAGGAGGGCCTGAACAAGTGGTGGACGGACGGCACGAGGCCGGGCACGAAGGCGATGCCGCGTATCATCGTCCCCTTCGCCGCAGCGGTGGACACCCCGGCCTCCATCGTCCCTGTCGGTGAAGGGGTGGGGGCCTATCAGCGCAGTGACGGCACGTGGGTAATGGTCTACTCGTTGCCGCGCTGCGGCTACTGCTCGGGGCCGCCAGCCTTGAGGACGGCCGGAGGCGCCACGGAGGTGCGGGCGGGCTACGCGACGGCCCCCGCGATGACGGGGCCGTGGACCGCGCGGGGCGTGCTATCCCCGGCCTACTGCACCGGGCAGCCCCGGACCGTGTTCACGGCCGGAGGGCAGGCATATGAGTGGGTGGACCGGTGGACAGGCTCGCGGAACGAGGCCAAGGCGTCCATCGGGCTTGAGCCGATGGCGGCGCGCCCATGGTCCTGCCGATCTCAGCGGCGCCAATCTCAACAGCGCCCGCCCCCGCGACGCAAGCTTCACAACCACGAACACCCGCGACGCGAAGCTCACAAGCACGCATACCCGCGGCGCGAAGCCCACAAGCACGCATACCCGCGGCGCAAAGCCCACAACCACGCATACCCGCGGCGCAAAGCCCACAACCACGAACACCTGCGGCGCAAAGCCCACAACCACGAACACCCGCGGCGCAAGCGGCCGTCCGGTTCACCCGCTATGACCTTCTGGCGCCACACCTTCCTCGACCCGATCGCGGCCACACTGACAGAACGGTTAACGTCGTCGTGAGTAGCACAGCCAGCACGGCCAGCACAGATGGCTCACCCGGAACTGTATTCGTGACCGGTGCGAGCACCGGCTTCGGTGCTGCGATCGCCCGGCGCTTCGCGGCGGAAGGCACCCGCGTCGTCGCGGCTGCCCGCAGGGTCCGCAAGCTCGCCGACCTGGCCGGGGACACCGGGTCCCGGGTCCTGCCTGTCGAACTCGACGTCAGGGACAAGGCAATGGTCAACCAGGTCATAGCCGACCTGCCCGCGGAATTCGCCGACATCGGCATCCTGGTGAACGACGCCGGTCTCGCCAAAGGCCTGAAACCAGCTCAGCACGCCGATCTCGACGACTGGGACCAGATGATCGACACGAACTGCAGGGGGCTCGTCTACTGCACGCACGCGGTGCTGCCCGGCATGGTCTCGCGCGGCCGCGGCCATGTGATCAACATGGGGTCGGTGGCGGGTACCTATCCCTATCCGGGGGGCAACGTATACGGGGGGACCAAGGCATTCGTGCATCAGTTCAGCCTCAACCTGCGCAGCGACCTGCACGGCACCGGCGTACGGGTAACGTGCGTCGAGCCAGGCTTGGCCGGTGGGACGGAATTCTCGCTCGTGCGGTTCCGGGGCGACGAGGAGAAGGCCAGGTCGGTATACGCCGGCACGCAACCGCTGACACCCCGCGACATCGCGGAAACGGTGCATTGGGTTGCGTCGCTACCGGCCCACGTCAATGTCAACACGATTGAGATCATGCCCGTAGCCCAGAGCTTTGCGCCATTCCAGGTCTACCGCGAACTCTCCGGATAGCCCAGGATAGCCCCCCGGTTACGTGTTTCATGATCCCGGCCAGTTTTTGGAAGATACAGCACAAAAGTGGCCGAGATCATGAAAAGGTTTCAGGGTCCAGGACTCCTGACATAGCGGCCCGCTGACTATCCGTCACATATGCCTTGGCCTGCAATTTTGCCCTGTTTTCTTGGTGTTCTGCGTGCGCCGCCTGCCCTGGTCTCGATAGAATTACGCCAGTGTA
>Ga0335078_10010428_pt1 | contig 13754 bp, 13 predicted proteins | sample Lox_Sample_32_FD_206711 | JGI IMG/M metagenome (GOLD analysis project Ga0335078, IMG submission 206711) | Soil microbial communities from Loxahatchee National Wildlife Refuge, Florida, United States - Lox_Sample_3.2 | ecosystem: Environmental > Terrestrial > Soil > Wetlands | place: USA...
CCCACGCTGAGAACCGTGGGTCCAAAATCCGCCGGAACGTCTTCGAGTTTGTGAAAAACCAGCATCCTGAGGAAACACCCAGCAGCTCTACGAGAGGAAAGGCAGGCGCGGGCGTTTTTCGCCCGTGTCTCCCCGTCCTTCTAGATCTCAAAATCCAGTTTCATGCCGTCATACGAAAGTCGGACGTTCGACGGAAGCGTTGCATTAGTCGCTTCATGGGGCAAATCGTGACAAATATGGGTAAAGAAAGCCCGCTTGGGCTTGAGTTGCTCCACGGTACGCAACGAGTTCTCTACCGTCGAGTGCGTAGGGTGCGGCGTGCGTCGCAAGGCATCCAGAAAAAGAATGTCCAGGTCTTGCAACTTGGCCATCGAAGCCGGGGGAATTTCACTGTGATCTGTGAGATAAGCGGCGCTGCCCATACGAAATCCGCAAATGTCGCTTTCCCCGTGAATCACCGTGACCGGCTCAAAGCGCGCCCCGAACAACTCCAGTTCGCCTTCAATGGGACGCAATTCGACCAGCGGAAGTCCGCCAAACTTATAATCCGCCTCAAAAATGTAACGAAACATGCTGCGCAGGAAATCCACTGCCTCGGGCTTCCCATAAAGTGGCAGCTTGTTGGGCTTATGGCGAAAGCTGAGCGGCCTCAAATCGTCGATCCCCAAAATGTGGTCGGCGTGGGTGTGAGTGTAGAGCACGGCGTCGAGATGGCGAATTTGCTCACGGATCGCCTGTTCGCGGAAGTCCGGTGTGGTATCGATGACGACCGACCTGCCGTTATATTCGATCAGCACGGACGGTCGGGTGCGGCGGTCATGGGGGTCGGTCGAGTGGCACACCGCGCAGTCACATCCGATGGTAGGAACTCCCATGGACGTGCCGCTGCCCAGCACGGTCAACCGAGCCCTCATCGCGCAGTAGTCCCGGTCTTCGGGACAGGAGCTTGCGGCGGCCGCGCCAGCGCATTGGTCACTTCCACATAAGCCATGCGCAGTTCGTAGAGACAGTTCTGTAGAAAATTCTGCTCTGGGGCCGTCAAGTTCCCCTTGGTTTTTTCGGAAAGCAGGCTGAGGGTATCGATGGTTTGCCGCGCGGCGATCAAGTCAATTCGGGGCTGACCACCCTGTTCGTGCATGAGCCCCAGTTGCAGCATCGCCGTCATGTAGAGCGACGCCATGAAGCGCTCGAAGGTCATCTCCAGGTCTTTCGACGACTGGCCGCTCAGCTCGACTCGCGCATCCAGGTCCTTGGCAGACTTGCTGTAGGCCTCCGCTTGCTGCTGTTGCTCAGCCGCACTGGGAGCGGGAGGAATCTGGCTCTCCGGAGGCGCCTCAGCGGGCGGCGCGGGCGGCGCGGGCGGCTTGGCTGTCATCGGAACTTCTTCGGAGGAAATGTCCTCGCGAACCTCGCCGTCCGACGTGAACAACCGGCGATCGGTTACCGTGAAGCTTTCCTGTTTCTTTTCTGGCATAGTTAGTTCAATCCTTCGTGATATTTCCGCCTAAGTACTGGGTGAAGGGTAGCGTTGCAACCGACAATCGCGCATCCCCGGCCTGCAGTTCTTTGCCCGGAATTGCAATTTCCCGCCGGATGAGGCCTAGAGCCATTCTATGATCGCCGGCCGCACCTGGCAGCGAAGCGGAGCTGGTAACTTCACCGACATGCTTACCCTCGACCTCAATCCTGGTTCCGGATACAGGAAGCGGACCATGCACTTCAAATCCGGTGAACTTGCGATGAACGTTACCTCGTGACCGGATTCTCTCTACGATTTCCTGCCCGATGTAGCAGCCCTTGCTGAAATGCAGGGCGCGTTGCTGCTCGGTTTCCTGGGGCAGGTCACGCTCCCGAATGTCCTGGCCATAGCGCGGGATTCCGCAAGCGATACGAAGCAACTCTGCTGCCGCCGCACTGGCCGCTTTGCACCCTGATCTGGTGAGCGCATCCCAAGCTTTTGTGTACCAATCCCGCGCCAGCCAAAGCTCGTACGATTTCACGCTAAGGTTGTCGGTGCGTACTAGTGTGAGAGGGATGTCTTGCCAGACGGTATCCACAAAATGCAGCGGCTTCAGCTCATTGAATTCGAGTCCGCCGACGCCAAGCGCCTCGCGAGCCTGCGGTCCGATGATTCCGATGGAAGTCATCTGTTGGCTGAGGTCTGCAACCTCCACGTCATCCATGATGATGTAGTGGTCGAACGTTTCCAGCAGTTTCTCCTGCTGCGTCTTCTCGGTATCGATCAAGAGCGAATCGCCACGCTGGAACGCATACAAATCGCCCAGGATGTGCCCTTGCGGGTTCAACAAGAAAGCGTACACACCGCTGCCCACCGGCAGATCGCGGACGTTGTTGGTGATCATGCCGTTCAGCCAGCGCACGCGGTCGCCACCGGTCAGCGAGACCTTGGCTCGGCCGCTCAGGTCCAAGATTGCGCAGCCAGTGGTCAAATCCTCGAATTCGGCAGCCACCTCTCGGACGCTTGCTGGCGAGTGATTGTGGACAGCGGGAGACATAGGCCAAAGCACGATTATACAAGGCGCGCCAACAGCGCCCGCGGCCCGACGTCAGCCCGTCTGCATACCTTCGCGTCCTTTGCGGCGGGCGAATTTGACAGCCCAACCCATTTGCCGGAAGAAAACATATCAGTTCTGGCCTGGAGGAAAGAGTGAAGACGCTTCGTGCTGCGGTAATTCTCGTTTTGGTTCTTACTTCGACTTCGCTCTTCGGGCAGTCGGATGCGCAAAAAGTCCTCGACCATTTCAAAGCCATGGCAGGAGCTTGGGAGGGGAAGTCGTCGGACGGGGATGTGCGCCAGGTTACTTACCGGATTCTAGCCGGAGGGACCGCGGTCATGGGCGAGAGTCACGACGGCAATGATGACATGACCACCATGATCTACCTTGATGGCGACCGCCTGCTCATGACCCATTTCTGCCCCACAGGCAACCAGCCGCGGATGACGGCAACCGTTTCTCCCGACCTGAAGATCGTGTCCTTCGACTTCCTAGATGCAACCAACCTGTCCGCGTCTACCGTCGGACACATGCATCGAGCGAGGTATGTTTTCCTGGATGAAAACCACTACAGCGAAGAGTGGACCTGGAAGCGGGAAGGCGAAGAAACCAAATTTCATTACGAAATGCAACGCAAGAAATAGCATGCGGGATGGGAATTTCTCACGGCAACTGTGTTACCTTTTCCAGCCGTGAGCCAGAAAAAACGAATTGCTATTATTTCCGGCGACGGCATCGGGAAGGAAGTGGTTCCCGAGGCGGTAAAGGTTCTCATCGCATCTGGCGCCGAGCTGGAAACCTCACACTTTGACTGGGGGGCCGACCGCTATCTGGCCGATGGGGTCACTGTTCCTCCCGACGGCTTCGCCATGTTGCAGCGTGACTTCGACGCCATTCTGGTCGGCGCTTTCGGAGACCCCCGCATCCCTTCCAATATCCATGCCAAAGAAATTCTGCTGGGCATGCGCTTTCGCATGGATCTCTACGCCAACATCCGTCCCGTGCGCCTGCTGGATGCCGCCTTGTGCCCGCTGAAAGGGGTTGAGCCCAAGGATATCGATTTCGTCGTCCTTCGCGAAAACACCGAAGGTGTCTACACCGATGCCGGGGGCGTCTTCAAGCAGGGAACACCGGAGGAAGTCGCCATCCAGGAAGACATCAATACACGCAAGGGGGTGGAGAGGATCATTCGTTATGCCTTTGAGTACTGCGAACGTCATCAGAAGCAAGATGGCTCGCCGCGCCAACGCGTGCTGCTGTGCGATAAGTCCAACGCCATGACCCATGCCGGCGGCCTGTGGCAGCGAGTGTTCAAAGAAGTCAGCGCTGAGTACCCACAGATCAAGGCCGAACACATGTATGTCGATGCGCTGTGCATGCAAATGGTGCGCGACCCTCGGCAATTCGATGTGATCGTCACCAACAACATGTTCGGCGATATCATCACCGACCTGGCGGCTGGCCTCCAGGGAGGGCTGGGCATGGCTGCCAGCGGGAACATTCACCCCGGGAGAACTTCCATGTTTGAGCCGGTGCACGGTTCCGCTCCACCCATCGCCGGGAAAAACATAGCCAACCCCTTCGGCGCAATTCTCACTGCTGCGATGATGCTGGCGCACCTGGGCTTTGCGACAGAAGCTGCTCGAATCGAAGCTGCGGTCCTCGAGGCAATCCGCCAGAAGAAAGCGACAGAAGATATCGGCGGGAGTTTGCGGACAAGCGAAGTCGGCGAGTGGGTGGCGAGGAGGGTCTAGCGTTAGTTCTTCAGGGGCGATGACTGAACCGTGGAAGGTGCCGGCTTCAAGCGGGCCGAAAGATTTCCCTTAAGCCACCGGCTCTAGCCGCCGTCGAGCGACCGTTCAATTGAACATCGCCCTTAGTCTTCGCAACCCCGCTAACGCCGCCACATATCGTCGCTCCAATGAATACGCCATGGCATAGCACTCTTTGGCTTTCTGCCATTGATGCTGATGCTCATAGACGCGACCCAGGTTGAAGTGGGGATAAGATCGCGCCTCGTAGCGCGGCGCCAGCATGGCCTTCTGAAACCAGGGGATGGCCTCGTCCCATTTTTCTTGTTCAATCAGGTACGCCCCGATATCGTTGTACGGGTTGCCGAAGTCCGGATCCACTTTGATTGCCTCCAGGCACTCGGCGATGGCGCGGTCATAGTCGCCAAGGAAGGAGTAGGTCCAGCCTCGAAATGTGTAAGCCTCCGCTGTGGGAAAGGCGTCAATGGACCGCCTATAGAGTTCGATGGCTTGCGGATAGTCGCCCTGCATCTGCTGCTGGTAAGCTTTTTGGAAGTATTCGGCGGCGGTCTTCCGGGGATCGTCTTTTTCAGGTACACCAGACATAAAAGAACAATGATCAACTCCAGCAAATTGTATCGGAAGTTCTCGCTCCAAATACTCGTGCCCTGCCTTAGCGTGTCGCTAAGCCTCGGTCTCACATTAAGGGCTTCAGCGCAAACCAGCGCGCCTTCGCAGACCAGCCCCAGTAGCCCAGGTCAGGCTGGTGCCGGCGGGCAAGAGAAGCCCGGGGCCACGGACCAAGACACTGGAATTGCCGTTACTCCATCCGAGCCAGAGAAGAAAATCTCGCCCAAGGAAGCAGAACAACTTTTTCATGATGTCGATGAGATTTTGCAGTTCGCCAGCAAAGACACGGGCCTTCCGATCAAGCATGAAGTCAAACGCCAGCTGGCGACTCGTGACCAGGTCGTCGCCTATCTGGACAGGTCCATGGCCGAGGACAAAGATACGCAACGCTTGCGTCGTTCCGAGCTGGTCCTGAAAAAATTCGGTCTCCTGCCTCATGACTTCGATCTGCAGAAGTTTCTGGTCTCGCTGCTGCGAGAGCAGGTAGCGGGCTACTACGACCCCAAGACCAAGACCGTAAACCTGCTGGACTGGATCGATGCCGAGCAGCAGCGCCCGGTGATGGCCCATGAACTGACCCACGCATTGCAGGATCAATCGTTTGGACTGGAAAAGTGGATGAAACGGGGCGACACCGATCTCGAGGAGAGGAAAAACCCAACGCCCGAGGATTTCGAGAACGACGAAATCAGCGAAGCTCGTCAGGCTGTGGTGGAAGGGCAGGCCATGGTGGTGCTGGTGGATTACATGCTGGCGCCGACGGGACAATCGCTTTTGGCTGCTCCCCAGATTGCCGATGCGTTGAAGGAAGGAATGCTGGTCGGAACCTCGGACTCACCCGAATTCCAGCACGCGCCCATTTTCTTGAAAGAAGAATTAACCTTCCCCTACCGCTACGGCCTGGACTTCGAGGCCGCGTTGCTCCGTAGTGGAGGCAAAGAAAAAGCCTTTGCTGCCGCCTTCAGCCAGCCACCCCAAACCAGCCGCCAGATCATGGAGCCGAAAACATATCTCTCCGGCGAGCATCTTGAACCCGTTCGCTTACCTGACTTCAAGGAAGACTTTAAGACTTACGACCGCTTCGATGTCGGCGCCATGGGAGAGTTTGACGTGGCCATTTTGATCGATCAATATGCCGGAGTCGAAGTTTCCCACGCCATGTATCCACATTGGCGCGGCGGCTATTATTATGCCGCGCGTCCCAAGGGAAATCCTGCGGCGCCGCTGGGAGTTCTCTATTTCTCCCGCTGGTCAGACGAGGAGAGCGCTGCCGAGTTCGCTGCTATCTATGCCAAGGCTTTGGCCAAACGCTACAAACGGGTGCAGCAGGACGTCGAGGCCGGGGTCAAACCGGTGGATCTCCCACAGCTGGAAACTCTGACTGGAAGCCACAGTTGGATAACCGAAGAAGGGCCCGTCGTAATCGACGTCCAGGGCGACAGCGTCTTCGTCACCGAAAGTTTCGACAAGCCAACTACAGACCATTTGCGAGCGGAGCTGCTCGGAGCACCAGCGAAATAGCGTCCGCCGCCGTTGCCTTTGAGAGAATGCCGCGGAACGGTTCATCCTCAGCCGACAATTACTCAGCTCTTCGCCGCGCTCAGGGTGACAAGGCAACAGAGCTTCGACCCAATGGTCATTCGCGGCACTTCTGTATAATCACCAGTTCTTCTACCCGCAAGACTTTCCGAGGAGGATCTTTGTCGCAGGCCGAAATTGGCATTGTCGGGGGCAGCGGACTCTATTCCATGCCCGGATTCACCGACGTACGCGAACTCCGCCAGCAGACGCCATTCGGTGATCCCTCCGATGCCTTCGTCCTCGGCCGGCTGGAAGGGCGCAAGGTAGCATTCCTGGCTCGCCACGGACGCGGTCACCGCATTCTTCCCAGCGAACTTAATTTTCGTGCCAATATGTATGGCTTCAAGCAACTAGGGGTCGAGCGAATTATTTCCATCTCCGCGGTCGGATCGCTCAAGGCGGAGCACAAACCAATGGAATTCCTGATTCCCGATCAGTTTGTGGACCGTACCCGACACCGTGTCGATACTTTTTTTGGCGAAGGAGTAGTGGCTCATATCGCCTTCGCCGATCCCATCTGTTCCGAACTGGCGGGAGTTGTAGAAGCAGCCTGCAGGAAATCAGGCGTGACCGGTAAACATGGTGGCACCTATCTGTGTATGGAGGGCCCGCAGTTCTCTACCAGGGCGGAATCGAATCTCTACCGCAGCTGGGGCATGGATATCATCGGCATGACCAACCTGCAGGAGGCCAAACTCGCCCGCGAAGCTGAGATCTGCTATGTGACGATCGCCATGGTAACCGATTATGACTGCTGGCATCCCCAGCATGATTCGGTGACCGTCGACCAGATCGTGGCGGTGCTCATGAAAAATGCGGAGAACGCCTGCCGCGTGGTGCGCGAGACGGTGGCCGCTATGCCGACCAACCGCACCTGCCACTGCGGCGTGGCGCTGGCGCATGCCATCATTACGGAACGTGACAAGATTCCGCCCGCAACTCGCGAAAAATTGAAACTCATTCTCGGAAAATATCTGGAAGGTAAACCTGCACAATGAGCATCGTTGTGGTTGGTTCCGTGGCGTTTGACACCATTGCGACGCCTTCAGGACGGGCGGACGACATCCTGGGAGGCGCTGCAACCTACTTCTCCCTTGCCGCCAGCTACTTCACCGATGTCCGCGTAGTCGCAGTCGTAGGCGAGGACTTTACCGCCAAGCACGAAAGCGTCTTTCACCAGCATGGCATCGACACGCGCGGTATCGAACATGCCACGGGAAAGACTTTTCGCTGGGGCGGGCAGTATCTCGACAACCTGAACGAGGCCAAAACCGATTTCACCGAGCTGAACGTTTTTGAGCGTTTTCAGCCGCAGCTCCCGCGTGAGTACCTGGATTCCAGGTTCTTGTTTCTCGCGAATATCCATCCCACGCTGCAAGCGGCGGTGCGTCTGGAGATGGACAAAGTGCTTTTCACCGGCGGTGACACCATGAATTATTGGATTCAGCGAACCCGTGCGGAACTCGCCGAGACGCTGAAGCTGATCACCGTCCTCCTCATCAACGATACCGAAGCCAAAATGCTGGCTGGCGAAACGAATCTCCCCCGCGCGGCGCACAAGGTCCTGGCCATGGGGCCGCAAGCATTGGTGATCAAGCACGGGGAGTATGGCGCCACCATTTTCTTTCGGGAAGGGGCATTCGGCATCGGCAGCCATCCCTTCCGCGCACCCGCGTTACCCATCGAGGAGGTAAAGGATCCCACTGGTGCCGGCGACTCCTTTGCCGGCGGCTTCATGGGTTATCTTGCCTCGCAGCCTGAACTCAACCGCGAGGTTCTGAAGCGCGCGCTTTTTTATGGTGGGGTGATGGGATCGTTCGCGGTGGAGCGCTTCGGCACCGAGCGCCTGCGAACCCTCAATCGGGCTGAGATCGACGCGCGTTTTCAAGTCTTCCGCGAGCTCACTCATCTGGAATGAGACCACAACCTGAGTACCGCTGGGACCGCGAAACTACCCTGGTTTCCCAGATTGCGGCTGGTGTCTCGCTGCTGGCCTTCTTGTTCTATTTTCGCCGTGGCGATCTTCTCTTGTACGGCGATGCCGTAGCTCACATCAATATCGCCCGCCGCGTCTTCGACTCCCAGACGCCGGGTCTGCTGCAACTGGGAACGGTTTGGCTGCCGCTGCCGCATCTGCTGATGATTCCGTTTGTCGTTTCCGACTCGGCATGGCAGACGGGCATCGGCGGCACGATTCCTTCCGCCTGCGCTTACGTGCTTGGAACCGTCGGCATCTTTCGTCTGGTTCGCATGGCTTTGAGTTTCCCTGTACAGCCCAAACTCACCACCCGCGTTGCAGCCTGGTTGGCGGCTGCCATTTACGCCGCCAATCCCAACCTGCTTTACCTCCAGACCACTGCCATGACCGAAGCTCTGTACCTGGCCCTATTCATCTGGTCGGTACTCCATTTCAGCGAATTCGTTCGGGCCGAAGCCGATTCGGACGCGCCCGCTGCGGGCTCATCCTTGAGCAAGTGCGGGTTATGTCTTGCCGGAGCTTGTCTGACACGGTACGACGGATGGCTTCTGGCAGCTGCGCTTGTTCTGGCCTCGTGCTGGGTGATGTTCCGCCGCCAGGCGATACGCAGAACAATTCGTCCGCACTTTACCCGGTTCATTGTGCTCGCCGGCGCCGCTCCTATGTTCTGGCTTGGCTATAACGCCATCATCTACCGCAACCCGCTGGAGTTTGCGAATGGCCCATATTCAGCGGAGGCCATTGAGCAAAAGAGCGCTACGCCAGGTCAACCAGGCCATCCCGGTTCGAACAACCTGCGGGTTGCCTTCAGCTACTTTCTGAAATCTGCCGAGCTGAACCTCGCGGAAGACGGCGCTTTACAGAAACTCTGGGTGGCGCTGCTGGCAGCGGGAACAGTCTTCCTCGTGCTGTTACACCGGGAGCGTTGGCCAGTCCTGATGCTCTTCCTCCCTTTGCCTTTCTACGCTCTTTCAGTTGCCTACGGCGGAGTACCCATCTTTCTCCCGGTTTGGTGGCCATTCTCTTACTACAACGCTCGCTACGGCATCGAGTTGCTGCCGGCCTTTGCCCTCTGCGCAGCGGTCACCGCATATTTTGTGCTTAATTGGGCCGGAGACAGGCTCTCGAAGATTGCTCTGGGGCTCGCTCCTGTGCTTCTCGTCGTTGCAAGCTACGCACTTATTTGGCGAGCGCAGCCTGTCTGCTATCGCGAAGCTCGAGTTAACTCGCGCAGCCGCATCGCGCTGGAAACGAGCCTGGCGTCCAATCTGACTCTTCTGCCGCATGATTCCACCTTGCTCATGTATCTCGGTGATCACGTGGGCGCTCTGCAACGAGCCGCGATTCCCCTGCGCCGAACCATCAACGAAGGCAATCACCGCCCATGGGTGAAGCCGGCCGATCCCAAGGGGTTGTGGGAACGCTCTCTCGCCGATCCGCAGCGCTATGCCGACTACGTAGTGGCCATCGACAATGATCCGGTCGCCGCCGCGGTGCAAAAACGCGACCTTAGCTCGATCGTGGTGATTCGCACCCTCGGCCAACCAGCGGCCACCATTTACTGGACGCATCGCCCTCCTCGGTAATCACGCCGGTAACCCCACGCCGGCGCGGAAGCGTCAATGTGCTCTTTTCCCGGTGATAGAATCCACCCAAGTTGAGCTTTGATGCCGAATTTCCAGCATATCTATGAGATTCTGCGCGGCGAGATGACCTCGCTGGTAGGGGTTTCCCTGGCGCGCCTCGTAGTGGCAGCGATTCTTGGAGGCTTGATCGGCTTGGAGCGCGAACTGAAGCACCGCCCTGCCGGTCTGCGCACCAATCTCTTTATCTGCCTTGGGGCCGCGATGTATACGCTGCTTTCTGACGAGTTGGCCGTTGAACATTTGGGCGATCATACCCGCATCGCGGCGCAGATCATTCCCGGCATCGGCTTCATCGGAGCTGGCACCATCATCCACGCGGGGCGCGATCTGGTTACTGGAATCACATCCGCCGCGACTTTGTTTGTTGTGGCTTCGATCGGCATGGCGGTCGGAGGCGGACTCTATCTCACTGCCACATTTGCTGCCGGCTTAATTCTGGTTTGCCTCTTTCTGTTGGGACGGGCAGAAGAGAACCTGAGTCTCAAGCTGGCGGTGCACACTTACGAAGTAACCGGCGCCAGCGCCCCGCAGATCAGCGCCGAGGTCAACCGGGTGTTGGAGGGCATTCACGCGATCGCGCAAAATGTGCAAGTCGCCGCCACCGCAGAGCACGTGCGCTATCAATTCGAAGTGGAGGGCACGCATAAAGAGCAGCAGCTCATCTTCGACGGACTCAAACACTCGGCCGTCATAATGAGTGCTGTTGCTCTCGGGCCCGTGCTCAGCTAAATGAATCCCCCGCCGATGGTCCTTCCTTTTGTCAAGGCTTGCGCCTGCGGCAACGATTTCCTCCTCATTGACGGCGGGGGTGCTGCGGCGGATTTAGCCGGATTGACCCAACGTATATGTGATCGTCACCGTGGGATTGGCGCCGACGGCGTGGAATGGTTGTTTCCTGCGCATGATGCCGATGTGCAAGCACGGCTGTTCAACGCCGATGGCTCGGAAGCAGAAATCTCCGGCAACGGCACCCGTTGCGTCGCCGCGCATCTCTGTTCACAGCAACTTCAACAGCAGGTTCGGATTCTCACTGGCGCGGGAGTGAAAACCTGCGTCCTGACCGCCCGAAGCGATAACGAGTATGAGTTTGAAATCGCGATCGGTAAGCCGCTAGTCGCAGCGGAGCTCTCATTGAAACTGCCCTCGCGTGAAGTGCGCGGAGTTCCCGTCTCTGTTGGGAATCCTCATTTCGTGGTTCTGCTCGACAGATTCCCCCCCGACTGGCAAGCCCTGGGAACTCAGATCGGTCGCCACCCCACCTTTGAGCAAGGGGTTAACGTTGAGTTTGTACTGATTGAAAATAAGAATAATATTTATGTCCGCTTTTTCGAGCGCGGGGTCGGGGAGACGCAATCCTCCGGCACCGGCTCGTGTGCAGCAGCGGTCGCCTGTATGGCCGCGAAGCAGGCCGAGTCGCCGCTGCGCGTGCATGCTCCCGGCGGCGTGCAGACAGTACGTTGGGAGCAGGAAGTGTTCCTTCGCGGTTCAGCCCGGCTCACCGGTCGCGGAGAATTCTTCGTCTAGAATCGCATGCCAATGATCCATCGCCGAGCCACGCCTATCAAGCCTCCAGCCCTGCGCCCGGGTGACACGGTCGGAGTCGTTGCTCCGGCCAGCAACATCAGGCGGGAAATGTTGGATGCCGGCTGCGAAACGCTTCGACTCCTGGGATACAAGACGGTCTACTCCCCCTCCATCTTCGAGCAGGAGCTCTATTTCGCCGGAGGCGAGGAGCGGCGTGTACAAGAACTGGAAGGGATGTTCGCTGATCCAAAGGTACGGGCCATTGTGTGTGCGCGAGGCGGGTACGGTGCCAACTACCTTCTAAGTCGCATCGATCCGCGCAAGATCAAATCGCATCCTAAGATTTTTGTCGGCTACAGTGACATCACCAGTCTGCTCACGTACATCACGGACGCAACCGGTCTCGTAACCTTCCATGGTCCCATGGTCACGAAAGATTTCGCTCGCCCCGAGGGTGTCGATATCATTTCTTGGGAGAACGCTGTAACCGGGGTTTCCTCGTGGGCCATTGCTACGGGTTCTGACTCTGGCGTGCAACCGTTGGTGGAGGGCAACGCGGAAGGAATCCTGTACGGCGGCTGCCTTTCCATGCTCTCGGCCTCGTTGGGAACACCGTACGGGATTCAGACCGACGACACCATTCTCTTCATCGAGGATGTCGCCACCAAGCCTTACCAGATCGACCGTATGTTGATGCAATTGAAGCTGGCGGGAAAACTGGAGAAGATCCGGGGCATAATGTTCGGCGAAATGCTGGAGTGCACCCAGAAAAAAGATCAGGACTATACACTGCAGGAAGTACTGCTCGGGGTGCTCGCACCGCTTGGGATCCCGATTGCCTACGGTTTGCGGTCAGGACATGTCTCGCGCCGGAATGTGACGCTTCCATTAGGAGTGCGTGCGGCGTTGCGAGTAAGCAGTAAAGACGTGAGCTTCGAGATTCTCGAAGCAGCCACAACCTAGAGATCGACGCAGATTCGAATCACCATTAGCTCCCGGCTTCTGAGCCGTCGGAGTTAAAACGCCAAGGGTAAGAGCTAAGGGCCGTATGACCAAAGGCAAACATATTCATCTGATCGGAATCTGCGGCACTGCCATGGCCTCCCTCGCCGGAATGCTGCAGCAGCGCGGGTTCCGGGTTACCGGTTCCGATGCTGCTGCTTACCCGCCCATGTCGGACTTCCTGGCTTGTTTAGGCATTCCCGTCGCCCAGCCCTTTGCCGCGGAAAATCTCCAGCCGGCGCCGGACCTGGTCGTCGTTGGCAACGCGCTCTCGCGCGGCAATGTCGAAGTCGAGCACGTTCTTGACGAGCGCATCCCGTTTTGCTCGTTGCCCCAGATCCTCCACGATGAGTTTCTCGCGGGCAAAGAAGTTCTGGTGGTCGCGGGGACCCATGGAAAAACCACTACCACCTCGATGCTCTCGTGGATTTTTCATGCTTCCGGCCGGCAACCGTCTTTCTTGATTGGAGGCATTGCCGAGAATTTCGGCAGCAGCTTTCAACTTGGCGAAGGCAAGTATTTTATTCTCGAGGGCGACGAGTACGATACCGCCTTCTTCGACAAGGGCCCGAAATTCCTGCATTATTTTCCCGACTCTGTCATCCTGACCTCTGTCGAGTTCGATCATGCTGACATTTATAAAGACCTCGACGCCGTCGAAACCGCCTTCAAACGCCTGGTCAATCTCGTGCCCCGGCGCGGTCGCATCCTTGCCTTCGACCAGGGTGAGAGCGTGGAGCGTTGCCTGGCCCGCGCCTTTTGTCCGGTCGAGCGCTATGGAAAAAGTTCCGGAGCGCTGTGGCAGGTGACCAACCTGAACCTCGAGACCACGCGCACGACCTGGTCGGTGCTGCAGGCTGGCAAGCCCTGGGGAGATCTGGAATTCCCGCTGGGCGGCGAATATAACGTCTGGAATGCCACCGCCGCCGCGGCGCTGGCCGCCCATTACGGCATTCCGAAGGACGACATAGCCGCCGCGCTGAAAACCTTCAAGAGCGTAAAGCGCCGTCTGGAAGTGCGCGCCATCGTGAACGGGGTCACCATCATCGACGACTTCGCCCATCACCCCACGGCGATTGCTGGAACACTGACCGCTCTGCGTTCCCGTTATCCCGGTTCGCGCCTG
>Ga0335078_10010429_pt1 | contig 13752 bp, 9 predicted proteins | sample Lox_Sample_32_FD_206711 | JGI IMG/M metagenome (GOLD analysis project Ga0335078, IMG submission 206711) | Soil microbial communities from Loxahatchee National Wildlife Refuge, Florida, United States - Lox_Sample_3.2 | ecosystem: Environmental > Terrestrial > Soil > Wetlands | place: USA: Florida...
TGCCTTTCTTACCATATCGCAAGTCCGCTATGCTGGACTCGATGCGCCTTGTGGCCCTGCTGCTTGCCGCGGCCTGCGCCGCTTCGGCGCAGTCGTCCGGACCGGAACAGCTTTTCCGCGACGCCGTGGCGGCGCAGCAGCGCGGCGAGGATGCGCTGGCCATCCGCAAGTACCAGGAGTTGCTCAAGCTATATCCCGGCGCGGTGGAGGCGCGCGCCAATCTGGGCGCCGCGCTGGCCCGGCAGGGACGCTTCGACGAGGCGATCGAGCAATATCGTGCTGCGCTGGCGAAGAACGAAACCAATCCCGCGCTGCGGCTCAACCTGGCGCTGGCGTACTTCAAGAAGAACGCTTTCGCCGAAGCGGTGGAGCAGCTCGAGCGCTTGCGGCGGTCCGAGCCCGGTGATGTGCGCGTGGGCACGCTGTTGGGAGAGTGCTACACCAGGCTCGGGCGGTACCTAGACGTCGTCGCGGTCCTCGCGCCGGTCGAGAAGGCTCACCCGGACGACCTGGCGGTGGCCTGGCTGCTCGGTTCGGCGCTGATCCGTGCGGGTCATAAGCGCGAGGGTCTGGAGCTGGTCGAGCGTGTCGCGAAGCATGGCAACAGCGCGGAAGCGTATCTGCTGGCCGGACAGACGGCCATGCAACTGAACGAGTTCGAGCGGGCGCGCGACTCGGCCAATGCGGCCATTCGCCTGAATCCGGCGCTGCCCGGAGCGCTTACGCTACGCGGCATGGTGCTGCCGTTTCTGGGAGATAATGCCGGCGCGATCGCCGCGCTGAACCAGGCGCTCGAGGCCGACGCCAACGACTTCGACGCGCACGTGACCCTGGGGGCCGTCCTGCGCTCCGAACGGGATCTGGACGGCGCGCGGCGGCACCTGCAGCGTGCCTTGGAGATGGATCCCGCATCCACCCGGGCGCGCTACGAGTGGGCGCGGCTGGAGCGCGCCGAAGGAGAGACGGAGGCTGCTGTGAAGGACTTCGAGAAGGTCGTCCACGACGAGCCTGGCTGGGCCCAGCCCCATGTGGAACTGGCCGCCTTGTATTTTCAAATGAACCGGCAGGCGGACGGCGAACGGGAACGGGCGGTCTTCGACCGGCTGAACGCCGACCAGCAGAGCCAGGAACATGCCGTGCTGCCCGCTGCGCCCCCCGCGCATTAGCCACGGCGGACGCGGGGAACCCCGAGTTTCCCGGCCGCGGAATCCGCCATGCCCCCGGACCTGTCCGCGGACCGGGAACTCGCGGTGCCTGAGCCGCCGCGAGAGATGCGCCGCCCGCGCAGGAACGCGGCCGCCCCCTATTTGGCCGAAAGCGGCGCCTTCCCTTCTTCCTTCACGTGAACGACGCGGTCGCCGCGAACGTCTTCGATCGTCTGGACGATGCCCGACGGCCAGTGAATCTCGATGGATTCCGCCCGGCCGCCGGCGCCCAATCCGAAATGCACGGGACCGCAGCTCGACGACGCGTAGCCCACGCTGGTGGTCATGTGATTGTATTGGACGCCCTCCTTGGTCTTGACTTGAATCCGGGCGCCGATGCCGTCGCGGTTGCTCCGCGTGCCTTCGAGCGATATATCCAGCCAGTGCCCCGCGGCGGGACTCCGATTCATCCAGATTTCGGCCGGGCCGGCAAGCGCCGTCGTCACCACGTCGACTCGGCCGTCGCCATCCAGATCGCCGAACGCCAGTCCGCGGTGACGGGCCGGGGGTGCGGCGTCCAGCCCCGCCTCCCGCAGCGCCTCCCAATTTCCGCTGGCGCCGAGATTGCGGAAGACCGTATTCGGCTGCTCCACCACGGTGCCGGGCAGCGGCCTGGAAAGGACATCTCCACGGCTGACGAACAGGTCCTTCCATCCGTCGTTGTCGAAGTCGTAGAGTCCCACACCGAAGCCTGCCATCGATAGGCTGAGGTTCCGCATGCCGCTGGCGGTGGTCACTTCCTTGAAACCCCTCCCCGCCAGGTTCCTCCACAGCGGGAACGTTTGGTTGGCCAGGGCGGCGGCCACCACGTCCGGATATCCGTCGTTGTTATAGTCGCGAAAATCCAATCCCATTCCGGAAATGAAGTTTCCGTCTTCGGTCAATGCGACGCCTTTTTGAAAAGCCGTTTCCTCGAATTTGTCGCCCAAATTATGGAAGAAGAAGTTATACGACGTGTCGTTGGTGACGAACAGATCGGGCCGGCCATCCAGATCGTAATCCGCCATGCCCACGCCCATACCCTTGCCTACGTGGGCGCGGATGCCCCATTGGTCCGAGACATCCTCGAAAGTCCCGTTCCCCTTATTCAGGAATAACTGGTTCGGCAGACCTTTATAGAAGCGCGGACTGCAATAGTCGGCCGCGCCTTTATATTCGCAGAGAGGCTCGGTGGCAAAGTCCCATTGCAAATAATTGACGATGAAAAGATCCAGCAAGCCATCGTTATTGACGTCGACCCACACGGCCGTGATGGCCCACATCGGGCCGAACTGCGGATCGGGGCGGTTCAGGATTCCGGCCTTCGCGGTTACGTCGGTGAACGTACCGTTGCCGTTGTTGTGATACAGGGTGTTGTGGTGGACTCCCGCCACGAACAAGTCGGGGTAGCCGTCGTTGTCGTAATCGCCCACCGCGACGCCGTTGTCGAATCCGCTGCCGCCGAGCCCCGCTTGTTCCGTCACGTCGGTGAAGACTCCGTTGCCGTCGTTGCGGAACAGCCGGTCGCCGTATTTCGGGTCGTCTTTTTTGAGCGTGGCCAGATTGGCGCCGTTGGTGAAGAAGATATCGGGACGGCCGTCGAGGTTGAAATCGAATACCGCGACCCCGCCGGCCATGGTCGCAGGCACGTGGCGCGCCGACACTTCGCCATGTTCCAGGCGGAACGGAACCGGTTTGAATTCGAAGCGGATCGGGGAAGGCGATCCGCCGGCGGACCGCGGCAGGAAGGCCGCGCCGGCCATCAGGAGCAACGGCGCCGCGCCCAATACGGCGCACCATCTCCGCACGCCAGGATTCCGGGAGTTTCGTTTCATCGGGCCTAAACGACCAGGATAGCTTGCGGGCACAAAAAAAAGGGGCGGCTGGCGCCGCCCCTCCTTAAACTCCGGCCTCGCAGGCGAGGCTTAGAAGTTGTACTTAAGCGCGAACTCGACCACGCGCCGGACGCTCCCGCTGTCAAACAACGGGTAGCCCGACGTAAGCGCGTTCGTGTTGGTCAACGAAAGCGTGTTGTTCGGCCCGATGAAATTCAGATTGACATCGTTGTTGCCGAACTGCTTGAGCGGATGGTTCAGGAAGTTAAACGCCGAGAACCTGAATTCGATCTTGTGGTGCTCCTTGAAGTTGAAGTCCTTATAGATCGCCAGGTCGCTGTTAAAGAACGCCGGTCCGTGGATGTACGGCCAGACGGACGGCCCGTTTTGTCCGGGCGCCGGAGGCGCGAAACACGACGGGTTGAAGTACTGGCCGGATTTCAGGTTCTTGCTCGGATCGCAGGTCAGAACAGGCACGATGGCCGCCGAACTGCCACCCAGCAATTGTTGTGCGCCGAAATCGGTCGGCCACGTGACGTTCAGATCGCCGTTCGTATTCGGCTGAATCGGAGCGCCGCTCTGGATCTGCGTAATCCCGGAAAGGATCCAGCCGTTGACGGCGCCGCCCAGGAAGGCGTTGCCGTGCACCGGGCTGGGCAGGTTCACGACATACGCGGCGTTGAAGATCTGCGTATGGTCCCATGCCAGCACGCCATAGTTGGACGCCAGGTTGTAGGGGTTAACGGTATTGCCCGCCGAGGGGCCGTTGTCGGATTCGTTGTCGCGTATGCCAAGCACCTTGCTGAAAGTGTAATTGGTAGTGAAAGTAACGCGTCCACTCTGTTTCTGCCACGACGCGATAAACGCGTTGTAGTTGGAGTAACTTCCGTGGCTGATTACCTCGAAGCTCGATCCGTAGAACTGGAGCGGAAGGTAATCGTTGCCGTTGAAGCCGCTGGCCGCCGCGGTTCCTGGAGTGGAGGTGGTTGGCGGGGTGCCCGGATTCACGATTTTGCCGGTCTTCGGATCGGCCGCAAAGTAGGCGCCTTGCGGGATCAATTGAAGCTGAGACCCAATCAGCGGGCCGTGCAGCATCAGGTCGCGCGATTCGTTGCCGGAGTACTGGAATTCCGCCACGGAGCGCCAGGGCAGCCGTTGCGAAATCGTGAAGTTGTAGGTCCAAGTGTACGGCGTCCGATCGTCACCCATTTGCAGGATGCCGTTGGGGCTCGCGCCGGAACCGGGAGTTCCCAGCGAGGGGCTGTACTGGCTGTAATTGTTGTAGCCGACGCAGCATCCCCAGGTGGTCGTCAGGGTCGGGATATTCAGCGGAGCGTTCAAAGCGTCGCCGCTGACGCTGTTGTAAGCGAGCTGGTAGCGATATAAGCCGATGCCGCCACGGAGGACGGTTTTGCCGTCGCCGAACAGATCGTAAGCGATGCCCAAGCGCGGCTCATAGAAGAACGTCCGCGACGGGAAGCCGGAAATCGGAATGCTGGGGTCGATGGCATGCCATTCCAAGCCGTCCCACGCCCCGCCGCCCGTGTTGACATAAGCGGAGGGATTCCACACGGCCAAGCCAGGACCGCTGGACGGGAACCAGTTCCCCATGTGGTCGAAGCGGAGGCCCAGCGTCAGCGTAAGCCGCCGGCTGGTCTTCCACTGATCCTGGATGAAGAACGAGTATTGGTAGTACTTCATGTCGGCTACGGGAGCGCCATTTTCCTGCGTGAACTGCGTGGCATGGCCGATGACGAAATCAGCCAGCGGATTGCCGGTGCTGGTAGCGCCCCAGTTCTCGTATTCGACGGTACCCTGAGAAGCGCCCGAGTAGCCGCCGGTGGTCTGATTGTTCCGCGCAAAATCCCAGTAGACGCCGGCTTTGAAAGTGTGCGTACCGAGCACCTTGGTGACGTTGTCGCTGATATTCGGTGTCTGGGAATACTTGCCGAAGGAGTTGGCGCCGCCGATCGGCCAACTCTCGCCGTAGGTCGGCGTGAAGTAACCGGCCAGGGCGTTGTTCCAGCCGAACACGTTGGGGAGTTGCGGCGTGAACGGATCGCTGAACAGACCGGTCATCTTGAATCCCAAGGTGGTCGGATTCACAGACGAGGGGTTGCCCAGGATGATCGGGTTCAGGAAGGTCGCCTCGGCAAATACGAACTCGTTGGTCAGCGTCGGACTGAAGGTATGGACCAGGTTGGCGCTGATCACGTCCGACTTCTGCGTAGCAGCCTGCGCGGACGGATAGGGTAGAGACTGCCCGCCGATCCACCACCAAACGCTGATCGGGCTCAAATCGTGCTCATCCTGCTTGTTCCAACTGACGAACAGCTTGGTCTTGTCGCTGATATTGTAGTCGCCGCGTAGACGGTATTCCCAACGATTCTGGGGCGGCCCCAGGAAGTAGTCGTAGTTGGTGCCGTTCACGCTGGTCGCGGGATTGACGTTCGCGGCCGGATAGGTCGACTGGTAGATCGCCGAGTTGGGGTCCAGCAGGTTCGCCGGGATAATCCCGCCCGGAGTGGAAAGCCCCGCATTGCCGCCCAAACCCACGGCGGCGTTAGCGTGCGCATTCGCGAAACCCTTACCCAGACTGGCGATGTACGTGGGGCTGAAGTTGCCCTGCATCATTTCCTGGGTCGGAATGAAGTACTGCTGGAGAGAACCGGCGGGCTGCTGCTTCATGTACTCGTAAGCGGTATAGAAGAAGAGTTTGTCGTGGTTCTTGTTGAAGCGCGTGCCCGGGATCAGGACCGGACCGCCAAAGTCGCCGCCGGGATAGTAGAAGCTATCCGAGATCGGCGTGGCGCCCTGGCTCTTGGAGAAAGAGTCCTGCGCGTTGAACACCGCGTTGCGGGTATACAAATAAGCCTGTCCATGGAACTGGGCGCCGCCGCTCTTGCCGATCGCCTGGAAGGTGATCGGGCCCTTGGCGAATTCCGCGCCGTAGGACGAAGTCAGGATGGAAACCTCGGCCACCTGGTTCTGGTTGATGTTGGCGGTCTGAGTTCCCTGGTTGCCCGGGTCCAGCAGGTTGGCGCCGTCGGACGTCATCGTCATGGCGCCGTTGGGCTGCGTGCCGCCCGCGGAAAACGCACCGATCGGACCTGTGTTGCTGGCCGTCACGTAGCTGTTCCACATGCTCTGGTTGAGACCGGTTGCCATCGCCATGCCGGGCATGATCTTAATCAGCTCAGCCGCGTCGCGACCCACAATCGACAGATTCTCGATCATGTTCTTGTTGAGCGTCTGGCTGACCGTCCCGGTATCGGTGGGCACGATCACGTCGGCGCCGGCAATGACCTCGACTTCCTGCTTGGTGGATTGGACCTGCAGCACCACCCTCGGCAGGGTCAGGTTCGCGCCCTGGGTCATATTGATACCCTGCTCTTCCCACGTCTGCAGACCCGGAGCGCTGACCGTAACCGTATAGGTTCCCGGCAGGACCGCCGGGAAGTTAAAGAAACCGCTGTTGTTCGAGACGCTGTCCCGAAGAGCACCGGTCGCTTCGTTTTTCAGGACGACTTTGGCTTGGGGCACTACGGCGCCGGTGGCGTCGGTGATTGTGGCGCCAATCGAACCGCTGGCGTTCTGTGCGAACGCGGCCGGTTGCGAGAGTACAAGCGCCGCGATCAGTAGACCCAAAAACCAGAAAAATCTTCGCGGACATCCGAGCCGGGCGTTGACGTTGGCCGGCGCGGAATCTGGTAAGTGATTCATTCGACCCTCTTTTCCTAACCTCTTGTGCTTCTGACAAAACTCAATCTGGTCCTTCTCACCCCGGCCTGCGGTTCTTCGCGAAACGCAGCCGAACTCCGTGGAAGACCCAATAAACGAGTGCAAGTAGTATAACCCTGCTAGTCGATCACGTCAAGACTTTAAGATCCTAAATCTTAGGCCACCAGAGGGGTATGCCGGACCTACCAGTTCCCCAAAAGCAGGCCTCCGTAAACACCTAACGAGCTTAATGGGGCTAGTGTAATCGTATCGGCGGCATGGCGCTAGTACATTCCTGTTACCGCTGATGGCTAGAGTAGGCTCCAAAGGGAGCTGTTTTTGGTTTTGGCGTCGCGTAACCAAGCCAAAAACGAGGCATTAAGGACCGTCAAGTGTTTTCATTTCATGAATGTACGTATTGTTACAAAGGCGGTTGCGCCTGTGGGTTGGAAAATTTACATTTGCTCCTCTTGCGCCACAGGTGAACGAGAGTGTGTATAATTCCCATTACGGGGGGAGGTTATGCAGCCTGACAGCCATGTCAGCGGGGCTGACGAAGCGGAGCGCCTGGAATTAGGCGCCGTCCTCTCTTCCCAGACCTTCGCACGGTCGCAGCGGCTGGTGAAGCTGCTCGAGTACATCTCGGAACGGCATTTCCACGGTCAAGACGACCAAGTCTGCGAATACGCGATTGCCACAGAAGTTTTGGGGCGTTCGCCGGGGTTCGACCCCGCGGAAGACGCCATCGCACGAGTTGAGATCCACCGGCTGCGAAAGAAGCTGCGTGATTACTACGCCACGGAAGGCACCAACCGCCCCCTGAAGATCATCATCCCGCCGGGCATGTATACGCCGGTATTTCAGCAGGATGGCAATGCTCCGGCAAGACCCGCCAACGGGAAGGCGATCGAAGAGCCGGCCGCGGCGACGCTGGCGCCTCCCGCCAACGGAAAGCAGCCAGAGGAGCCGGGGGCGCTCCTCGATCCAGCTCGAGAGGCTCCCCCGGAGCTACCACCTTCGCCGCTGCCATCTATCCAGAGGGACCGGAAGATCCGGCTGTTTTTGGGGGCGGCGTTCGGCATCGTGTTGGCGGCCGCGGGAGTGGCGGCTTGGCGAACCGGGATCGGCGCCACTCTGCCGGAGCTGCCTCGCATCCCGCCACCGGTTGTGGCGCTTCCCGCCGACAACGCCATCCGGATCATCGCGGGTTACAACCGGCCGCAATACATCGACCATCGCGGGCATACCTGGCTCTCGGACCGTTTTTATGAAGGCGGCGGGCAGCCGGGTGCGCCGTTCCGGCAGTTCATCGCGCGCACCTGCGATCCGCTGCTCTATCAAAACGGGAGGATCGGGGTGACCGCCTACGACATCCCCCTGCAATCCGGCGTCTACGAGATGAAGCTGCATTTCGTGGAGCCGGTCTACGGACCGGGCCGCGAGACCGGGGGCGGCGAAAACAGCCGGGTTTTCGACATCCTGCTGAACGGCAAAATGCTGGTGGACGGCTTCGACATCGTCTCCGACGCCGGGGGACCCAATATTGCGGATGTCCGGGTGTTTAAGGATATTCAGCCGGGACCGGACGGGCATCTCCGGCTGGGCTTTCACGCCAAGCGGGAGCAGCCCCTGATCAGCGCCCTGGAGCTGGAGCCGGCTCCCCCGCACCGGATCAACCCGATCCGCATTGTCACACAAGGCAATTCGGTCACAGACTCGCAGGGGCAGGTTTGGCAGGCGGACAGCTATTATATGGGCGGGCAACCCTCCAACCACTGGAAATTGGTGAGCGGCACGGCCGATGCGGACTTATTCAATAATGAAAGATACGGCCATTTCTCTTATGCGATTCCGGTGGCGCCCGGCAGCTACACGGTGAAGCTGTATTTCGCGGAGACCTACTGGGGTCCGGAGAACCTGGGAGGCGGGGGCCCCGGGCAGCGAATATTCGACGTTTACTGTAACGGCGTGGCGCTGCTGCGGAATTTCGACATTTTCAAGGAAGCGGGCGGCAGCCGTGCGCTAGTCAAACAGTTCGTCCGGCAGCGGCCGAACGCGCAGGGGAAGCTGAACCTCGAGTTCGTTCCCGTGAGCAATTATGCGTCGGTTTTTGCCATCGAGGTTCTGGACGAGGATCGGTAGGTTGCCGCGTTTCCGGGAACCGCGCTTACAATCCGGGAACCGCGCTTACAATATGGGTGTGTTGGGGCAAGGTGCGCCAAGGGGAGTCTGGGTGTTCCTGATCGCGTCTTGCGCGTTAGCCGTTCCCGGCGCGCGGGCCGCGACGTTTGAGGAATTGGCGGCGCAGGCCGACGCCGCGCGCGGCGCGGACCACATTCCGCAAGCCATCGATCTTTACCGGCAAGCGCTCCAATTGAAGCCAACCTGGCCGGACGGGTGGTGGTTCCTGGGCACGCTCTACTATGATTCGGACCGCTATGCCGAAGGCGAGCAGGCCTTCGCGGAGTTTGTCAAGCTGCGGGAAAACGCCGCTCCCGGATGGGCGTTTCTGGGGCTCTGCGAGTTCGAGACCGGCGAGTATCAGCCTGCGCTCGATCACATTGAGCGCGGCCTGACCGCGGGCGGCGGGGTGCAGCCGGAGGTGGAACAAGTCCTGCGCTTCCATGAAGCGCTGCTGCTGACGCGGTTGGGCCTCTTCGACCGGGCGCGTCAACAATACAAACCGCTGGTGCGGCGCGGCCTGAAGGATACGGCGCTGATCGCCGGCCTGGGCCTGAACGCGCTGCAGCGGCCGATGCTGCCCAAGGAAATATCCGAAGCCGAGCGCGGCCTGGTGATCGCCGCGGGCAAGACGGCCTACACATGGATGGCGGGAGACGACGCCAAGACAGCCACTGCATTTCGAGATCTCCTGAACGCATATCCGGCGGCTCCGGGCGTGCATTACTTCTTTGCCACCTACTTGCTGCAATCCCATCCGGATGAGGCGATGGCGGAGTTGCAACGCGAGTTGGATGAGAATCCGCGGCAAGCGGGCGCGAGCGCTTCGATGGCGCTGCTCCTGCTGCAGGACGGCCTGGCGGCCGCGGCTCTGCCCTATGCGAAGACAGCCGCCGAAGAGCAGCCGGCGAATCCGTTGGCGCAATATGCCTACGCGCTGAACCTGAGCGATCTGCACCAGACGATCGAGCACCTGGAGATCGCGGAGCGGCTCGACCCGCTCAATTTCGAATACCACATGGCGCTGGCGTGCGCCTATGCCAAGTCCGGCCGCCATGACGACTCGCGCCGGGAGCGGCAGACCTCGATCCGGCTGGCGAAGGAAAGCGCCCCCGATGGCCCGAAGTAAGCGCGCGGCAACGATCTGGCTGGCGGCGGCCGCGGGCATGGCGTGGGCGGCTCCCCCGGCCGGCGACGTCACCTGCGCGACATGCCATCCCGCGGAAGCGCGTTCCCAGCCGAAGACCGCCATGGGGATCGGCATCGAGCTGCCTCCGGATCAGGAAACTCTGAAAGCTCACCCGAAGCTGACGTTTGAAAAGTACGGTTACACGTACACCATCGAGCGCAAGGGCGGCACCAGCATGTACACGGTTCGCGACGGCGCCGGCGAGCTGACGCTGCCCATCCGGTATGCGTTCGGGGTTCACATGCAGACGTACGTTTTCGATTACCGGGGCCGTTACTACGAAAGCATGGTGAGCTACTATCCGAAGATCGGCGGTCTAGCCGTCACGTTGGGCGACGAGCAGCGGCGCCCGCACAACCTGGTGGAGGCCATGGGGCGGGAGACGCCAAACTCGGAGATCACCGCCTGTTTCGGATGCCACGGCACCGATGGCGTCAGCCGGGGCCGCCTGACGCTGGATTCGCTCAAGCCGGGGTTAACCTGCGAGCATTGCCACGCGGGCGCCGATGCGCATCTGCAGGGCTTGTCGCAAAACAAGCCGGCGCCGCCGCCCGCAAAGCTCGGCGCCATGGCCGCCGAGGACATGTCGAACTTCTGCGGCCAATGCCACCGCACCTGGGAATTCATCGTCCGGTTGCGGCAGTTCGGCGAGATGAACGTCCGGTTTCAGCCGTACCGGCTGGCGAACAGCAAGTGTTTCCTGGGCGACGACAAGCGGATCAGTTGCACGGCTTGCCACAATCCGCACGCCGATCTGGCTACCGGCAGCAGCAGCTACGACCGGGCTTGCCTGGCATGTCACACTTCAAAGCCGGCGCAGAAGGTCTGCCCCACATCGCAGACGAACTGCGTCACCTGCCATATGCCGAAAGTGGAGCGGGCGGAAGGTCACGCGGTGTTTTCCGATCACCAGATCCGCATCGTACGGCCCGGCGATCCGTATCCGAACTGACCGGCGAGCGTTCGCCGTTGGCCGGCGAAGGAGCCGCCAAACGGCACGCTAGGGCTTCGGCGTAGTTGCGGACGCCTCTTCAAGCTTGGGGAGTTGTTCGCGCACGGCGGCGGCGTCGTTGGCGTTCGGCGCGAGGTTCAGATAAGCATGGAAGCACTTGGCTGATTCGCTGTATTCGCGCTTCTGCATCAGGATGAGTCCCAGCACGTAATTCAGGCGCGGAACCCGGTGGTCTTTGTCGATGCGCAAACCTTCCCGCGCGGCCCGCTCGGCCTGCTCCAGGTTGTTCAACCGCGCGTTGGCGACGGCATTGAAAAGGTAGGCCGCCGGAAAGTCCTCGGGGTCGAGTTGGATCCAGGCGCGGGAGTACGTCTCCGAGGCGGACCAGTCTCCGCTATGATCGGCCTGCGCCGTCAGGTTCTCATAGGGCCTCACGTACTTCGGATCGCTCTGCAGAGCCTGCTTCCAGGCATCCACGGCGCCGGCGGTATCCTTCCGATTCTGGCGCACGAGCCCGAGTTGATACCAGGCAATCGCGAATTTCGGATAAGCCTTGACCGCTTTCTCGAATTCGGCGGACGCCACGTCCCATTTTTGCGCCTTGACGGCCGCGGAGCCTTTTTCATAAGCCTTCCTGGCGATGGAAGGCGCCGCCAAAGTCGTGACACTGACCGTGAGGGCGCTGGCGCGGGACAAGGGATGCAACAGAAGCGTGCCCAATCGCGCATCGTCCATCGTGCTCTTGATGGCCATGCTGACGCGTTCGGACCGGAAGCCCGGCAGAATCGCCTCCAGCTCGCAGCCTCGGAGCGAACTGGTGATCGGGTTGGAATACTGGGTGGCATTGCCGTAGGGCTTGTTCAGATCCGATTTAGCGGCCGGCTGGGCGGCGTCGCCCGTGGCGGAATCGCCGCCTCCGGCGTCCACCTTGAAGGCGAATCGCCCCTTCGCATCGGTCCAGGTTTCGAACGTGGTGCGGCCGTCGCAGACCCGCTGGATCAGGACGGAATCCGAGGGCGCCGATCCATCGTCGAGCATGACGGATCCGGTGAAGAAGACCACGCGTTCGGCGCTCTTCTGGGAATCGGGAACCGGGGTCCCCTGGATCTGGCCCCAGGCGGCTGCGATGGTGCTCCAAACCAGCAACGTGCATGCCAGGATGCGGAAACGCATAACACCTCCAAGCGCAATTGACTTCATTATGCGCCTGCCGGCCGCCAAAAAGGAATAGCCAGCCGGCCACGAGCCGGAGGAGACGTGCGAACCGGGACGCAGAGCATGCCGGCCGGGCGCAGGCTGCGCTAACGCATGATCTCGAAATCCGTCCACTGGGCGGTCATGGAGTTCTTGTGCCCGGTACGATCCGCGGCGACGACCTGCAGATAGTAATCCCCCGGCGTCATTCGCTCTCCCAGTCTCAGCATGCCGATGGATCGACGCTCTTGAGCGGGCCTTGCCGACGTGTGGCGGGGGCTAGCGCTGCACTCTTCATTTTTAAGCCGCAGACAGTTATCAATCAGGTTAAGGTTTCCGGAACCCACGATAGCCCAAGTTCAGTTGGTGCTGTCACCCAGGCACGCGGCGGCTGCGCCAAGCTATTTTGTCGTGATCGCGAATACGGTACCCGTGTACGGCTCCGCCGTGGAGATGGTCGTCCCAAAGATCGTGCCTGCCTCGTCCATTACCAGGTTTCCGAACGGCGACTGGCCGCCGGTGAATTGGTGGAGATAGGTCAGGGTCCACTTTCCTCCCGGCGTGGAAGGGGGCTGCAGTTCGAAGACGGCGCCTCCGTAAGCGCTGCCGTAGTTGGATTCGAATGCGCCATAGAGATTGCCATTACGCAGGATGAGCGGCACGTCGGGGTGGAAATCCTCAAAATCTCGCAGGGCGGTGTAGGACCAGTGACCTCCCGGAGATGGCGGCGGGGTTAGCTGGAAAACCGTGCCCCTTCCGATGTCCCCATCTAGGTCGAACCCGTACGTGGTGCCGTACAGGGTTCCGTCGCCGGCTAGGGTCAAGGAGTTTGGGTTGCCGGCGTCGTCGCCACCGCTTTGAAAGCGGTAAAGCAGGGTCTCGGTCCATCTCCCCCCGGGAGCCGCAGGGGGAGTGAGTTGAACCACTGAGCCTAGTCCGCCTGGCGTGTTCGACATGGTGACGTAGAACACTCCGTTGGGGCCGGCGGTTAAGCTGTCCGGAGTGGAGAGAAAGGGAAAAATGTACAATGTGCCGGCAGTCCACAAGCCGCCTGGCGGCGCAGGCGCCTGCACGCGCTCCAGAACGCCATAGCCGCTGCTGCTAAGGAGGTAGAACGAACCGCCCGCAGCGGGGACGAGGCGCGACAGGACACCTCCGGTCTCGGTGTCCGGAGCCCCAAAGTTGTACACTACCGTCTCGGTCCATGATTCGCCGGGGGACGATGGCGGCCGCAATGCGTATATATTAGCGCCATTTATACAGACCACCAGCGTAAGTTAGTCCGTAGAGCGTCCCGCCGGGACCCATAATCGGCGCGAAGGCGGGCTGGCAGGCGTCATTCGTGGCGGCGAAGGCATAAAGCACGGTTTCAGTCCAGTTGCCGCCCGGGATCGCGGGCGGCTGGAGCTCGAAGACCGTGCCGCACGGGAAACTTGCTGTTGGCCCCTCCGTTATCCCATAAAGAACGCCGTTTCCAAGAGCCAGCCCCGTCGGCGA
>Ga0335078_10010430_pt1 | contig 13751 bp, 9 predicted proteins | sample Lox_Sample_32_FD_206711 | JGI IMG/M metagenome (GOLD analysis project Ga0335078, IMG submission 206711) | Soil microbial communities from Loxahatchee National Wildlife Refuge, Florida, United States - Lox_Sample_3.2 | ecosystem: Environmental > Terrestrial > Soil > Wetlands | place: USA: Florida...
GAATAGCGCCTCGGTGACAGTTCTGGGCTGCTCGCTACCGAGTTGCAGCGCGTCGGCAGAGACCAGCGTTGTAGTCAATGACTTTACTTTGACCGTGGCACCGGCCGTAGCCACCGTTCCAGCGGGCGTGCCGGCGACCTACACGGCGACGGTTACTCCCACGGGCTCGATTCCCAGTAGCGTTTCATTCGCCTGTGCGGGCCTTCCTACGGGGGGAACGTGCACGGAGACGACGAATCCAATTCCCAACCTGAGCAACGGTCCGGCCAGCACGGTTCTGGTGATCAACACCGTGGCGCGCGTAACTACGGTCACGGACTTATTGCGCAAGGGAGGGCCGATCTATGCGCTTTGGCTGCCTATCCCGGGCTTGGCGCTGATCGGCGCAGGCATCAGCGGTGTTTCGCGCAAACGCAGGCTGGGGATGGCGGCGCTGCTGAGCGCCTTCTTCGCGCTGGTCGTCTTCCAGGCTGCGTGCAGTTCGACCAAGACCACAACCACCACCACGGGAACTCCGGCGGGAACGTATATCGTTACCGTCAGTGCGACCTCAGGAGCGACGCGAAACGCGACGGTGACGCTGGTCGTGCAATAGGGCTCGAGATGGTGTGGGGCGGACGTTTCTGTCCGCCGCATTTGATTCGAGCTTGTGGGCTGACATGGGTTCTTTAGACGAAGACCGGTTGCAAATCAAAGGCGGGGGACAGGAATGTCCGCCCCACACGAGAAGTGTCAGGCCCCGGCTGAGAGTTTGTGGCTCTTGGCTTGGGCGATTCCGTACTGGCGGATCTTGTAGAGCAGGGCTTTGTAGCTGATCTTGAGCAACGCCGCCGCCTGCTTCCGATTCCAGTTCGTCTCGTCGAGCGCCTTGGAGATGGCCTCCGCTTCGGCTTCGTCCTTCGCGCTGCGAGCCAAAGATTTCAACCCGCCGTTGGCGTTCCCGGAATTCGCTGCACCGGGAGCGAATTGCGCGCCGCTGCCATCGCTCTTGGGACGAAGTTCGTTGATGGCCAGCTTTTCGTCTCCCAGAACCAGATAGCGCTTCACGAAGTTGCTCAGCTCGCGCAGATTACCCGGCCAATGATATTCCGCGCACGCTTGCAAGAGTTCGGGCGTGAGCGGCAACGGCGGGCGCGCGTAGCGCTCGGCCTGGTGCGCCATGAAATGCTTCAGAAGGATCGGAATCTCCTCCTTGCGCTCCCGCAGCGGCGGAACGTTGAGCGTGAAAGCGTTCAGCCGGTAATAGAGGTCTTCGCGCAAGCGCTTCGCGGCCAGAGCTTCGGGAATGTTAATGTTGGTCGCGGCCAGTATGCGCACATCCGCTTTGATAACCGAGCGGCTGCCCAGGCGGGAGAACTGACCATCCTGCAAAATGTGGAGCAGCTTGGCCTGCAGCGTAGTGGGCATCTCGCCAATTTCGTCCAGGAGGATGGTGCCCTTGTTGCACAATTCAAACTTCCCCGGCTTGGGGTGGTTGGCGCCGGTGAAGGCTCCAGCTTCGTAGCCGAATAGTTCGCTCTCCAGCAGATCGGCCGGCACCGCGGCGCAATTTACCTTTAGAAAAGTGCGGTGGGCGCGCGGAGATAGCTTGTGAATCAGGCGCGCCATGACTTCTTTGCCAGTGCCGCTCTCACCCAGCATCAGGACGGGAATATCGACAGCGGCAACCAGCGCGGCTTCGGAGCGTAGCTTCCTCATTACCGGGCTGGCGGCTACGAAGAAGACGTCATCCGCCAGCTCTTCAACTTCCCCGGCATACGCCTGCTGATTGGTTCCGAGGCATTGATCGATGACCGTATCCAGCTCGGCCTTCTGAAACGGTTTGGTCAAATAGTCATACGCGCCCAGGCGCATGGCTTGTACAACTTTGCGGGTATCGCCAACGCAGGAAAGAATGACCACTTTAACGCCGGGTTGAAGAGTGCGAATCTGTTCCAGCGTCTGCAGGCCGTCGATGCCCGGCATGAGTAAGTCGAGCAACACCAGGTCGGGGCGCAAACCTTTTTCCACTCGCTGCACGGCTTCTTCGCCAGTGGTCGCGGTCTCGACTTTGTAGTCATCGACCTCAAGCAGGGTCCGAATGTATCGCAACATCCCGGGTTCGTCATCGACCAGCAGAATGTTGGCCGTATCAGTCATTTCCATTTCCTTGGTTGGCGGTAGGAGGAGGATTCAGGGGAAGAATAAAAGAAAACTTACAACCACTTCCGGGTTCGCTCTCCACCCAGATCTTACCGCCCATATTGCTCACCAGCCGGCGAGCGATGGCCAGGCCGAGGCCCATGCCGGATTGCGATTCGTTCTGCGGCAGACGGAAAAAGTCATCGAATACCTCGATGTGATATTCGGGGGGGATTCCCGGGCCGGTGTCCGACACGCTGATCTTTGCCGAATTCGGCAGGGCACTGCTCTGGCGCCGGCGATCGCTGAGGATGCCCGGCTGATTCGCATTGCGCCGGTCCCACATGTATGGTTCGGCATGCAGCCACACGGTGCCTCCGGCCGGGGTGAACTTGGAAGCATTCTCCAGAAGATTCGAGACCACGCGCTGCACCTTGGCTCCGTCGAAGCAGAATTCCGGAAGTTTGTCGTTGGCCAGAAAATAGAGCGCCAACCCCTTCTCCTGAAAGCCATGCGACCAGAGACGGCAAACTTCCGACAGCGAGGCGTTCACGTCGCCCAGTTCGAAGCGCATCTTCACTTCGCCGGTTTCGAGAACGCTGAAACTGAGGAAGTCCTGGATAAATTGTTGCAAGCGCTTTCCGCTCGAGTTCATGTCGCGCAGAACTTCGCGCTGGCGCTCGTTGAGCGTTCCCAGCTTCTCACTCTGCAAGAGTTCGACATAACCGTTGAGAATCGCCAGTGGCGTTCTGAGATCGTGGGCGGCGGACGCCAGGGCGTTCGTGGTACGGTCGAACCGCTCCCGCAGCTGGGTGTATTGCTGCAACAACTCCTGGGGATCGCCAGGCTCCGGGCTGGGCGCAGTTGACTCGGCTTTGTCCGGGCGCGAACGGGCAATTCCCCGCCGTTCCGTCTGATGGGACAGACACGTGTTTTCAGGCAGCACGGCCATGCAAATTCTCGGTAGTTATTGACAGAATCGGGAGGGGCGACTGTGTGGATGGTAAGGCAGGCCTTTTGCAGTGTCAATTGGAAAAACGCAAGGAAATTGCCACTCATGGGCAAAAGTATGCAGTCGAAAGTACTTAGTCACGATCCGATACGGCGACCAACAGGCGAATATTTAGCGAATACACTGTCATGAAAAGCTTCCAGTTTCTGCCCTGTTCTGAGAAAAACCCGCGAGTCCGCACGCTTGCGATCGCGAGAACACTCGCAATCGGGGCGAAATATGGCCACCAAGATGCGGTACGGATAGGCTCTGCTATTTACCGAGAATCCTCTTGAACCAAGGAAAACCACAAACGGAACGCCGTGATTGGCCGCGTTTGCCCCTGGCAATTCCTGTTTTTGTCCGAAGTAAGGACGGAGATGGCAAGGAGTTGCTGGAGTTTGCCACGGCTTTGAACGTTTCCGCCGGCGGAGCCCTGGTGGCCATACGCCGCTCTTTGCCGCTCTCCGCGCAGGTTCTGCTGGAAATCCCCAGCGCTCCCCTGCTTTCTGCGGCGGATTTGCCCCCTGCCGCGAGGAATCTTCGGGCGCGCAACGTCTGGAGTGCGCGCGCCGAGGGGTATCAACTGGTCGGCCTCAAGTTTTCTCATGCTTTGCTGGCTCCCAGGGGCCGGCAGCGGTCGGTCCGAAGGAAAGTTGTTTCTTCTTTGTGAAAAGATTTACCCACTGTGAGAGCTAAGCTGGGGTCCTCCTTCCCTGCTGGCAGTCCCTTGAGCCAGTTCCCATCATGGTTTCGCAACCGTATGAAACTAAGTCTTTAATCTCAATATCCGAGCAGTTTCGGGCGGCGGGGAAGCTTTGGTTCTCGGGGTGCAATGTAAAGTCCTGCGCAAGGGAGTCGCATACGCCGAGATGGCTCTTCAAACGACAAATTCGTTCAGTTCTCTGGTGCAGTCCTTAGGCGAATTCCCCCCCGAGGCGGTAGTTTTTGGCAAGTCGGAGCCCATGCAGACACTGCGGGCCCGCCTGGATAAAGTAGCTGGCGCTAACGTTCCCGTCCTGATCCAGGGCGAAAGCGGAACCGGCAAAGACATTATCGCTCGCATGATCCACGCTCTTTCCCCGTGGAAGAGCGGCCCATTCGTCAAGGTGAATTGCCCGGCTATTCCCGGAACCTTGCTCGAGAGCGAGCTGTTCGGTTACGAAAAGGGAGCCTTCACCGGCGCCTACGGTTCCAAGCCGGGCCGGGTTGAGATGGCTCATCGCGGCACGCTTTTTCTCGACGAGATTTCCGAGCTGGATCTGGCGCTGCAGTCCAAGCTGCTGCAACTGCTCCAGGATGGACAGTTTTGCCGCATCGGTGCGCAGGAAGACAAGAAAGTAGAAGTGCGCGTGGTGTGCGCCACTAATCGCCAGCTGGAGAATGAGATCGAGAATGGCACCTTTCGCCAGGATCTCTACTACCGCATCAACGTGGTGAACCTGCACATGCCTCCGTTGCGGGAGCGGCGCGCGGATATCGAGGATCTCGCGGCATATTTCCTCGAGTTTTACAACCGCAAATACAATTGCCGGGCGCGCGCTCTTTCGCCGGAGCTGATTGGCGCGTTGCAGAAATATCACTGGCCGGGCAATATCCGCGAACTGGAAAACCTGATCAAGCGCTACGTTATTCTGGGCAGCGAAGACGTGATCAGCAACGACCTGCTGGCGCGCAACGACCAGGAGTTCTACAACCCGGACATCAACCTGGATGGCCCGATTTCACTCAAGAAAGTGACGCGGCAAGCGACCCGTGAACTGGAACGCAAGATCATCCTGAAGGTTCTGCAAGCTCATCATTGGAATCGCAAGCAGGCGGCGCGAGCGTTGAACATCAGCTACCGGGCGCTTCTTTATAAGATTCGCGATGCCGGGTTGCCTCCGAACCGAACGTCCCGCAAAATATCCGCACCGGTGGTCGGCACCAGCGCAGCGGCGGACTAGCTTCTCGACATCCTGAGCGAAGTTGCTTCGGCGGAGAGAACGAATACGCAGTCGACGGACCCCTCGCACAGTTGCACCCTCTTACGGCGACTCAGGGAGTTCCTTTGTCAAACTCATTGAGACCGCGGTGAGAACCCCTTGACACGATATTTGCAGCGCCACACACCTGCGGGTCTTTCGACCTGCGCTCAGCATGACACGAGTATTGAGTCTGTTTTGACTTCCGCCCGGTTGCGACCTACCATACGTCTGCCGTACTTCGCATGCTTGGCCAGAACATTTCGCATTACCGCATCCTCGAGAAACTCGGCGGGGGCGGTATGGGAGTGGTTTACAAGGCCGAGGACACCCGCCTGGAGCGCTTTGTTGCGCTCAAGTTTTTGCCCGATGATGTAGCCAAAGACCCGCAGGCGCTGGCTCGCTTCCGTCGCGAGGCGAAGGCTGCCTCGGCGTTGAACCATCCCAATATCTGCACCATTTACGACATTGGCGAAGAGAACGGTCACGCTTTCATTGCCATGGAGTTTCTAGACGGGGTGACGCTCAAGCACCGCATTGCCGGGCGTCCAATGGATATCGATATCCTGCAGTCGCTGGCCATTGAAATTGCGGATGCACTTGACGCCGCCCACGCCGCCGGCATCGTGCATCGCGACATCAAGCCGGGAAATCTTTTTGTTACCAAGCGTGAACATGCCAAGATTCTCGACTTTGGATTGGCCAAGGTCACAGCCGTAGGCGGGGATGCCGCAGGAGGCATGTCGCAGGCGACGATCGATACCAATGCCGACCACCTGACCAGCCCGGGGACGGCGGTGGGAACCGTCGCCTATATGTCGCCCGAACAAATCCAGGCCAAGGAACTCGACCCGCGCACCGATTTGTTCTCCTTTGGCGCCGTGCTCTACGAAATGGCTACGGGAATGCTGCCATTCCGCGGTGAAAGTTCAGGCTTGATTTTCGAAGCCATTCTGAATCGGGCTCCGGTTTCGGCGGTGCGGTTGAATCCCGACCTCCCCGCCGAATTGGAGCGAATCATCAGCAAGGCCCTGGAGAAAGATCGCGACCTGCGCTACCAATCGGCGGCCGAGATGCGCGCTGACCTGAAGCGCATGCGTCGCGACAGCAGTTCGGGCAGAGTTCCGGCACAAATCAGCGGTGCGCAAACCGTCGTGCCGGCGGCAGCCAGCAGCGGCGCCGTTGTTGTCCCGGTCCCGCCCGCGAAGAAAGTTCCTGGGGTCGTCGTATTGTCTATCTGTGCCGTGATTGCGGTGGCGATGTTTGCGACCTATTACTACTGGAGCCACTCCAAAGCTCCGAGCGGTCCGGCAAAGATTGCGCAAATCAGCCACTGGAATAAGCCCATGCAAGGCGCCAAGCTTTCCCCCGACGGCCACGCCGTGGCGTTTGCTTCACCGGCCGGCGGAGTGTTTCAAATTTTTGTCATGCTGGCTTCCGGTGGCGACCCGCTGCAGCTCACCAGCGACGAGGGTGACAAGCGAGTCGATAGTTTCTCCTTTGACGGCGGCGAAATTTACTACGAGCGAGCCTTCGGACGTTACGAAGTCTGGGCGGTTCCTACACTTGGAGGAACTCCCAGAAGAGTGGTGTCTGGCCAGGCCGTCGTTCCATCGCTGGATGGCAACTCCATTTTCTATTTGAATGGAGATGCTCCGGCGATCTTCAAAGCACAAAAGTCCGGTCTGGGAGAAGAAGAGATCTACCGCTTCAACGATCCCGGCATCTTCCTTCTAAGCATGCTGCCCTACCCAGACGGCAAAACTCTGCTGGTGGGCCTGCGGAAGCAACGGGCCTCAGGCAATACTCGTCTTTATAGGGTAACTTTGTCCCCCCGTTCTGAGGTCGACTTGGGCGAGCTGCCGGGCGAAGCTAACGGTTGGGCTGAACCGGGAAAGTCTCTGCTGTTAAGCCGGACGGTCGAGGGACTTACCAACATCTGGAAGTACAACCTGGCGGACCAAAGCATGACGCAGATCACATCTGGCCCGGGGCCTGACGTGTCGCCCATGCTCGACCCTTCGGGAAAAGGCATTTACTACGTGAATGGGAAAGCCTCGGGAGCGCTTACGGCGTATCACGTAAAGTCGAAAGAGACGGCGGATATTGTCAGCGAAAATGCGACTCAGCCGGCCATCTCGCGAGACGGCAAGCGGATCATGTACATCACCATCCCGGAAAAGGGGCGAAACGAGCTTTGGGTTTCCGATATCGATGGCAGCCACAAGATCAAACTAGCGTCCGGAGCGGACGTAGCAACCGGCGGATGGTCGCCGGACGACTCTCATCTGGGCTTTAGTGAAAACGAGGCGGAAGTGGGTCACGGCTATGTGATCGGCGCGGATGGCAGCGGGCGCCGGCAGCTTCAGCTGACAGCGTTCTTCATTCCTTCTGTAGTGTGGGGAGCGGACGGGAAGTCGCTGTATGTCACCGCTTTTTCGAAGAGTTTAAAAGGGACGATCTGGAGAGCGGCCTCGCAGGATTCGCCGGCCGAAGACTTTGTGGAGGGTTGCGGGCTGGTATCGGATAGCTCTCCGGACGGCAAGTACCTGTCGAGCACAATCATCACCGGCGACAGGATCGGAATTTACCAGACCTCGATCGCCGACCGGCAGTGCACCGCGCTGCTACCGGGCGTCTCGACGTTCGCCGCCATATACTCACCCGATGGAAAATCACTCTTGTATGCCGTGGCCTCCCGCGGCGAGGTTACCGTTCATCGTCAGCCATGGCGTGACGGCAAACTGACCGGGCCCGATCAAGTCGCGCTGAAAATTCCGTTCGCTTTTGGCCTCGACTACGGCGGAAACGCCTACGACTTTTCCCGCGATCTCTCAACGATTGTCTACGCCCGTCCGAGCGGTCAGGCGGATCTTTATCTGATCAATCAGAAATAGGCGGGCGAGTGGAACCGGAAGCCAGCAAGACTACCTCTGTATAATTGCCCACGGTCATGGACTGGGCTCCTGTGTCCGCCATCCGCTGGCTGTTCAGTTCGCAGGACGGCGACTCCGACCGTCTGCTTCCGCGTTGGCTGTTTCTGCGCGCCTTCGGGCTGATTTACTTCTCGGCATTTTTCTCGCTGGCGTTTCAGATTCGTGGTCTCATGGGGCCGGATGGGATTCTGCCTGCCGCGCAGTACTTGAAAGCAGTGGCGCAGGCATTCAGTCAGCCGATGCGCCTTTGGTATGCGCCCACATTGCTGTGGTTCTCCAGCAGTTCGACGATGCTGACAGCATTGTGCTGGGTGGGGATGGTCGCGTCGCTGCTGCTGGTGCTGAATCTGTGGCCGCGCGGCATGCTGGTAGTCTGCTTTGCCTGCTTCCTTTCTTTTGCCAGCGCTGCGCAGGACTTCTCCGGCTACCAGTCGGACGGAATGCTGCTGGAGGCTGGTTTCATCGCTCTCTTTTTGGCTCCGCCGGGATTCCGTCCCGGACTCGGACGGTCCCACCCGCCATCGCGCGCCAGCTTGTTTTTGCTGTTGTGGGAGTGGTTCCGCATTTATTTCGAATCGGGCGTGGTGAAAATCGCCAGCGGCGACCCGCAGTGGCGGCATTTCACGGCCATGGACGAGTATTACCAGAACGGCCCGCTGCCAACGTGGATCGGCTGGTATTTGCAGCACCTTCCCCATTCGTTTCACGCCTTCACCGTCTACGCCACGCTGGCGATGGAGTTGGGCCTGGTGTGGATGATGTTTTTGCCGCGTCGCTGGCGGATTGCGCTCTTCTTCATCGTGACTCCGTGGCAGATCATCGTTATCCTCACCGCGAACTACACCTTTCTGAACTATCTGGTCCTTATTCTCGGAGTCTTGTTGTTGGACGATCGCTTCATCCAGCATTTCCGGCAATTTTTCCATTCTTGTCATTCCGAGCCGTCCGCAGGCGCGCTCGCGCGCCGAGGAAGTGTCGAGGAACCTGCTGCTACAAATTCTGCGCCGATCACGCAGCCTGCAGCACGCCCCAGCTTACCGCGTGCAGCTTACAATGCCGCGAAGCTCGCCCTCGCCGCGGTGATGCTCGCTTGGATTTTCTACGCAGCCACCGTCCCACTGCTGTGGATGTTCACGACCGCCATCCCTTTTCCCACGTCTCCCATCGCCGCCCTCGAACCATTTCGCATCGCCAACCGCTACGGTTTGTTCGCGGTGATGACGCGCGGGCGTTACGAAATCGAATTTCAGGGCTCGGACGACGGACACGACTGGACCGCGTATCCTTTTCGCTTCAAGCCGCAGGATGTGACCAAGCCGCCCGGCATCTACGCGCCCTATCAGCCGCGCTTCGATTGGAATTTGTGGTTCGCCTCGCTGGGCTCGTGGCGCGATTATCCCATTGTCGCCAACACCGAAATACGGCTGCTCTCGAACGACAAAGATGTGCTGGCGCTTTTTGCCGGCAATCCCTTTGCCCAGCATCCTCCGCAACAGGTTCGGGCTGTGCTGTGGCAGTATTGGTTCACCAGCATGGCGGAAAAACGAGCCAGCGGAAACTGGTGGCGGCGTCAACTCCTGGGACTTTACGCGCCTGTGCTGGAGCGCGAAGCGGATGGCACGATTGTGGCTATCGAGATGCCGGAGGAGGTAACGCGCGATGTTCGTTAGCGGAGGTGCGACGGCTTCCGGAGGCTGCGAGAGAACTCGTGCCCTACCCAAGACTTCGGCGCCGCGAGACATTTCTCGCAGCGCTCATTCGGCGGTTCGGAGCGATCCTCGATGAGCCGTAAAGCATGCGTGATCGGCGGCGGTCCCAACGGCTTGGCTGCGGCCATTGTGCTCGCGCAGGCGGGGTTGCAGGTCGATGTGTTCGAAGCCGAGCCAACCGCAGGAGGAGCCGCTCGCTCCATGGAGTTGACGCTGCCCGGCTTTGTGCACGATTTCGGCTCGGCCGTGCATCCCTGGGTGGTCGGGTCACCTTTCTTTTCAACTTTGCCTCTGGCGGACTACGGCCTACAGTGGATTCATTCTCCCGCACCGCTGGCGCACCCGCTCGATGACGGAAGCGCCGTGATGCTGGAGCGCGACCTGCACGCCGCCGCAGCTGTTCTCGGCAGTGATGGGGTCGCGTGGCGCAACCTGATGGCGCCGTTCGTCGAGCATTGGAGTGAGTTCGCTCCGGAGGTACTGCGTCCGGTTCACTTGTTGCCGCGTTGTCCAGTGTTGATGGCGCGAATGGGATGGTATGCGCTTTCGTCGGCGAGAACTCTGGTTCGTCGCTTTGGCAATCCGCGGACCCGCGCGTTATTCGCAGGTTTGGCTGCGCATTCGTTTCTCAGCCTTGACGAGCCTCTGACCGCCGCGTTCGGCCTGCTGCTGGGCGTTTCTGCCCATGCTGTGGGATGGCCGATTCCGCGCGGCGGATCGCAATCCATCAGCAATGCACTTTGCGCTCACCTGGCGAAGCTCGGCGGCAGCGTGAAGACAGCCGCACGGGTCGAGAGCCTGTCCGATCTCCCGCCGTATGACGTGACTCTGTGCGACCTCACGCCGCGGCAACTGTTGCGGGTAGCGGGGAAACGTCTGTCGCCGTCGTACGAGCGACGGATGGAGCAATACAAATATGGCCCGGGCGTGTTCAAAGTGGACTACGCCTTGGCCAGTCCCATCCCCTGGAAAGCGAACGAATGCCTGCGCGCGGCCACGGTACATTTGGGCGGCAGCTTCGAAGAGATTGCAGCGTCCGAACAGGCTATGAGCGAAGGCCGGACAGCCGAGCGTCCTTTTGTCCTGCTGGCGCAGCCGACGTTGTTCGATGCGACCCGCGCGCCGGAGGGCCAGCATGTGGCCTGGGCTTATTGCCACGTGCCCAATGGATCGAAAGTGGAGATGCTGAGCCGCTTGGAAGCGCAGATCGAGCGCTTCGCTCCCGGATTCCGGGAATGCGTCCTCGCGCAACGCGCGTTTTGTCCCGCCGATCTGGAGAGCATGGACGCCAATCTGGTTGGCGGCGACATCGGCGGGGGAGCGATGAATTTTCGTCAGTTTCTCTTCCGCCCCACCTGGCGGCAGTACGCGACATCCGCCGAAGATATTTACCTCTGTTCGTCTTCGACTCCGCCGGGCGGGGGCGTGCACGGCATGTGCGGCTACCACGCCGCACGGATGGCGCTGTCGCGACTGGGCGCCGCATTGAAGTGAACGTCTCTCCCTTGTTGTCATCCCGAGGAGCGCAAGCGGCGAGAGATCTGCAGTTTCTTCCCGCCGCCGAAAACCGCACTCGCGTTGCACGGGATGACAACGAGAAGGGTCGCGGCGCGATTTGATGGTCGCCGTCCGGAGAATGCTGTTACAATCAGGCGCAATTTTCCCGTCGCAGGTCAGCGAAGTTATGGCAAAGGATCTTTCCAAATCTCGCGATCAGTTGATTCGCGCCGCGAAAAGAGCCATGAAGAATGCCTACGCGCCTTTTTCGCATTTCCGAGTAGGCGCAGCGCTGCTCACTTCGAAGGGAGAGACGTTCGTGGGCTGCAACGTGGAAAACTCATCCTATGGGATGACGAACTGCGCCGAACGCACCGCGATTTTCTCGGCAGTCGCGAAATCCGGGCCGAAGCTCAACATCAAAGCGATTGCGGTAGTCAACGATCAGGACATCCCCTGCTCGCCCTGCGGAGCTTGCCGCCAGGTGATCTATGAATTCGGTCCCGAGGCGATCGTATTTTTCAAGAGCTCCGAGGGATGGAAACAATCTCCCATCACCGAACTTCTCCCGGAAGGATTCCGCCTGCAGTGACTGACGCTCCCGTAAGCCCGGTGCGTGCCGTCGACGTCATTCGCAAAAAACGCGATCAGCTGGAACTGTCTCGCGAGGAGATCACCGCTTTGGTGGAGGGATACACCAGCGGCGAGATTCCCGACTACCAGGTGGCCGCATGGCTCATGGCCACCGTGATTCGCGGGCTCACGCGTGCGGAGACGGCGGCGCTGACCGACGCCATGCTGCACTCCGGCGAAGTGCTCGATCTCTCCGAATTCGCGGCGAGCAAGGTCGACAAGCACTCCACCGGTGGCGTAGGCGACAAGACATCGCTGGTGCTGGCGCCAGTGGCGGCGGCCGGCGGCCTTGTCGTCCCCATGATCAGCGGCCGCGGCCTGGGCCACACCGGAGGCACGCTCGACAAGCTGGAGTCGATTCCCGGATTCAACGTGAATCTTTCCGTCGCCGATTTTCGCCGCGCGCTCCATGCCAGCGGGTGCTGCATGATCGGACAGACTGCGGAGATTGCTCCCGCCGACCGGAAACTTTATGCTCTGCGGGATGTGACCGCGACGGTCGAGAGCCCGTATCTGATTTGCGCTTCCATCATGAGCAAGAAACTGGCCGAGGGCATCGACGCCCTGGTGCTCGACGTGAAGACCGGCTCGGGCGCGTTCATGAAGAAAGAAGCGGACGCTGTGTTTCTGGCTGAGTTGATGGTCGAGACCGGCGAGCGCATGGGCAAGAAAATGGTTGCGCTGATCACCGACATGAATCAGCCGCTCGGGCGATATGTGGGAAATTCTCTGGAAGTGGTCGAGGTTCTCGATGTACTGCGTGGCCAGGGGCCGGACGATCTGCGGGAGTTGTGTCTGGAACTGGCCGGCTGGATGTTCCATCTGGGCGGCATTGCATCTTCCGTCGAGCAAGGCAAGAGTACGGCGGCGCAGTTGATCAAATCCGGAAAAGCGCTCGAAAGATTCCGCCAGATGGTGGAGTTGCAAGGTGGAGACGCGCGCGTGATCGACGATCCTGGCCGTCTGCCTCGCGCTCAGCGCACGCTGGAGGTGAAGGCGCAGAGCAGCGGTTATGTGGCGTCTATCGCCTGTGAAGCGGTGGGCACGGCCTGCGTGATTCTGGGCGGAGGGCGGGAGAAGAAAGAAGATTCCGTCGACCCGGCGGTGGGAATCATCCTGCACAAGAAAGTCGGGGACCGGGTGAGCGCCGGCGAATCGCTGTGCATCGTCCACTACAATTCCGAATCGCGCGCGCAGCGGGCGAGGAGCCTCCTGGAAAACAGTTTTACTGTCGCCGCTGCGCCTCCCGCGCAGACAAATCCGCTGGTTCATCGCGTCATTCAACCGTCCGGAGAGGAGCACTGAATGGGCCGTTTCACCGGCATCCTCGGAATTCTTACCATGCTGGCCTTCGCTTTTATCTTCTCCACCAACCGCAAAGCGATTCGCGTGAAAACCATCGCCTGGGGATTGGGTTTGCAGTTCGTCTTCGCCGTGTTCGTGCTGAAAATGGCGATCGGCCGCAGTATTTTTCAGAAGGCGGGCGACGCGGTCAACCAGTTGCTGAGCTACGCCTTCGTGGGATCGGAGTTCGTCTTCGGCGATCTCGGGAAACGAGGCGCCGGTTTCTACTTTGCTTTTCAGGTCCTGCCGACGGTGATTTTTATCGCGGCGTTCTTCGCGATTCTTTATCACTACGGAGTGATGCAGTTCATCGTCAAGCAGGCGGCCCGGGTGATGACGGTGGTGATGGGCGCGAGCGGCGCCGAATCGCTGAACGTGGCGGCCAGCATTTTCATGGGCCAGACGGAAGCGCCGCTGACCATTCGTCCATTCCTGCCCGATATGACTCGTTCCGAGCTCATGACCGTGATGACCAGCGGCATGGCCCACGTGTCCGGCGGAATTATGGCGGCCTACATCGCCTCCGGCGTTGAACCCAAACATCTGCTGAGCGCCG
>Ga0335078_10010431_pt1 | contig 13750 bp, 13 predicted proteins | sample Lox_Sample_32_FD_206711 | JGI IMG/M metagenome (GOLD analysis project Ga0335078, IMG submission 206711) | Soil microbial communities from Loxahatchee National Wildlife Refuge, Florida, United States - Lox_Sample_3.2 | ecosystem: Environmental > Terrestrial > Soil > Wetlands | place: USA...
CGTCGGGGCCGGCGCCCGAAATGGTGGGGAACGAAACGTCTTTCAGCTTGCCGGTATCGCGGCGGAAGCTCTCGAGTGCCTCGACCGCGTCGATTTCAGTCAAGCGACCAGAGGGTGCCTCGCGGTCGAACCACGCGAGGAACCTCGTCACGGCGGCGCCGTCGCGTTCCTGCGCCGCACGCGCTCCGGCGATCTCCGCCGGATTCTTCACCGCCTTCATCATCGCTATCGGATCGCCGCCGCGCAGGATCTTGCCGCCATTGTCCGCGACCAGGCTCGCGATCGCTTCAGGGCAGGCCGCCGGATCGAGCTGTACCGCCCGCTTCTCGCTGCCGAGCGCGGCAAGGTCGCGATCAAAGTCGGCGGGCGCGCGCACCGCGGCAAGCTCCTCGAGGCGGTGCCGGACATCGTTGTTGAGCTTGCGGGCGTCCACGTAAAGCGCGGGGCGGTCTCGTTTCGGCACGACGGCGAAGGCCAGCGCCACTGGCGTGTGCGGAATATCGCTGCCGCGGATGTTGAACAGCCACGAGACGGCGTGCGGGTCGGAGACCACGACGGCGTCGGCACCGAGCTTTTGCATTTCGACGCGGACGCGCGCGAGCTTTTGCTGCGCATCCTCGCCGGCGTAGCGCAGATCGTGCAGTACGACCGGGCCGAGCGGCGGCGCCGGCCGATCGGTCCAGACGGCATCGATCGGATTGTCCGTCACTGCAACAAGGTGTGCGCCGGCAGCAGCGCAAGCCTTGGCGAGCCGCTCGGCGCCGTCCACGGTATGCAGCCAAGGTGAATAGCCAAGCTTCTTGCCGGCCGGGAGATTGGCTTCGATCCACGCCGGCGGCGGCCGATCGACCAGATGCTCCACGGCGAAAATCCTGCTGTCGACTTCCTCGCCGACCTGCACCTGATAGCGGCCATCGACGAAAATCACCGCGCGATCAGCCAGCACGATCGCCACACCGGCGGAGCCGGTGAAGCCGGTCAGCCACGCGAGCCGCTCGGCGGAAGGCGGCACATATTCGTTCTGGTATTCGTCGGCGCGCGGCACGATGAAGCCATCGAGTCCGCGCCGCGCCAGCTCAGCGCGCAGCGCCGCAATCCGCGGCGCGCTGGCACCGCGCTCGCCGCGATCCTCGAACGATTGGAAATGCGCTTCGAACATTTCAGCAATTTACGAGCGGCGGCGGGGCCGGGCAACGGCGGGGCGCGGCCGAGCTCGTCGTGCCAATACCAGAGTCGTCCAGCCCTCGGTGTCGATACGGCGTTCGAGCGCCAGAGGGCGGTAAGCCGAGAGGGCAGCGTTCGCCTGCGAAGAGAGCAGGCCGGACAAGATCACGCGCGCATTGGGCGCGGCGATTTTAACGAGGGGCGCTGCGAGGCGCTGCAGCGGCCCCAGGAGAATGTTGGCAAATATCAAATCGAACGGCGCTTGCGTGCGCAGGCGATGGTTTGCGAGGCCGTTCGCTCGCAGCACCTCGACCAATACGCCGGCACGGTTGAGCCGCGCATTGGCACGCGCGACCCGGACCGCTTCGGCGTCGATATCGGTCCCGAGCACATGCTGGTGGAGCGTTCGGGCAGCCGCGATTGCGAGCACGCCACTGCCAGTGCCAAGATCGAAAATGCGCCGCTGGCGCCTAAGCCACGATCGACAGATCCGATCGAGCGCGAGGAGGCACCCGCGCGTCGTGCCATGGTGGCCGGTGCCGAAGGCCAGCGCCGCCTCGATCTCGATCCCGATTTGGTTGGGGAGAACACGGGCACGATCATGGGCACCATGAATGAGAAACCTCCCTGCTTGGACCGGCCGCAAGCCCTCAAGGCTCGCCTTGACCCAATCCTGCTTTGCGAGGCGCTCGAAGCGTAAGCGCTTCGCCGCTTCCGATCCGGCAGCGGCCGCGACCAATGCCCGTATCTTCCGTTGGTCAGGTATGCCGCCAAAGTGGATCGCGACTTGCCATTGATTTTGCCCGTTATCCACAAGACTTACTGCCAGGGGATCGCCATACAGCGACTCGCTTAGCCGCGCGCTCAACTTTTCCCCCGATTGTTCATCGGTTGCGAGCCAGGCCATCCAAATGGCCGCGGTATTCAAAGGGCTAGAAGGCATTGAATAATAAAACGTCTTGAAACTTATGCAGGGAATTTTCAGTCATTGGGGAATAATCCGTCGCCGAAAGGGTTCGTGCCATTGCGATCACGCCCAATTGTGCGCTGACCCCCGCTTCAGACTCAACTTATCAACAGTTTATCCACAGAATTATCCACAACGGGCTGAGCGATTGCCCGTCGTCCGGATGTCCTTTGCCGAACAAAATATCGGCAACATCGTGATGGTACGAGCCAAGGTTGAGCGATCTCTCAAGCCGGGAGAACATAACAATGGCAAAGCGCGTATGCCGAGCGTCCGCCGTGTGTGGCATCCTTGCGGTGGTCGCGGCTCTCCTTGGCCCGCTCAGTTCGTGGGCGCAGGTGCCAAATTATGCCGCGCTCCTCGCGGCTCCCGACCGCAGCGATGCGGATCGGCAGGCCGATAAGCGGCGCGATCCGCTGCCTTTCCTGACTTTTGCCGGTGTTCGCCCGGGCATGAAGGTGCTCGATATGGGCGCTGGTGGCGGCTACAGCACCGAATTGATTGCGCGTGCAGTGGCGCCGGGCGGTATCGTGTACGGGCAGAATCCGCCCAACCTCGGCGAAAAGGCGAAAGCCGCCTTTGAGGCGCGGTTGAAAACTCCGGCGATGAAAGACGCCGTCGCCGATATTCGGCCGTTTGACGATCCGATTCCGCCGGATGTCCACGATCTCGATCTGATCACGTTCCTCTTCTACTACCACGATACGACCTACATGACCGTCGATCGCGCGGAGATGGACCGCAAAATGTTCGCCGCCCTGAAACCCGGCGGATTTTTGGTGCTCGCCGATCATTCGGCGCTGTCGGGGCAGGGGACCTCCGTCGCACGCACGCTGCACCGGATCGAGGAGAGTTCGTTGCGCCAGGAGCTCGAGGGGGTCGGCTTCAGCGTGGTTGCCGAAGGCGATTTCTGGCGCAACGCCAACGATACGCACGACTTCCCCAGCTTCAAACCGGAAATGCCGGTAGACAATTTTGTGCTCAAATTTGCGAAGCCGCACTGATTTGAGTTCGTTACCCCGAGAATTGATGCCGCTCACTGTTTCTGTAAGATACCGGAGCGGCCCGAACAGCTTTGGAGTGGCGTCATGGAGGTCATCGTCTTCGCATCGCGCAAGGGTGGGGCGGGCAAGAGCACGCTGACCGCCCATCTCGCCGCGCACGCGCACAAGCCGTCGCGCCCGTGCCTGCTCATCGACGCCGACCCCCAAGGATCGCTGGCGCTCTGGCATAAATTGCGCCTTGCCGGCGGCGGGGTCGACGATCTGCCGATCAAGTCGGCGCAGCGCAACATCGCCGACGTGGTCAAGCAGGCAAAAGCCGATGGCGTCGAGTGGGTCTTCATCGACACCGCGCCGAATATGTCGGCGAGCGTGACAGACGCCATCCGGACCGCCACCCTCGTCGTCATTCCCTGCCGACCGGGCGTGTTCGATCTCGACGCCGTCAAGGACACCATAGAATTCGCCCGCGAGGCACGTCGGCCCTACGCTGTAGTTATCAATGCCGCCCCGCCGAAGCGCCAAGACGTGGAATCGCCCACCGTTACCCACGCGCGGGAAATCCTTGGCGCGCTGCAGATTCCCGTGTGGGGCGGCCAGATTACCCAGCGGGCGAATTTTTCCGCGGCTTTGGCCGAAGGCGAGGGCGCCAAGGAGTACGATTCCAGCTCGACGGCGGCGGCCGAAATCGCGCGGCTTTGGCTCGCTATCGAGAAGTCGGTGAAGGCGATCCACGGCGCCCGCGAAGGCGGCATGCATCGCGTCGCGGCCTGACGGTCACCGCCGGATTACCGTCATTCCACTTCTTCGCATACTCGGTCGTGGTCTGTTTGAACGTCATCGCCGTATAGGCTTTGCGCCGCGCGCTTCCATCGTGTGCGGACCCGTATTGTCGCCGCGCATGGCGATCAGTGTTTCGCCGTCGCGATGAGTCCTCCGGATGAAAGCGACTCCTTCCCGTCAAGCGGAGGGAAGGAGGATGAAGCCGGAGGCTAATCTATCTCCAGCCGGCGCGGGCGACGAAAGAACGCGCGCTTGCTCAATACGGCGGATACTGGCGGCCGTACTGCTGCTGCTGATAGCCCTGCTGACCGTAATAAGGCTGCTGTTGTTGTCCGTAGTACTGTTGTCCGCCGTAAGACTGATTATAAGCAGGTCGATTATAGCCGTACGGCGGCGGCTGCTGGGGAAAACCATTTTGCGATTGGCCGTACTGATTGTAGCCGGACTGGCCATAAGCCGGCTGCCCGTATCCCGGCTGCTGGCCGTAACCGCCGTAGACGGTCTCCTGATCAGGCGTGCGCCGCGCAATTTCCTGGCCGTTACCACCGGGCGTTCGGCCGGAAACGATGACGGTGGTGTTGGCCATGCCTTCGGCCTTCACCAGCGTGAACAGCGTCGTGGCATTGTCCGGCGAAAGCCGTACGCAGCCGTGGGAGACTGCAAGCCCCAGGTGCTTGACGTCGAAGAAACCGTGGACGGCGTGCCCGTGCATGTCGAAGAAAATCGAATGCGGCATCGGCGCATTATCCCATTCCTGAGAGAAATGATCTGCGTCCATGCGATTGGGTCTAAAGGTGCCGCTCGGCGTTTCGTAACCCGGCCGCCCGGTGGAGACTGGCCAGCTGTAGCGCTCGCTGCCGTCTACCGAGACGGTCATACGCTGGGTGCTTTTGTCGATGGCGATCGTCACAGTGGCGGACGCCGGAGCGGCCAGCGGCAGCGCGAACGCTGCGGCCAATAGCAAAATGGAAAGGACTCTTGCAGAACGCATAGCTTGGCACCTGATAATGAGAATCAACGGAAGTACCTGAGCAGATAGGACGGGCCCCGTCCATTAACATTAGTAATCGTCTCAAGCCGATTTGGTTCAAACAGACATTTCGCTTCGCCGCCTGGCATAATGATGAATGAAATACGGCGGGATTGTTGACGCATTACCACGGCGATCACGAATACGTGGTTGCGGCGATCAGCAATGTTTGCGCCCCTCTCAGGGCAGATTGAAAGAAATATGCCCGGCAAGCTTCGCGTCGAACCGCGGGCTCATTTTCCATCCTCCCCCGTGTCCGCAAAGCAGGATAAAGTAGCTTTCCCGCCACCTTTCTTGCCTGCGAATTTGCTGAAACCGATGGATCCCGCAACCAGCCCGCTGCTCACCGATCTCTATCAGCTCAACATGATCCAGGCCTATCTGGATCATGGCGACACGCAGACTGCGGTGTTCGAATTCTTTGTGCGCAAGATGCCGGCGCGGCGCGGATTTTTTCTCGCCGCCGGGCTGCATCAGGCGCTCGATTTCCTGGAAAATCTCCGCTTCTCCACCGCCGACATCGACTGGCTCAAGAGCACCGGGCGCTTCAGACAGAACCTGCTCGATTATCTCGCGGCGTTCCGCTTCGAAGGCGACGTGCATGCCATGCCCGAGGGCACCGTCTTCTTCGCCAACGAGCCCATCCTGCGCGTTACTGCACCGATGCCACAGGCGCAATTCGCCGAGACGCGGCTCATCAACATTTTGCAATTCCAGACGCTGATCGCGGCAAAGGCCGCGCGGTGCATGTTGGCGGCGCCCAACAAAGTGCTGGTCGACTTTGGCCTCCGCCGTGCTCACGGCGCCGAGGCTGGCCTGATGGCAGCGCGCGCCAGCTACCTCGCCGGCTTCGCCGGCACCGCGACAGTGCTGGCCGGCGAGCAGTTCGGCATTCCGCTCTACGGCACCATGGCGCATTCGTTCATCGAGGCGTTCAACGATGAGGCGGCGGCGTTTGAGGCTTTTGCCCGGTCGCGGCCGGACAATCTCGTACTGCTGCTCGACACCTACGACACGGAAGCCGCGGCATGGAAGGTGGTGGCGCTGGCGCCGCGACTCAAGGCGCGAGGGATCGCGATCCGCGCCGTCCGCCTCGACAGCGGCGATCTCGTCGCGCTCTCGAAATCGGTCCGCCAAATTCTCGACCAAGGTGGACTCGCCGACGTGACCATCTTTGTGAGTGGCGGCCTCGATGAAGATTCGCTCGCCGACTTCGCGCGCAGGAATGCGCCGATCGACGGCATAGGCATCGGCACGAGCCTCACCACGTCGTCGGACGTTCCTGCCATCGATTGTGTTTACAAATTGCAGGAATATGCCGGCTTGCCGCGGCGCAAGCGTTCGGAGAAGAAGGCCACCTGGCCGGGACGCAAGCAGGTGTGGCGGCGTTTCGGCGCGGACGGCCGCATGATCGGCGATATCTTGGCGTTGGAAGGCCATGACAAGCCGGGCGAGCCGCTCATCGAGCCGGTCATGCAAGGCGGCCGGCGGCTGCGTCCTCCGGAAACTCTCGACGACGTCAGGCAGCGCGCCAAGCGTGAGCTTGAACGTTTGCCAGAGCCCTTGTGCCGCCTCGAGCCGAACGCGACATACCCCGTTGAAGTCGCCGACGAACTGGTGAACCTCGCCGCGGAGGTCGATCGCCGCCAGCAGTCGAGCCCGGCGGCGTAACGAGTAGGCTCATGAGCGAACGCGCCACGTTCGGCGACGATGACGTCCTGGTCATCGTGGATATACAGTACGACTTCTGTCCCGGCGGCGCGCTGGCGGTGCCGCAAGGCGACGAAATTATTCCGTTGATCAACAGCCTTGCCGCGCGGTTCGGCAACGTTGTGTTGACGCAGGACTGGCATCCGCGCGGACACTTCTCATTCGCCTCCTCGCATCCCGGCAAGAGACCCTACGATACGGTCGCTGCATTCTATGGCCCGCAAGTGCTGTGGCCCGACCACTGCGTGCAGGAAACACCCGGCGCCGAATTTCACGCCGGCCTGTATGCGCCGCATGCTGCTCTGGTGGTGCGCAAGGGCATTCATTCCACGATTGATTCCTATTCGGCGCTCTACGAAAACGACCGCAAGACGCCCACCGGGCTTGGCGGCTATCTACGTGAGCGCGGCCTCACGCGGATGTTTCTCGCCGGACTCGCGTTCGATTTTTGCGTCCGTTATTCCGCCGAAGACGCGCGGCTCGAGGGCTTCGATGCCTTCGTGATCGAGGACGCCTGCCGCGGCATCGACATCAATGGCTCGGTGGCCGCGACTCGGGCAAGTTTTGCCGAGCGTGGGATTGCTTGCATTAACGCGCGGGAATTCGCGTGAGGAACGCATCGGGCGGTTGCGCGTTGCCCAAAATGAATGCAGGCCCGGCGGTTAGGTTTGTCTGATTATGTTGTGAAGACAATAAGTTAGCTTGGAAAGCACGCCGCCCGGCCAGCTGTGTGCAATGCACAAATACCCTTGACTCCATGTGGAAAGACGCGAGAAGGTCATAAAAGCGTTAACAGCCGGATCAATCCATGCGCCATCAGGTGGCGACGCCCACATCAAGTCTGCCGTCGTTGATGATGCCGTGCCCGGTTTGCGCGGGGCGTATGGTGTATCACGGCCGCCGCCCTCTCGCGCCGGACGCCGAAGACACCATCTATGCCTGCCGGCGTTGCGGCGCTGAACTCATCCGGACGTCGGTGCGCACGGCGACCAAAGAAGGCAAAGAGCGCAAGACCGCCGCCTAGAGCGCCGCCGCGAAGTCTGATCCGTCATCTAAGCCTGCATCAATCCCATCTGGCTCAGTACCGCGCGGCCGAGCAGGCCGTAAGGGTTAGCGAGCGTCTCCAGCATTTCGAAGTGGTTGTAGCCTTCGCCGACCAGAAGCTCGACGGACTTGCCGGCGGCTTTGACGGCGGCGGCGAAGTCGCGGCTCTGCCGCTGGAATTCCGGCGTCTCGTAGGTGCCGTAGCTGAGCACGAGCGGCGTGTGCAAACGGTCGAGGTGCCGCATGGCGCTCAAGTCCTGCTCCATCTCGTCCGTGAACTTGACGTATTTGGAGCGCTTCGACAGCCGCACGGGTTTCAGATCGTACATGCCGCTCGACAGCGTCGCGCCTTTGAGAATGTCGAGCGGCAGGCCGTCCTTGGCCCAATCGTGGGTGACCGTGCAGCCGGCAAGATGCGAGCCGGAGGAATGGGAAATCAGATGTAGCCGGTTGCGGTCACCGCCGAATTTCTCAGCGCTGCGGAACACCCAGCCGACCGCGCGCCTGACCTGCTCGACCATGGGAAACAGGCTACCACCGGCCGCGTCGACGTTGATGAAATCCAGCACCACGAAATTTGCGCCGATTTCCATGAACGGTTCGGCCAGACAGGTAAACTCGGACGCGGCGCCGTTTCGCCAGGCGCCGCCGTGAACAAAGATGGCGACGGGCGCATTGGCCTTTTTGGTCCGGTAGACGTCGAGCCCTTCGATCGGCGTCGGTCCATAGGCGAAGCGTTCTGGCTTGCCGATGCGCAAGAGTGCCGCGGCGCTGTTTGCCAGGCGCCGCTTTCCTACCTGGTCGCGGTTCGGCGCATAGACGATCTGATCGTAGGCGTCGTCGAGCTCCTGCTGGTCCATATTGAGCCAGACGATCGGCCCTTTGACTTTCGCGGCGGCGGTCGCGGTATTCATTGCGCTTTCATTGCCTCAACCTGTCACGCTCCGCGGACACGGAGCATCGATGATCGATTTTAGAATCCTCGTGGATGTGTTCCAACCCTGATCGCCTGCGTTTATTGGACGGGCGTCATGCGCGAACGGCACAACGATCCCGGGCAAGCCGGCAAATCCTTTATGGCTTTAGCTCATACTTCCGCTGCATGGCCGCAAAGAACCCATCTTTCTTCAGCGCATCGAGCAGGCTCGTATCCAGATAATCGCCGACTTTCTGGCTGACCTTGGGGAATTGCTTGAGGATGTTCGATGCGCCAGCGGCCGTCGGTTCGAGGTTCAACGGCGTTTGTTGCTTGAAGTCGTCGTACGTGATGCCGAGGATTTTCGCGTTGCTGATTTTCAGCTCCTTCGCCAGCACCTGCTTGGCGCGTTTGCTATCGCTGAGAGCGATGTAATTGCCTTCGATACTGGCTTTAAGGAAGCGCATGAGCAGATCGCGGCGCGCCCCAATGTCGTCGTGGCGCACCACAATACCGCTGAACAGCCACGGGATCTGATCCGGAACGAGATCGACCAGCACGTTGACGTGCTCGGCGCGCGCTTGCGATGCGGTCGGCTCGTTCAGCGCGGTGGCCTTGATCTCTCCCGATTTCACCGCCGCCAGGCGGCGCGAGCCGCCGCCGAATTCCTTGACGATCACATCGTCGCGCGTCAGCCCAAGCTTCTGCAGCGCCAGCGTCACCGTCGAATCGCTTTCCGAGCCGAACGTGCTGACGCCGACCACGCCACCTTTCAGATCGGCGGCGGTCTGGATGCCCGGCGCGGAGAAGAACGTGAAACGAATGGTGTTGGAGAGCGAGCCGATCACCCGCAGGTCGCCGCCCGATTGATTGACGCGGATGACGGACGACAAGCCGACATGCATCACATCGATGCGCCCGGCCTGCAATTCCGCGGCGCCTTTGCTGCCGCCGCTCATGTTGAGGATGTCGACGTTGAGACCTTGCGCGGCGTAGAGGCCAGCCGCGCGCGCCATGTACCAGGCCAGAACCGTGTTCACCGGATCGGAAATGCCGGCCTTGATGAGGATCGGCTGCGGGACGCCCGATTGCTGCGTGGCAGCCGCGCGCGGAGCGGCGAACAAGGCGGAGAGGGACGACGCCAGAAAAGAACGTTTCGTCGGCATTATATCCTTTCCTCCATCGCCTCGTCATCGCGGCGAAGCGGTGAGCCTGCAACCCATATCCGCGAAATATCCGCATAGCAAAGGCCGTTGCGTCACGCCAAGGCCGTTGCCGGCAGGCCGCGAGCCTGTATGATGTTTTCTGCAATAATGCATACTCACCGGTGAGCGCCTCATGAACAAGATCAACCTCCATCTCGTCGCCGCTCTTGTTGTCGCGTGCTGCTTTTCCACCGCCAACGTCCGGGCAGAAACACCCGAAGAATGGGTCAAGCTCGGCGCCCGCGTGCATGGCGCCTTTGGCTCGTTCATTCCGGTCGGCATCCGCATCGGGCTCGATGCGCTCAAACGACTTAATGCCGAGCCGCGCGGTGTCACCGTCATCTACTACAGCGGCCCCAAGGCGCCGTGCCCTTGTCCGGCTGACGGCATCGCCATCGCCACCATGGCGAGCGCCGGTCAGGGCACGCTGCGCGTTTCGCCGGACAAAGCGCCCGAGAGCGCGCTTGGCGTTGCGGAAATCCGCAGCAAGGCAACGGGCGCCGGCGTCAGGTACACCGTTGCGGCTTCGTGGATTCCAAAGCTCATCGCCATGAACAAGGACTACGATCCCTTGGGCCGCTACAACGCGGTGATGAACGCCGCGGACCTTTTCGACGTCGAGCCGCTGCCCGCGGCAAATTCGGCGCCGAAATAGCGCGCCGGCGATGATATGGTTGCGCCGCAGTCACTCGGGAGACAGCGATGCAGCGCGTGACCATCACCATCGACGACGAACTTGCCGCCGAACTTGACCGCTTCATGGCCGGGCGCGGTTACGCCAACCGCTCCGAGGCGATGCGCGACCTTGCCCGCTCCGGCCTGCAACAGGCCGCGACCGAAGTCGCGGGCGCGCGGCCATGCGTCGCCGCGCTCGTCTACATGTACGACCACGAAGCGCGCGAATTGCCCAAGCGGCTGACGCGCGACTTTCACGAGCGCCACGATCTCGCCCACACCACGCTGCACGTGCATCTCGATCACGACAGCTGCCTCGAAGTCACCGTACTCAAGGGCCGCGGCGCCGAGGTGCAGAAATTCGCCGACCACATCATCGCCGAGCGCGGGGTGAGGCACGGCCACGTGGTCTATCTGCCGGCGGATGGCGCGCACACCCACGGACGCGGCGAGAGCCATCGTCACGGGCACGCGCACGGGCATTCCCACAAGCCGCGCAAAGCCGAATGACGTTAAGCAAGCCCCATCTGTCGCAGCGTGGCGCGACCGGCGAGGCCGTAAGGGTTGGCGAGCGTCTCCAACAGCTCGAAGTGATTGTAAGCCTCCCCGACGATCAACTCGGCCGGCTTGCCAAGCGCCACGACAGCGGCGAAGAATTCGCGGGTCTGCCGCTGAAACTCCGGCGTCTCCTGGCTGCCGTATGCGAGCACGAGCGGTGTGTGCAAACCGTCGAGATGGCGCTGCGCGCTTAGATCTTCAACCATCGCGTCGGTGAATTTGACATAGGACGAGCGCTTCGACAGTCGCACGGCTTCGAGGTCGTACATGCCGCTGAGCAGCAGTGCGCCCTTGCAGAAATTTTCCGGCAAGCCTTCGTCGCGCCAGCCGCGCGTGAGCACGCAGGCGGCAAGATGCGAGCCGGACGAATGTGCCGAGATGTAGAAGCGCTCGCGGTCGCCGCCGAAGGTTTCGGCGTTGCGCCACGCCCAGGCGATGGCGCGGCGCACCTGCTGGTACATCGGAAACAGATCGCCGCCGGCCTGCTCGACATTGATGAAATCGGCGATGAGGCAATGGGCGCCGGCACGCACCAGCGGTTCGGCCTGCAAGTGATAATCGGGCCCTTTGTTTCGCCGCCACGCGCCGCCGTGGATGAAAATGTTGACCGGCGCGCTCGGCGCCGCCGTACGAAAAATATCGAGCCGTTCGTATTCGCTCGGCCCGTAAGCGACGCGCTGCGGCTCGCCGAGGACGGCGCGCGCCCGCTCGCTCGCGGCAATGCGGCGCTTGACGATCAGCGGCCGGTTCGGCGCGTAGACGTCCTGGTCGTAGGCGTCGTCGAGCGCTTTCTGATCCAGGTCGCGCCAGACCAGCCGGCCGCGCGCCATCGCAGCTTGAGTCATCAGAACTTCATCAGATCCTTCGCGATGGTGATCGGCCCCGAATAATACTTCTTCGCCTCGTCGACGTAGCGCTGATAATCGTCGTCGGGATTGATCGTCGGGCCGAGGTGGCTCATCACCACGGCCTTGACTACGGCCTTGGCCGCCATCTTGCCGATGTCCTCGGGCGTCACGTGCTCCTCGTGCATGTGGCGCAAGAAGCCTTCCTGCTCCACGGCCGCTTTTTGCTGCCAGGCGCCAGTCTTCTTATAGAGATCGACGACGTCCTCCGGCGAGGTCGTTTCGGTGACGTAGAGATCGGCGCCCTTCGCCAATTCGACCACCGCGTCCGATGGCCCGGTGTCGCCGGTGAAGAACACGACGCGGCCCGGCGTCTCGAAGCGGTACGAATAGGAGCGGTATTTGCCGTAAGCCGCCATGCCGGGCTTGAAGTGGAAGTGCGTGTTCTCCACCGCCGTCACTTTGACATTCGCGTCCTGATAGACAAGGCCCGCAACGATATCGTGGCCGTGGAAAGTGTCGGCCATGGGCCGCTGCTTGCCCTCGTTCCAGCGGATGTCGGCGTTCGGCGTCAAATAGTCGAGCGCGCCCTTCACCAGGGTCACCGCGCCGCCGCCGTAAATGTCGGTCGGCTCCGCGCGCTGGTATTCCCACTGCGAGTTGATCAGTGTGGCGAGGCCGTTGTCGTGATCGCTGTGCAGATGGGTGATGAAGATCTTGCCGACCTTGCGGAAGTCGTAACCCGCCTGGACGATGCGCCGCGTCGCGCCGTCGCCAGCGTCGATCAGATACAGCGTGCCGTTGACGACGAGCAGATTGGACGACTGCGCGCGGTCCTTACGCGGCAGCGGTCCGCCGGCGGTGCCCAGGGTGACGAGCACGGTGCCGGACGGCGGCGGCGATTGCGCGGTGGCTTGATCCGCCGCGGCCAGCGATAAAAAGCTGACGAGCACGAGTGCTGCTCTGTTCATTACGATCCTCCCGGTTATCTCCCTCTCCCCGCGTGCGGGGAGAGGGTCGGGGTGAGGGGGCCTGTCCGCTTGCCTCAGACGCACGCCTTGATGCTCAGACTCGCCGAAACGCTCCCTCACCCGCCACGCTTCGCGTGACGACCTCTCCCCGCGCGGCGGGGAGAGGTGCCCTAGCCCAAATTCAGCGCTTTGAAGAAGTCGTTCCCCTTGTCGTCGATGACGATGAAGGCCGGGAAATCGACCACCTCGATGCGCCAGATCGCTTCCATGCCGAGTTCGGGATACTCGAGCGTCTCGACCTTCTTGATGCAGTGCTCGGCGAGGTTGGCGGCCGCCCCCCCGATCGAGGCGAGATAGAAACCGCCGTGCTTCTTGCAGGCCTCGCGCACCACCGCGGCGCGGTTGCCTTTTGCCAGCATCACCATGGAGCCGCCGGCGGCTTGGAAATCGTCGACGAACGAATCCATGCGCCCGGCCGTGGTCGGGCCGAACGACCCTGAGGCGTAACCCTCCGGCGTCTTCGCCGGCCCGGCGTAGTACACCGGATGGTTCTTGAAATAATCCGGCAGGCCCTCGCCGCGCTCCAGGCGCTCGCGCAGCTTGGCGTGCGCCAGATCGCGCGCCACCACCATCGGGCCCGAGAGCGACAGCCGCGTCTTGATCGGATATTTGCTGAGCTGCGCCAAAATTTCCTTCATCGGCCTGTTGAGGTCGATCTTCACCACCTCGCCGCCGAGCTTGCTCGCGTCCACGTCCGGCAGATACTTCGCCGGATTGTGCTCCAGCTCTTCCAGGAACACGCCGTCGCGCGTGATCTTGCCGAGCGCCTGGCGGTCGGCCGAGCACGACACGCCAAGTCCTATGGGCAATGAGGCGCCGTG
>Ga0335078_10010432_pt1 | contig 13749 bp, 12 predicted proteins | sample Lox_Sample_32_FD_206711 | JGI IMG/M metagenome (GOLD analysis project Ga0335078, IMG submission 206711) | Soil microbial communities from Loxahatchee National Wildlife Refuge, Florida, United States - Lox_Sample_3.2 | ecosystem: Environmental > Terrestrial > Soil > Wetlands | place: USA...
CTGGTCGGCCAGGTCGGTCTCGTTCTCCAGCCGGGTGCCCATCGGCAGTTCGCCGGACTCGATCATGTTCTCCAGGTGCTGCGCCACCTGGAAGTAGAGCGGGACCGGGCTGCTCCGGTCCACCCGGATGGGCATGGCGGCATGGTTCACGGACAGCTCTCCCGCGGGGTCAGTTCGATAACGATCCCATTATGTCACCTGCTCAGCAGGTTGCTAGCAGATCAAGACGTAAATATGTCTAGACATACTCTTGACCTGACTGAAACCCGGGCGTAAAAAGTTAGCAACTAGCAAGTTCTCCGGGCGAGCCGCCCAGGGAGGCAGTCCCGATGCTCCTGGAACGTTCCGGCAGCAGGTGGTCGGCATGACCGCCTTCGAGGTGCTCACCATGGGGCGCATCGGCGTCGACATCTACCCGCAGCAGGTCGGCGTGGGCCTGGACGAGGTGGAGAGCTTCGGCAAGTACCTCGGCGGCAGCGCGTCCAACGTCGCGGTCGCGGCGGCCAGGTACGGACGGCGCACGGCGGTCATCACCCGCACCGGCGAGGACCCGTTCGGCACCTTCCTGCACCGGGCGCTGCGCCACTACGGCGTCGACGACCGCTACGTCAGCTCGGTGAAGGGCCTGCCCACGCCGGTGACGTTCTGCGAGATCTTCCCGCCAGACGATTTCCCGCTGTACTTCTACCGCCTGCCGAAGGCTCCCGACCTGGAGATCTACCCCGGGGAACTGGACACCGAGGCGATAAAAGACGCGGGCGTCTTCTGGGTGACCGTCACCGGGCTCTCCGAGGAGCCGAGCCGCACCGCCACCCTGGCCGCGCTGGAAGCGCGCAGCCGCCAGGACATCACCGTCCTGGACCTGGACTACCGCCCGATGTTCTGGCCATCCCGCGAAGAAGCCCGCCGCTGGGTGCAGCAGGCGCTGCCGCACGTGACCGTCGCGGTGGGCAACCTCGACGAGTGCGACACCGCGGTGGGGGAGCGGGAGCCGCTGGCCGCCGCGCGCAGGCTGCACGAGTTCGGCGTCAAGCTGGCCGTGGTCAAGCAGGGTCCCAAGGGCGTGCTCGCGCACGATACGACCACCTCCGTGGAGGTGCCACCGGTGCCGGTCGACGTGGTGAACGGCCTGGGCGCCGGTGACGCGTTCGGCGGGGCGCTGTGCCACGGGCTGCTGGCCGGCTGGGACCTCGAGCGCGTGATGCGCTTCGCCAACGCCGCCGGGGCCATCGTGGCGTCCCGGCTGGCCTGCTCCGATGCCATGCCGACGGCGGCCGAGGTCGACGAACTGTTGGAGGCTTCCCGTGCGTGACCAGCTCAAGACCATCCTCGACGCCCGCACGCGCCGCCCGGAGGCCATCGCCGAGGCGGCCGACCGCCGCCAGCGCCGGGCCAGCCTGCTCGGCGAGGACAACCAGCTGTTCATCATCGCCGCCGACCACCCGGCGCGCGGCGCGCTGCGGGCCGGCGACCGGCCGATGGCGATGGCGGACCGGGCCGACCTGCTGGAGCGGATGTCGCTGGCGCTGTCGCGGCCCGGCGTCGACGGCGTGCTCGGCACCGCGGACATCATCGAGGACCTGCTGCTGCTCGGCGCGCTCGAGGACAAGGTCGTCATCGGCTCGATGAACCGCGGCGGCCTGGCCGGGACCGCCTTCGAGCTGGACGACCGCTTCACCGGGTACGACGCGGCGGCGATCGACCGGATGGGGTTCGACGGCGGCAAGATGCTGTTCCGCATCGACCCGGACGATCCGGCCACCGTCGTCACCATGCAGGCCTGCGCCCGGGCCGTCAGCGACCTGGCCGCGCATGGGCTGATGGCGATGGTCGAGCCGTTCATCTCGCACCGGGTCGACGGCCGGGTCCGCAACGACCTCTCGCCCGAGGCGGTGATCCGCTCCATCACGGTGGCGGCCGGGCTGGGCGCCACCTCGGCCTACACCTGGCTCAAGCTCCCGGTGGTGGCGGACATGGACCGGGTCCTGGCCGCCTCGACGCTGCCGGTCCTGCTGCTGGGCGGCGAGGTCAGCGCGGACCAGGACGCCGCGTTCGAGAGCTGGCGCAAGGCGCTGCAGGTCCCGTCCGTGCACGGGCTGGTCATCGGCCGGTCGCTGCTGTTCCCGCCCGACGACGACGTGCCAGGCGCGGTCGACACCGTCGTGACCATGGTGCGGGGGTGAGCCGTGGACGACAAGCTGTACCTGCGCCAGGGGACCGCCGCGGAAGGCGCCTTCTCGCTCGTGATCACCCCTGAACGGGCCGGCTGGACCTACTCCGGCCTCAAGGTGCTGACCCTGCCGCCCGGCGGGACGCACACCTGGGCCACCGGCGACGACGAGATCCTGGTCCTGCCGCTGTCCGGCTCCGCCGAGGTGACCTGCGCGGGCCGTACCTTCGAGCTGCAGGGCAGGCGCAGCGTGTTCTCCCGGGTCAGCGACTTCTGCTACGCCCCGCGCGACGCCACCGTCACCGTGACCAGCCAGCAAGGCGGCTCCTTCGCCGTGCCGTCCGCCCGGTGCGCGCGCCGGCTGGAACCGCGCTACGGCCCGGCCGAGCACGTGCCGGTGGAGTTGCGCGGGGCCGGCCAGGCCAGCCGCCAGGTCAACAACTTCTGCTCGCCCGGGGTCTTCGAGTGCGACAAGCTCATCGCCGTCGAGGTGCTCACCCCGGGCGGGAACTGGTCGTCCTACCCGCCGCACAAGCACGACGAGACCCGCGCAGGCGCCGAGGCCGAGCTCGAGGAGATCTACTACTTCGAGACCCCGGGCCTGGGCTACCAGCGGGTCTACGGCACGCCGTCGCGGCCCATCGACGTGCTGGCCGAGGTCGGCGCGGGGGACGTGGTGCTGGTCCCGCACGGCTGGCACGGCCCGTCGATCGCCGCCCCCGGCTACGACCTGTACTACCTCAACGTCATGGCGGGCCCGGAGCCCGAGCGCGCCTGGCGGTTCTGCGACGACCCCGCCCACGCCTGGATTCGCGGCACCTGGGTAGGCGAGCCGATCGACCCCCGTCTACCGATGACGTCAGCGACGGAGAGACAACTATGACCGTGCGCCTCACCGTGGCTCAGGCCCTGGTCCGCTTCCTGGCCGCCCAGTACACCGAGCGAGACGGGCAGCGGCAGCGGCTGATCGCGGGCTGCTTCGGCATCTTCGGCCACGGCAACGTGGCCGGGGTCGGCCAGGCCCTGCTCCAGGCCGCCGAGACGGGCGAGGCGGACCTGAAGTACTACCTGGCCCGCAACGAGCAGGCCATGGTGCACGCGTCGGTCGGCTTCGCCCGGATGCGGAACCGGCTGCAGACCTTCGCCTGCACCGCCTCGATCGGCCCCGGCTCGACCAACATGGTGACGGGGGCCGCGCTGGCGACCATCAACCGCATCCCGGTGCTGCTGCTGCCCAGCGACTTCTTCGCCACCCGGGCGGCCAGCCCGGTGCTGCAGGAGCTCGAGGACCCGCGGTCCTACGACGTGTCCGTCAACGACGCGTTCCGGCCGGTGTCCCGGTTCTGGGACCGGATCAGCCGGCCGGAGCAGCTGCCGTCGGCGCTGCTGGCCGCGATGCGGGTGCTGACCGACCCGGCCGAGACCGGCGCGGTGACGCTGGCCCTCCCGCAGGACGTGCAGGCCGAGGCCCACGACTGGCCCGAAGAGCTTTTCACCGAACGAATCTGGTATCTGCCCCGGCCTCTGCCCGAGCCCGGCGCGCTGGGCCGCGCGGTGGAGGTCTTGCGGGGCGCCCGCTATCCGCTGATCGTGGCGGGCGGCGGCGTCATCTACTCCGCGGCCAGCCAAGCCCTACGCGAGTTCGCCGAGGCGACGGGCATCCCGGTGTCCGACACCCAGGCGGGCAAGGGCGCGCTGGCCTGGGATCACCCGCTGGCCGTCGGCGGCGTCGGCTCGACCGGATCGCCGGTGGCCAACGCGCTGGCCCGCGAGGCCGACGTCGTGCTCGGCATCGGCACCAGGTACAGCGACTTCACCACGGCGTCGCGTACCGCCTTCCAGCACCCGGACGTGCGGTTCGTCAACCTCAACATCGCGGCCTTCGACGCCGCCAAGCACGCCGGCGTATCCCTGGTCGCCGACGCCCGGGCCGGCCTGGAGGCGCTGACGGAGGCGCTGGTCGGCTACCGGACCGACGAGGCGTACCGGGTCCGGGCACAGGAGCTGAACGCCAGCTGGCAGCGGGTGGTGGACGAGGCCTACCACCTGGGGCACCAGCCGCTCCCGGCGCAGACCGAGATCCTCGGCACGCTGAACGAGTTCATGGACGAGCGCGACGTGGTGGTGCAGGCGGCGGGCAGCATGCCCGGGGACCTGCAGATGCTCTGGCGCGCCCGCGACCCCAAGCAGTACCACGTGGAGTACGGCTACTCGTGCATGGGCTACGAGATCGCCGGCGGCCTGGGCGCCAAGCTGGCCGCCCCGGAGCGCGAGGTGTTCGTGCTGGTGGGCGACGGGTCCTACCTGATGATGGCGCAAGAGATCGTCACCGCGGTCGCCGAGGACATCAAGCTCAACATCATCCTGGTCGACAACCGCGGCTTCGGGTCCATCGGGTCGCTGTCCTCCTCGCTCGGCTCGCAGCGGTTCGGCACCAGCTACCGCTACCGGGACCCGGACACCGGCCGGCTGGACGGCGGCGTCCTGCCCGTCGATCTGGCGGCCAACGCGGCCAGCCTCGGCGCCGACATGATCAGGACCCGCACGGTCAAGGAGTTCGCGGCCGCGCTGGAGCAGGCCCGGGCGTCGGACCGGACCACCGTGATCTACCTCGAGACCGACCCGCTGGCCCCCGTGCCGTCCTCGGAGAGCTGGTGGGACGTGCCGGTATCGGAAATCTCCGCGCTGGAAAGCACGCAGCAGGCCCGCTCGGCCTACGTGGCGGCCAAGCGCAACCAGCGGCTTTACCTCTGATAAGGAGCAGATACTTCGGATGCGTACTATCCAGCACTGGATATCCGGCGCCGAGACGACCGGCGCTTCGACCCGATGGGGGCCGGTCTGGAACCCCGCCACCGGCGAGCAGCAGGCCCAGGTCGCGCTGGCCGAGCCGGCCGACGTCGACGCCGCCGTGGCCGCGGCCAGGAAGGCGTTCGACGAATGGCGCGACGTGTCGGTCATCCGCCGGGCGCGCGTCATGTTCGCCCTGCGTGACCTGATCGAGCGGCACCTGGACGAACTGTCCGTGCTCGTCGCCGACGAGCACGGCAAGGTGGTTTCCGACGCCAAGGGCGAGGTGATCCGCGGCCTGGAGGTCGTGGAGTACGCGTGCGGCATCCCGACCCTGCTCAAGGGCGAGTTCTCCGAACAGGTCTCCACCGACGTGGACGCCTACTCGTTCCGGCAGCCGCTCGGCGTCTGTGCCGGGATCACCCCGTTCAACTTCCCGGCCATGGTGCCGATGTGGATGCACCCGGTCGCCATCGCCGCCGGGAACACGTTCGTCCTCAAGCCCAGCGAGCGCGACCCGTCCGCGTCGAACCTCATGGCCCGGCTGTACGCCGACGCCGGGCTGCCCGAGGGCGTGTTCAACGTGGTGCATGGCGACAAGACCGCCGTCGACGCGATCCTGGTCCACCCGGACATCGCCGCCGTCAGCTTCGTCGGCTCGACGCCGATCGCGAAGTACGTGCACCAGCGCGCCTCGGAGCACGGCAAGCGCGTGCAGGCCCTGGGCGGCGCCAAGAACCACGCCGTGGTGCTGCCCGACGCGGACCTGGAGTTCGCCGCCAACCACATCACCGCGGCGGGCTACGGCTCGGCGGGCCAGCGGTGCATGGCCATCTCCGCGGTCGTCGCCGTGGGCGACGCGGGCGACGCCCTGGTCGCCAGGCTGAAGGACAAGGCCGAGGAGATCAAGGTCGGACCGGGCCGCGATAAGGCCTCGGACATGGGCCCGGTGGTCACGCCCGAGGCCAGGGACCGGATCACCGGCTACGTCGGCCGCGGCGCCCGGGCCGGCGCCACCCTGGTCGTGGACGGCCGCGGCCTGGTCGTCGACGGGCACGAGAACGGCTTCTTCGTCGGCCCGACCCTGTTCGACCACGTCACCACCGACATGGACATCTACACCGACGAGATCTTCGGCCCGGTCCTGGTCATCGTGCGGGCCGCGACCCTCGAGCAGGCCCTCGACATCATCAACGCCAACCCGTACGGCAACGGCACCGCGATCTTCACCTCCAGCGGCCAGGCCGCCCGGACGTTCCAGCGCCAGGTCCAGGTCGGGATGATCGGCATCAACGTGCCGATCCCGGTACCGATGGCCTTCTACTCCTTCGGCGGCTGGAAGGACTCGCTGTTCGGCGACACCCACGTGCACGGCCCGGAAGGGATCCGCTTCTACACCCGCGCCAAGGCCGTCACCAGCCGCTGGCCCGACCACGCGTACCAAGAGCACCACCGTGCGCACATGCACTTCCCCACCGCTTCCTGAACCCTTCAGCCCTCACCCGGAGGTACCGCAGATGCTCAGATCCAGACGACGGGCCATCGGCATCGTCCTGCTCATGATCGTTCCGCTCGCCCTGGCCGCGTGTTCCGCGACCGGCGGCAAGAGGGCCGCCGAGGCGGCCCAGAACGGCGGCGCGAGCGTGGCGGCCGGCCACGCCAACACGCCGCACTACACGATCGCCATGATCACCCACGCCTCGGCGGGCGACACGTTCTGGGACATCATCAGGAACGGCGCGGACGCCGCGGCGGCCAAGGACAACATCACCCTGAAGTACTCCAACAACGATGACCCGACCCAGCAGGCCCAGCTGATCACGGACGCGATCAACAGCCACGTCAACGGCATCGCGGTCACCGACCCGGACCCGCAGGCGCTGTGCCCGACGATCCAGAAGGCCAAGGCGGCAGGCATCCCCGTGGTCATGCTCAACGCGGGCTACACCAACTGGCAGTCGTGCGGCGCGATGGAGTACTTCGGCCAGGACGAGGCCATCGCGGGTGTCGCGGCGGGCAAGCGGCTCGCCGCCGCGGGCAAGAAGAACGTGCTCTGCGTGCTCCAGATGCAGGGACAGGCCCAGCTCGAGGCCCGATGCGCGGGCGTGAAGCAGGGCCTGGGCTCCGAGGGCACGATGAGCAAGCTCTACGTCCAGGGCACGAACAGCCCGGCCGTGCTGTCCTCGCTGACCGCCGAGCTCACCAGGAACAAGAACTACGACGCGGTCATCACCCTGGGCGCGCAGTTCGCGCTCATCGCCATCCAGGCCATCCAGCAGGCGCACAGCAACGCCAAGCTCTACACCTTCGACACCAGCGCGGCCGAGATCGCCAAGATCAAGTCGGGTCAGGTGCAGTGGGCGGTGGACCAGCAGCCGTACCTGCAGGGTTATGAGTCGGTCGACTCGCTGTGGCTGTACCTGACCAACGGCAACGTCCTGGGCGGCGGCCAGACCGTGCTAACCGGCCCGTCCTTCGTCGACGCCAGCAACGTCGACCAGGTGGCCAAGTACGCGGCGGAAGGCAACCGCTGAGTTCCCCCGGGGGACGACCCCCCGGTGACCCCCCCGGTACGGGGGGCTGCCCGCCCCCCGTACCCCCCGGGCCCCCGGAACGGGGGCACCCCCCGGCTGCAGACCCCGAAAGGAAATAGTTTCATGGCTCAGACCACTGAAGCGCCGGTCGCCCCGCCGCCTAGAGCCGACGAGCGGGTGGGGCGCAAGTCCCCGCTGGCCCGGCTGCTGGCCCGGCCCGAGGCCGGCGCGATCGCCGGCGCCATCATCATCTACGTTTTCTTCTTCATCATCGCGCCGCCGTTCCGCAACGCGTCCTCGTTCTCCTCGGTGCTGTACGTCACCTCGACGTACGGGCTGATGGCCACGCCGGTCGCGCTGCTGATGATCGGCGGGGAGTTCGACCTGTCCGCGGGTGTGGCGGTGACGTCCTCGGCGCTGTGTGCGTCGCTGTTCTCCTACGAGTTCACCACGGTCGCGTGGGTCGGGGTGCTGGTCGCGCTGGCGCTGTCGCTGCTGATCGGGTTCATCAACGGGTGGATCGTGGTCAAGACCGGGATCCCGAGCTTCCTGGTCACGCTGGGCATGTTCTTCATGCTGCAGGGCATCAACATCGCCCTGACCCAGACCATCACCAACCAGGTCGCCTCCCCGGACATCTCCACCCTGCAGGGGTTCAACTCGGCCCGGGAGGTGTTCTCCGCGTCCTGGACCATCGGCGGGGTGAACATCCGGACCTCGGTGATCTACTGGATCGTGTTCGTGATCATCGCGACCTGGATCCTCTTGCGGACCCGGATCGGGAACTGGATCTTCTCCGCCGGCGGGAACCCCGCCTCGGCCCGGGCGGTCGGCGTGCCGGTGGGGAAGGTCAAGATCGGGCTGTTCATGGCGGTCGGGTTCATGGCCTGGTTCACCGGCATGCACACCCTGTTCCTGTTCAACACCATCCAGTCCGGCCAGGGCGTCGGCAACGAGTTCGTCTACATCATCGCGGCGGTGGTCGGCGGCTGCCTGCTCACCGGCGGGTACGGCTCCGCGGTCGGCGCGGCGATCGGCGCGCTGATCTTCGGCATGGTCAACCAGGGCATCGTCTACGCCGGCTGGAACCCGGACTGGTTCCAGTTCTTCGTCGGCGCGCTGCTGCTCGGCGCGATCTTGCTGAACACCTACATCCGGCGCCGGGCGGAGGCAGCGATATGAGTACCCCATCCGAAGCCCAGGCCGGCCGGCACCGGGCCGACGGCACCGCGACCGCTAACGGCGGCAACGGCGCGGCGCTGGTCAAGCTCATCGACGTGGGCAAGCGCTACGGCGCGGTGATCGCGCTGCACGACATCAACCTGGAGGTCTCCGCCGGCGAGGTCACCTGCGTGCTGGGCGATAACGGGGCCGGCAAGTCCACCCTGATCAAGATCATCGCCGGGCTGCACCAGCCCTCCTCGGGCACCTATGAGGTGGACGGGACCCCGGTCCACTTCACCTCCCCCCGCGAGGCGCTGGAGCGCGGCATCGCCACCGTCTACCAGGACCTGGCCGTGGTGGCGCTGATGCCGGTCTGGCGGAACTTCTTCCTCGGCAACGAGGTCGGCGGCCGCGCCCGGATGGACATCCCGGGGATGAAGCGCATGTGCAAAGACGAGCTGCTCGCGATGGGCATCGACCTGCGCGACGTGGAGCAGCCCATCGGCACCCTCTCCGGCGGGGAGCGGCAGTGCGTGGCGATCTCCCGCGCGGTGCACTTCGGCGCCAAGGTGCTGATCCTGGACGAGCCCACCGCCGCGCTGGGCGTCAAGCAGTCCGGGGTGGTGCTGAAGTACATCATCCAGGCCCGCGAGCGCGGCCTGGGCGTCATCTTCATCACCCACAACCCGCACCACGCCTACCCGGTCGGGGACCGGTTCCTGCTGCTGAACCGCGGCGCCTCCATCGGGAACTACGAGAAGAGCCAGGTCACCCGCGACGAGCTCACCGGCCTGATGGCCGGCGGCGCCGAACTCGAGCAGCTGTCCCACGAACTCGAAGGCGCCGGCGGCACCGCCGCCGAGATCGGCCGCTCCATGGAAGAAGACGTCGAAGAACTCGGCATCTCCGCCCAGCCCGACGCCGGAACCGACGCCGCGAAGGCGACCCGGCAGGAAGGATCATCTAGCCCGTGAGCCCATCCGACCTGGATGCCGCGGCGGAGGCGCGCGGCGACGTGCGCCTCCGGCTCGGCACCTGCCCCGACTCCTGGGGAGTATGGTTCGCCGACGACCCGCTGCAGACCCCCTGGCAGCGCTTCCTCGACGAGGTAGCGGAGGTAGGGTACCGATGGCTGGAGCTGGGTCCGTTCGGCTATCTGCCCTCCGACGCGGGTCGGCTGACCGACGAGCTCGGCCGGCGCGGGCTGGCCGTGGCCGGCGGCACCGTCCACGGCTTCAGCGGCCTGCACCGGCCCGGCGACTGGCCGGACATCGAGCGGGTCACCCGCCAGGTGTCCGAGCTCACCGCCGCGGTCGGCGGGCGGCACGTGATCTTCGTGCCGGTCCCCGGCTACCGCGACGACAAGACCGGGGCGTTCCTCGAGCCCGCCGAGCTCGACCCCAGCCAGTGGCGGACCATGATCCGGGCCACCGATCAGCTGGGCCAGATCGTCGCCGAGGAGTACGGCCTGCGGCTGGAGTTCCACCCGCACGCGGACTCTCACGTGGAGACCCAGGCCCAGACCGAGCGGTTCCTCGACGACACCGACCCGCGCTACGTCTCACTCTGCCTGGACACCGGCCACCTGGCCTACCGGCACGCGGACAACGTGGCCCTCATCAACCGCTACCCCGACCGCCTCGGGTACGTGCACATCAAGCAGATGGACCCGGCCATCGTGGCGAAGGCCGACCGCGAGGGCCTGGCGTTCGGGCAGGCCGTGGCCATAGGCGCCAGCTGCGAGCCGCCCAGCGGCGAACCCGTCGTCGAGGACGTGGCCAAGGCGCTGCGTGACCTGGACCGGGACCTGTTCGTGGTCGTCGAGCAGGACATGTACCCGACCGACTTCGACAAGCCCAAGCCGATCGCCCAGCGCACCTACACGTACCTGCGCAGCGTCGGCATCGGAGAGGAACAGGAGTAATCATCATGAACGTCCGCGTCGGCGTCATCGGAGTGGGGATGATCGGCCAGGATCACATCCGCCGGATCACCCAGGTGCTCACCGGCGGGTCCGTCACGGCGGTCAGCGACGTCGACGCGGCGCGCGCCGGGCAGGTCGCGGCGGGCCTGCCTGGCGCGACAGTACACGACAGCGCCCAGGACCTGATCGGCGACGAGAACGTCGACGCCGTGCTCGTCGCGTCCTGGGGCGCGGCCCACGAGGAGCAGGTCGTCGCGGCCATCCGCGCCGGCAAGCCGGTGTTCTGCGAGAAGCCGCTGGCGCCGGCCAGCGACGCCTGCCAGCGGATCATGGACGCCGAGATGGCGGCCGGCCGCCGGCTGGTCCAGGTCGGCTTCATGCGCCGGTTCGACGCGGGCTACCGGGCCATGAAGTCCACCCTGGACGACGGCGGCATCGGCGCGCCGCTGCTGATGCACTGCGCGCACCGCAACCCCTCGGTGCCGCCGTACGGCTTCACCACCGACATGATCATCAGCGACTCCGCCGTGCACGAGATCGACGTCGTCCGCTGGCTGTTCGGCGAGGAGATCGCGGCCGCCACCGTGCTCACGCCCCGCCGCAGCAGCCAGGCCGGCGACGGCCTGCAGGATCCGCTGATCCTGCTGCTGGAGATGGCCAGCGGCGTGCTCGTCGACGACGAGCTGTTCGTCAACGCCCGGTACGGCTACGACGTCCGCGGCGAGATCGTCGGCGAGACCGGCACCGTGGCCTTGGCCGACGTCAGCGAGGTGACCGTGCGGGCCGGGAACCGGTGCAGTATCGTCCCGGTGGGACAACCCCCCCAGACCCCCCCGCGAGGGGACCGCGTTCCCGTGGACTGGCGGGACCGCTTCGTCCGGGCCTACGACACCGAGCTGCAGGAATGGCTGAACGCGGTGGCGGCGGGCGGCGCGACCGGCCCCAGCTCGTGGGACGGCTACGCCGCCGCCGCGGTCACCGACGCGGCCGTGGAGGCCCTGCGGACCGGCCGGCGCGCCGCGGTGGCCATGCCGGAACGCCCCGACTTCTACGCGAAGTGAGGTCATGCCGATGAAGATCGCGCTGGACCCCTACATGTTCCGCCGGGTCCCGCTGACCGACCTGCCCGGCCTGGTCGCGGACCTCGGCTACTCCTACATCGAGCTCTCGCCGCGCGAGGACTTCCTGCCCTTCTTCGTGCACCCGCGGGCGGACCGGGCGCAGATCGCCGCGTTCTCCAAGGCGCTGACCGGGGCGGGCGTGCAGGTTTCCTCGGTGCTGCCGCTGTACCGGTGGTCCGGCCCCGACGAGGACGAGCGCCAGGCCGCGGTGCGCTACTGGAAGCGGGCCATCCAGATCGCCGTGGACCTCGGCGTGGACGTGATGAACTCCGAGTTCAACGGCCGGCCCGAGGCGGCCGCGGCCAGCGAGGCCCAGTTCTGGCGCTCGATGGAGGAGCTGCTGCCGGTCTTCGAGCGGGAGGGCATCCGGCTGGTGCTCGAGCCGCACCCGGACGACTTCGTCGAGGACGGCATCGCGGGCGTCGACCTGGTCCGCGGCATCGACAAGGAGTGGGTGTCGTTCCTGTACTGCGCGCCGCACACCTTCCACCAGGGCGGCGACAACGAAGGGATCATGAAGTACGCCGGGCCGCGGCTGACCCACCTGCACATCGCCGACTCCTTCGACCACCGCGCCTCCTCCGGCCTGCGCTACATCGTCAACCCGCCAGGCTCGGCCGCCCGCATCCACCAGCACCTGGACATCGGCCAGGGGGAAGTGGACTGGGACGTCTTCTTCCGCACCCTGGCCGAGGTGAGCTTCGACGGCATCGCCACCGTCTGCGTCTTCGCCTGGGAGGAACGAGCCCGCGAGTCGTCGGAGTACAACCTGCAGCAGATCCGCCAGTACCTGGCCAAGCACGGCGGGCCGCCCGCCTGACCGTCAGGTCATCGCCTCGAAATCACCTCGAAGGAGGCTGCCCCGGCCGCCCGCGGTCAGTCAGTCGAAGCCGCCCAGGACGTTCTGGTCCCAGTCGATCACCGAGCCGGTGACCACGCCGGATCGATCGGAGAGCAGGAACACCACGAAGTCGGCGATCTCGCCGGGCTGGCCCAGCTTGCCCATCGGCAGCGACGCGCCGGCCTGCTCCCGCCAGTCGTCGCCGGCGTCGTGGAACCGGCGCTGGGTGGCGTCCTCGCCCTCGGTGTCGGTCCAGCCGATGTTCAGCCCGTTGATGCGGATCTTGTCCCAGCGGTGCGCGTACGCCGCGTTGCGGGTCAGCCCGGCCAGCCCGGCCTTGGCCGCGACGTACGGAGCCAGGTAGGGCTGGCCGCCGTGCTCGGACATGCTGATGATGTTGACGATCGTGCCGGGTGCCTGGCGCGCGACCAGGTCGGCCACCACGGCCTGCATGAGGAAGAACGGGGCCTTGAGGTTGACCGCGATGTGCGCGTCGAACCGTTCCGGGGTGGTGTCGAGCAGCGTGCCGCGCGTGGTCAGCCCGGCCGCGTTGACCAGGCTGTCTACCCGGCCGAAGGCGGCGACAGCCGCCGTCACGCAGGCCCGCGCCTGGGTCACGTCGGCCACGTCGGCCGGGACGAACAGCGCCCTGGTGCCGCCCGCGGCCAGCTCGGCGACCAGCGTCTCGCCCGGTTCCCGCCGGCGGCCGGTCACCACGGCCAGCGCGCCCTCGCGGGCCGCGGCCCGCGCGATCGCCGCGCCGAGCCCCGAGGTGCCGCCGCTGATGAGCACGACCCGGTCGGTGAGCAGCGGCATGACATCAACATACGCGGACGCCGGCCAGGGCCCCGCGGAGTCCTGGCCGGCGTGGCCGCCTGAGCGTCAGGACGACACGTTTGCCAGGTTCACTAGACTGGAACCGGTCACCGGATCGGGTGACGCCTCCCAGACACCGAACGAACGAGAATCACGCATGCCCATCCAGTACCAGATCGCCACCCTCGCGACCCGGGACGACCTGCGCAACGTTGCCATCGTCGCGCACGTGGACCACGGCAAGACCACGCTGGTCGACGCCATGCTGTGGCAGTCGGGCGCGTTCCGCGCCAACGCCAACGTGGCCGAGCGGGTGCTCGACTCGGGGGACCTGGAGCGGGAGAAGGGCATCACGATCCTGGCCAAGAACACCGCGGTGCGCCACGCCG
>Ga0335078_10010434_pt1 | contig 13748 bp, 12 predicted proteins | sample Lox_Sample_32_FD_206711 | JGI IMG/M metagenome (GOLD analysis project Ga0335078, IMG submission 206711) | Soil microbial communities from Loxahatchee National Wildlife Refuge, Florida, United States - Lox_Sample_3.2 | ecosystem: Environmental > Terrestrial > Soil > Wetlands | place: USA...
AGGTCAGATGCAGGCATGAGAGGCCGCCGGACGATCTCTGTCGTGCGGTCGTCTGGCAACGAGTTGACGTAGCCGACGGAGTCGCTTGGCCGCGCCAGATCAGGCGGCTCGTGCGACGTTGACGGAGCGATGGGTCAGGCGGCTGTCCGCGGCGCGTTCGAGCGCTGAGATGAACGTGTCAGCGTTGGCAAACCGCACGTGGGGGTTCTTGTCCAGGGCTCGGATCACGATCGAGTCGAGCTGAGAGCTGACAGCGGGATTCAGGGCCCTCGGCGGGGTGGGTCGCTCCTGGACGTGCGCGCGCAGCACGGCCGCGATCGTGTCGCCGTTGAACGGGACCTGTCCCGTGAGGAGCTCGTAGAGGGTTACGCCGACCGAGTAGAGATCCGATGCGACGCTGGCACGCTCGCCCTCGATTTGCTCGGGTGAGACGTATTGCACGGTGCCCCGGATGACACCAGTCTGGGTGATGTCACCCTCGTGGCGGCGGGCGATGCCAAAGTCAGTTAGCTTCAGCTGGCCGTCCGTCGCGACGATCGCGTTGTCGGGCTTGAGGTCGCGGTGAATGATGCCGCGAGCGTGGATGTACCGGACGGCGCGCAGCAGCTGCGCGGTGAGATCGATCGTCCGGGCCGGGAGGAGTGGCGCTGCTTCGCGGATTAGAGATCTCAGCGAACGTCCGGCCACATACTCCATCACGATGTACGGGCCGCCGGTCCACCCGCCACTCTCGTATACACCAACGATGTGCGGATGATGGAGACCTGACGCTGTCGACGCCTCGTGCCGGAAGCGCTCGACCTCCCGGTCATCCTCGGCGAACCAATCGTGGAGTAACTTGATCGCGACCTTTCTCGGGAACGCTAGATCCTCGGCCAAGTACACGACCGCCGTCGCGCCCACACCGATCCGTCGTCGTACGAGGTAGCGGTCGTCGATGACCCTTTCGACGGTCGGATGCCCGATGGCGGTCCGGGACATGCATCCGGTGTTAGGACCGAAGGGCGCCGGGTCCATGTGGCCAGCCCAAGGGCGAGCCACGGGTTTGTCCCAGTGTTGCCATGGAGCAAACCTCGGTATCAAAGGGCCGGCTGCCCCCCGGACGGATCTCATCGGCCGGTTCGGCCGGCATCAGCCTCGCCACAAATCCGATCGACGGCGACGTAGCCGGGCTCCGCTCGCTTTCGCGGGGATTCTCTTCGCCGAGAACACTCCATCCGGTAGGAGGCGTCCGCCCGTTGCGCACACCGCTGCCTGCGCCCGATCTCGGGCATCCGGCTGACACTGCCCGCAGGATCGCGTCGTGCTCCGACCGCCTCGCCTCGTGCGACCGCTTCAGATGATATGGAGCACCGGCTGACTCGAAGGCGAAGGTAGTCGGCACCCCCGCGCAGCGGGTTGATGTTCGCGTCGAAGGTTCGAGCTTCGGCGCGGGCCACGTCTACGAGGAGGTGCCGACGTGCCTGACGGTATCCGTTGGGTCGCTCTGGATGTGCACGCGCGCCAGTCGACCATCGCGATCTTCGACCAGGCTACGGGCGAGGTGCAAACCCGGCGGGTGGTGGGTCGCCCGCACGCGGTGATGCCGCTGCTGCGGGAGATGCAGCGGCCGGCGGGATGGTCTACGAAGCCAGTCCGACGGGCTATGGACTGGCGCGCCGGGCGTTGGCGGAGGGGATCGAGCCCCGAACGGCACGCAGTTCGCTGCGCTCGCGCCGCGGCGAGCGGCCCGATCGGTTCGCTGTCGCAATGCCGGCAGAGCAGCACGGCGAGGTCGACGCCGCCGTCGCGCTGCTGCAGGTCGTCGACAGCCGGAAGTGCTCAATCGTGGATCGAGGCACGACGCGGCCTCCGGATTCGCGGAAAGCGACCGTGCTCCGGCTTGGATCTAACCGCGGTGCCGACACCATCTGGGGGTACGACCCGGTGGCTATCCAGCACGTTGGTAGCCGTCGGATGCGACCGATATCGTCGCCGGCGAATGCCCGCGGGTGATCGTGTGCAAGAACGGCGCAGGGCTGCGGCCCTTGCTCGCCACTACCGCGAGGCGGAGGGTCTCTCAATCAGGGAGATCTCCCGCCGGTTGGGACGGGCGGAGGCCACCGTCAAGGCGTACCTGTACGACCCGTCTCAGGCTAACAAAAGACCCAGATGCCCATGACAGACCGTGTTAGCGAGCGACGCCGCGCCGCGCAACTCGCGCGACATTATCGCGACCAGGAGGGCCTGACGATCGCCGAGATCGCTCGCCGGCTGGGGCGCGCCGAGGGCACCGTGAAGGCCTATCTCTACGATCCGATCGGCGACAAGGCGCGCGAGGTCAAGGCGCGCTACCGGGGCGTCTGCCGGGGTTGCGGCGCGCCGACCAGCGCGCGCAACGGCAAGGGCGACGCGTACGCCTATTGCAAGCGCTGCCGTCCCGGGGCGATCGCGCGGCAATGGACCCGCGAGCGGAGCCGTGAGGCGATGCGCGCCTGGCGAGCGCGCTACGGCGCTGCGCCGTCCTCCTATGACTGGTCGCGCACCCACGCACGCCAGCGCGGCGGCGAAGCGCTCAAACGACTGCAGACCGGAGAATGGCCCGCGCCGTCCACTGTGATCGACCTGTACGGGAGCTGGGCGGCAGCCCTCGCCGATGCCTTCGGCGACGCCTGAACGCCTGGGCATCAATCGCCGTTGACATACGGACGCGATCACCCATGGTCACCGCGCCAGGTGTGGCTATCCGTGCGATAAAGCAGTCACGCGCAGCAGCGAAAACGCGCGGCCCCGTTACGCCTAATGCAGGCTTCTATGTCAATGGTGAGTCGCTATTTGCGTGTTTTTGATTGGTTTGCTGGGGAGTGGGCGGATGGTTTGCGAGGAGTTGGGATCGGTCGGGCTCGGGGGTGCTGGTGGTCGCGGGTCGGCCCTCGAGGGCCGTAGAACGGCTTAGGACGCGTTGGTCGTCGTTGGTTGGGCCCGGTGTCGGCGAGGATCGCCCCGATTTGCGGCGAGCGGGGTCGGCAATGAGCGCTCACCGCGGCCGAAGGCCCCGGAGAACGGCCCCGGGTGGTTGTGGTCGGGGCGGTCTAGCCGATGCAGGCCATCGGGTTGGGCGCTGTGCTGGTCTGCAGGACTTCTCGCTCCGGGTGGGGGCGTTCGGGGATCGCCCGCCGCTCGGGGTCGAGGGTTGGTTTACCGTTGACGGCTTGCGGCTGATCGGCGGGCGGCTCGGCGAGGAGGTGGTAGAAGCGGCGCGCGAGGTGCCGCTTGAGGGAGCGGATCGCGCCCTTTGTGCTCTTGCCTTCGGCTTCCTTGCGCTCCAGGTAGGCCTTGGTCGCCGGATCACGTTGGGCGCGGGTGATCGCGATGATGTGCAGGGCGTGGTTGAGCTGGCGGTCCCCGCCGCGGTTGAGCCGGTGTTGGGTGCGCTGGCCTGAGGAGCAGGGGATTGGGGCGGTCCCGGTCTGCAGTCCGAAGCTTGAGTGTTTGCGGAATTGCTTGACGCCGGCGGTGTGGCCGATCAGGATCGCGGCGGTCAAGGGCCCGCAGCCTTGCTCGGCCAGCAACTTGGGGCGGTGTGTCTTGACCAGCTCTGCCAGCTCTGCCTCGAGCTGGCCCGCTTGGCGGTTCAGGCTGCGGATCTGCGCGATCTGTTCGCGCGCGACCCTGACCCGCGCGCTGGCGGGCAGCTTCCGTAACGCGCGGTCGACCCGGTCGAGCACGTGCGCCTGGTTGAACGCGCCGCGTTTCACCGAGCGCTCGAGCTCGGGGCACAGCTGTAGTAGATGCCACCGCAGCCGGTTGACGGTGCGCGTGCGCTGGGCGACGAGGTCGTCTCGGTGATCGTTGAGCAGGCGGATCTCCATCGCCTGCTCGTCCAGATACGCGAGCGGGAACTGCTCGACCCCGTCCTTGACCACCGCTCGGGCGACCGCGAGCGCGTCTATCTCGTCCGACTTCCCCGGCTCGCGCTCGCCCTTGCGCGAAGCGCCCATCCGGTGCGGCGGCACCCGGACGACCCGCTCGCCGGCGGCCAACAATGCCTGCTCCAGCCGCCGCGAGACCGCGCGGCAGTCCTCGATCGCCCACACCCGGTCCTCGTCCAGCCCACGCGCCCAGCGGACCGCGGCCAGATGCCCCGCGTCGTCGGCCTTGATCTCCCGGCCGCCGCGCACCCGGCCGGTTCCCTCATCGACCGCCGCCAGCGCGTGCGAGCCCTTGTGCGTGTCCGCCCCGATCACGATCATATGACCGTCCCTTCGTTTGGTTGACGCCGAATGAAGTCGGATCTCCGGCGGACAACTGTCACGCAAGGCGAAAGCCACGCTTCTATCAAGTCACGCCGGCGATCCTCGGGCGGCGACGGGCGACACAAGCTTTGCCAGTCAGGCCGAGCAGTCGACGCAGCAGTCGAGAGTCAGCCCGCCGCCAGCCCGAGGACCTACCGGTCGGGTCGGACGTCACCGCCCAGACCCAAGAGACGATGACAGTGACAGCAGTCTCAAGCCCGTGGCTGCTCGGGCGACGATGCAGAAGCCACGCAACCCGGCCACGGCGAGCTCCTAGTACTGGAATCGACGGGATCGACGAAGGCGATTGGCGCGGGCCAGATTGAGCCTTTGCCTAGGCAAGTGTGTGCAGCGGAGGCTCGCGTTCACAGCCGAGCTTTCCGCGCATCTCAGGGCAGTTGTCAGGGCGACGAGATGCTCGTGCCGTCGCGAAAGCAAGTCTCCACGACAACACGCGCCAGGGCCAACAGCCCGCTCGCTGCTGCTCGCCTCCGGAGCGGCAGCGGGCGCGAGACGCTGGGACGCGCCTCCTGTTGCTCAAGAGCGACAGCGACGGCCAAGAGCAACCCTTCTGCGGGGGGATCCAGAAGTGGACCGTGGCCCGGCGCGCCTGCGTGTTGCTCCACCGAATTGCGCAAGTCTCGTGCCGGGCAAAACCGTCTCCGCAGAGTGCCGGATTGGAACGATCTCGATCGTGTCGACGCCGGTCACGCCGCTGGCCATCCAGACCGCCCAGATCGTTCCGATGCAGGCGTGAGCGATGATCATCGCGGCGCTCGTGCTCGACTTCGTGAAGCAGTAACGACGCGATCGCGGAGCCGCCGCCTGCGGGTCAGAGCGGCGGAGCTTCAGCGTGTAGGCAGGCATCAGTACGTCCGTTCCTCCGGCTGCCAGCGAGTGATCGTAACGGGCGAGTAGCTGACCCTCGGCGCTTCGGCGCCGTTGACGCTGATGTCGATGTGCTTGAGCCAGTCGGCGTCGTTGCGCTGCGGGAAGTCGGTGCGGAACTGCGCGCCGCGCGACTCCTTGCGCTCCTGCGCGGCGACCACGATCGCTTCCGCCACGTCTAGCAGGTACCCGAGCTCGATCGCGGCGATCACATCCTGGTTGAACACCGACCCGCGGTCGTCGATCGCCGCCTTCGGCGCCTGCACCTTGAGCCGACGCACGACCTCGTGCGCCTTCGCCAGGCCCGCGCCATCGCGGAACACCGCGACGTGTTGGTTCATGGTCGCGCCCAGCTCCCGCTTGATCGCGCCGAGGCGACGGCCGCCGGGCTCGCGGCCGATGATCGCGGCGATGCTGCGCTCCACGTCGGCTACGCGCGACGTCGGCGTCGAGGGCATCGTCATTTCCCCCGCGCGGCTCGCAGCGTGCTCGCCGGCGCGGCGGCCGAAGATCAGCGTGTCCAGCAGCGAGTTGGCCCCCAAGCGGTTCCCGCCGTGGACCGACACGCACGCCACCTCGCCGGCCGCATACAGCCCGGGAACCGTGGTCCGTCCATCCGAGTCGGTCTTGACGCCGCCCATCATGTAGTGGTTGCCGGGCCGGATGTGGATCGGCTCGCGGGTGATGTCGACGCCCGCGAAGTCCCGGCCGATGTTGACGATCTCCCTGAGCGCCTCAAGCGTACGGCGGCGCGGGACCTTCGTGACGTCGAGCGCGACCGTACGGTCGGGGAAGCCGCGGCCCTCGTTGATCTCGGTCTGCTCGGCGCGCGAGACCACGTCGCGCGAGGCGAGCTCGAGCTTGTTAGGCGCGTAGCGCTCCATGAACCGCTCGCCCTTGGCGTTCAGCAACCACGCGCCCTCGCCGCGCGCGCCCTCGGTGATCAGGATCCCGTTGCCGGCAAGGCACGTCGGGTGATATTGGACCATCTCCATGTCCATCAGCTTCGCGCCGATCCGGAACGCTTGCGCCATCCCGTCGCCGGTCACGATCAGCCCGTTCGTGGTCGGCTCGTACGCCTGGCCGGCACCACCAGAGGCGAGGATCGTCGACTTCGCGTTGAACACCTCCACGCGGCCGTCGCGGAGGTTGCGACAGATCGCGCCGAAGCAGCGGCCATCGTCGTCCTGAAGCAGATCGGTGGTGAACCACTCCTCGTAGCGATCGACCGTCGCGTGGTGCTTCATCAGCTGCTCGTAGAGCACATGCAGCAGCGCGTGCCCGGTGATGTCCGCGACGTAGTACGTCCGCGCCGCCGACGCGCCACCAAACGCGCGGGTGCCGAGATGCCCGGTCTCGTCGCGGTGAAACGTCACGCCGGCGTGCTCGAGCCACAGGAGCTCGTCCGGCGCCTCCCGGCACATGATCTCGATCGCGTCCTGATCACCCAGGTAGTCCGACCCCTTGACCGTGTCGAACGCATGCGACTCCCAGCTGTCCTCGGGATTCAGCGCCGCGTTGATCCCGCCGGCGGCGGCGACCGAATGGGAGCGAACCGGGTGGACCTTCGAGACGATCGAAACCGATGCTCCTGCCTGCGCCGCCGCAAGCGCGGCTCGCTGGCCGGCAAGCCCGGCACCGATGATCAGAACGTCGTGAGACGGCATGGCGGCCCTCCAGAACGGATTACGGCGACGCGCGAGTCTGACGAGCGGAGCGTCGGGCCGCAGCGCAGGCACCGGCTCCGCTCGACCTGCGGCCGGTCCGGAATTACGGTTGCGCTGCGGATCACCACGTCGCTCCTCATTCCGCGCCGTCGGGCTGTTCGTGTTGGACGGTGATGGCCAACGCGTGGGCGACGCGCATTTCGCCGTCGTGCTCGTATCGCACGTCGACAGTGTCGTCTTGGCGGTAGGTGCCGACGCCCCAGGCCCCGAGCAGCCATCGCCAGCCGGAGACGCGGTCCTTGCGCAGCGGGCGCTCGAAGAGCAGCACGTGGCGATCGACGTAGAAGTCGAGGTCGGGCTGCTGGAGAACGCCGTTGAGGTAGACCTCGAACTCCTCGCCGACGTCGCGGGGGAGCTTGACGATCGAGCGGGTCATCAGGCGAGGCGTTGGGCAGGGTCGTGAGTTCGTCGAGTGGTGTGAGTTGCAGTGGTCAGTCGGCGTGCAGGCGCTCGTCCAGCTGTGCGAGCTGCGCGTGCAGTATGGCCGGGAGGTTCTCGCCGAACTCCGCGTAGTGCTCGTGCATCTGCGGCAGCTGGTGCTTCCAGCCGTCGATGTCGACCTGTAGCAGCTCGGTCATTGCCCTGTCGCTGATGTCCAACCCGTCGATGTCGATGCCGTCCTCGCCGAGGGGCGGCACGAGCCCGATCGGCGTCTCGACAGCCGCCGCCGTGTCGTCGCAGCGGCGAACAATCCACGCCAACACACGCGAGTTGTCCCCGTAGCCGGGCCAGAGGAACTTGCCGTCCTCATCCTTGCAGAACCAGTTGACGTAGAAGATCCGCGGCAGCTTCGCGCCGTCGCGCTGGCCGATGTTCAGCCAGTGGCGGAAGTAGTCGGCCATGTGGTAGCCGCAGAACGGCAGCATCGCCATCGGGTCCCAGCGCAGCCGGCCGACCTTGCCGGCCGCGGCGGCGGTCGTCTCGGAGGACATCGTCGAGCCGAGGAACACTCCGTGCTCCCAGTCGCGCGCCTCGGTCACGAGCGGCACGACGCTGGAGCGCCGTCCGCCGAACAGCATCGCGTCGATCGGAACGCCCTTGGGGTCCTCCCACTCGGGGGCGATCGACGGGCACTGTGCCGCGGGTGTGGTGAAGCGGGCGTTCGGGTGCGCTGCCGGGGTCTCGGATTCGGGCGTCCAGTCGTTGCCGCGCCAGTCGATCGCGTGCGCGGGCGGCTGCGCGGTCAGCGCTTCCCAGCAGACGTCGCCGTCGTCGGTCTTCGCGCAGTTCGTGAAGATCGAGTTTGAGCCGATCGTGTCGATCGCGTTGGGGTTGGTGATCACGCCGGTCCCGGGGGCGACGCCGAAGAAGCCCGCTTCAGGGTTGACCGCGTACAGCCGACCGTCGTCGCCGAATTTCATCCACGCGATGTCATCGCCGATCGTCTGCACCTTCCAGCCCGGAAGCGTCGGGATCAGCATCGCGAGGTTGGTCTTCCCGCACGCGCTCGGGAACGCTCCGGTCACGTACTTGACCTCGCCTTCGGGCGAGGTCACTTTCAGGATCAGCATGTGCTCGGCGAGCCAGCCTTCGTCGCGCGCCATGACCGAGGCGATCCGCAGCGCGAAGCACTTCTTGCCCAGCAGCGCGTTGCCGCCGTACCCCGAGCCGTAGGACCAGATCTCGCGCGTCTCGGGGAAGTGGACGATGTACTTGTTCTCAGCGTCGCACGGCCACGGGACCTCCTCGCGGCCGTACAGGAGCGGGTAGCCGACCGAGTGCAGACACGGCACGAACTCGCCGTCCTCCCCCAGCGCTTCCAGCGCCGGCTGCCCCATGCGCGTCATGATCCGCATCGAGCAGGCGACGTACGCCGAATCGGTCAGCTGCACCCCGATGTAGGAGATCGGCGAGCCGAGCGGGCCCATCGAGAACGGCACCACGTACAGCGTGCGGCCCAGCATCGACCCGTCGAACAGCTCCCGTAGCGCTGTCCGCATCTCCACCGGCTCGCGCCAGTTGTTCGTGGGGCCGACATCGGATTCGTGCTCTGAGCAGATGAACGTTCGATCCTCGACCCGCGCGACATCGTCGGGGTCTGACAGCGCTAGGTAGGAATTTCGTCGCTTGGCGTCTGAGAGGCGCTGGAACGTGCCCGCGTCCACGAGCGTCTGCGCGAGCTGGTCGTACTCCTCCGCGGAGCCGTCGCACCAGTGGATGTCGTTGGGCTGGGTCAGCGCGGCGACCTCCTCCACCCACGCGATGAGCCGCTTGTGCGTGGTGGGCGCTGAGACGGAACCGGCGGTGGCGGGCTGGCTCATGACTTCTCCCGAGGCTCGATTGACCGGCATCGGACCTTATCTTACGAGATCATAAGTGAATAAGAATCTGCGGGAGACTACCGAGCGATGGACCGTTGTCTCCCGGTTGTGCGGGCGCGGAGGCGGCCGGATGATGTCGATGTGGATCGCCTGCGCTGCGCGCACTGCGGCGACATCATCGGCGTGTATGAGCCCATGCGGCTGCTGGCGCCCGACGGTACCGATCGCCGCGGCTCACGGTTGACGCTCGGCGACCAGCTCGATGTGCCCGGCAGCACGACGCTGCACGAGCACTGCCACGAGCTCTTTGAGCAGGGGCGTACGGAGGGTCGCGGCAGGGCGGGCTGATAGGCACTCCTCGCGCCCAACGGCGCGGACTGCGCGACTCGTGTCGTCGGCCTACCGGCCGGTGTGGGCGGGCGGTTCCTCGGCCAGGTCGATCAGCAGCGTGTGCGAGTCAGACAGCGCGGAGGTCAGGATCTGCTTGGCGACCGCGAGTAGCTGCGAGACGCGCGGATCTCTGATCCGGTAGTAGACGCTGGTGCCGGCCGGCCTGCTCTCCAACACGCCCTGCTGGCGCAGCGCGGCGAGATGTTGAGAGGTGCCGCTCGAGTCGAGGCTCAGCGCGGCTTGCAGGTCCCCGACGGTGCGCTCGCCGTCGGTCAGGAGCTCGAGGATCCGGATCCGGACGGGATGGCCAAGCACCCGGAACAGCTGCGCCTTGAGCACGTACACGGGGTCTGAGCGCACGTGCGTCGCGCTGCCGTCGAGCGGCGTCGCGGGTGGTTCGGATCGCTGGCGGCGCGGTGCCATCTCGGTCTGAGCGTAGACGTCCTCGCGGGCGTGCAGCAAGAGTCTACTTACGTCAATGCTTATAAGACGCTAAGATCCCCGAGCGCCGTGGGTAACACCCCGCTGGCGGTCGCCAAACTAAACGGAAGATCGATGTCGAACACTGCGTCCGGCCTGCCACCACGTCGGGACCGCGAGCGACGCGTCGCAGCCCGCGATCGCCACGGTAGGCATTTGGAGCTGGTGAGCGAGAGTTGGATCGCTGAGCTCGCCGATCTGGCCGTGCTGCGCCAGCGCGCCAGCCGCCGGGCTGACGGACCGTCCGCGTCGGTCGTGCGAATCGTCGATCGTGGCCCGCGGCGGGCTCTGCCATCGAGCGTGCCTGAACGGGGGATCGTGCATCGCCTCGACGTGGCGCCCCGGCCGAACCGGTAGGGCTCGAACGGATGGGTGATCGCGGTCGGCCAGCTGATCGCCTTGCACTTCCCGGGGCGCAGTCCGCTTCGGCGATCGTCCACGCTCAATACTGGCGAGCGCTGGCGCGTGCTACGACCGGCGAGCCGGCCGACCGCGCTGGCGCGTTCGCAGAGGCGCGGCGACTCCTCGCAATCGCCGTCGCGCTCCGGCGCCGAGAGACCTCGCCGGACGTCACGCGCGGTCGCAACCAGGTGCCGGCCCCGAGAGCGGACCTGGTGTCAACCGCAAGGCCGCGCGGATCTTATGAGCACATAAGCGTCTAAGATCGTGCTAGCGCCTGCGGCGACATCGAGCGAGCAGTCCCGGCTCCGGCTGTCGCAGTCACCGCTCTGGACCAACCTCCTCGATCGCGTCGACGCGCAGGTCGCGGGCCGGCGGCAGATCAGAGGCTCGGGGCCTGCGTCGCTTGACGGGATTGGGAGCGCGCTGGCTCGGGCTCACTCTCGGCTTCTGGTCGCGCTCGAGAGCGGTTCTGGCAGCGGCGAGGATGCGGTTTCGCAGCTGGCGGCTGAGGCGGTCGAGTTGATTCTCGCCGTGGCGAGGTTTTGGGCGACCTTCGGGACACGCGTGCCGGACGGTCGCGGCGCGATGGTGGATCTGCTGCGGCGGCGGCTCGGCGTCCGCGAGGATGCCGTGCTCGCGGGTGAGGTCACCTACTGCGTGTGGAGCGAGCAGGCCGAAGAGCCGGCCGTGCGGATGCGCCAGGCGATCGCCCGGCTTTCGCGCAACGCCATCACCTCCGAGGGTGACTTGCTAGCGCTCAGGATCGCCAGCGTGGACTTCGCCTCGCTGCTTGTTCAGCTGGCAGCAAACGCGGCCGCCAGTGGGCAAGCCGGCGGGGCGCCCGAGGAGCCGTCGGCCGAGCTCGCCGCGAAGGTCAGCTCGGTCATCGGCGAGCTGCCTTCCCGCGCACAGGAGGTCGAGCGGCCGGTGAGTGACCGCGCAGACGTCGTCGCGCACCACCTCGCCGCTGGGCTGCGGGTTCGCGTTCCGCAGGAGACCCTGCGAAGATGGGCCGCAACCTCGCTGAGTAGAGGTGATGACCCAACCGTTCTGGATGGTTTACGGGATGCCTGGTTGCGCCTCGCGACGAACGAGTACGTGGCCGTCGCGGCGCTCGACGCTCAGCTCTACAACCCGACGTACAACGAACGGCTTGAACACCTTGACGGGGCGATCGCCGAGAGCGCCGCGAACGTGATCTGCGGCGCCCGCCTGGTCGGTCGGCCGGGCGCCTTTCGACACCGCCGGGCGTGGCGCCTCCAGGTGGTTGCATTGACCTACGCGCTCGAGGCGTACGCCGCGGGACTCCGGGGCGACGCCCCGAGCCTCGCTCGGGCCCAGCGGATCACGCTCACGCGACTCGTGCGCGCGACGGTCGCTATCGCGCTGATTGACCTCGGTCGCGATCACGTCGGCGCTGATCGGTAGCCGCCGCGCAGACGATCGCCCCACGACTGCCTTGTGCCTATGGCTGGCTGAGCGCGTCGTTCAGCGCCGATGGGTCGACTCCGTCAACCCGGATCAGCTTGTCACGCGCACGCTCGCCGGTCACGATTGTCACCATCGACGGGGAGACGCCCGCCTGGCGAGCGATCAGGCGACGCAACGCGCGATTCGCGCGGCCGTCGACCGGTGGTGCGGACACTCGTGCGAGCAGCACGCCGTCGCGGACACCGATGAGCTCGTCTTTGCGCGGACGAGCTTGCAGACGAACCTTGATCCGCGCCTCGTCCACTGCGTCGGATGATGACGCACGGGCTCAGCTTGGTCCACTGCCTCAACCCCGACTCGTCCCAGCACTCTCCAATTGTGCTCTCCGCTGCAACATCATCGGACGCCGCGCCACACACGCCGGCGGCCTCAAGACCGTGCTACCAGCACACATCTAGATCCCCGGCTGTCACCAACACCCCGCGCCATCGCCAAACACGTCGTCGCCGGCGGCCCAGCAACAGGCTGAACCACGAGGCAACCAGCCGCGCATGCGCATCGGGGCTTCGCGCGGCTGCTCTTGCCGCAACCGAGCGACCCGCTCGACACGACCAAGACTGCTAGCTCAGCGAGCCGATCGTAGGTCTGCCAGCAAACACTCTGACTACCGGTCGCGCGTACGAGCAGGCGTCCACCTCGAGGCAGGGAATGCTGTGAAGTTTGAGCAGCTCCGGCCGCGCTCGAGCCCAACGGCGTCACTGCTGGTCTCACGAAATAGGAGTCATCTGCAAGGCCCTTGCCTGCGTCCGCCAGGCTTCTGCTTCCGGACACGTGCAGTCGCGCATCATAGTCATAGGTGCGGTGCGGACCGATCGGGGATTGTCCGAGGAACTGTGTAGGCCTGGACGAAAGAGACGTTCATGCCTTCAACCAAAGAGAAGTTTTCCTTTCAGCGAGCGATTGTTCCTGGACTGCCTGGCGCCGGCGGCGAGCCCCCGGGCGAGCCGCCGGCGCCCCCCGTGGAGGGGCGAGAACCTCGGGCCTTGAGCCAGGAGTTGGTGGATGACGCCGTTGACGGTGCGGCTGGCCGCCGCCGGCTGCGGCAGGCTCTTGGGATGCCGGCGGATCGGCGGATCAGCGATGAGGTGATCGACGAGCTGCTCGCCGGCGCCTCGACCGAGGAGGAGATCGCCGGGCCTGGCGGGCTGCTCGCCGAGCTGACCAAGGAGTTGGTCTCATATTGCACCTCTTGGTGTTGATGGGGTTAGTTCTCGATCGGAGTGCCGCCAGCCGCGGCGCTTGACGAGCCTGGGGTCGCCCGGAATCGGCGGCTCATAGAGCCAGTCGTTCTTGTCGTTGGCGCGGTGGGCGCGGAGCAGTCCGGCGCGGCGCCAGGCATGGATGGTGTTGGAGTGCACGCCGAGCTGTTTGGCGATCTCCTGTTGGGTGAGCAGGCCGCGGGCGCGCAGCCGGTCGCTGTGGCTGGGGAGGTCATGAGTGCAGCGCTGCTTGACGATCATCGAGCGGGTGAAGGGCCGCTTCATGCCTGAGGGAACACCGAGCTGGTTGAGGAGCTCGGCGGTCTCGCGGTCGGTGTGATCGTCAAGCAGCCGGTCGATCTCGGTGAGCGTGTCGGTCGGGGTCTGGCGGGCCTGCCAGGAGTTCAGCGCCTTGGGGATGGTGAGGCTGGTGGTCTGACCGCCGCGGAACCGAACCTGGAGATGGACCTGATCGGTCTTGGTGAGCGTGACGTCCTCGATCAGCAGCCGCGCGATCCGTTTGCGCTCCCGCGCCGGCGTCGCCGGGTCGTTCCAGAGCTGGGGGAAGTCGGAGGCGAGCTGCCGGATCCGCTGCTTGTGCTGCTCGGTGAGCGCGGTCTTGGCGGCAGCGGACTG